>VFSW01013474.1_pt1 | contig 11362 bp, 7 predicted proteins | sample 5358111 | NCBI WGS metagenome assembly VFSW01 (sample SAMN11554181, study PRJNA540505) | mine drainage metagenome | isolation source: sediment from site ElyBrook_90M | place: USA: Ely Copper Mine, Vershire, VT | collected 2017 | reverse complement strand
ATCTTAAGTGTTAATAATAAACAGTCGGATCAGCCACATTCGCTTCTCGCCTCAATATGACAAGATCGCATTCCTCGATCATCCAGCAAGCTACGACAATCGCGGCAGCGTCGCGGTTGTCGATTTAGCCGGCCACGTGCGCAGCTTGGGAGGAGAATGGAAATCCGAACAAGGCCTGGCCTGGACTCCAGACGGGAAAGAGATATGGTTCGGCGCGGTGCCAAAAGGTGATTCCCTGAATCTGATGGCCGTTGATCTGGCGGGCAAGACCCGTCTTGTCCTCAATCTGCCAGCATCCATTACCCTGCAAGACATCGCTTCAGACGGCCGTGCGTTGGTCACGCTCAACGCCAAACGGCTGGCGCTGGATACGACCGCTCTGGGAAGCAACGATGAAGTCGATCTCTCTTGGCATGACTGGAATCCGGCCAGAGACATTTCTCCCGACGATCAGTTTGTTCTGTTTGAAGACTCCGGCGAGGGGGCTGCACCCGGCTACTCCGTGGTGATGCGCAAACTGGACGGTTCCCTTCCCGTTCGGCTCGGAGAAGGCAGTGCCGGCGGCTTATCTCCCGATGGCAAGTGGGCCATCGCGATTTCAGTCCTCAACCCCGCCCAGGTTACGCTGCTTCCTACCGGTCAGGGCCAGCCTCGGCCCATCGTGACCGACGGACTGGAGAAGGTGCATAACGGCTGGGGACGTTTTCTCCCCAACGGCCAGGGCATCGCCGTCAACGCCAACGAACGCGGTCACCCCGCACGCTGCTACCTGTTGGATGTATCCGGCGGAAAACCTAGACCGATCACGCCGGAAGGCATCTCTTGCGGAACTATTTCGCACGACAGCAGATGGCTGGCGGGCCGTCACGGCAGTTCTACTTTTGAAATCTATCCAGTCGACGGCGGTCCGCCGCGGATCATCCCTGGTCTCCCGCCCGGATTTGAACCCATGCAATGGACGACGGACAATCTTTCCATTTACGTCTCTCGCACCGGCAGGATCTACAAAGTCAACATCGCCACCGGAACCATGACTTTCGTGCAAGAACTTAAGCCCGGCGTGCCCGCCGGCGTAGTCACCATCAACCCGGTCGTCATGAGCCGCGATGGCAAAAGAGTTCTCTACAACTACAACCAGACCCTCTCCACGCTCTATCTCGTCTCCGGCCTGCACTAACGCCATTCGCTATTGCAGCGGTCCTTCGAAATCCTGCGACACGTAGTGAAAAAAGATGGAGGTTGAGGTGTGCCCTTCGCCCAGCACGTCGCGATAGTGCGGCAATTGAGTGCCACGATACGCGAGTCCATCACCAAGTCTCTGATGCACTGCAATCGGTCCCTCAGTCGTATCGAGTCGGATGGGCCAAGGCGTCTCCCCATCGGGATCAGGAGAAAAATCGACGGATAGAGTGATGCTGTATTCGCACTGGGCGCGGTCGGTATGCTTCTTCAGTTCGGCGCCACTCAAATACGAGGCCATGTACACGTAAGAAGGTTTCAGTGCCTCGCCTGCCACGTCGCTGAACACACTGGCAAGTTGATGATGAAAGAAACGCGCAACCGGATCGTTGTACGCAGCATAGCGCCGTGGACTCTGACGATCACCAAGCCGGATCGCTCCGGTTCGAATTTGATAACGGTAATAGCGGCGCAGAGCCGCGATATGAAAAGGATGAATCACATCTTCGAGCGGCACATAGCCTTTTTCTGAAAATTGAGCTTGCTTCTGTCCCAGGGTTTCGCGGGAAGACGAACCTTCCTCTCTCCCTATCATGATCCCGGTAGCCAACAGCAAGGCCATATCGTTCGGCGACGCCTCGCACTCATCCCCGGGCCGGAACTCTCGCACTAGTCGTTCCAGCCGCGGACTTAGCCAGAACGGAAGAGGCATTTCTCGCGCCGACTCGCGCACCCATGCGATCATTCCCGCGCGTGCAAATCCCGAAACCAGAGAAGCATCTTGGATTTCGCCAGGCAGTTGTTGACCTGCACAAAGAGTGCAAAACGGATTTAGCTCCAGCCGCTGCCCCCGAACGTCACCGGAACGCGATAACTGTCGGGCATGCAGCGGAACTAAGTGCAGGGGTAACTCATCCAGCACACAATGAAAGCGATCGGGAGGAAGCGTCGCGGCATAGCTCTGCCGCGGCGCTACTCCTATGAGCGTCTCCATCCACTTCAGCCACGCCAGATTGTTTAACGACGAAGCCATCCGTTCAGGGTAAAGCGGCTGTCCGCGAAACTCCGCGAAGCGCACCGGACCGGCGTAATCTCGTGCATCATCTGACACGGGAAAAACACGATCTGGTTCTGTCGCGGAGTAAGACTTTGATAACGTCCCGTACTCACGTAGACGCCATTCTCCAACCGCGAGTCGTGAAGACGAAGGTCTCCGCCCTCGAATTGCTTCGGCTCGCGATGAAAGAAGTAAACGAACGTCAGATAGCGGGACGCGACTTTCTGGCTGCCGTTATCGCTATGGAAGTGGAAGAAATCGCCGTCATTACTGGCGGTGATTTGCGCCTCCACGCTGGCGATCGTAAACGGTTCCATTTCCAACCGGCGCAACACGTCGGGCAGAACCGTTCGAATGCGCTCCAGCATAATCGGTTCATGCTGGCGCAAGTTCATCAGCACCCGCGACCGTCGATGCTGATCGTTGATGATTCCTCGCTCGGAGGTGGCGGAAACGACCTCGCTCGCGCTGAATTCTGATTCATGCTCCAGCGCAAAGCGTGTCAGTTCGTCCAACTCCTGCGGAGCCAGAAATTCATCGAGCACGAGAAACCTTGCAGGCAGTACCGCTGGCCGCTCGACAACCGCGACGCTTGCTCGCGGCATCGGACTTGTCTGCCCGTGCGGCACAATTCCCGGCCCATCTGGCTCAATCAGCGGCGCATGCGGCGGCGGAGGTGCTGGCGTGATCCCCGGCCCATCCGGTTCGATTAGCGGTTGCCCCGGTCCATCCGGCTCCCAGGGCGTTCCCGGCGGCTGCGGAGTGGTTGGAGGTGAGCCCAGCGTATAACTTTCCGTTCCTTTTAGCTTAGAGCCGTTGCGACCAGTCTCGCGAATTCGTTCCACGATGCTGCCGCCCAGCACCGAGAACGCACGCTGCGCCACGGTCTCACCCACCGCCGACGCAATCACTTGCCTTACAGCTTCCCGTGTCGCTGGATTCTCAACCGTCGCAGCATCCGCATGCTGCAATACAGATCGAACCAGCGCCCGTTCTTGCACGCTCAAAATCCGGTCATCCCGCAATAATGTTTCGGAAAACGAGTCGAGAACTTCTTTCGGTGTCATGGAGACACGCCTCCCTGCGTGTGCCTGCGAATCGTTTAGGTTTCTAAACACGCCACTAACGAGGGAAGAAGGGAAAGATACACCGATCCGCTATGAATTACCAAGAAAAAATGAATTTTCGGGTTTTCTGAAGGCTATTGCGCAGTCAGCGCTTCCACCATCGACTGAAAGATCTTGAGTCCGTCCATGCATCCCAGTTCAGGCTCCGCCGAGCGCTCAGGATGCGGCATCATGCCCACAACATTGCGCCCCGGACTGCAAACTCCCGCAATGTTTTCGAGCGAACCATTTGGGTTCACAAATTCTGTGATCTCGCCGACGACCGTCGAATAGAGAAACACAATGCGATTCTCACGCTTGAGTTCCTGGAGCGTCGCCTCATCGCAAAAATAATTGCCCTCCATGTGCCCGATAGGAATCGTCAACACCTCTCCCGGCCGGCAGGCATTGGTAAACGGCGTATCGGCGTTCTCCACCCGCACCTGTACCGGTTTGCACACATACTTCAGGCCCACATTCCTCATCAGGGCACCCGGCAGCAATCCGGACTCGCACAGAATCTGGAATCCATTGCAGATTCCCAGCACCAGCCCGCCACCCGCCGCAAACTTGCGAACCGACTCCATCACCGGCGAGAACTTCGCAATCGCCCCCGTGCGCAGATAGTCGCCATAGGCAAAACCTCCGGGCACGATAACCGCGTCACAGCCTTCCAGATCGTGTGATTCATGCCACAAAAACGTTACCGGTTGCTTCATGACGTGCTCAACCGTCCAGTAAGCATCGTGATCGCAGTTAGAGCCGGGAAAGATAATAACGCCAAATTTCATTGAGTCCTCGCCTGACGGGATGGCATTAGTCTAGCATCCGATGCCCGTCGCCATGATTGCCTTTGACTCAGAATGATTATTGACACTAACTGATTCCGGCTGTATTCTGCCCTGCCAAGAAGCGGGCTCCTGCAAGCCGCCAGGTATTTTGTGACGATCGCGCTAGCCCGCACCCTTCCCCTTTCGGGCGCTCGATCCCGAGTCCAGAGGTGAACTGCGCCATGTCGAGTCTACGTTTTTTTGTTCTGGGCATTGCTGTCGCTTTATCCCCCGTCCGCGTCCCGGCGGCCTCCGCCATGGGACCAAGCTTTCAACCTCCCAATCCCGACGAACTGAAGATGACCAGCGAACCGAAAGCCCCCGGCGCGCCGGCCATCATTCTTTTCCGGCAAGTCGACCGTGATGACCGCGGCATGACCGCGCATGAAGATGTTTACATGCGGATCAAAGTCTTCACTGAAGAAGGCCGCAAGTACGCCGACATTGAGATTCCCTTTGACAAGCAGGTCGGCGACGTCATCAACGTCCACGGCCGAACTGTTCACCCCGACGGTTCCGTCGTCAATTTCAGCGGTAAGGTTTTCGAGAAAAATATCGTCAAAGGAAAGAGCATCCACTATCTCGCGAAGACTTTTACTCTGCCCGACGTCCAGGTTGGCAGCATCTTGGAGTACTACTACACCACCGATCTCTCCGAACACTACGTCTTCGACTCCCACTGGATCATCAATGAAGAGTTGTTTACCAAGAGCGCCAAATTCTCGCTAAACCCGTATGAAGGCGACAATCCTCCAATGTACCTGCGCTGGACCGGCAAACTCCCGACCGGAGCGGTGCAGCCAACCCAAGCCCCCAATAAGGTGATCAGTCTGCAGGTCAGCGACGTCGCAGCTTTCCAGGTCGAAGACTACATGCCGCCGGAAAATGAGATGAAGTCACGCGTGGACTTCATCTACAGCATCGACGCCTTCGAAAGAGAGCCTGACCAATACTGGAAAAAACTGGGCAAGAAGCTCAACGGTCAACTGGAAGGATTTGTCGGAAAGCGCAAGGCCATGGAAGACGCTTTGACGCAGATCGTTTCCCCCAGCGATTCTCCCACGGTTAAACTGCACAAGATTTACGACCGGGTGCAGCAGATCCGCAACACTTCCTACGAAGTCGAAAAAACCGAGCAGGAACAGAAGCGCGAAAAGGAAAAACCTGCGGCCAACGTCGAAGAAGTCTGGAAGAAGCAATACGGGAACGGCCTTCAACTCACAGTGCTCTTTCGGGCGCTGGCTCGTGCCGCTGGAATTGACGCATCCGGCCTATGGGTTGACGATCTGCAAAACTACTTCTTCACCCCCGGAAGCATGGACGGCCGTCGTCTCGACGCCAATGTAGTGGTCGCCAAACTTGACGGCAAAGACATGTTCTTCGATCCGGGCGCCATGTTCATCCCCTTCGGCATGTTGCCCTGGTACGAAACCGGAGTGAAGGGAATAAAGATGGACAAGGACGGCGGTTCCTGGGTTGATACACCATTGCCCAACGGAACCGACTCGGCCATCACCCGCAAAGCCGACTTGAAACTCACCGAAACCGGCGATCTTGAAGGCAATCTCACCGTGACCTATACGGGATTAGAGAGTTGGCAAGCTCGGGTTCAGGAGCGGCTTGCCGACGACACTGAACGCAAGAAGTTTTTGGAGGACGAAGTAAAGTCCTCGATCCCCGTGGGTGCCGACATCGATCTGACCAACAAGCCCGACTGGAAGTCTTCCACTTCTCTCGTCGCCGAGTTCACCTTGAAAGTCCAAGGCTGGGTGTCGGGTGCCGGTCGCAAAGCACTACTGCCCGTAGGTCTCTTCAGCGCGCAGGAAAAACACATGTTCGACCATACCGACCGTGTCCTGCCCGTCTACTTCGAGTTTCCTTACAGCCGCACTGACGACATCAGCATCGCCCTGCCCCTCGGATGGCAGGCGATCACTTTGCCCAAAGCTCAGAACCTCGACGCCAAGGCGATCGCGTACACGCTGAAACCCGAGCACCAGAAAGGTGCGCTCCATCTCAGCCGTACCTTCAGCGGTGACATCATGCTGGTTATGCCAACCAACTACGGCATACTCCGAAACATTTTCCAGATTGCGAGGAATTCCGATGAGCAACAGGTCGTTCTGCAGCCCGGGACTTAATATGAGGCTCCGCTACGTGCGCTTCCTGCTCTACGCCGCGGTGTGCCTGCTCGTTCCCGCTGCGGCTCACGCCGGCGGCGATGCTCCCGCATGGATGCACGCGGCTGCCTCCGCGCCCCTTCCGGCTCACGACGAGAAGACCGACGCCGTCCTGCTCTACTCCGAGGAAAACGTTACCGTCCAATCGGCAGACAAGATTCGAACTCACGTCCGCATGGCATACAAGATTCTTCGTCCCGGTGGCCGCGACTATGGCCTCGCCATCGTCCCCTTTGACGCCCATAGCAAGGTAAATAGTCTCCGTGGCTGGTGCATTCCCGCCCAAGGCAAAGACTATGAAGTGAAAGACAAAGAAGCCATCGAAGCCGCGATGCCTAAAATCGAAGGCGCCGATCTCATCACCGACCTCAAGGTCAAAGCCTTGCAGATTCCCGCTGCCGACGTGGGCAACGTCGTCGGCTATGAATATGAGAAGGAAGAGCAGCCTTTAGTTCTTCAGAAGGTCTGGCGATTTCAGAGCGAAATCCCCACCCGCGAGAATCATTACAGCCTGCAAATCCCCTCGGGCTGGGCCTACAAGGCTTTCTGGCTCAACTATCCCGAATCCAAGCCAACCGAAGCGGGAGGTCAATTGCAGTGGTCAATAGGCGAGGTGAAGGAGATACGTAAGGAACCTTCGATGCCGCCTTTCCAGGGCATCGCCGGACAAATGGTGGTGTCGTTCTTTCCCCAGGGAAGCGCGTCCAACAAGGTGTTTACCAACTGGCAGGAGATGGGTAGCTGGTACTTGACTCTGATCAACGGCCGCCGCGACGCCTCGCCTCAAATCAAGCAGCAAGTCGCGAGCCTCACCGCCTCGGCATCCACTCCCCTGGAGAAGATGAAGGCGCTGGCCCAGTTCGTCCAGCATGATGTCCGCTACGTCTCGATTCAGCTGGGCATCGGCGGCTGGCAACCCCATCCAGCCGCTGATATCTTCGCCCACCGCTATGGCGACTGCAAAGACAAAGCCACTTTGATGAGTTCGATGCTAAGCGAAATGGGCGTCGAATCGTACTACGTTGTCATCAACACCGAACGTGGATCAGTTACTCCCGCCACTCCTGCACACGTAGGCGCATTCGATCATGCCATTCTCGCGATTAAATTACCGCCTGGCGTTTCCGATCCCTCACTGGTCGCCACCGTGCCGCACCCTAAACTCGGCACCCTTCTGTACTTCGATCCCACTAGCGAACTCACGCCGTTGGGAAAGATTCCGGGATATCTACAGGAAAACTATGGCCTGCTGGTCGCCCCCGGCGGCGGAGAACTGGTAAAGCTTCCGGAACTCTCGGCTGAGGCCAATGGCATCCTGCGCGCCGGAACTCTTACTCTCGAAGCCAATGGCATGCTCAAAGGCGAAGTAAATGAAACTCGCCTTGGAGACTTCGCCACCTATGAACGCGAACGACTGAAAGGCATCAACAAGAGCAACGAGCAGATCAAGCCCATCGAAGACGTGCTGGCCGGATCGCTGGCCCGCTTTCACATCAGCCAGGCCAGCATCACCAATCTCAACAACTCGGACTTGCCCTTTGGATTCCGCTATGCCTTCGAGGCCGCCGAATATGCCAAGAATGCCGGGGGATTGCTTCTGGTTCGTCCTCGTGTTCTCGGCACGCGATCCTCTGGATTTCTGGAAACCAAGGAACCTCGCAAGTTCCCGATCGAGTTTGAAGGTCCCGCCCGCGATACCGACACCTTCGATATCACAATTCCGTCTGGCTATGTGGTCGACGACATTCCTCCCGCCGTCGACGCCGACTATCCTTTCGCCAGCTATCACGCCAAAACGGAAATCAAAGGCAACGTGATTCACTACGCCCGCACGTGGGAAATTAAAGAGCTCAGCGTGCCGGTGGACCACGCCGACGACCTGCGCAAGCTTTACCGGATCATCGCCGGCGACGAGCGCAATACCGTCGTCTTGCGACCGGGAACGAAGTAAAGCTGGCTACTGCGGTTTTTGGGGAGTCGGCGTCGGAGACTGTGCAGCCAACGATGCGTCCGGCGCGAGTGATCCCGCTGAGGCCTGTTCCAGATACTCCTGTGGCGGATATCCCTTGGCCTGCACGATCGCCCAGTGCCACTCCTCATCGGCGGCCAAGTCCAGGTTCAACGGGGCAGTGAATACCGTGGTCGACTTCGGTGGTGAAGCCGCACGCATGCGGTAAATTACGGTCAAATCTGATTTCTTTTCCGGTATCGCTGCAGGTTGTGGCAGCATGCGCAGTGACGGTGGCGCGTCCAGCACCGGCGGATCTTGAGAGAGAGACTGCGACTGCCCCTCCATCGCCGCTTTCTTCACCACCGTAAACGCCACCGAAACTTCGCTCACGTGCCACTGGGTTCCGTTAAACACCGAAACGCTGAGTGCATCCCCCTCTACCGACGCCGGCCCGGCCAGTTTCACCAATTCCGTCGCCGGCAAATCCATCTGCGCATATTGGGTTGAGAACAACGCCTTGGCATTCATCGAGAAGGCAAGATTGCAGGTTACCTCCGGCGCTGGCGGACGAAAATTATTGATCTCTCCCGCCATCCGGGAGCGCAGCGGCCAACCTGCCTCACGCCGCGTCTCGGCCTGCTCCATCACCTTCGACAGATTGTCGTCATCAATGACTTGCTGTGGCGGCGGCACCGTCTTGCGGAACTTGCGGGCAACATCGCCCAGAGGCGCTTCATTCGCATCATCCTGCGCGGCGCTGGAAATGGAGAAACACGCCACCAATACTACCGGCAGCACCGCAGCAAGCCGCATTTTGTGGACAAACCGCACGACGTCTCGGGGAGCGAAGGTGTCGCTATCAAATTGTATGGAGACACAGCGAAAAGGCAGAAGTAACGAAGGTACTCTCAGGCAGGAAGGAACGAGGGGCGCGCGCTAGACGAAATGGTTGCGCAACGGGTGCGCGCGCCCAATCCCCGGAAAACTTCCTCGTCCTACAGCAAGCCCTGCGATCGAAAACGTACGACCGGATCTATTACTGGCTGACGCTTGAAAATCCAGCGTGCCACCGCAAAGCCAACTGCCGCATAGCAAAGGTGCATTAATCGCATATTCACCTCCCAAGTCAGATCGGCTTGTGATCCTAAGGGGAGGAACATCTTCTCTATCGGCACAATAACAACGCGCTGAATACGGCACAAGGCTCGTTGGTGCTATGGAAGTGGCACGGAAGTAATAGGAGGGAGAGCAGACTGGAGTCAAAAGTAACAGCCGCGGAAAATCCTTCTGTTCTCGGATCTTCCGCGGCTTTTATTCGCGGCTTCTTATTCGAAAAGAAAATCAGTGCGCTGGCACCGCGTCATCGGTGGTTCGTCCGGCCGGCAGCACCATGATGGTCGACAGGCTGCCTTCCAACGCCAGTTTCTGGAACGCCGCCAGATCGCGCCGTTGCAGTTCTTCCCAACGCGCGATCAGTTCCCCGCTTTGCCGCTTTAGTTTCTCAAACTGCCGCTGCTCAGCGTCCGTCGGTGCAGAGTCCGCCGTCCCCGCATCCATCGCCAGGTACGCCAGCTTCGCATCCAGTTGCGGAGGATACGCCAGCGAGTCTTCGTTCGCGCTGATGTCCAGGTTGACTAGGTCCTCGCGAATTGCGACCAGCTTCTTCTCCAGATCATCCGCCGAACTCACGATCGTCTTCGCACTGGCATTCTCCGGGAGCCGCTTCTTCAATCCGATCAACTGTGCTCGCACGTCCTGAATCTGATTGACCGTGTCATACACGCGGCTCAATTCATCGCGCGTCGCAAGCAGCAGATTGAACTGCGCTTCCAGATCCGCCTGGCTCACCTTCACCCGCGGATCCAGTTTCAGTTCAAACGGCGCCGTCATCGATTGCCCCGCCGAAGTAAGCCGCACCTGGTACTGTCCCGGCACAGCCACCGGCCCGCGCGCGCCCGAGTTGTATTCCCATAGGTAATATCCAGGCACACGCCGCGCCTCTTCATAGCGCAAATCCCACACGAAACGATTCAGTCCCTGCTCTGGTTTGATCTCCTTCTCCGGCTTCTTGTCATCCGGGTCAGGCGGCTCGTCCAGCCGATTCGTCTCCATACTCGAATACTTGCGAATCACTTTGCCCGAAGCATCGAGAATCTCAATCTTCGTCTCGCTGTCGGCCTTCGGCGCATCTTTCAGGAAGTAATAAATCACCGCGCCGCTCGGAGGATTCTGCCCTCGCGTCTTCGATGGATGATGCTCCCCCTCCGCCCCGGCCTGAATGCGATACGCCTCTGACGGCTTGTACAGGAACGCCTCTTTCTGCGCGACCTCATCCGTGTACTGGCGCAGCGGACTCACGTCGTCCAGAATCCAAAATGCTCGGCCGTGCGTCGCCACCACCAGGTCGTCGCCCTTCACGATCAGATCGTGCACCGGCACGGTCGGCAAATTCAGCTTCAGCGAACGCCAGTTCGCCCCGTCATCGAACGAAACAAAAACGCCCTGCTCCGTTCCCGCATAAAGCAGCCCGCGCTTCTTCGGATCTTCCCGCACCACCCGCACAAACATCGTGTCGGGAATGCCCTTGCCCAACTTCGTCCACGTCTTGCCAAAATCGCCTGTCTTATAAATGTAGGGATGCAGATCGTCGAACTGATGCCGGTCCACAGCCACATATGCCGTCCCCGCATCGAACGGCGACGCATCAATCTGGCTGATGCGGCTCCACTCCGGCATATCTTTCGGCGTCACGTTCGTCCAAGTCTTGCCTTCATCCTGCGTCAACTGAATCAGCCCGTCGTCGGTCCCGGCCCACAACTGGCCTTTCTTCAGCGGCGACTCCGTCAGCGCGAAAATCGTGTCGTAATATTCCGTGCCAGAATCGTCAATCGTGATATCCCCGCCCGACACTTTCTGCTTCGCCTTGTCGTTCCTCGTCAGATCCGCGCTGATCGCCTGCCAATGCACGCCGCCGTCGGTAGTCTTGAATAACATCTCGCCCGCGTGATACAGCGTGTTAGGATCATGTGGCGAAATCATCCCCGGCGCCGTCCACTGAA
>VFSW01013473.1_pt1 | contig 11362 bp, 10 predicted proteins | sample 5358111 | NCBI WGS metagenome assembly VFSW01 (sample SAMN11554181, study PRJNA540505) | mine drainage metagenome | isolation source: sediment from site ElyBrook_90M | place: USA: Ely Copper Mine, Vershire, VT | collected 2017 | reverse complement strand
AGTGTGATGATAGTGGATTGGATAGCGGCCACTAATGCGGCTGGCGCCCCACTAGGCGCGGCCCCCACCCTGGCTGGGCCGAAGGTCTGCGTCTGTCCCTCCCCCGCACGGCGGAAGAGGGCGACGGGGGGCGCCAGCGAGAGAACCAAACCGCGCAAAATGGAGCGGCGTCGTAGTGGCGCACTCAGTGGATCGCGTTCGCGTGCAGGAAGACGCCGATCCCGTTGAGGATGAATTGCGCGGCGACGGCGGCCAGCAGCATCCCCAGCACGCGCGACAGCACCAGGATGCCAGTCGTCCCCACACGCCGCTGGATGATCGTGCTGATCCGCATGGCGATCCACGCGGCGGCGAGGGTCAGCGCGGCGGCGAGGGCGACGGCGGCCAGCGAGAACACGTTGCTCTGCGCCGTCCCCAGCAGCAGAGTGATGGTGGCCAGCGCGCCCGGCCCGGCGATCAGCGGGATCGCCAGCGGGAAGACGCTGACATCGTCGCGGGTGCGGGCGTCGCGCGCCTCGCGGGGCGTCTCGCGGGCGCCGGACTGCCGCCCGAACAGCATATCAATCGCGATCAGGAACAGTAGCAGGCCACCGGCGATGCTAAACGCCGCCGGTGTGACCCCCAGCGACGAAAAGATCAGCGGGCCAGCCACGCCAAACACCGCCATCACGATGGCGGCGATGATCACCGCGTGGGTGATTGCCATCGTGCGTTCCTGCGGGGTCAGGTTGGCGGTGAGCGCCAGCACGACGGGAACCAACCCGACCGGGTCTACGACGGTGAAGAGCGCGACGACGGCTTTGATGAAGAATACAACATCCATACGTCCAGTATATCACTCATCGGCGCGCTGGGTGGCGAGTGTAGTGTGAAGAGCAACTCCCGCACACTCGTCCCTAGGAAATACTACTCAAACATAGCATGCAGCGACGCCTCAAAAGCTACCTGAGGCGGCGCCGTCGTCTGTAGACTCGTGCGACTGCTAACTAGCTGGCTGATAGATCGGTGATGTCTATGGCTAGCGCGCGGGTGTCGAAGCCGTCATCGAACCACATGCGCTCGTGGCCCTGCTGGTCGATCAGGTAGAGGCCGCTGGTATGGGCGACATCGGAAGGCGAGGGGATGACGGCGATGTGATAGGCCTTCCAGAGCGGGGCGAGTTGCGATTGGGAACCGAGCAGCATATGCAGCTTGATCTGCACCTTGTTCTTTGTCAGGAAGTGATTGACATCGGCAGGTTGGTTGTTAGGGTTGACGCTCATCGCCAGCCACTCGACTTGTCCAGCCCTGGCCCCCAGATACTGCGCCGTCTGATCGAGGTACTGCGCGATGATTGGGCATTCCTGCGTGCAGGTAGCATCCATAAACGTCAGGATGACGATGTGGCCGCGCAGCGACGCCAGCGAGAGCATCTGCCCCTGCTCATCCCGCAGGCTGAAGGCAGGCGCGGTGACGCTACGCAGATCGGCGCCGCCTTGCAGCGTGGGTGTGGTGTGCGCAGGGGACGCTTGCCCATGAGGCTGCGCGAGAGCCTGGTGAAGAATGGCGATCAGCGCCACGATGATCACCAAAGAGATCACCGTCAGCCGAGAAATCAATCGGAGTCGCATAGGTATACCTCACACCAGCGTACATGCTGCTGCGCGTTCGTGCGCTTGGCGTCTGAACCACCTCAGCGATGCGTTGTGCTGGCGGCTGCGGCCAACGAAGACGACGCGCTTCCTCGCGCTTGCGCGCAGGTCGTCGCGTCGCACTTCGGCTGGCGGTGTCGGCGAATACTAGGTCGCGCTAATGGATGATGATACGATCCAGCGCCATCGCGGCGAAGAGCAGCGCCAGATAGTAGTTCGAGAACCAGAACACCATCCGCGCGCGTTTCATCGTGCGCTCTTGCCAGAGCCAGACCGTCAACGCCAGCAAGCCCAGCCCCAAGACCAGCGCGGCGACCAGATACAGGACGCCCAGCGTGTGGATGAAGAACAGAACCAGCGTAGACGCTACTAGAATAAGAGTATACAGCACAATCTGGCGATACGTCTCGGCGTCACCCTTTACGACTGGCAGCATTGGCACGCCAGCGCGGGCGTAGTCTTTCTTGATGGTGATCGAGAGCGCCCAGAAGTGCGGCGGCGTCCACAGGAAGATCACCATGAACATCCAGAAGGCGCCCCAGTCGAGGCTTCCCCGCGCGGCGGCCCAGCCGATCAGCACAGGCACGGCGCCCGCCGCGCCGCCGATCACGATGTTCTGGGTCGAGGTGCGCTTGAGCCACATCGTATAGATGATGACGTAGAACAGGATCGCGCCCAACGCCAACGCCGCGCTGAGGACGTTCACAAAGACGCTGAAGAGCGCGACCGAGAGAATCCCCACCGTGACGCCGAAGATCAGCGCATGGCTATCGGAGACCTTGCCAGCGGGGATGGCGCGCGTGCGGGTGCGCGTCATGACGAGGTCAATATCGCGATCCCACCAGCAGTTGATGGCGTTGGCGCTGCCTGCGGCCAGCGCGCCGCCGAGCAGCGTCGCCAGCACAACGCCGACGCTGGGCAACGTCCCATGGTGCGCGACGGCCATTGCCGCCAGGGTGACACCCAGCAGCAGCACCGTCACATGCGGCTTCATCAAGCCCACATAGGCGGAGAGCGTCTTGCGGAACGAAAGCGGCGCAGGCGCGGCGCTCGTAGTGACGTGTTGCATCGAGATAAGCTCTCTTTCGCACAAGCGTGAGCGATGGATTTCGTAGCGTCTGCAACGAATGACTGAACGGAGCGTTATGCGTCGGCAGGGTTGGGCTGCGCGACGATGCTCAACGGGCGGGTCACGGGCTGCGCCGGGCTGCTCGCCAGACTCCCCAGCGGGCGCCCACTTGGCGCGTTGGCGGCGCGCTGTTGCAGCGCCCGCGCGTCGGCGGCTTTCGTCGCGGCTTCCTCGGCTTGCAGCCACAGGCCAAGGAAGATCATGACGACGGCGACGATGATGAACGCATCTGCGCCATCCATCACAGCCCCGGCGAAATGCACATCGTTGACCGCCGAGATCATGCCGGGTGTGCGGGCGATCTGCGCGTAGTGCGCGTAGATCGGTGTGGAAGCGAACAGGAAGAAGAAGCCGAACACATTGCCTTCGAGCGCCGCCAAGCCCAGGAAAGCCGCGCGTTGGAAGTAGTTCAGCCGCGGCTTCAAGGGCCGCGATGGGATGATCTGCGCCCAGAAGAGCAATGCAGTACCGATGAACAGGAGATGTTCGAGGATGTGGATGTTGTTGTTTACCAACGTCGCCCCATAGAGGGCGGGCAGGTGCCAGAGGTCAAAAGTCCCAATAAACAACACCCAGATCAGGATGGGCATGCGAAAGACATGCGCCACGGCGTCGCCAACGCGCCGGGGCCACCCCTGCTTGAGCGCCCAACGCAGCAGACCGCGTCGCCACGCCAGCGGAAGCGCGCGCCACATCGGCCACATCGGTTCGCCCAACAGCAAGAGCGGCGGCGCGACCAGCGTCAGCAACTCGTGCTGAACCATATGTACCCAGAGATACTGCTCAGAGAGCGCATCTACTGGGGACTCCAGCGCCAGGAAGACGACCAGCAGCCCCCCAAAGAAACAGGCTGCGCGCCACCACCGCAGGCGCCGGGCCAGCCCACGCCGGATGGAGTATTGCGCCCCACGCACGTAGAGGAGGGCCGAGACCACTAACCCAATGAGTACCGTAGGCTCAAACGTCCACGCGGCAAAGAAGCCCTGTATATCCATCGTTATCTCCGCCGGTACACTGGCTGTAGCCCCGCCACGTCTTCGTGGTGGCGCGGAAGCAATCGCCTGGAATCGCTGGCTACACGCGGCCAACCATCAACGCCCGAAACGACGCTAACAGGTGGCCGCGCGGCGCCACGGATTAGCGATGCGGCGAGAGGAAGATCGGCAGCGCGAAGAACACGATGTTGTAGATCACCGCCCAGTACCAGTAGTAGCCAATGGTGGTGATGCCCAGGTGTCGTTCGCGGGTGTAGCGGCCCTGCAAGGAGCGCACGGTGATACCGACCAACATCGGCAGACCAAGCAGCAGGTGGAACATATGGTAGCCCGACATCAGAATGTACGCGCTAGCAAATGCGCCATCCGCCGTCACAAACGGCAGGTGGCTCATGTAGTAGTACTGCCCGACAATCGAGGCGAGCCAAGTGAGCGCGGCGACCACGATGCCCACGCGGAGCAACGTCTGGTTGCCAGCGCGCACGCCAAACTGCCCCACCGCATAGGCGACGCCGCTGATCACCAACACCACCGTGAGAATGGCGTTGAGGCCTTGCACGCCGCCGAGATCGGGTGTCCCCGGTGCGAACCAGGCGCCCAGCGTATCATTCGCCCGGAGGAAGAGATAGCTGGTGAACACGAAAATTGCAAAGAGCACATCGGCGACGACATACATGAACATGCCGATGCGTACTTTTTGATCATCATCAATCAGGCTGACATGGGCTGAATGGTCGGCGTCAACCGCGTGGCCATGCCCCTCGACGGGAACGTCCAAGTGCGTTACCTCTCTTTTCGACAAGTGAAGGCGCCCTGGCGCGCCGTTCAGGCGAGCGCGAGGCTCATCTGAACGGCGACGCGACAGCGCGATAGCCAGGGGTTAGCCCGGCGTGAGCTTACCCGGCAACCTGCACACCACCGCTAGCGATGCGGGGGGTAGCAGGCTCACCATAGTCGTATGGGCCACTGGTGATGACCGGAATCTCGCCGAAGTTCTCCAGCGGTACAGGAGTTGGTACCGTCCATTCAAGCGTCTTCGCGCCCCAGGGATTCTGCACGGCCTGTTCGCCAGCGATCCACGAGACGATGATGTTGTAGAAGTAGAGGACGATTGACGCGCCCAGGATGAACGCGAAGATGCTGGTGATGAAATTCGCGGTCGCATACTGGGGGTCATAGTCAGCGACGCGCCGTGGCATCCCCTGCAAGCCCGCATAGAGCATCGAGAGGAAGGCGACATTGAAGCCGATCTGCATGCCCCAGAAGCTCACCAACGCTAGCTTGTCGTCCATCATGCGCCCGGTCATCTTCGGGAACCAGTAGAAGAGCGCCCCGAAGAAGCCAAACAGTGCGCCACCAACGAAGGTGTAGTGGAAGTGCGAGGTGACGAACATGCCACCATGCAGCTGGATGTCGGCGGGAACGTCCGAGAGGTAGACGCCCGTCAGGCCGCCGATCAGGAAGTTCCAGATGAACGACAGCGCAAACATCATCGGTATCGTCATCCACAACTTGCCGCGCCAGATCGTGCCAATAGCGACGAGGAAGATGAGGCTGGTCGGGATCGAGATCATCTCGGTGGTCGCCATGTAGAACCCACGAAGCTCTGGTAGGAAGCCAGAGATGAACTCGTGGTGCATCCACACCAGGAAGCTCAAGACCACCACGCCCATGATGCCCAGAATCCCCGTCTTGTAGCCGAAGAGTGGCTTGCGCGAGAAGACGGGCAAGACCTCCATCACAAAGCCGAAGGCGGGCAGCACGATCAAATACACCTCAGGATGGCCGAAGCACCAGAAGAGGTTCTGTGAGAGCCAGGCGGAGCCGCCCGTCGGGATGGCGGCGCCAGCGGTGCTCTGCGCCGCGAGGTGGATGCCAGTGGCGCCGGTCGCGTTGCCGCCAGTCGCCGCGATAAAGAATGTCGTCTTGTACACACGGTCGAGCAGGATCATCACGAGGTCAACCGTGAAGGCGGAGGTCGCCAGGAACGAGAGGATCGCCGAGCCAATGATACCCCAGACGAACATCGGCAGGCGGGTGTACGTCATTCCGGGCGCGCGCATGGACATCACCGTCGCGATCAGGTTGACCGCGCCGAGGACGGAGGAGATACCCGCGAGGATGATCGCGACCGCCAGCGGCACCATGCCAGTGCCGGTCTGGTCGGCGATGGGGCCATAGAGCGTCCAACCAGTCTGCACGCCACCGCCCGCGCCACCGGGCTGGCCGATGTCCACAAATGGGATGAAGGCGAAGACCATCATGGCCGCGACCAGGAAGGCGAAGCTCAGGCCATTCAAGCGGGGGAAGGCCATATCACGCGCGCCAACCATGATCGGCACGATGAAGTTGCCAAATGGGCCGATGAAGATCGAGATCATCGCCAGGATCATCAACAACCCGTGCATGGTGACGAGGGTGTTGTAGGTCTCCGTGGGGAAGGCCCATGCGCCGGGGAACATCAGCTCCAGGCGGATCATCATCGCAAACAGGCCACCAAACGCCAGCATGATCAGCGTCAGCACAAGGTACTGAATGCCGACGACTTTGTGGTCGGTGGTGAAGCGGAAATAGCGAATCACCCCAGCGTCTTTCCCGGCCAGCTCCATCTCTTCCTTGTGGCCGGGGTCTTTCATCCCCAGCATCCAGGTGATAGGATAGTTGAGCGCGCCGATGCCGATGAGCCAACCCGCCGCGAGCAGGATGAAGCCCCACAGGAAACCTTGCTCGGTAAAGTTAAACTTGTCACTCGGCTCGTTGCCGTAGCCAATGAAATGCCAGACCCCCTGGCTGCCTACGAGATACCCAATCACGGCCCCAATCACCCCGGTGAGGTAGCTGGGAAAAAGCTTACTCCAGGAGAATCCCGTGCGTGTTGCGGGCGCCGCTGTTCCTGCTGTTGCAGTTGCCATAGCCTACTACCCTTCCAACGAGAGACGACGCTTAAGATTGTTTGCCCACACCAACCAACGCCAGCGGTGGGAGTTGCGTCGCGGCCTGATTTTGGACGCCCATACTGGTCGGAGCCTGGGGCTGCGATTGCACCCAATCATTGAAATCGCTCTTGCTCACCACTTTGGCGAGCGAGTTCATATAGGCATGGTAGATGCCACACAACTCCACACACCGCACCTGATATGTGCCGAGCTTGTTAGGAATGATGCTGACGGTGTTCAACTCACCGGGGACGGCGTCCTCTTTCACTCCCAGTTCGGGAATCCAGAACGAGTGCTGAACGTCTAGCGAGGTGATGGTAAACACAATCGGCGTGTCGATCGGCAGCTCAAGGATCGGCGAGGCGGCGCCAGGGCCACCATTTGCCTTGGTATCGGTGTAGGTGTAGGCCCAGACCCATTGTTGACCAACGACCCTGACGTGGACGGAGGTTTTCGTGGACACGGCCTGAGCCTGTGCGGATTCAATTTGCGCCAACCCCTGGAACCCCACCACGTAGAGGAAGCCCGCCAGCGCGATCGCCATCACGATCCAGGCGAGCTGCAGACGGGGCGAACCGGAGATAGCTGGCCCATCTTCAGTTGGGCGGCCATTGCTGCGGAACCGCGTGACGGCGTAGGCCGTGAAGACGACGACGAACATGAAGACGGGGATCGCCGCGATGGTGAAAATGTACATGATCATATCGGCGTCGGCTAGCTGTTGCGACGCCACCGCTGGGATGGCCCCATTCGCGGCGAGAATTGGGGCAAGGACGATGTAGACGATCTCGCCTAGCACGCTCGCGATCACCGTAATGATCACCGCTGTGCGGATGCCGTTAGAGCTCTGCGATGAGTTCATGCTTGCTCTACCGTGCCTCTCTGACTAATGACAACACTACATGACATCTGCAATGAACCACACGTCTCGGTGGGCGTTGAGCGCCCACCAGACGAACACACTACACCATGCCAAGTGTTAGGCAGTGACGGTGAAGGTTCCGGACATATAGCCCTTGGTGGACATTGGGCCACCAAAGCCGTTGTAGTTCGCGCCACATGGATCGAAGCACTGCCAGATGTAGCTACCTGGCCGTGACGGCGTGGTGAAGCTAAACGTCGTGATGGTCGGCGCCAGTGGCAGGCCCGCCGCATCGGCTGGCGTGCTTGCGCCACTCGGCGCATCGGCGTAGGCGCCCGAGATCGGCACGGAGATATACAGGTATGGTTGCGCGTCGCTTGTGCTGCCTGCGATGCCGTGAATGGTGAAGGTATGCGACACATAGGCCGCTGGCACGTTAGTAGTGGTCGCAACCCCAGTGCCAGGGCCATACACCCCGGTGCCAGCGCCTTGCACTGGCGCTGTAAGTGATTCGTACTGCGCGTAGCAGAGACTGCCGTTGTTTGGCTGACAATTTGCCGCCGAAAGTGCCACTGGCTGCAACCCGCTCACCCCACTGGCGTTCGCCGTCGCTGTGGTGAGCTGCTGGTAGCTGCCATCTTTCAGCTGCTTGATCGCCGGAATCTGCACGCTCATCGTGCCAGCGGTCGTGCCTTGCGGCTGGGTGAAGTAATTATTCAAGATCGGCGTGGCGCTGTCATAGTTGTAGATCTCCATCGTCACGACCGTGTTGACCGGCGCGCTGATGATCGGGTCAGAGTACCAGACCCAGTTCAGGTTGTCGTTGCTGCTGCTGCACTGCGCATAGCGCGGGTTCAACGCAACAAAGTCCGCATCGGCGTGGGGGTTACTTGAATTGCTGGTGCAGGGGCTGAATGGGAAGACATCCTCATGGATGGTGACTGCCCCAGGGCTTGTCTTTACGCCAGTGACCGTTTGAGGTAGGCGAGCCAGCGCGTTTAGGGAATACCCTACACCAGCCACAATCAGCGCTACCACCACGACGAAGATGGTAGAGCCAAGAGCTTTACGCATAATACCGTTCTCCTGCTTTCCAGGGGTCATGTGCATGCGCTCGTCATCGCTCCCAGGTGAGCGAGGGTGTCGCGGGCGCCAGTGCCCACAACGTTGTGCGCTGCTTGTCACACCGGGATAGTGTGTGGCGTCGCCATGCTACCCGTTCAGTCGCTGGCGCCACACACTATCGTCTTGTTGTTGTCTGGTGAGATTGGCTGGGGTGTCTTTGGTAGCAGTGTTACTGATCGCATTGTCCTCTTGTCGTGTCACTTCCGGCCTTCCCGACCTTCCCGGCCTTTCTGGCCTGGCCCGGGAATAGAGAGCCAGGAGTACCAACACGCCAGAACACGAAGAAGCCGGGGGTGTCCGCTCACTCCGGCCTTGATAACATGAGTAACATACTGAGCATCCCGCCACATGATGCGTTTGCACTATATTTCAGCATTCACGAGCAGACCATAAAGAAAAGTAAATATCGTGTAGCATTTTCATCGCCAGATTCTATGTATCGTTTGCAAGGGCACGGCGATAGCGCCGTGATTCCCGGTCAAGAGTGATGCGCCTCATGCGAGTCGCGGCTAGCGTAGCGAACCAAAGCGGGCAGACGCCTCGTCGCGCGTGGGGATGGCGTTGGGGCCGTATCCCTCGACCGAGCGTGCGGCGACGCGGTTGGCGAAGTCCATCGCGGCGCGCGGATCATCGGTTTCGCGGAGGCGAATGAGGAATGCAGCGGCGAAGACATCGCCCGCCCCAGTGGTGTCTACCACCTGCGCTGGATAGCCGGGAAAGTGTTCCGGCGCAGCGCCTGTGCGCCACAATTCCGCGCCCGCCGCGCCCTGCGTCACCACCAACAGCGGCGTCACTCCTGCCCATGCGCGCAGTTGCGCCTCGGCCTTGGCGACTGCGCGCGGGATGCGCTCCCGCGGCGGCGCGCGCAGATCCTCATCGCTCAGGATCCGCGCATCCAGGTCTGGCAGCGCCGCCATCTCATGATCATCCATTAGCCTGGGTAGTACTGCGCCGGAATGATCCCAACGGCGCAGCCAGCCCTGGGCCGTCGCCCCCACCAGCGACGTTGCGGGGAAACTGCTGGCAAGCGTGGGGTCTACCTCGCCCGCGAGCGGCGCGAGCAAGACGAGGGGCGCCGCTCGCCACGCGGCGGGGATGTCGGCCGCGCCGAGCGGGTTAGCGCGTGCGCGGAGGAAGAGCCGCCGCACACCATCCGTGTACTCATGCGCGAAGGTCGTCGCCACGGGTGACGGCGCGGCGGCGATGGCCACCCCCGGCGCCGCATCATGTAGCTCCGCTAGCAGATCGGGCGGGCCACTGGTGATGATAGCGACCGTCTGCCCCAGCCGCTGTGCAGCCAGCGCCGCGTAGAGCGCCGTGCCACCTAGCCGCGTCTCGCCGTCGGGGAGCAGATCGCGGGTGACGTGGCCGATGATCAGCACATCCGGCGGGGCGATACGTGGGGTAGCAACGTCTGCCTGCACGGGGCTAGCCTGCGACTCATGGTGGGTTGCGTGGGAATCCGTGGGGTCGCGCCCCTCGTCCACCTAGCGGCCTCGTTTGAGCGCGACGACCACGCGACGCTGGTCGCCCTCGCCGGTGCTCTCGGACGAGATGTCGTGGTAGTCGGCTAGCGCCATGTGGACGAGGCGGCGCTCATTGGGCGACATTGCCTCCAACGTGACGGGCGTCCCCGTGCTGCGAACCTGTGCGGCGATCCGCTCGGCCATCACGCGCAGGTTTTCTTCGCGGCGCTGGCGATAGCCCTCGGCGTCTACGATCACGCGCTCATGGCGCCCGGCCTGTTTCGAGACGATCATATTGATGAGCAGTTGCATCGCGGCCAGTGTCTCGCCGCGCCGCCCAATCAGCAGGCTCAGCGGTTGGTTATCCACTGGCACGATGTTGAGGATCAGCAACTCGTCGCCGGTCGGTTCCAGCGCCTCGATCTCGCAGCGAATGCCCATGTGGCCTAGGATCATCCGTAACGCCTCGATAGCCACATCCTCCGCAGAGGCGTCGGGTGGCAGCACGTCGTCGAGCGCGGCGGTGATCAGCACCTGCGCCTGACCGACGCCGCCATCAGGCGCGGCGTCTTGCGCCTGGGGATACCCCTGGTCGTAGCCCTGATCATAGGCGTAGTCTTCACCAAGACCCTGCTCCTCTGGGGCGGCATAGCCAGGATCATACGACTCGCCATAGGGAACCGGCTGGCCATAGCCCTCGGCATAGCCCGCGTCGTATCGCTCGTCCTGTGGCGAGTGGTTGGCCTCTGGCGGCATACCTACGCCCGCCGCCTGCGCCCGGCCAGCGCGTGGTGGGCGTAGGTAGACGCGCACCCGCGCCTCGCGTGCGCCCATCCCGCGGCTGCCACGGCTTGGCTCCTGCAAGACGCTGATCTCGACCTCGTCGCGATTGCGACCGAGGCGCGCCAACGCCTGAAGGATGGCGTCTTCGATTGACTTGCCAGAGGCTTCAACACTCTCCACCGGACTACCTCCCTCCCTTGGGCCGACCGGCGCCGCCCTGGCTGCGTGGGCGCTGCGACGGCTGAACGTTCTTCGCGGTCATGCTTGCGCGCGTCCCATTCGCGCCATTCGACTTAGCCGCCCCGTTGCCGTTCTTGGGGGCGCTGCCGCTCGTCGGGGCGCGTTTGGTAGGAGCCACAGAGGTTGACGCGCCCGCTACTGAGGCGCCCATCGCATCGCGCCTCAGGATGTCGCCGGAGATATACCAGCCGTCCG
>VFSW01013472.1_pt1 | contig 11363 bp, 14 predicted proteins | sample 5358111 | NCBI WGS metagenome assembly VFSW01 (sample SAMN11554181, study PRJNA540505) | mine drainage metagenome | isolation source: sediment from site ElyBrook_90M | place: USA: Ely Copper Mine, Vershire, VT | collected 2017 | reverse complement strand
GCACCTTGAATAGCGTTGAAAGCAGCACGAATGATATTCCAACCATGTCCCTGCCTTTTATGAAGAAAAATGCCCCTGCAGCAAGAAGTAGGAATCCTATGGAGTCCCCGCTGAGGATGAATACTGAATATTGCGCTGCGATCAGAAACAGCGCGGAGAGTGAGATTGCCCTGTACCTGTTTTTACCTTCAAGGACCTGGCTTTTGTATATGATTAATGCGGTAAGGCAGACGATCATCAGCGAGAATATTTTGAATGCGAAGTAGGTTTGGGCAAGGTTACTGAAGAGTGAAGTTATTGCAACGTATGGAGCAAGCCAGAGGATGAAATAAAGAGGAGGATATGGAGCCATCCATGGGAGGTTGGAATATGGAGATACGCCTGATGCAAACATGGAAAGCTTGAGCAGATCAGCGTTCTCGAATAATGAGGCCTGGGCTGTGGAGGACAAGGCGATTAAACTGTATATGATGCTTATCGCGAGAAGCGAGTAGGCAATGTTCCTGTTGCATGCCAGCCTTTCGATCATTTTGGTTATCTTCCCATTATTCATGGTTTTGCGCCCAGGAATGGATGATTTAATGTAACGGGCTCGACGGGATTCGAACCCGCGACCTTAACCTTAGGACGGTTCCGCTCTATCCAAGCTGAGCTACGAGCCCCCATTGCAGTCTATGTATTGAACGTAGGTTTTATTTAGTGTTTCGTTGGGGGAACTTCTCTGTCAAAATGAATATCTTGTACCCAAACTCCTTCTTGCCCCTGAATGCCGGACCTATGGTGAATAGTTCCTTGGGAAGCTCGTCGTATTCAGCCTCGTGGAATCCCATCGCAACGAGTATCCCCTTGCCCCTTCCGGCCTGGTTCGTGAATGCGACAAGCACCTTTTTGCCGTACTTCCTGTTTATCGCCTTGATTATCCTGGAACACAGGCTGCTGCTGATCCCCAATCCCCTGAATTCAGGCTTGACTATTGAGGACCTTAATTCGACCCACTGTGACTTGGGCCACAGATGCGCAGAGAGATGCCCTACTATCTCCCCCTTTTTGTACCTTGCGACGTAGGAGAATCCGTCGTGAATCCATCCCTTGACATCGTCCTCGGTGATCTTGAGCAGCGCTCCCGATCTTCCTGATTCGCCATTTACCAGATCCATTATTTGGCTGACATCGCCCTCCTTTGAAGGAGTGATCTTGAATTTTGGAATCGGCTTTTTGCCGAATATTATGCTTTTGTCCATAGATTTTCACTTCGCTATTTTTAAAAGTAATCATAAAGGTTATTGCATCGCATTTAATAATCTTCCAGCCTCCTGCTTTTTCTTTTACCTCTCTTTTTTTATATGCAGTGTATCAAATGATACAATATGTCAATCTCTGACCTTGTAAGGGTTTACCTGAAGAACAAGCCGTACACAATAGAGGCTCTGGAGAACGGCATAGTCAACTACAGCGCCCTTGCAAGGATAGTCCAGCGCGCACTTAGGGTGAAGAACTACCATGCCATAAAGGCGGCGCTTAGGAGATACGCACAGGAGCTGCGCGAGATGAACATGGGGATAGAGAAGCACGCGATGGGCCTGCTTAGCGAGAGCTCGGTCACCATACAGAGCGGCATGTCGGTCATAGTGTCGAATACGGACGTCAAGGTCGAGAGCAGCAGCAAGATGAAACTGCGCGACTACTATGTTTATCTTGTTGACAACATCGAGGAGTACAAGAGGCTCAAGAGGAGCATGAAGGTGATTGCGACGCATGAGAACGCCTCTGCGATAATAATACACTCAGGGGAGAAGCTCGAGGCGCTTCCGGGATTCGTTGCCTTCGTTGCGTCCCTTCTTGCGGAGCAGAACATAAACATAATAGAATTCGTATCATGCTACACCGAGACCCTGCTCATAGTGAGCAGGAGCGACGCGCTTAAGAGCCATGAGCTTCTGCTGAGCAGGCCTGAAAAATAGTCAGCGCCTTAGAAGTTCGTCCCTGATCCTTTCGGCAAGGCGATCCCTTAGGGAAATCACCATGTCTATTTTTCCCTTTACGGGAACCGAGTCGTCCATTTTGGATATGAGCTCCGCTTCCTTTGGCCCAAACCCATCCGGAAATATTCTGGGCAGCGCAAGGTTTAAGGTGAGGAGTTCCGTTTTTGGAAGCACGAATTCCGTCGTGGCGTTTTTGGCTTGGGGCCGGTATCTTAGCCATGAAGCTCCGAAAATGCGCGTGCCATGGGTTCCGGCGAGAAGGAATGCCTGGCCTTTTTCATATTCGTAGAAGACTGATGTTGGGTTCAGATACATGTGCAGCGACTTGACCCTGGCAGTGTTGTGTGGAGGGAGAGCTATTGTCCTGTGCCATGAGTCGTCTTGGGAGAGCTGCGCCAGGATCCTTTCTATTGTCCTTGGATTCAGGCCAAGCATCTGGGCGTATGGGCCAAGGTCTATGTTGAACCAGATCGAGTCGACGGGATTGTAGCGCACTGTGACGTACGCCATTGTAAGGGCGAGGTGGGTGCCCATTTCCTGCGCCACTACCTCTTCGGTGAGCGGGCCCTTGCCCATAATCCCCAATGACATGACATACTTGTAGTCAACCTTCACTATTCCAAAATGGTGGCTCTGGTTTTCGACATGGTCCGATGCTGCGCCGTACAGGCCGTAGCGGCCTGGAACATTATATCTTTCCTTTACCGCCCTTACGATTTCGGCGCTTGGATCCGCGGCCTCTCTAAGAAGTTGCATGTCCCTTATGTAATCGCGTGTCATGGTAAATCGGTCTATTCGCTTGTCCCTAAGCGCCTTTGGGCCTATATCAAATCTCCTTAATGCGGCTTTTAGCTGGTCCAGGTTCTCGAAGACTATGCCATGGCGGGTTTCGCCTACGGTCACCTCCTCTGCCTGTGATAATGCGCTAAAGGCCCTTGGCAGGATAGGCTGGGAAGGTAGCCTAACGGGCTTGAAATTGTTTGCCATATGTCGTCATTATAGGCTGATTTGGACTGATATATATGCCTTGCTTTTGCAACGTTGGCACATGTAATTTGAGAAAAGGATCATGCCATGGCCGCCATTATTCCGTCGATTATTCCGTTGACCCCGATTCCTCCGGTGGACCTTACCACCAGCCTGTGGCTTAGTATCGGCTTTGCCAGGAAGCGTATGTCGTCCTTTGTAGCCTCCTGCCTTCCTTCAATGAGCGCCTTCGCCTTTGCGCACTGCATGAACGCTATGTCGGCCCTCGGGCTTGCGCCCATGACTATGTGCATCTCCTTCCTTGAGGAGTCCACTATCTGGGTTACGAACTGCGACACCTCCTTTGGAAACGTTATTGATTTTGACTGCTGCTGCATGTCGAGTATGTCAGCGGTAGTTATTATCTTCTCTGTGACCATCTTGTGCTCTATCTCCTTGAGCCTGAGCATCTCCTCCTCTTCCTCCATGCTGGGATAGCTGACGTCTATCTTCATTATGAACCTGTCCGCAAGCACCTTTGGAAGCTGCTCTGTTCCCTCTATCCTAAGCGGGTTTTGCGTGGCTATTGCCATGAAAGGCTTTGGCAAAGGAGTGTCAAGCCCTCCAACGGTTACCTGGCGCTCTTCGAGAGCCTCGAGGACCGCGCTCATTGTCCTTGGAGGTGAACGGTTGAGTTCGTCCATGAGTAATATGTTTGTGAATATCGGCCCCTTCTTTAGCTGCGGGTCGTTGTTGCTGTCAAGGTAAACGTCTCCGATGATGTCCGAAGGAACAAGGTCAGGCATGCACTGGATTCTCTTGAAGTCGGCCTGTATCGTGTCTGCCAGCGCCTTTGACATGGTAGTCTTTGCGACTCCCGGGACTCCCTCAAGGAGCACGTGGCCGTTTGCTATTAGCGCTATGAAGAGAAGCTCTATCACCTCCCTCTTTCCTGCTATGTGCTTCTTAAGCTCGTCCTCTACCCTTATAGGCGTCCCTTGCATCTAGCATAACATCAATTATTCTATGTCAATCAGCTTTAAAATGCTTGAGTTGCAAAGGCGTGTAAGTGCGTTCAGAAATATTTGCCTTCTTCTGCGCCAAATAGCAGGGATACGTACCATTGGTAAACGCATAAATATCACGGAAATCGACATTTATTCATGGAATTTAAGGGTAAGCCGCATGAGCCTTCTTCGGCAGCATATGGGCATGAGGCTGGCCAGAAGGCCGCGGCGGATTTGGCGCCTTTAAAGAGGAGGGATGATGCCCAGTTGGAAGGAGTGCAGTCGATGGAGGCATTTTGGATAGCGAAGGGATGGTACATCATAGGAGAGGGAGGAGGGCTCAGGCTTATGCCTGCAAGGTGGCATGAGGAGCCGCAGTCAAAGGCGCAGGCCGCAAGGGCTCTTGCCAGGATCCTTGAAAAGGACCCAAGGGACATTACCGCCAGGGATTTCATCTCAAACCGCCTTGACGGGCTTATAATAAAGCAGTACAAGGGCAGCGTATACCTCGCGGTTACCGAGGCCTTCCCTGAACTTGAGATCAAGCCTTGGGAGATGGCATCGACTCCCAAGGGATTTTACCAGGACATTGAAAACAGGATAGCTGCGACAAGATGGCTTGCTAAGAGAGTTGGGGGCGACCCAAGGGACATAATTACAGAGGATTTCCGTTCACATCGCATGGCCACCCTTCTGAACAAGTACCACGCAGGCAGCGCCTTCAATGCGCTTCTTGAGGCAGGAGTGGTGACTCCTGCGGACGAAGAGCACATGAGATCCAGATTGCACAGAAAACCCTTGCAGCAGTAGGCAGGCGGCTCCAGACAAAAGCTTTAAATTTAGCGTGTTACCATATAATACCTAATTATACGGTGTCATTTATGATAGGAAAAACAAACGGCGAAGGCAGGCTAACATCGATATCCGAGGTACAGGAGATACTTGAAGATAGGCAGAAGGACGGCGAGCTTGGATATGAGCAGACGCTCGCATACGATTACGCCAAGAAGTTCAACAAGCTGAGCAATGGCGAAGCAAAGAAGATGAAGAAGGAGCTCGAGGACATGGGTCTTAGCGAGAAACTGGCACTCAAGGTTGTGGAGATAATGCCAATGGACGCATCGCAGCTTAAGCTTATCCTTGCAATGGACAAGTCAAGGCTGCCTACGGAAGAGGAAACGGTTGTAAAATTGATGGCTGTAGTAAAGAGCTATTCTAAATAATTTGGGGTAATTGGGCATGGCAGTCGAAGAGTTAGAGCAGAGAAGAGAGAACCTTGAGGAGCACGCAATTGTGCTTGATTATCTTTCAACAGGCAGGTCATCCTCAGTGAGATCCGAGCCATTGGTGCAGATAATGGGGGAGGAGAAGTTCACGCTTCTTGAGGCGGTGCCAAAGGTGCCTGACATAAAGGTGGGCGAAAAGGTATACATAGGGAAAGGGGACCGCGACAAGATTGCAGTCATAAAGGGAAGGCTTCAGTACAATGACCTAACCGAGGTTTCAAAGAACGAGCTTCCAATCGCAGTCGCTGCGACCATAAAGGCAAACGAGCCAAAGTTTGTTGAGATATTCAATACCGCCTCGCCTCTGAACATAAGGATGCACTCGCTTGAGCTGCTTCCAGGAATCGGCAAGAAGCACCTTAGCGCTATACTCGAGGCAAGGGACGAGAAAAGGTTCGAGAGCTTTGAGGACATAGCAAAGCGCGTGCCGCTTCTGCAGGACCCAGTAAAGCTCATCTGCGATAGGGTCATACTTGAACTGAAGGGAGACTCAAGGTTCTACATACTCACAAGGCCTCCGCAGCACAGGTTCTGATGCATGCTGCTCATTTTTGGTAATCGCCCCTTGTTATGCCAAAAATGATTACCAGGTTTAAAACTAGAATGTAGGTTGGAAAGGCATACGAGGCGAATGTCCATAGGTTAATTGCAGTGTACGCAGCAACCGAAGTGAATGCGCCTGATGCGTATACCCAAACCGACTCAGTTTTAGGACTCTTCCATGACTTGATGACCGTAGGTATTGCGGCAAGGGCATCGGCTGCGATGGCAAAGAATATTGCTATCTCAGGCGTTTTCGTGATGTACCACATGATGATTGCCAAAACTGATAGGATAGCGCAGATATAATCGAATCTTGTTATTTTCCAATATGCCTTTTTTGCCATGAAAGAAGACAGAAGTATAAGCAAAGGAGTAAATCCATTCATGAATACAGGTATTGCTGCAAGGCCGACGTTGCTTGTGATCTCGGCGCTGGACGCGATTAGGGGAGCTATGGCCCACATAAGCCAAGTCACGCGGTTTGGCTTTGCTTTGCCTTTTAGCATTGAACGTATATACACTGCGCCTCCTGCTAAACTGACAAAAGCAGCTACAAAAACCAGGTCGCCAGATAGAAAACTCATTGCTATCAGTTAACTACATTTATTGGCTTGCCATTTGTGCAGGATTTTATGTCCAGTATGATCTCCTCTCCCATTCTCTCGAACATCTCCTGCGTGTTATAGGCGATGTGAGGAGTTGCTACTACGTTATTCATCCTTGCAAGGGCGACCGTTTCTTCAGGCGCAGCAACCTTCTCGAGGAATGATTCATTCTTAAAGACATCTAGCCCTGCGCCGGCGATACGTTTCGACTTTAATGCCTTTATCAAGGCTTTCTGGTCCACTAGTTCGCCTCTGGAAACGTTGATTAAGTATGCATCTTCTTTCATCATTTTTATCCTCCTTGCGTCAATTATGTTTTTAGTCCTCTCGTTTAATGGCATGTGCAGTGAGAGTATATCGGACGTTCTGATAATTTCATCAATTTCTTGAGCAGAGCTCTTTGAGTTTGCGTGCCTTATCCGCATATGCAAAAACTTTGCTATGTTAGCAACCCTTTTCCCTATGTTTCCATATCCTATAAGCCCTAATGACCTATCGTTTAATTCTACCCCTTTATACTCGGAACGGACCCATTTGCCCTCTTCCAGAGACTTGTTTGCAGCCTTTATTTTGCGGGTAAGGGAGAGGATGAGGCCTATCGTCAGGTTTGCAACAGCATCTGCGTTATGTGTTGGACAGTTGAGCACCTTGATGCCTTTTTTAGTCGCATGCTTTACATTTACCCATTCATATCCTACTGCAGGGACAATGATGAATTTCAGGTTCTTTGCGCTATCCATAATTTTAGGAGTTATCTCTATCCAGTTTGCAGTGATGATGTCGGCTGACTTTATACGCCGGATTATCTCTTCTTCTGTTTTAGGGATGTCGCTGTACACAGTCACACTGCCAAGGGACTTTATTCTCTTGAAATGTTCTGCGGTTAGGCTTATCTGGTCGCATATTACAATCTTCACCAACTCCACCGTAGAAATATTTTGTCAGTAAACTTATTAAGAGGGCTTAACTCTTCGATTCCAGAATCTTTCCCAGCTCCTCGAATGTCTTTATCGTGTAGGTCGGGTTCAGCGACTTCAGGTGCGCTATGTCGTAGAAGAAGGTGTGGGCGTCGGGATAGAAAAGAACCGAGTCTATCCCAGCGTTCTGGGCTGCCTTGAGGTCATGCTCGGAGTCTCCGATCATTATCGTGCTTGCCTTGTCCGAGCCGAGCTTTGAGAGGGCCTTCTCTATGCCCTCCGGATTTGGCTTCCTCTTCTCGACATCGGAGCCGCTTATTATGAGGTCGAAGTATTCCCTGACCCCGGTATTCTTTAGCATCGGCTCAAGGGTGGACCTTGACCCGCTCGATATGAGCGCGATGGTCTTCCCCTCCGACCTTAGTTTCTTGAGAAGGCTCTGCGCGCCTTCGTAAAGCGCTACGCCTGACATGTTTGCATCCACGCGAAGGTATACGTTCCTCTTGAACGCAATGAAGTCCTCTGGCCTAAGGCCCAGGGCAATCGCGCCGTTGTAGAGGTCTCCTATAAGTGGCACTGTCAGCTTGTCGGAGGCATCGATATTGTAATCGGCAAGAGCTAGCTTTATTGATTTGAACCAGATGTCCAGCGTCTTTGCAAGGCAGCCGTCCCAGTCGAAGAATATGTGCCGATACGATTTCATTGAATCGCCAGCACAGGATCAGGCCTTCTCAAGGTGCATCTGAGGTACGATTATCTTCCTTGTGAGGGACTTTGAGGTGTTTACGAGCACGACATATGCATCGCCCCTCTTCTCTATGACCGTTCCGACCCTTCCCTTGTACCTTGGGTGCGGTATGTTCTTGAAGTTGCCCTTCTGTATGATTATGACGCGGTCATTGACCTTGAAGTCCTTTATCAGCGTTGTGAGGCCTAGCTTGGATGGCCTGTGGTGCCTGGCAAGCTGCCTTGTTCTTCCGACGAACAGTCCATGGGATCGTTGTGACATATAAATCAGCGTTGTTAAATAGTCTTGGTTGGACACTGTGCAAAATCCAACCAGCAAGATAGTTGTTGATATAAACATATATAAATACATGTTGACCATATTTAAAGGTAGTGGTATAGATGGCTAATGTTAAACCTGCAGAAAGTAAGCCCGTAAAGGCTGAGAATACAAGGACAAAAGGAGGCGGTGGGAAGCCCCAATTCGCAAAGACAAAGTCAGGAAAGAGAGTTGAGCTAAATCCAAGGTTCAAGATAGAGAACATAGTTGCAAGCGCAGACCTGGGAGTGGAGCTTGACCTTTACGGCATAGCAAAGGCATCGCCTGACGTAGACTATGAGCCTGAGCAGTTCCCTGGCGCAATATGCAAGATACACGATCCAAAGACGGCACTTCTGCTATTCAAGAACGGAAAGATAATCTGCACAGGAGCAAAGACGGAAGCGGACATAAAGAGGGCAATAGACCAGGTTATCAAGATAGTGAGGAACTACATACTTGAGCCTTCCTAATACGAGCTGGCTTTCTTTTCCTTTTTCTTGTTGTCTTCCTTTATCTTGCCCATTGAAATGTGGTAGATCAGGTATATTACCTGGGCGAATAGCCCTACTCCTGCAAGCACGAGTATTATGTTGCTGCTCGTGGACCCTAGAGTGTAGTACCCGAACTCTATGAGCGCAACGTTCCAGATAAGAGAGCCTGAAAGGGAGTATAGGTAGAATTTCTTCAGGTCCATGCGCGCGAATCCGGCAGGGAAGCTTATCAGCCCCCTGACAACAGGTATTAGCCTTGCGAGGAATACCGTGGAACCAGCGTTGTTGTTGAACCACTTGTCGAAGCTGTCGATCGACTCCCTCTTTATGTGGAACCTCTCCGCGTGCGCATATATGACGTCCTTTCCGAGAAAGTATGCAAGGTAGTAGTCTATTGTCACTCCCAGGAACGTGCCGATAACCGTCGCGATTATCGCAAGGTAGATGTTGAGCGTGCCGTTGTAAACGAACAGCCCTATTAGCGGCAGCACTATCTCGCTGGGTATTGGCAGCGATGCGGACTCAAGCGTCATGAGCGCTATTATCGCAAGGTATCCGTGAGCTACAAGCAGCGCGTGTATGCTTGACGATGCGCCGGTAAGTATTGGCAAGATAGAGCTTGTTATTGAGAATGCAAACATGGAATCACCTATAGTTCATGTTTAGTCTATATATCTTAATGTGTTCGTGCTTCCCTTCTGGTTGGGGTATCCCGATACAACGATGTACTTCCTAAGGGCCCTTCTCTTTGCTATGGCCTTTACCATCTCGAACATCTGGTCTGCGGTATTGTACCTGCCTATGCCTTCGCTCCTTATTCCGTAGTACATGCTAAGCTTCCTTCTTACATTTGCGAACTGGCTCAGGGCTATTATTTGCGAGTTGGGCCTGAGCAATGAGAGCCTTATCGCGCTTTCTCCGCTCTGCGTCGGGACGAATATGCAGTCTGTCTTGTAGTTGTCGGATATCTCCGCTGCCGCAAAGGCTATGCTCTCATTTATGCTCCTTATCTTGAAGTCGTGGTGCCTGCTTGCTATCGACTCCGCATTATGTGCCGTTGTAGCAAGGGTGCTCAGGGACTCTATCGGGTATTTCCCTACCGCGCTCTCCTCGCTGAGCATCACGCAGTCGGCTCCGCTTATAACCGCGGTTGCTATGTCGCTCACCTCGGCCCTGGTAGGGATCGGATTGCTTACCATGCTTGCGAGCATCTGGGTTGCCACTATGACAGGCTTTGAACGTATCCTCGCCTCGCGTATGAGCTGCGACTGGACTACGGGTATGCGCTCTATCGGAACCTCGTATGCCAGGTCTCCCCTTGCCACCATTATTACATCGCTTGCATCGATTATCTCGGCTATGTTCTTTACCGCATCCGCACGCTCTATCTTCGATATGACATTGGCCTCCCCTATAATCCTCCTGAACCTGTAAACATCTTTTGCGGAGTTTACAAATGAGAGTGCCATGAAGTCTATGTCATTCTTCTTTGCAAACCTTGCTATGCGGATGTCTTCTTCCGTAGGAGGTACTGCAGTGACCTTTCCGTGCATTATGTTTATTCCCTTCCTCGATTTTATCGAGCCCGCCTCCATGGCCCTGCAGTATATTACCCCCTTTGACAGATCCTGGACGTACAGGCGCATGTATCCGTCTCCGATTATTATCATCGAGCCCTTTCTTAGATAGGAATATATGTCGTAGTCAAGCGGCACGATGCCACTCTCCTTTGATTTGTACTTTAGCCTGACCGCCTCGCCTTTGTTCAGGCTGACATCGCCCTCCAGCCTGCCGAACCTCATCTTTGGACCGGGAAGGTCCGCGAGTATCGCCACCTCCTTCTTCTCCTTCTTTGATATCTTCCTTATATTCTCTATCGCGCCCATGGCGTCATTCTCGCTTGCGTGTGAGAAGTTTATTCTAAATACGTCCACATACTTCATGGCCCTTGAAAGCACATTGGCGGCATGCAGGCTCGGTCCGTAGGTAGCCACTATTTTTGTCTTCATTTTATCCTTGGATTAGTATTTTATAAGCGATTCCACTTTTCCGTCCCTGAGCACGCTCCTTCCGTTGAGTGAGACAAGCTCCACTAGGAATGCGTAGCCCGCAACATCAGCGCCAACCATCTTGACTAGGTCTCCGCTCGCCCTTGCGGTGCCACCTGTTGCAAGAAGGTCGTCGACTATGAGCACCCTGCTGCCCTTCTCCATTGCGTCCTCGTGCATCTCTATTGTCTCTGTGCCGTACTCGAGAACGTAGCTCATGTTGACCTTCTTGTATGGGAGCTTTCCCTTCTTCCTTATTGGGATGAGGCCCTTTGACATCTTGTATGAAAGCGCCGAGCCGATTATGAATCCGCGTGCCTCTATCCCCGCTATGTAATCGAAATCCAGCTTGCCTGCAGATTTTGCGATGGCATCTATTGCCCTTCCGAACGCATTGCCGTCCTTGAGCAGGGGAGTTATGTCCTTGAACATCACTCCGGGCTTTGGATAATCAGGTATGTCCCTTATCC
>VFSW01013471.1_pt1 | contig 11363 bp, 15 predicted proteins | sample 5358111 | NCBI WGS metagenome assembly VFSW01 (sample SAMN11554181, study PRJNA540505) | mine drainage metagenome | isolation source: sediment from site ElyBrook_90M | place: USA: Ely Copper Mine, Vershire, VT | collected 2017 | reverse complement strand
TCTCGTGGTGGGAATGAACGGTGGCAGCTGTGCTCAGTTCGACAGGTGGTATAGTGGGGAATGGGACTTGATACCCCAATACATCCTCCCAGCTGTTAAGCGGTAGTTTCGACCGGGTCCGCGATTAGAACCTTAAACCCGATGCGATTCAGGTATAGGAACCGGTCCCTTATCGGATCTGAGTCGGATCGTTCGGGACTTGTGAGATCGTTCGGAATCGAAGTAGAGGTGCGGGGTCGGGTCCTACAAGCTTGTTGCAAGCTAAGTGAATTCGGGCTCGCTAGACAATGCCTGGCTCGAATTCAACTCGATTACGTCCCTTACTTTTCGCAGTGTAGAGAGCAGCGTCGGCACGATTCAGCAGACTACTGAATTCGGGAGGCGGGGCTCCCCGAAAACCTGCAGCTCCGAAACTGGCGGTTACCTTCGCGGTCTTGCCTTCAAAGCTGAACGCCTGCATCTCGAAATGCTTCCTGATACGTTCAATCGCAACCTCTGCTTGGTTCCTGTCAACATGCGTCAGCATTACCAAGAATTCCTCTCCGCCTAAACGACCGCAGATGTTCGACTGACGGGTGTTTGTTTTGAGCAGTTGGGCGAACCCTTTGAGAACCGCATCGCCTGCGTCGTGTCCAAAGGAATCGTTGATCCTCTTGAAATAATCGAGGTCAGCCATTACCACCCAAATCGGAAAATCATACCGAGCCGCCGCACTGAGTTGCCGGCTCGCCCAAATATCGATCGCTCGTCGGTTCGGCAGCCCCGTCAATGGGTCAGTTAACGCCAACGCCTCCAACTGACGATTCTTGGCTTCGATTTGGCGATGAAGTTCAATCATCCTTCGACCGACTCCGACGCGGGCGACGAGTTCGCCCGAATGGAATGGTTTTGTCAGGTAGTCATCAGCACCTGCCATTAGGCCTTCTACGATTTGCTCTTTATTGTTGTTGCTGGTCAACAGTATGAGATATGCATAATGCTTCTGGAAGTCGCGACGTATCCGCTGACAAAGTTCAGGCCCGCTAATATCAGGCATCGTCCAGTCCGTAATGACGAGAGATGGGTGATGTTCAGCAAAGACATCAAGTGCTTCGTGACCATTCTTCGCGAACAACACCGAGTGGTAATCATTCGAGAGGGATTGATCTACCAGTTTGCGGTAGATCGGAGAGTCATCCACAATCAGGATTCTGAATTCCTGACTGCTTTCTTCTGCAGGAGGCGCGATGTTTGAAAGGGCCGCTGACGGGCGCTCAATGATCCGCGTTGACACCTGTCTCCTCCCTAGTTTTTTTTTTTTTTGATTTGGCTTCAAACGTGTTCTACACTTTGCCTACAACTCCGAAGCCGAAGACATCACGACCAATGAGGCACTGGCGCCCTAAGCATGAGCCAGTGCCTCTTCGACCAGCTTAATCAAAGCCTGCGAGTTCGTATCCAGGTGCAATTTCGATTTCTCGAAATAAGCCGTCGCCCCGTCTTTCATCAGTTTCGCCTCATTCTTCTGCGAAAGACTACTTAAGACCACCACAGGAATCGGGGCGGTAACTGGATCACTCTTGAGAGCGCGGAGAACCTCTGGACCTCCCAACTTCGGCAGCAGCATGTCTAACAGGATCAGGTCGGGGAGGTGTTCATGCGCTATGCGCAACGCCTGCTCGCCATCGTCAATGCTCACGACGGTGTATCCGGCTCGCATTAGCGCCCTTTCGCTGGCCAGTCGCAGAAACTTACTGTCCTCCACCAACAATATTGACTTCACAGAATGGCACACCTTTCCCGTACTCATCTTTGTGGCAATTTAGTGGCCGCTTTCTCAGGTTCGAATACGTCCTTTCGCTGCAATAAGATAACAAGTCGAGGCGCAACAACACCTTTCCCTACAATGTCCTGATTGGAGACACTGTTCCGTTAGCGGGACAATACAGGCCTCACGTTCTAACGGGTGCTGCCAAGAACGCTGATCGACAGGAGTCTCAGGTCGGAGGTTTTCCAGGCCATGATGCGATATTGTCCCCGTTTTTCCCTACGAACCCTGAAAACGAGACTCGCAGAGTCTGGCCCTCCCATGGCTCTGGTCAGCCGGGTGATCGCGTTAAACGCACAGTGTCGGAAATCCGGGTCGTCGCGAAACCTGGAACTGAGAATGAGGCTGTCCAATTCTAAGACACCCTGTACGACCCGAGACGCGGGAGCGTGCTCAAAGTTTCATAACTCCATAGCTGACAATGACTCTGCGGGTTGCGGGATATGGACCATCAAGTGCGTAGAGGAACCTGAGACTAAAGGATGAAGCATGACCCCGGAAATGGCTTTTGAATGTTTGCTTGTATCTCCCGATCCCGCCGTGTTTAGCACTATGGATGGAATACTTCATGATTTCTCGATCGCCACAAAGGTCTGCCCATACCCTTCGCATGCTGCTCCTCTGCTAACCGAGGGGAGCACCGATCTCATCGTGATTGATTTGGAAGCCGAGAACGCCTCGGAACTCTTTGCGACAAATAGAGGCACGCACGCGGCAGAAACCGACTGTTCTTGCCGTGTCAGAAGCGGGTTGCGTCGCGCCTGGGGTGCATGTGATTCTTCGCAAACCCGTAACTCGCGAGTCTGGAGTGATGTCGTTGAAAGCTGCGTACTCCAGGATGGTCCGCGACTATCGAAAGCACACCCGATTCGCTGTGATGACGCCGGTTGTAGCGACCGATGATGACCAACAAACCCTTCCGATTACCGTCACGAACATCGGGGAAGGTGGAGTGGGTCTAACAAGCGTAGAGACGTTGCGAATCGGGGGCATCCTGTCCTTTCGCATGCGGCTACCTGACCTCAAGAACGAGATTTCCATTCACGCACGTGTTCTGTGGACCAGACCGTATGGTGCCGCTGGTTGTGAATTTGTGAGCATCTCACCTTTCGATCTTCGACTTCTCCATTCTTGGCTCGAAAGCCGATACCGTATCAAGAAGCCTCTGATTCCCATCTGACATTTTGAAACCGCATGCGATCGCCGCCATGCCCTGTCTGAAATCGAGACACGGTGAGGTCTCTGGAAGGATTCGAGCACGCCAGCAAACACACCGTCGCTTCCAACTAACTGCAGTAACGGGGCTTCCAAAGTGCTTTTTCCGCGGGGCATTGGAGGACCAATTGCAGCCCTGAAGCATTAGGGGAGTCGTATGTCCGCAGGAGCCAAGCCGGGTTGGGCGAAAGGCGTTCGCAAAGAACCACGCGTCGCTGGCTGTAAGCCTGTTACGGCCCTGGGTAAAGACATCTTTGGAAATCCCTTCTCACAAAACACCTTTACTGTGGAGATTGCTGCATATGGAACGCGACTACGGGGCCTGCCTCCACTGGCTGTGGATACAGTGCTCCTCTTGGAGCATAGAGGAGAGCGGGCGCGCTATCGGGTCGTTTGGATGGGAGAGAAGGATTCTGAATACGCTGGACACGTTGGTCTGGAATGCCTCGACCGGAGCAAATTCATCTTTGGCATCGAACCTTCTGGCCCCGGTTTGTTTTTTGATGAGTACAAACGCATTGAAGCTGAACTGCACACGAGTCAAGATCGGTATCGGAGTGTGGTCGAGAATAGCCTTGGGCTGATCTGTACCCATGATATGTCAGGTGTATTGCTGTCGGTTAACCCGGCAGCCGCACGTGCTCTCGGTTGTGAAGCCGATAGCTGGGCTGGCAAGAACCTTGCCGAATTCCTTGTGCCTTCTGTACGGCATACGTTCCCTGAATATCTGCAGCGCGCGAGAGAGAGTGGTCAAGATTCCGGTTTCGTGCGGGTCATAGCACGGGACAGAAAAGTCCGAGTGTGGCTATATCGGAACCTGACTGTACAGGAAAATGGCAATCCACCCTACGTCGTCGGCCATGCTCTGGACGTCACGGAGCAGAAAAAGGCTGAGCGCGAGCTTCAGTTCACACTGGGCAAGCTGCAAAAGACACTCGCCGAGGTGAAGACTTTGAGGGGGCTTCTTCCAATCTGTGCCTGGTGCAAGAAGATCCGCTCAGAAGAGGGAGGCTGGGATGAACTGGAATCGTACATTACGAAGCACTCTCATGCCAGCTTCAGCCACGGCATTTGTCCGGATTGCTTGACCAAACAGAGATCGACGACTACATAGTGGCGCAGTTCAACCGTAGCCAGCAATCCGATGGCATAGGTTTCATCACCAAAGAGCCGCGCACGGTGGGTGAATTCCTGTTGCAGCGTGACGGGAACCTGGTGCGCATTCCGCGCGAGCGGGAGAGTCCGCATTTCATGATGATCGGCGATACCGGTGCAGGCAAATCGTCGCTTATCCGCCAGATACTCATGCAGGTGGAAGGGCGGGGAGAAACCGCAATTGTGTACGACCCGGCACTCGAATATACACCGCAATTTTACGAGCCAAGCCGAGGCGACGTGATCTTGAACGCGGTAGATGCACGTATGCGCTATTAGTCACCGTGCGATGAAGCGCAGCATGAAGCAGAAGCAGAAGGGTTGGCAGCAGCGCTCTTCAAAGACGATCCCCGCACCAATCCGTTTTTCGTGATGGTGCCGCGCCAAATTTTTGCCCACCTGCTGACCGAGCAAACCGAAGCGGACACCGCAGGAACTACTTGCCTTGCGAGATGAGCGTCAGCTAGCAAAGAGGCTCAAGGGCACCGAGCACGCGGCAGCAATCTATCCCGATGCGGGACCGCACCGTGGCGGTATGATCGCGACTCTCAACAGCGTGAGCACTGTTGCCCCGAAGAGAAGAAGCTAAGGCGAACTGGACTGCGGTGGAATGGGCGCTGCAGCGGGACGGCTGGTTGTTCATCACCAGTCCGCCGGAGTTCCGCGAGAGACAGCGGCCCCTCATCAGCATGTGGCTCGACATGCTGGTGCTGCGAACCATGAATCAGGGCAAGCCCGGTGCTCGCCCCGTCTGGTTCATCCTGGACGAACTGGAGAGCTTACATGCGTTGCCTCAGTTAGCAGTGCGGAACCCTCGAATGAAGCATCTCGTCGATCTTCCTCATCAGGTCTAAATCAATGGTGCACCTTCGGCAATGAGTTGCTGAGCTACTGGAACCTCCGCGAATCCAGAGACGAACAGGACCTGCATCTCTGGATGTAGCTTCTGCAACTTCGAGACCGCTGACGGACCGTCCATCTCCGGTAAAACTATGTCACTCACCACCAACGGTACGGGCCCTCTGTATTGGCTTGCCAGATCAAGAGCAATGTGACCCCGACTCGCCTGAAGGACGTTGTAGCCACTTGCCATCAGAAATTCGCATGTGACTTGTCGAAGTGAATCGTCGTCCTCAAGGAGAAGAACAGTCTCTCGTCTGCCGAATGTTGGTCGTAAACGATTGATGATTTCATTCCGAGTCCTCCACGGAGTCTTCAAATTGCTTAAGCTTGACTTTTCACCAACAGGTCGAGCCGGGAGATTGAATCCTGTAGATGCCTAGCTTCCTGGCCGTAATCTGTTACCGTACAGCCAACGTTAGGGACAAAGAGTGCTGCGCCCTTCCAGAAGTGCCAACCACCGTGAGGGTATAGGTCCCTGGCGGAGTAACCTGGGGCTGGAGCGCAGTTTGCGAACGCCCGGCGCCAGACCCACCGCATCCGGTAAGCGTCAGGAAAGAGACCATTACCATTGCTAGCACTGCGTGTGTGACAATTCTCTTGCGTCGGTTGCTGCGGCCTAGCACAAACATCCCAAATAATCCCATTGGGGCAAACACCAACGCAGCCAGAAACCGGCTCTTTCCTTCTGAGGGCGTCTGCGTTACAACGACTGTTCCTGCAGTACGCACCGTGACCGTCACGGTTGAGGCGTTGCTGCCCGGAACGATCGATTGAGGAGACACTGCACAAGTGGCGTAAGCCGGTGCTCCGTTGCAGGCGAAGCTCACTATCTTCGTGAAGCTGCCTCCGACCGAAGCGACACTCAGCTGATAAGTCGCACTACCTCCAGCCGTCACAGCGGCACTGGAATTCGTGGCAGAGGTGCTGAAGTCGATTCCCGATCCGCTGAGCGCCACCGCTTGCGCGCTCCCGGTAGAGCTAGTTAGCTTGAGCGTGCCAGTCTGAGTACCGGCCGTCGTCGGGGTGAAGCTTACTTGTATGGTACAGCTCGCATTAGGTGCGACTAAGCCGCAGTTGTTGCTGACCGCAGAGAAATCTTCGGTTGCCTGAGCACCGTTGATGCTCAGTGCAGCATTGCCTGTGTTCGTGACGGTGATGCTCTGCGCCTTAGTCGCGCCGCCCACAGGCGAAGACGAGAAGCTCACACTGGCGGGACTGGCGATGAACCGCCCGGGGCCGCTGAAACCCCTGCCCGACAAAGTTACGATATGAGGGCTTCCTGTCGCATCATCCGTAATCGTGAGGGCTTCCACAAGATTGCCCGCGGTCGTGGGAGTAAAAGTGACCGTGAAAGTGCAGAACGATGCCGCTGCCACCGTCGTGCCACAATCGTCAGTTTCGGCGAAATCAGCACCCACGGTCTTGTTGCTGATGGTGAGCGCCGCCGATCCCATATTCCGCAAGATGGTGGTTTGCGACACGCTCGTGCTGCCTATATTCTCAGAACCGAACTGCAGGGCAAAGGGGCCCATCGCGACTGCGGGTGCATTCGTAGTTGGGTCGATTTTGGAGATGAACGTGTCGGTCTGTCCGCCCCATAGAGTCTGGAACGCGGACTGCGTCACGGGGAAGTCGAGAGATTGTGTGTCGCCAGTTACATAGACTGCACCGTTGCTGTCAAGGGCAAGACCTGAAGCTGCTTCCCACGCCTGCCCGCCCAGGAACGTCGCCATCAACAGCGTGCTCGCGGTCGCGTCGATTTCAGCGACGACGACATCGCCGTCTCCTGCGTACCCCTCAATCGGGTTCGAGAGATCGAACGTAACGTCGCTGCCCACAATGAAAGCGTCGCCGCTGGCGTCGACCTGAATCGCTTGTCCGGCCATGTTGTTGGACGTGCCTAGAAATGTTGAATAGACGAGAGTTGCGCCGGTGACGTCAAGCTTTGCAATGACGGCGCCGCTGCACGCGACCGAAGGATGAGTGCAGATGTTGGTCGTAGTGATTGGGAAGTTGTCATTCGCAATGTCGTACCCGGTGACATACGCGTAGCCATTCGCATCCACTGCAATCGCATATAGGAGGCTGGAGGTTTGTCCTCCAAGATACGTTGAGTATGCAATCGCGCCAGAACTGGTGAACTTCGAGACGAAGCCGACATCACTTAAGTAATAGCCCGGGTAGGTAGTCGCGAAGGCTCCGGATGTCACCGGGAAGTTAGTTGTTGTTGTAATACCGGTTGCGTAGGCATTGCCCGCCCCATCCGTCGCAACCCCCAGGATTTCGGAATCGGGGAAGCAGCCACTGCAGGAACTCGTGTTGAGTGTGCTGCCTGCCAGATAAGTCGAGTAAACGAGAGAAGTCCCGCTGGCGGCAAACTTGGTGAGAAAACCGTACAGCCCCCAATCCCCAAACTGGTCAGTTGAAGCGAAGGACTGGTAGGCACTGGCCATCGGAAAATCCGTCGACTGAGTGACGCCAGCGATGACCGCTTCTCCTGCTGGGTCGACGGACAGGGAGTTCCCATACTGCGAGTTCGATCCCCCTAGATAGGTTGAATAAATGATGGAAGAACCGTCTGCAGAGAACTTCACGAGGAAGGCATCTTGGCTGCCGGAGAGAGTTGACTGGTATGCGTTCACCACGGGGAAGTCCGACGACGTAGCATCTCCGGTGACATATGCATTTCCTGAAGAATCAAGGGCTACTGCGCCCGGTTCATCGCCTCCACTCGTCCCGCCGAAATAGTCTGCGAAAAGCAGGGTTGAGCCGGAGGGATCGAGTTTCGTCAGAAACATCCGGAACTGCATCGGGTTGTACGAACCGATGCTGGCTAGCGGAAAATCCGGGGAGTCCGTGATGCCAACCATGTAAGCATCGCCGGTGGAATCCACAGCGATACCGTTGCTGAAATCGTCGCCGCTTCCGCCTAGGTAGGTCGAGTAGATAAGGACCGGATCAATCACCAAGGGCTTTGTGGAATCGTAGTTAGTTATTTCGAAGCCCACGTGCGTTGTATCACGCAAGACATAAGTGCCGTGCACCTGCACATGTATTCCATTAATTTCTTGATAGAGGATTGGTGTCTGGAACCGGAGTTCACTGGCGCCTTTCGTCAGAACAAGGTTGCCAGCTGAGTCAAGGTTGAGTGCATCTGCCCCGTTCACTTCAAATTGGATTTGGGCCGGGTCCGCATCCGCGGCGAGATCGAAATCATACTCCATGCTGCGATTGTTGCCGTAGTAGACAAGGTCAATTCCCGGATACACATTACGGTACCGGACTCTGGCGTAGGTGGGGATATTCGTCCGCCACTTCTTAGGATCCCGACCAATAAAATAGTTCGCCTTGGTCGGAAGCGGTACTTCTCCCACAACCTGCGGATTGGCATTCCCACCCAAAAGGTTTACGGCAAACGTGGCGCTGGCCGATTTCCGGGCGCGAGCAGCCGCCTCGAGTTGTCGCACGGAGAAGTGTCCTCCCCCTTGGCCTCCAACGACAGGCGAAACCGCAGTTTCTGGGGCGGGAGTAACTTCCGTAGGCCGCAAGGTTAGAACCATGCTCCCCGATGTGAGGTATGCGGAGTATCCATTGCCGTGGGAAAGGAACTGGACTTGTGAATCGCTCTGCCCCTTGTTGGCCTCGAACAGCAACGGTGCCTGACCGTAGTTCTGCTGAACGGGTCTGCCAGCCAACGATCCAGATAGCATCTGTCCCTGCGGCTGCTGAGCCCAACAAGTCATTGATGCAAACAGGATTGAAAAAATTACCGCCGCAAGATTCTTTCGCATTACTGATCCTCGTGTGTGCCAAACCGATCGATCACACGTCACGATGGAATCGCCATCAAGACGGGGAGCGTGCGGGAGCGTGCGGTTCACTCAGTGAACTGCGTGCTGAAGGGAGCAAGATTTGGGCCGAAAGGATCAAGTCCCGGCCTCTTGCTGCAACAACAGGGAAACATGTATGTTAGGCGTCCCTGGAGACGACCCTCAGGAAGTGCTGCCGACCGGCGAGTGTCTTGATTTCGGATTTTTCAAGAGACTGAACAATAGTGTGGTTTAGCAGGTTACCCTTCTGAGGGTTTGCCTCTGGCACGCAATCCACAACAAACTACTGGCCCAAGTGACCTGCCCCCTGCTTTCGTTCACGTAAGAATACGACAACTCTGTCGAACGGGATCGGATCGGCCACCTCGACCGGCAGCTTCCAGATCCTCACCTCGATGTTCAGCGATCAGAGCACGGCCATCACCTCTTGGTAGAAATCGGCGACGGAGCGGGGAGCCAGTGCCACCCCCGCACTCTTCGCATCCGAGGTGCGGATGACGAGTTGATTTGCGAAAAAGTCAAACTCCATATCGAAGTGACGACCGCCGTGAGGAATGAGCGACGTGGTCAATCCATATGAACTCACGTAGAGCGGTACATTCCACCAATGGTTCATTCTCGGGGTTAGCTCCAGCCGTATCTTTCCTACGATCTGTGTCCACATGTGAAGCGTGGCATAGGTGTTTCTCCATTCATCCAACCGGAGAGATGGCCAGCATCCAGATGAATCCAACTGCGTGCTTGCGTGTGAGATTGTCATCATGAGAACTCCACGATGACGGATGTTACCAGGCGATTACACGTTTTGACCGCTCGTCAATGAGCGCTATGGGGATTTCTCGCCTGTTGACGCGCTGCGAAGAATCTTTCGAGCCGTCGCCCGGAAGGGAAAGGTATGGGGCAAAGGCATCTCGCAGAACGTTGGATGGTACGTGGTCAAGGGCTGCTGCGAGCGAGCGGGCTTGGAGCACATCGCCCCGCATGATCAGCGGAGAACCTGTGCGAAGCTCTACCACACCAGCGGCGGTGAACTGGAGCAGATTCAATTCTTACTTGGGCATGCATCCGTGCAGACGACGGAACGCTACCTCGGCTGCAAACAGAACCTCGGACACCCGGTAAACGACCTGTTTGACCTAGGAAGAACCGACCCCACCTCACCATAATCGTCAAACGGCATGGGATAACTGCACCACCAAAGGATTTGTTCCGCGCAACGTTCGAGTCGCGCACAGCTTTCGTCCGAGACGATTTTCATCTACTGACAAGTCTCCTGTACGTCGCGCACCTTGCTCGTCAGTTCGTACTGTGTATAGGGTTTGTGGAGAAGTGCAGTCTCCTGCAGCCCAGTTCGCGAAACCGCCTTGTCGTTATATCCGGAGACGTAAAGCACCTTCGTCTCAGGGCGCTCCGACCTGATACGCTCAGCCAAGGAGCATCCGCTCATTCCGGGCATCACAACGTCGGTAATCATGACCGAAATTGGCCCCTTGTATTTGGCCGCAATCTCGAGGGCCGCCTGACCGCCGTCGGCTTCCAGGACGTTGTAGCCAACTCCTTCCAGAAACTCTCGTGCTATGTGGCGCAAGGGAGCCGTGTCTTCCACAACCAGCACGGTTCCTCTCCCTGTGGGAGCAGCTAACTGCTTCGGCGCGGGTAAGGGATCTGCTTGCTCAACGACGGTTGGCATGCCAATCTCAAGCGTCGTTCCCCGCCGTAACTCGCTCTTCACCGAGATGAATCCCCCGCTCTGCCGGACGATGCCGTAGGTAGTGGCAAGACCTAATCCCGTGCCCTTTCCAGACTCCTTGGTGGTGAAGAATGGCTCAAACATTCGTTCCGTCGTCTTCTCGTCCATTCCGATCCCGGTGTCAGTGACCGCGAATGTCACATATGCACCGGGTTTCGATCCCGGATAACGTCTGGTATCCTCGCCGACCGAAGTGTTGGCTGTCTTGATTGTCAAAGTCCCCCCGTCCGGCATGGCCTCCCTGGAGTTCACCACGATATTCAGCAAGACTTGCTCGACTTGACCTTCATCTGCTCTCACCCTGTCTAGAGCGGGATCGAGGTCGAGTACCACCTTAATATCTTCTCCGATTAGCGGTGTAATCATTCCCATCGCCCGCTGAATGACAGCATTCAAATCCAAAACCGTCGGACGGTGAGTCTGCTCACGGCTGAACGCCAACAGTTGTTGAATCAGCGCCACCGCGCGTTGTCCGGCCCGGGAGATTTGTTCGATCCTCCGGTGCCGAGGATCGGCTGCGGGAAGCCCTTGCAACAGCAACTCTCCTTGCCCGAGGATCACACCAAGGAGGTTGTTGAAATCGTGCGCGATTCCAGCCGCGAGTTGTCCTAGCGATTCCCTCTTCTGCGCCCGCTGGAGCTGGTATTCCAGGCGCCTGCGTGCTGTTATGTCCTCCGTGGTACCTTAGATGGCCACCATCCGT
>VFSW01013470.1_pt1 | contig 11363 bp, 11 predicted proteins | sample 5358111 | NCBI WGS metagenome assembly VFSW01 (sample SAMN11554181, study PRJNA540505) | mine drainage metagenome | isolation source: sediment from site ElyBrook_90M | place: USA: Ely Copper Mine, Vershire, VT | collected 2017 | reverse complement strand
GATGCTCAACCATCGGTCGATCCGCTCACGGAGGAATTTCTCAACAGCCTGCTAGACGGCGACTCCATGAGGTGCTGCGGGCGCATTGAAGTGGCGATTTGGGCATCGTGCTAAGGCGACAACGAGGAGATGAACACCATGGCCTCGGAGCCCAGTTGGCACGGCTCGAAGCGAAGGTGGCGCTCGAAGAACTGCTGTTTTCGTGTCCGCGAGTTGTCAGGGGGGCCATCCGACGCGTCTGGTCAGTGCGCAGCGCGGACTACAGAGCCTTCCACTGATTCGCCGAATAGGGTTGCGGCGATGAGCTTTCAGGAGGAAAAAGAAGATAATATCCACTCCCGGTGGAGAGGAGAGAAGTATGGGAATCGCTGGAACAACCACTACTTATGATGCGCTGGTACAAAGCGATCGGGTGCATGGGAGCGTATATACAGACCCGGCCATTTTCGAGGAGGATATGGAGAGAATCTTCTCGCAGGGATGTGTGTATGTGGGCCACGCCGGCGAGATTCCCCGGCCGGGAGATTTCCGCGTCACCGACATCGGCCATCAGTCCGTAATTATGGTGCGAGATGACAACGGCCAAGTGCAGTTGCTTATGAACCGTTGCGTCCACAGGGCCAACGCGGTGTGCCAGGTCGAAAGAGGCAATGCCAAAATGTTCCGCTGCGCATATCACGGATGGACCTACCGCAACAACGGCGACTTGGCCAGCATCACCTATCATGATCGTTATGATGCGTTGTTCCGAGAAGAAGATCACGGGCTGCGCAAGGCGCCACGTACAGGCATCTACCGCGGGTTCGTGTTCGGCAGCCTGAGCCCCGTTGGTATCACGTTAGAGGATCATCTCGGCCAACGGGTCAAGGAGCAAATTGACTTGTTTGTAGATCTGTCGCCCGAAGGCGAACTGGACGTCACGGCGGGCGTTCACAAATACGGATACCGGGCGAACTGGAAGTTCCAGGTCGAAAATAGCATGGACGGGTATCATGCCAATTTTGTCCATCAGAGTTTTTTTGAGAACGTTCGCCGCCGGACCGGGGTCAATCTGACTGATCTCGCAACGAGTCAATCGTTAGCCCAGACCCGGGATTTGGGAAATGGTCATGTGATGATCGATTTCCGCGAATACAATAAGGCAAACGGCTCGCGCATGGGAGCGATGATGCCGACCAGTGATTCGGGTAAGTCGTACAGGGACGCGCTAATTGCCAGGCACGGCCGAGCGCGAACCGGGGAGCTGTTGACCGCGCGCGGAACTCATTTGCTGGTGTTTCCCAACCTGATCCTGATTGGCGTGCAAATACGGGTCGTCCGGCCGATAAAGATAGACGAGACAGAGGTCTTTCTATATCCCACCCTGTTGCGCGGCGCGCCACACGAACTAAATGTGGCACGCCTGCGCGGACACGAAGCGTTCTACGGCCCGGCCGGCGGCGGTGCAACCGATGATCTGGAAATGTTTGAGCGCAATCAGATCGGCCTGAGCGCCCAGGTCGATCCGTGGTTAGTCCTTGCCCGAGGTCGCCAGCAGGAACAGATGGACGTCGATCGAACGATCGTCGGGCAGATCACCGATGAGGTGACGCAGCGAGGCATCTGGCGCCAGTGGAAGAAAGTGATGTCGCGGGGAGTCGATGAAAATCCGGCTCATCTGGACGAAAATGGCGCTGGCACCTCCCGACAGGTCTCCCAGTAACGCGTTGAGCGTGCTCCTGGACGAAAGAGAAATCGAATAGCGAGAAGAAGAAAGAAATGCCTATCGACCGTCAGAGGATCGAGAACTTTCTCTATCGCGAAGCGCGCATGATGGACGAGCACGCTTATGACCAATGGCTCGCATTGTGGACTGACGACGCGCTGTACTGGATACCGTGCAATGAGGATGATTTCGACCCGGAGCGTCACGTTTCGATCGTTTACGAAAACAAAGCGCGCCTGGAAGACCGAATAGCTCGGCTCAAAAGCGGTGCGGCGTATGCTCAGGATCCGAAATCGCGTCTTAGCCGGGTCGTTTCGAACGTGGAAATTGAAGGCGAGAATGACACTGAAACGATCGTTCATTCGACCTTCAATGTAAGCGCGCTGCGACGCGGACGAATAGATATTTTCGCCGGCCGCGCAATCCACAAACTGCGTCATCAGGGCGATAGCTTCAGAATAGCCTACAAGAAGGTTCTTCTGATCAATAATGATGTGGTGATTAACAATTTGACCTTTTTAATTTAGCGCAGCTTTTAGACAGTTCTCACTCTGACGAACTGCGGTTTGGAGGAATACGCCGATGGTCAGTGTCAGCCAGCTAGGCTATTTGGGTTTGAGTGTTCGAGACTTAAAGCAGTGGGAACTGTTTGCCGCGCAAGTGCTCGGATTGCAACCTAACGGGCGCGACCCGGATGGTTCGTTGTTCCTGCGTATGGACGAGTATCATCATCGCTTCATCGTCCATGCGACCGGCAATGATGATTTGGCCTACATCGGCTGGGAAGTTGCCACCGAAGAGTCGCTGGCAGCGATGGCAGAACAGTTGCGACGGGCCGGGATCGCAGTGACAGCCGGCACAGCAGAGGAAGCGGAGGCTCGACGCATTGCCGGGATGATCAAATTCGCGGATCCGAGCGGAATCCCTTCGGAAATCTTCTATGGCCCACTGGTGATGTTCGATAAGCCGTTTCAGTCACCACGGCCGATCTCAGGCTTTAAGACTGGTGACCAGGGACTGGGGCATTTTGTCGTATCAGTTGACGATTTCGACCGCAGCCTGCATTTCTACCGCGACGTGCTCGGAATGCGAGTTAGCGACTTCGTGAACCTTTCACCAGCTCCCAATTTAAACATAAAGGTGGCATTTTTTCACTGCAATCCGCGTCATCACACGATAGCATTTGCACAAATGCCCGGCATGTCCAGACGCCTGCATCATTTCATGCTGCAAGTCCAATCCCTCAATGACGTGGGCACCACCTATGATCTCTGTCAGGCACAAGATGTGCCGATCGTGATGAAGCTGGGGAAGCATACCAACGACCACATGCTGTCGTTCTATCTGCGGACGCCCTCCGGATTCAATGTGGAGTACGGTTGGGGCGCCCGCGAAGTGGACGACGCCACCTGGCAGGTGCAGGTACATACCGCCGGCAGCATTTGGGGGCATCAGGGGAGTCTGTAATGTTGATAACGTTCGCCTTGAGGAAGAAGACATCAGCGAGGCCGAACGTGCATTGTGACGCCCTGAGATGCCAGTTGGACCAAAGCTGGTCTGAAGCTCGGTGTGGTAAGGCGCCTGTGTTGACGCGCGCCTGAATCAGGATTCAAACTCGAAATTTAACACGGGTGAAGCTAGGGGGCAGCGAATTCGGGCGTCTCGATGTCACCTTCAACAACGCCGGTTTGATCGGAGCGGTCGGGTTTGTGGCCTTGCCAGCCTAAAAAGCTGCGCGCCAGGGGAATATCGGCCTCCGAGTTCGTGGGAGCGCCGATTCACAACTCCATTCAAATCGCGTTGTTGTTCCGACCAACGAATAAGGCTTGGATATGCTCGGTTGTGATCGATTGCGGCCGATCGAGACTAGGTCGGTGGCGGACTTAAAAGCCTCTGGTGCGCAAGCTCGGTGTGGGTTCGAGTCCCGCCCCCGGCACCAAAGTTTATCCAACGGCCATATGGTTTTGCTAGCTTTGAACGGTTCGGCTAGGTCGAGACTTCTTGATAAGCGCCGGCGGCACCGCGCGCAGTGCGTGATCGTCTGCAGTCGTCGTGTCCAGATGCTCAATGTCGTTATGTTTGGGCTCAGTTTCGTCAGGTTTGGCGAAGGTCGCACTCGGAACAAAATTCGGTTGATCGCTACCTTTCAGGTTGGGGCTACGGAGTTCAAGGTAATGCAATGGGGTGGTGCTGATGCCGACAAAAGCTGGTCCGTCCGATCCGTTTCTTCCGGCCGAGCGACACTCGAAGCGGGTATCGATTCTTGGAAAGGGTTCGAGGGCGGTGATGGACAACACTGAACCCGGCCACCACCTGCCTTTGCCGACTCGGACGATCCAAACCCAGATGGGAGTGCCTGGAGCAAGTTGGCAGATCTGATGAACTTCCATTAGGTAGTATTCCCTCCAGCTCAGTTTCGTACTGGCCGACTTTCAGTTTTAGCAAAATTTCGAAACACGAATTCCCGGAGAGCTTTTCTGCCTGCGATTGGTCAAGGCAGTTTCCTCAGGGCCGCGCTCGTTGCCGATACACCTAAATCGCGCTCGGCGTCAGAGAGGGCTGCGAAGATTGAGTCGGCCATGCCGGCAGCCATTAAGGTCCGGAGCGTCTCAGGGCGCGAACACATCTGCGGGAGCTTTGCCAGCCATGGAAGGTAGAGTTCGTGATACTTCAGGCCGAGCACGAAAAACAGATGAGTAGGCTTACCATCGAGAGCATCAAAATCGACACCGCCCAGTGATCGGCCAAAAACCATGAACGGTTTGACTACGTGCTCAGGATGACGATTGAGGGTGTGCAAGAAGGCGAGTCCGCTACCAGTCGCGCTCGGCATGATATTCTCGCGCTCGATAAGGGCACCGACGAACCAGGTCTTGTCCCTCACCAAATTCAGCTGACTAGCAAGATTCGCGAGTTCCTCGATGACTCCATTTTTGGTGTTGGCTTCCAAGTCAGGAACTATGTGGCTCGGCTGAAAACAACTCGCGAGATTAAGCATTCTGCGCGCTGCAGGCGCGCCCCTCGGGAGGTCGACGCTCCGCGGGGTAACTCCGAGCATTTGATCGTCGAGCCAAGCGTCGAGCATTGCCTTGCGGAACCGCCATTGATTCCCGATTTTGACACCCGGCAACTCCCCCTCGGATACCAATTTGAGCACCGTCCGCTCATTGAGGTTCAGGTAATCGGCGAGTTGGCGAACGGTCATCAACCTATCGGCCAATTTGGAAGAAGCTTCCGTTGTCTTTCGGACAATGTTTGACACTAGTGCTAGATTACGTCAAAGTTCTCAGAAATGCAAAGAATTACCTCCGATTGCCAAATCAACCGGCTATGGACTAACTCCGTGCTCGATCTGTCGCAGATGAACCGGGCGTGACGCCGCGCTTGAACCCGGGCGAAGCTGAATCCAGCTCTGAAGGAGCCACGCGCGGTTAGTGCGCAGCGCGGTTGAAGCCTGTCCTCAAGCAATTGAACGTCAGGGAAGTGTCGAAACTGCTCAAAGTCTCCGAAAAGAGAGTTTACGACTGGATCAGGCGGGGCATCCTCCGAGCCGATCGTGTCAACGATCAGTACCGCTTGCATCGGAGCGATCTGCTTGAGCGGACGGCCTCGCGCGAAATCGACATCCCGGCGGAAATTTTTGCTGATCCATCTCCAGTTGGAATTCCAGCCCCGCGATTGGCGGAGGCGCTCCGCGCCGGTGGGATCTTTTACCGACTTCAGGGCGGCGATAAGTCGGCTGTTCTGCGTGCAATCGTGGACAGCTTGACGCTGCCGTCGAACAGCGATCGGGAATCGATCGCGCAGCTCTTACTCGCACGCGAAGCACTTGGTTCAACAGCCATAGGTGAAGGCATCGCAATCCCTCACGTCCGCAGACCAATCTTATTGAATACCTCGATCCCGGCGATCTCGCTGTGCTTTCTGGAGAAGCCGGTTGATTTCGGCGCATTCGACGGCCAGCCGGTCTTCGCGATTTTCCTGCTAATCAGCCCAACCGCCCGCATGCATCTTCATCTACTATCGCAGCTTTCATTCGCATTGCACGATTCTCAGTTGAAGGCCGCGCTGGTGCGTCGGGCAGCACGGGACGAAATCCTGGGCGAGTTTGAGCGCGTCGAGCGGACGATCAAGGACCCGCGCAGCGATGCCGAGGATGACGCCTGAAAAATGTCGGCGCTGGTGATAGCGCTACTCTCCTTTGCCGTCGGCGCAATAGGGGCGCTCGTCTTCGCAAACCATGGACGCTGGCCGACGTTCTTCGGTGTCGGCGGAGTCCTCATCGGCTGCCTGTGCGGAATCATTCCTGCCGTGCGCGTGGTGCTTGGCGAACCATCTCAGTCGCTGCGGATGGCGTGGAATGTCCCTTACGGCAGCTTTTCTCTCGGACTCGATCCGCTCTCCGGTTTCTTTCTGATTCCTGTTTTCCTGCTATGCGCGTTGGCCGCGATTTATGGAGCCGACTATTTGGAAGTATACCGCGGCCGCAAGGCTTTGGCTCCGCCGTGGTTCTTCTTCAACTTACTCGTCGCCAGCATGGTAATCGTGCTTCTCGCCCGCAATGGCGTCCTGTTCCTGATGGCGTGGGAAATGATGGCGTTGTCCTCGTTCTTCCTGGTGACCTTCGAAGACGAAAAGGAAAGCACGCGCCAAGCCGGATGTATCTATCTGGTCGCCAGCCACATCGGTACTGCCTTTCTGCTGGTGCTATTCATCCTGCTCGGCAGAGCAAACGGATCTTTGGATTTTGATCGGTTCGCAGCTACGTCGGGCGCCGGACTTCTGTTCGTGCTGGCGCTGGTCGGATTTGGGACCAAGGCGGGCTTCATCCCTCTCCACGTATGGCTTCCCGAAGCGCACCCAGCCGCACCGAGTCACGTGTCCGCCGTGATGTCGGGTGTCATGATCAAGACCGGAATCTACGGCCTGGTTCGGGTCATGATGCTTCTGGGCGCGCCGCAGGCGTGGTGGGGATGGGTGCTATGTGCAATCGGGCTCTCCTCGGGGATAATCGGTGTCCTGCTCGCACTGGCGCAACATGATCTAAAGCGCCTGCTTGCCTACCACAGTGTCGAGAACATCGGCATCATCGCCTTGGGACTCGGCGTAGGAACACTCGGACTCCACGCGGGTCTCCCTGCTGTGGCGGCAATCGGATTCACCGGCGCGTTGCTGCACGTACTGAACCACGCGCTCTTCAAAGGACTGCTTTTTTTGGCGGCTGGTAACGTTTTGCACAGCGCCCATACCCGCGAGATCGACCATCTGGGAGGTCTGCTGCGGCGAATGCCGCGTACAGGCGTCATCTTCCTTATAGGCGCCGCGGCAATTACAGGGCTCCCGCCGCTTAACGGCTTCATTAGTGAATTTCTGATCTACCTCGCGAGCTTCAAGGGGGCGCTGTCGCTCGACGCGGCCGAGAGTGTACCGATGCTGGCGACCATCGCCGGACTCGCACTGATCGGAGGCCTGGCTGCGGCCTGTTTCGCGAAGGCATTCGGTATCGTTTTTCTCGGTCAGCCACGAAGCGCGCACGCCGAACACGCACACGAGGTCGGACTCGCCATGGTGCTGCCCGGTTTCGTACTGGCGGCCGCATGCCTACTGATCGGTCTGCTCGGCGCCAACGTGGTATCTTCGATGACTCCGTTAATTTCGGAAGTGACGGGAATGTCAGCGGCGATCGTCAGTACAAACCTCGCGGCCGCCGCTCACTCGATCGCTTTCGTGAGCATGACCGGAGGGGCGCTGGTCGGCCTGGCAGCACTCTTAGCCTTGGGCCGCGCGATCGCACTGTCCAACCGAACGGTCTCCACCAATGTGACCTGGGATTGTGGCTATGCCGAACCGTCACGCCGAATGCAGTACACGGCGTCATCCTTCGCTCAACCTTTGACCGACACCTTCGACTTGCTACTGCAGACGCGCCGCGTTCTGAGCGCGCCGCGCGGCTTCTTTCCGAAGGATGCCAGTCTGGCTACCGAGACTCCCGATCCATACCAGGAACACATTTTTCAGCCGCTATTCCGCGCTATCGGTCGCGACCTTCTACTGCTGCGACCGCTGCAGCAAGGCAAGGTTCAGCTTTACATCTTGTACATCGCCGTAACACTCCTTCTTCTCCTGCTCTGGCAGCTCGCATAACACATGAGTGCGCGATCATCACTTCCATTGCTGCTGGCTATGGTGTTCGCTCCCCTCGTTCAGGGGGTTATCAATCGCACCAAGGCCATCGCTGCCGGCCGCGTTGGCCAGCCACTCTTGCAGCCCTATCACGACCTCTGGAAGCTGCTACGAAAAGGCGCCGTATATAGTGAGACGACGACGTGGATCTTCCGGGCCGGACCTGTAATCGGTCTTGCGTCCATGATCTGCGCGGTTGCGCTGCTTCCCTTCGGAGCTTTTCCGGCGTTCGCGCCGTTTGCGGGCGACCTCATCGTAGTCGCTTATCTCTTGGCACTCGCGCGCTTCTTCACTGTCCTAGCTGCACTGGACACTGGGTCGAGCTTTGAAGCAATGGGCGCCAGCCGCGAGGTCACGTTCTCGGCACTCGCGGAACCCGCTCTTTTCCTGGGCCTGGCGGCGTTGGCCCGGCAGACTGAAAGTCTTTCACTCACCCCGATGCTCGCATCGATTTCTACCGGCATGTGGATGCGAGCCGCGCCGGCACTCGGTCTCACGATCGCTGGTCTGGGGGTGGTTTTCCTTGCGGAAAACGCGCGTATCCCGGTGGACGATCCCACTACGCATCTCGAGTTAACCATGATTCATGAAGTTATGGTGCTCGACCACAGCGGTCCTGATTTCGCGATGATCCAGTACGCCGCGGCGCTCAAAATGTGGCTCCTCGGAACGGTCATAGTCGCGATCGCCGTCCCCTGGCATTCAGGCAATCCGCTGCTCGACGGCAGCTCGGCCATCGCCGGGATGCTGGGCGTGGCCGTCGTAACCGGGATCATCGAATCTTCGATGGCGCGTTTGCAACTGCTGCGCATAACGCAACTGTTGATTGCCGCCACGATACTGTCCGGTCTTGCTTTGGCGCTGGTTCAAAGATGAACCCATGAACCAGTTGCAAAATGCAATTCTGGTGTTTCTGGTGCTGACGGGCTTTATGCTTCTGGCCTCCAGCCGGCTGGTTGCCTGTATCCGCGCCGTCGCGATTCAGGGGATACTGCTCGGTCTCCTGGCGATCGCTGCGCAAGACGGGAAGCTTTCCGTTTTCGGCGTGCTGCTTCCGCTCACCAGCACCGCGGTTAAGGGATTCCTGCTGCCATGGCTACTCACTCGAGCCATGCGCGATGCGGATACCGTCCGCGAGATCGAACCACTCATCGGTTACAACCTATCGGTCATTATCGGAGCGATAGCGCTTGGAGTTTCGCTGTGGCTGGGTCAGCGTCTGCAGCTTCCCAACCAACCTGCTTCTTTCCTGTTGGTGCCGGCGGCTTTTTTCACCTGCCTGGTGGGCCTTGTTCTGCTAACCACCCGGAGCAAGGCAATTACCCAGGTGCTGGGCTACCTCACTCTCGAGAATGGCGTATATGCATTTGGGGCCGCGGTTGCGCTGCAGATGCCTATCCTCCTGGAGCTGGGAATTCTCCTTGACGTTTTTGTGGGAGTGTTTGTGATGGGCATCGCGATCTTTAATATCAGCCGCCAGTTTGATCATATCGATACCGATCGGCTCGTAAGTCTCTCCGACCGAGTACGATGATAATACTATTGGTATTGATTCCGGCGCTGGCGGGTGCAGCGGCATTCTTCATCGGTTCGGATCCGCCGCGCCGCGGACTCCTGGTCTCCATTGCGATCGTGCAATTCGCGTTGAGCGCGGTGACCTGGATAGCGCCTCCGGCACCCGCTCTTGGCGGTTGGCTGGCTGAAGACGCGCTGGGCCGGTTGTTCCTGACGCTAACCAGCCTCCTCTTCCTGGCGTCAAGCTTTTACGCGGTTGCATATCTGCGCGGAGAACGCGATCAGTCGCACGCCGACATCGAGGAGGGATTTCTTTTTTCCAATGCCCGCGAGGCGAGCTTCACGGGATGCCTGCTGCTCTTTCTTGCCGCGATGACGCTGGTCACTCTGAGCCAGCACTTGGCGCTTCTTTGGGTGGCTGTCGAGGCGACCACCCTCGCGAGCGCTCCGCTGATCTACTTCCATCGGCATCATCGTTCCTTGGAGGCGACGTGGAAATACTTGCTCATTTGCTCGGTCGGAATCGCACTTGCGCTGCTCGGTATTTTCTTTCTCGCGGTAGCCTCGAGTAGTCCCGGGAGCAAGACGGTCTCTTTGGTTCTGAAAGATCTGCTTTCTGACGCGCCGCACTTGAATCCGCTCTGGCTCAAAGCGGCGTTTGTGCTGATGCTCGTAGGCTACGGCACCAAGATGGGGCTCGCGCCGTTTCACACGTGGCTGCCCGACGCTCATAGCGAGGCGCCTTCAGTGGCGTCGGCGTTGCTTTCTGGCGCTCTGCTCAACTGTGCATTCCTCGGGATTCTCAGAATCCACCAAATCTGTGTTGCGAGCGGTCTGGCTGATTTCAGCCAACGGCTACTGCTCGTCCTCGGCCTGCTCTCGATGGCGGTGGCTGCGGTATTTATCACCGGCCAGACTGACTACAAGCGCATGCTCGCATATTCGAGCGTCGAGCATATGGGCATCTTGGCCGTAGGCGTTGGTTTGGGCGGCACGGGCATGTTTGGCGCGATGCTCCACGTGATCAATCATTCGCTGAGTAAGGTGATGCTGTTCATGGTCGCTGGCAACCTGCTGGCCGTTTACCATACGAAATCTTCGAAAAATGTCACTGGAGCTTTGCGGGTGTTGCCGGTATCCGGTCTCCTGTGGGTATTAGGCTTTCTTGCGATTACCGGCTCGCCGCCATTCGGTCCGTTCTTGAGTGAGTTTACGATCCTGAAGGCGGCTCTGGATCAAAGCCGGTTTTTCGTTGCGATTGTTTATCTGGTACTTTTGACAATCATTCTGGCGGGTATGGCCACACCCGTGCTTGGGATGGCACAGGGCACTCCGGGCAAGGATGTCGTCGTCCCTGCCGGCCGAAGTGTCGCGCTGACTGCGGTGCCGGCAACACTTGGTGGCGCAATTCTGCTGATGGGTGTTTACGTGCCTCCTTTTCTGGCCCGGACTATTCAGGAAGCCGCGCGTCTGCTTGGTCAGCGTTGAGTATGGCGATTGCTCTTTCACCATTCCGCAGTGGCCAACCGGTTCCGCTTCGCAATGTTCCCGACCTTCCGATTGTCGAGTTCAGAGCGGCGATTCTCTCTGCTCTGAACCGCGGCGCCACATTGGCGGCGTTGTTTGGGATGCCCGCCGCGAATCAGCAAGTTCGACTGATTGCCGTCGTGGCTGACTCACGCACGAGTAGCATCTCCATCGTTGGCACAGAAGTCGAGAAGTCCTACCCGTGCCTTACGCTGGAATGCGCGCAGGCTCATTGGTTCGAGCGTGAGATCGCCGAGCAATGGCTGGTTTATCCCGCAGGGCACCCGTGGTTGAAGCCGATTCGTTTTCACGCGCCCTACAGGTCAGGCAACACTTTTTCTCCGGCGCCGAAAGCGGGCGTTACCGATTTCTTCGCGATGGCTGGAGAAGAGGTTCACGAGCTCGCAGTAGGCCCGGTACACGCGGGAATCAT
>VFSW01013469.1_pt1 | contig 11363 bp, 12 predicted proteins | sample 5358111 | NCBI WGS metagenome assembly VFSW01 (sample SAMN11554181, study PRJNA540505) | mine drainage metagenome | isolation source: sediment from site ElyBrook_90M | place: USA: Ely Copper Mine, Vershire, VT | collected 2017 | reverse complement strand
ATAAGCGGTGCCACAATGACACCACTACCGTAAGTCTATGTCACGTAACGCCACGTTACATAATCCCTCGGCTTTGATAATCTTCCGACTCTCGCAAAACGCACGGATCGCGGTGTTTTGCCGTTGCCCCTGACTCCCATCGCACCCATCCCTAGAGCAGGTCAGCGCCTGATGGCCGTCGTCCCGTCTGTCCGTAGATAGGGTATTGACGCCACAACCCGTACCCGCTACGTTCGGTCACTATGTCCGACCCGCTCCATATCGTACAGATACCCGCGACTGCCACAAGTACCGACACCAATAGCGACACTATGCCGCCACTGGTGTCGAATGGCCGTGGTGGCTTCCTGCTCGCTGGCGGTATCCCGGGCCCGCTGCGTACCTATGTCAGCAAGGGGCCGACCCCGAGCGCACTACGCGCCAAACTGCGCGACATGCTGGCCGACCATACGCAGGTGATGGAAGAGATCGCCACGTCGCCGGACGCCACGAACAGCGACAAGCTGCGTGCCGTCGAGTTGATGGCGAGGTTCGGTTTAGGCGAAGAGACGACACTGACGGTCGGACAGGTCCAGTCCCTCAGTGACCGTGAACTGGATGCCTTGGCCGATGGCGTCTCCCTACCTGACCGTATCCTCCCCGATGCCGTGTAGATGACGTGTAACCCTCACGACGCCAGCGCGTTACGGCACACCGCGTCACGGCGCTGCGGAGGGTCGGCGACTCGTGCGAGCAGGCAACACCCGTCACCGGGAGGGGGTGGGTGCCACCGGGTGCTTCGGGGTTGATCGCGTGGGTGGATGAATAGCCCTCTCAGAACTTTTGCGCCGGTGGAAAGTGACTTCACGATATATCGGAGGAACTGATGCGAGTGAGTGAGTTGGTGGCGCAACTACAAGTGATGCCACGAGATGCGGAGGTCGGCATCATTTACGATGGGTCGTATCGTCTGGATGCGGACGTATGTTATGTCGCGCGGTCTGGGGTGGTTCTCCTCTGCGGGTCTGGTGAGGTGGTCTACAACACGGTGGACCGGCCGTTGGATGCTCCGGTGGACGATGTAGACCCGTACTGGCGGACGCCATGACGCGGGGGAAGGGGAGTCACGAGCGGGCAGCGGTGGTTGATCCGAGCATGGTGGCTCGGGACTGGGCGCGGACGTTTCGGCGTATCTCCCGGCAGGTAACCATCGTCAGGCAGCCCGTAGATAGCCAAAAGAGGCCCAAAATGGCCGAATTCACCGGGGAAACACCCCAAGGGCGAGATTTAGTAACCCCTGTCGGGCCTTGTGAGGCTCAGAACGGTGGGTTCAGCCCCGAAAACCAGTGACCCAAGCCAAGATATCCCCCCAGTTGATCGCCATGGCGGAGCGGGAGCGGCGGCGGCGGGAGGCGTTGGGGTTGCGGCAGGATATCAGCCCTGCCGACATCATCTACCGCAAGGACCCGTTGGGGTGGATCATCGACCGGCTGGAGGTTCCACGTGGAACACTCGACTGGGCCTCCCTCCCGGAGTTCGCGGGCCACCCGTGGGACGGCAGTCCGAACCCGCTGGTCATGGCGACCGAAGCGTTGTCCATGGGCCGGGACGTGGGGATCGAGTCCGCGACCGGCACCGGCAAGACCTACTTCGCGGCGGCGGTCGCCCTCTGGTTCAATACCTGCTTCCCCGATGCCTTGGTCATCACCACGGCCCCGAAAGAAGATCAGTTGACCACGCAGTTGTGGAAAGAAATCGGCCGTCACTGGCCCATCTATAAGAAGAAGTACCCGCAAGCGTCGATGGTGCAGCTGCGGCTCCGCATGCGGGAGGGGGCAGGCGAACAGGAACGGTGGGCCATCATCGGCTACGCCTGCGGGGTCGGCAGCGTCGAGGATGCGGCGACTCGGGCGCAAGGGTTCCATGCCGCCCACATGCTCATCATCACCGAAGAAACGCCCGGCATCCACCCCGCCGTCATGGCCGCGTTCCTGAATACCTCGGTCGGCTCCCATAACCTGCGGTTGGCCTTAGGGAACCCCGATAATGTCCAAGACCCCCTCCACCAGTTCTGTATGGAGAAGGGGACGGTCCATATCCGCATGTCGGCCTTCGACCACCCGAACGTGGTGCTGGACCGGGACGTGATCCCCGGGGCACAAACCCGGCGTGGCATCGAGAAACTGACCGACAAATGGGGGTTGGATACCCCGATGTATATGTCCCGCGTCCGTGGCATCAGCCCCCGACAAGCGACCGACGCCCTCATCAAGTACGAGTGGTGCGAGTCGGCGGGTCGCCGCGTGGCGGACCCCCTCTGGACCAAAGGGCGCATCGGCCCCAAAGCCATGGGGGTGGACGTGGCCCAGTCCGAGAACGGCGACAAAGCCGCCATCGCCCGGGGGTCGGGTGCGGTCCTAGAGTCCGTGATAGACTTCCCGTGTCCGAACGCCACACAGTTGGGGCGGGACGTGGCCGAGGAAGCCCGGCGCTACGGTATCCCGGCGAACTACGTCGGCGTGGACCCCATCGGCGTCGGCGCGGCCGCCGTCAACGAACTGCGCGAGCGCCTCGGATTCAACGTCCGCTGCCTGAATGGGTCAGAAAGTCCGATTGACCGCGCGCAGCGGTCAGGCGATGGGGCGGTCCAGACATGGGTGCCAGACGCCAACGAACACCGGAACCTGCGCGGCCAGATGTGGTGGCAACTGCGCGAGGACCTGCGGAACGAGGCCGTCGCTTTCCCGTGGGACGAGAAGCTGTTCCGCGAACTCACCGCCATCCGGTGGGAATCCCGGAACGGCGTCGTCTGGATCGAATCCAAGATGGAGACCCGCAAGCGGTTGGGCCACTCCCCCAACTTGGCCGATGCCGTTGTCTACTGGAACTGGATCCGGCCCCGCGAAATCACAGTCACGGAACCCGAACACTTCAAACACGCCAAACGGGCGAACCAAGCGCTGCCCTTCGACTACGAGAAGCGGAAGGTCAAAGGATTCAACGTCGAGGAAGCCATCGAACGCGAACTTCTGCGCGGTCAGACGGCCAAGGTCCGTGCGAGAGTCCAGCGCACCCAGTTCTTTATCCCCCGGAGACCGAAATGAGACTGTGGCAAAAAGAGGACACGATCAGTCGCCGTGACCATCAGGCGATGGTGGACATTTTGACCGATCAGATCGACAAGGGACACCAGCGCGAGGCCGCCTTGCGCGAACTGACCGAATCCCTTACACTTACCGCCATCCAGCGCGGGCAATCGGGCAATACGACCGAACGGTTGGTCCGCAAAGGGCCGGATGCGGTCAAATCGGCCATCTTGGAGAAAGCGGGCGGGGACTTGAAACTCGCGCGCTACCTCTCCGAATGGGCGATGAAGGAACGCCTGAAAGGCGAGAAGGGCGAGGATGAGTTGATTTCCGATCTGCTGAACTGGGCACCCGTGGACGATTCTTCGGACGACGCTATGCCCCAGTAGTGGCCACGAATACGAACTACGGCAATCCCTTGACGGGACTGGACGCGCAACTGGCGTCCCTGCCGATCGACGACGCTGTTCGTGGCGGTACGCAAGAGGGATTCAACGGCGTCTCGCAGATGGCAAGGAAGCGGGCCGTGGGCGCCGAACCCGCGCCGACCACGCCACCGACCGATCAGACCGCGCTCCAAGGGAAAGGTGAACTCTTAGAGGCCGACGATGCCACGGTGTTCAAGACGTGCCATAACCTGTGGCTCCGGCAAGAACGCCTCGCCCGGAACCGCTACGCCCAAGATCGCCACTGGCTCGCCGTCCGCGCCGGGTTCGCCTTCTCGCGCTTGGAGAAGGACGACAACCAAGACGTGTGGACGCAGAGTTTCCCGCCGGGATACGTCAAGTCGTTGCGCTCACCCAGTATCCCGAACAAAGCCGACGACCTCTGCAACAAGTACGTCGAAGTCCTGTTGAGCGACTTCCCGAAAGCGGACCCACAGCCCAAGGACAACTCGGAGACCGCCCGCCGCGGCGCGGAAATCGCCCAGCGGTTTTTGGCCCAAGAGTCCGATGACGTGGGCGTCAACCTCTCCTCGGTCATGTGGCAACAGTGGGACCGCGCCATGTGCACCGCCTCGACCTTCAATCATCACTGGGTCGATCCCGTGGGCGGTGGTTCTATCCCGCTCCAGATCGAAGCGCACCCCGAAGCACCGTCCCCAGAAAATCCGCTGGTCGGCCCCGATGGGATGCCTTCGGTCAATCCGATCCTGCGGTATGTGACCGCTGACCAAGGCCAAGGCCGCCAGTTCACGGACGATCCCTCACAGGCTGACCGCCAGTGGATTCCGCAAGCCCGGATTGACCGCTTGGGCCGTGAACATGTGCGGTTGTTCCCCGAACATCAGGATATCGACGGCTCGACCACGGTCATGATGGCCTATTTTTGCACCTTGGGCGAAGGCAAACGCCGCTGGCCGAGTATTGCCGCGCTAGACCCCGGCAAGTTGTCCGCTCTCTGTGACTGGACCCCGCCCCGCTACTTGGTCCTGCTCCCGCCGGCGCTCCGGGCGCGGTGGAAGCTCCAGACGGGTGGACCCGGCGATGCCAAGGGCGGGTCCGACGATCAGCGGTACTTCTTCTACTACTGCCTCTACAAGAAGAACGACCCCGACTACCCAGAAGGCGCACAAGTCTACGTGAGTGGGATGGATGGGGGCTTCATCATTGGCCGCGACACGCTGACGGCGACCGTGCAGGTGCCGAACGAGCAGGTGCAGGATCAGGACGTACCGCTCGCCATTCGGATGGAAATCCCTATCGTCCAAAATCGTCCGATTCAGGACGCCTTGGACTTGGATCCCACGGGCCTGCCGCTCATTGGCCGGTTCGCGGGCGCGTCGGAAGCGGGCCAACAGTTGATGCAGGCGTATGCCGAGGCGTGCGATATCATCTTGCACCCCGCGCGGTTCGTCCCCTCCACGAGTCCCGTGGAAGGCGAGGACATCGACAACTCGCGCGCGACCGGCGACGTGGTGCCCATCCTCTCGATGGCCGATCTCCCCAAGTGGGAGGAACCGCCGCAACTCCCCGGCTCGACCATGCAGATGGCCGAGTTCATGTACGCCCAAGCGGACTCCATCGCCGGATTGCCCAAGCCCCTGCAAGGATCGAACGACCAGCAGGAAGTCTCCGGCGTGGCGCGCAACATCGCCGTCCAGCAGGGCATGATCGCCCTCGGGCGCTCGCAGGTGGCCTTCCACCTGTCGTTCAAGCGCAGTTGCCGCATCATGATCCAGCAGGCGATGAAGTACTACAGCGCCCCGCAACAGATTCGCTACGTCGGCGACGATGGGAGCTATCAGCAGAAATGGTGGACGGGTGCCGAGTTCGCGAGTGTCACGTCCGAGGTCAACGTGATGCCCGGCACCGGCACGATGATGCCGCCCCTGACGAAAGTGCAGAACGCGGCGGCGATGATGCAGATGGGGGCGCTCTCGCAGGAGGAGTTTCAGGAAGTCGCACGGCCCAACCTGGTGGGTGGTCTTGGCATCACCGCGAATCCACACGACCAACGCGCAGAGCGGCAGATTGCGGCGTGGATGGAAGGGCCACCCCAAGGCTGGGACGCGCTCCAGCAAACGTACCTCCAGCAGAAACAGCAGTACGATCAGGCCGAGGCCCAGTACCAGCAGCAACAGCAAGCCTATCAGGTCGCCACGCAGAATCAGGCGATTGTCAATGCGGGACCGCCGCCCACGACCTTGGGGAGCCAGCAGCAGTATGACCAAGCGAGTCTGGCCTACGCGACCGCGCAACAGGCCTTGCAACTCGCTCCACTGGGTCCACCCCCGCAAGCGCCACAAATCCCCGCGCCCACCCAACCGTGGACGCCGTTCGATGAACTGCCGATTGATACTGATCCCTTGGTGGCCGCACTCCGCCAACGCAAGATGGGCCGCGTGATGGCTGAAGCCGCGTTTACCGGCCAACGCTCGAAACTCTGGCGCGACGAACTGGTGCGCGCCTACACCTTGGCGCGCCAAGCCGTGGCCTTGAGCCAGCAGGCGCAGCAGCAAGCGAAGCAACCGCAAGTCCGTCCTGCAGAGAGCTCCCCGTCACCGGCCCCGCCCGTGGCCTCACCCAAACCAGCGGCCGCTGCCGCCTAACCCGGAGTTTCCCATGGCCAGTTCCAAGATTCTCGGTATGCTGATGGCCCGCGCCAAAGGCAACTCCACGGCCCCGCAGTCCACGGCCCCGTTCAAGGGCGGTGCCCCATCGGAACCGGCCGAGGAAGCGGCCGAATCGCCCGCCGAAGAAGCGGTTGAGGGCGATGGGGGCGAGATGGACGAGTCAGGGAAGGCCGGGACGTTCCCCTACCATATGAAGAAGGCGAAGTTCCACGCCGCGCAGATGCAGCGGAAACAGAAACGGGCGATGCCAGTCCACGCGAAACTCGCCTTGCACCACGCGATGAAAGCGATGGACATGGCACCCCGGGGTATGGGCGGTGGGATGCCCGGAGGCATGAACTAATGGCCAACTGGATTAGCGGCGCAATCAAACCGTCACATCGCGGGGCCTTGCATCGGGCGCTTGGCGTGCCGGTCGGCGAGAAGATTCCGGCCAAGCAGATGGCGAAGGCCGCCAACTCGAATGACCCGAAACTGGAACGCATGGCCTCACTGGCCAAGACCCTCAAATCGTTCCATAAGAAGTAGCCCTCGACTGGAGACCCAATGACGACTGCGGCCAAGCCCGAACCGGATACGACCACGCCTGCCGACACGCCGAACATCGCGGAACAGGCGGACGACGCGATTGCGAACGGGTTCCTCGGGGAACTCGGCCTCGATGATGGCGCGAAAGATGATACGCCCCTCGAAGCCGAACCCGCTGCCGAGCCGCCACCGGAGGCCGCGCCCGACACTGAGGCCGTGCCAGCGCCGGTCGAGGAGCCGACGCCGGAACCCGTCGATCTGTCGTATACCGTCGCAGGGCAGCAGAAGTCGTTGGACTGGATCAAGGAAGTCCCCGGCGTCGGCGCGATGATCGACGCCGAACACCTGAATAAGCTCCGCGATGTGGTGCAGGGGTCGGAGTATTTCCGCGCCCAAGCCCAGTCGCTCTACGAAAAGAATCAAGAGTACGAAGCGTTGGGCGGCGTCGAGAAGGTGGCCGACTTGCAATCCCAACTCGCCGCGACGGACGCGGCGGGGCTGGCGATGCTCAAGGTCATTTCTGACCCCGAACAACTCGCCCAACTCGCACTCAACGACGAGAAGCGCCAACTGTTTCTAGAGCGGTTGCAGTTCACGACCGACCAGACGCAGCAGAAGGCGCGCAGCACATTCCAGACGACCCGCACACAGGCGGTCGAGCAGTTGCAGGAAGGTCCGCGTCAGGAACAGCAGTTGATCGGGACGCTCTCCCAGTTCAAGGCTGCCTTGCCTGACTTGACGGACAAGGATGTACAGGATGGGTACGACCAGTTCAAGCGGTTGGGCCACGCGCTCTACCGCAAGGCGTCCCCGCAGGAAGCGGCAACGTTGGGCATCACGGCCGGTGACCCCGTGTTCGATGCAACCATCATGCAGCCGTTCTTCCTCCAGCGGGCCGCCATTCGACAGGAACAGAAGGCCAACGAAGCGACCCGACAGGCCACGGCGACCACCAACGCAACGCGGCTTGCCGCCTCGCGTCCGGCCCCCAAAGCCACGAAGGCCGCTCCACCCACCACGGCCCCCAAGAAATCCTCAGCGAAGCAGAAGTTGGCTGAAGATGACGATGGGAGCTATGCGTGGATGAAACGCAATATGCAGGCCGGACGGTTCTCCGTTCCGACCGACTAACTCTTTCCTAGAACGCGCGGGTTTCCTGCGCTGAGTTTCCGATGGCTGCCACAGGCAATTCCGCGTCGTATACGACCGTATCGACGCTCGCTGATCTCTACAAGAAGACCAACACGGACGTGATGGTTGCGCTCAAGCGCAAGACGGAGGAGTACGACTGGTTCGACGATTTCCCGGACGAGCAGATCACGCCGTCGGGCAACGAGAACCGCATCGTCCTCGATGTGAGCTACCAGCACACGTCGGCCATGATCCCCGATGGGGGCTATGAAGGACAGACCACGACGGTCGCGCCGCAGCACGGCACGTTCACGTTCGTGCAGATGAACCAGCGGTACAGCTTCACGACGCTGGCGAAGGCGTTCGGTGACAAGGCGCGCGCCGGACAGATTCAGAATCAGGTGCTCTACTCGTCCATCAAGGCCGTGGAAAGCATTGCCTTCTCGGTCGGCCTCCAGACCTACGGCTTCTCGACCGGCACGGTCGCGGTCGTCTCGACGACACAGGGCGCGTCGGCCACGCAGGTGATTCCGCTCAAGAACGCCTTCGGATCGACCCTGATCGCGGGTGGCACGACCATCCAGAACACCTACCTGTCGTATCTGTTCCGGGGGACGCCGGAGATCGCCCTGATTCGCGCGGGCGTCATCGTGGAGTTCGGTAACGTGACCGCCGCACCCTCGGCATCGTCCGGCGTTGGCTACATCGACGTGACCTTCAACTCGTCGATTACCCCGACTGTCGGCGACCTGATCGTGTTCGCCAATGCGGTGACGGACGCGACCCTGACGGGCACGGACCAGAACCGTTGGCCGGTGGGATTGCTCGACCAGCTCACCTCGGCCTCGGTCCACGGTCTTGCGACCACGACCGCCGCGAACTGGGCTGCGGGCTATACCAACACGTCCGGTGGCCGGATGAGCTACGCCACGCAGGAAGCGATGGCGAACGGTATCTGGAACAACGGCGGCGCGAAGATGAATCGCGTCATCTACTCGCAGGGCGTCCGTCGTGACATCATCTCGGGCGAGCGCGCGGCGCGTCGGTATGACTCGTCCGAGTTCGATTGGGACGGCGAGATCACGACCAACGGCCTCAAGTACATGACGAGCGTGCTGGCCCCGCCGGGCATGTTCATCGGCTATAACAACATGGCGTCGGCCAAGAAAGTGCTGTCGGACAAGCCGGACTACGAAGGCGGCCCACAGATTTTCTCGCTCGACAAGGTGCAGGATAAGGCCGCCGTCGCCGCGTCGTACGACTTCATCTACGCGCGCGTCTGCAACAACCGGGCTGGCCTCGGATATGCCTCGGCGCTCACCGAACAGTGAGCATGAGCAGTAACTAACGGGGGCGGGGGAGTTCGGCATTCGGTCGGACTTCCCCACCCTGACCCCGTACCATTGAGGGCAGGACAATGGCAATCATCACCGCAGGGACGTGGCCCCAGAGTAAGAAGGAGCGGATCACGGCCCCGGTTGGCTCCGATCTCCGTCAGGGACTCATTCAGTTGAATCTCCTGATGACGAACCTCTCGACATATTACGGCACCATCGCCACGGGCAACTACGTTATCAATCCCGTGACGGCCTCACGCGGCACGACCGTCACGTATTCCCTGACCGCCGGACAAGTCGGCATCGGAGGTGTCCCGGTTGCGGGATTCGGCGCTCTCGCGAATCAGGCGTTCGGCGCGCTGGGCACGGTTCCGGCCGATACGTGGGCGCTCGTGGCCTTCGATCAGGTCGGCGCGGGCACCGTCACGCTGGTCTCGGCCGCCGCGAACTACACCACCGGCTACGCCACGGAAGCGGCCGCGATTGCCGCGATCCCTGCCGTCACGGCCGCGAACGCGCGTACGGCCTACCTGACGCTCAAAACCAAGGCGGCGACCGTGTTCATCTTTGCCACGGATTCACTCGCGGGTGGCGCGACGGGTAACGTCGCCTCGGCCACGAACTACTACTCCATGACGAGCGTCTACGACAACGCTTCGTGGACCGCGTTCCAGATCGCGAACCAGAGCGGTACACTCCTCTCGGCAGCGAACTATTAATGGTCGCGCGCCGCATGACGCCCGAAGAAGCCGATGCGGCTTTCGCCGCTGGACCGCGCACGTTGGTGCTCGACGGTCCGGCGGTGAATGGGCGGTTCCGAAAGAAAAAGGTCAAGTTGATTCGTGGCGAACATCCCGCGATTGCGGCCGTCCGTGGCAAACGGCACGCGCCTGCGGAATGGGTCGCTGACCTGCGGACGATCTCCGAACGGTCGGACACCTTGCCGTGGCTCGACTTCATGTGGCATGGACACGCCGAACGGTGGACGCTGGTGGCGAAGGTGCCGGATGCGGCCATCGAAGGGTTCCCAAACATCCCGCCTGAGATGCGGGATCGGTTGGGTGGCACACCATGGTGGGAGATGCCACCCGACCAGCAAGTGGGCCGGAAGCAGATCGTCTCGGCCTACCAGTGGGAGATGTACCGCACCGAACGGGTGTGGGCGCGTCCCTTCTGGTGCCTGCAAGGCGAGGTCGGTGGTACCCCCGCGATGTATACGGACTTTGAGAAGGCGATGCTCAAGGCGACCGGCCAGCCGGTAGACGTGCCGCCGCCCGGCTTGATGCCTTACGCCCCGTGGGACGAACGGGCGAAGATCGCCGTCGTCAAACGGGACCGCTTGCTCAAGGCGAATATGAATCTCGCCCGGCTGATACAGGCCGGGAACGGGGACGCGGTGCAAGCCGAAATGGAACTCGCCGCGAAGGCGGGTCGGGCCGCATTCTTCGACTGGTGGTCGGAGACGATGATGCCGCAGGCTGACTTCCTGACGTGGTATACGCGCAAGACGGAATCAGACCACACGTTGCGGCCCCCAACGGCAGCGGAGCAGCGGGCGACGGCGCAGTTCAAGGACACCTACCTCGAAACCGGCGTCGTGCCTTCGGGCCGCACGCCCGGACTGGACTGACCAATGAGCGATGGCGAACCGAATGTGGAGCAGGACGCGGTTGATGAAGCGGTGCCCTATGAGATCATCGTGAACCTACCGCAGCACAACCCGGACCCGCGCACATGGCGGCGCGTGCCGGAGGTGCGGCTGGATGCGGAAGGCCGGATGCAGATGACGGGCCGGATGATTACCACAGACGAAAGCGGTACTGAAGTTCCCCTGATGTAACTCCCCTCATTCCCTCGACGCCCCATGGCACAGAAACGCGGTCCCCAATCGACAGGCTTTAGCCAAGCGGATCACCGGAACCTCGCGGTGTTCTACGACCAGCACATCCACAAGAAGGCGCCGTCCGGGCGGCCATGGTGGTGTTACGTCGAGAAACCAGCGGACGGGGCGGCCATGCCGATGCCCGTGGGTCCCCTGACCCCGATGGGATGGGAAGCGATGGGGATTTATGCGCCATGGGAGCCAGACCAAGCGTACATCATCCGGTCATTGGGCCGGAGTCGGCCGGGCGCGACGATGTTCGAGTTCCGCTTCACGATTGACTACACGCAGATGCGGATCGACTGGCAGCGCGTGATGGAGGAATACTACGGTCGGGCGGTGAA
>VFSW01013468.1_pt1 | contig 11363 bp, 10 predicted proteins | sample 5358111 | NCBI WGS metagenome assembly VFSW01 (sample SAMN11554181, study PRJNA540505) | mine drainage metagenome | isolation source: sediment from site ElyBrook_90M | place: USA: Ely Copper Mine, Vershire, VT | collected 2017 | reverse complement strand
AGTACGCCGGCGACGACTGCGCCGACGGCGGCGACGCCGCCCCGTCCGCGGACGCGGCGAACGACGCGACTAACGACACCACGAGCGACGCCACGAACGACGCGACGCAAGCAGGCGACGCCGCACGCGACGCCCCGTCAGGCGACCAGGAGTCGACCGAGACGGGCCATGACGCGGGCTCCGACGCCGGACGCGACGCGAGCTCCGACGCCCCCGCCGACACCGCGACCCCGCCGATCGACTGCGGCGTCACCGACACCGTGAGCAACTGCAGCGCCTGCGGCGTCGCCTGCAACCCGGCGAACGCCTCCGCCCCGATGTGCAGCGGCACGACGTGCAGCTACACGTGCAACGCGGGCCACGCCGACTGCAACGCCGCCACGCCCCCCGACCCCGACGGCTGCGAGTGCGCCACGGCCACGCAGGCGTCGCAGGGCACCGTCGGCGGGTGCTGCAGCGGCGCCTGCCAGACGCAGCACTCGAACGGGATCGGCGGCACCTTCTTCGATTGCAACCCGCTGGACACGTACACGGCAGCGACGGCGCTCGAGGCGTGCACCGCTTTCACCGGCGACGTGACCAAGTGCTCGTCGCTGACCTGCCACGGCTCGGGGGGCGGAGCCGTCATCTGCAGCCAGGGGGCCTCGGTGTGCGACTGCTGGCAGTACGGGGGAACCCTCAACGGCCACGTGGACGTCAACTCGACCACGACCTGCTACTGCGCCATCGCCAGCGATCCGACGTGGAACTGAGGCTCACCCGGCCACGCTGCCCGGTCGTGCGCCGCCGAGCACGCGCCGCGCGATGAGCGCGCGGAGCCCCTCGAGATCGAGCGGCTTCTGCAGCACCAGATTGGGCGCGTGGTCGAAGAACGCCGCCGCGTGCGCGGTGAACGCGCCCCCCGTGATGAACACGATCCGGTCGGCCTCCTGCGGCAGGGTCGCGGACAGTCGCCGGTGAAACTCGATGCCGTCCATGTCCGGCATCATCACGTCGCAGAGGACGACGTCGTACCACTCGCCGGACAGGAGCCGCTCGAGGGCGGCGGACGCGTCGGTGGTCACGACGACCTCGTTGTCGAGAGAGAGGACCTGCCGCAACACCCGCCCCAGCGCCGGCTCGTCGTCAATCACGAGCACACGCCCGTGGCGACGTCGGGTACCCGATGGCTTGGTCTGGTCCGTCATGTCTTCCCCCTCGTGTTTTCCGAATGCCGACACGAGACAATGTAAACGCGGCCGTGCCGGAAGGCTACCGCCGGACGAGCGCGCTCGCCGGCACCAGCTCCGGATGGGTCGCCGGCCCCAGCGCGCTCTGCACGAACACCTCGGCCGCTCTGTACGAGCTTCGCACCAGCGGCCCCGACGCCACGAACGCGAAGCCCATCGCCCGCCCCTCCGCCGCGAACACCTCGAAGCGCTCGGGCGTCACGAAGCGCTGCACCTCGGCGTGCTTCGGCGTGGGCCGCAGGTACTGGCCGAGGGTGACGATGTCGACGCCCACCTCGCGCAGGTCTCTCATCGTCTCGAGCACCTCGTCGTCCGTCTCGCCGATGCCGACCATGATCGAGCTCTTCGTCAGGCGCTCGGGCGCGCGCTCCTTCGCGCGGCGCAGCACGCCCATCGACTGCTCGTAGCTGCAGCGCACGTCGCGGATGCTGCGCTGCAAGCGGCGGACGACCTCGATGTTGTGCGCCCACACGTCGGGGCGGGCGTCGACGGTGGTGTCGACCGCGCCCAGGTGCCCGCCGAAGTCGCCGAGCAGCGTCTCGACGCGCATGTCGGGCCGCAGCTCCTTGAGGCGACGCACGGTCTTCGCGACGTGCTCGGCCCCGCCGTCGAGTAGATCGTCGCGGTCGACCATCGTCATGACGACGTACCGGAGCGGCATGCGGGACAGGGCCCGGGCGACGTGCTCGGGCTCGCGCACGTCCACGGCGCCCCGCGGCTGCCCAGTGGTCACCGCGCAGAAGCGGCAGCCGCGCGTGCACGTGTCGCCGAGGAGCATGATGGTCGCGGTGCCCTCGCTCCAGCACTCGCCCACGTTCGGGCAGCGAGCCTCCTCGCAGACCGTGTGCAGGTCCAGCGACCGGAACGTCTCCCTGAGCCGGTTGTACTGCTCACCGCCCGGCGCACGGACCTTCAGCCAGGCTGGCTTGGGCGCGAAGCGAGGCTGGGACGTCGACATCTCGACAGAGGCTTAGCACGCGAGGTCGGCTAGGGCGCGCTCGCTCGGGGGCGCGGCCTCGCCCCGCTCGGTGAAGATGGCGCGGACGAGGCGCGCGGGCGTGACGTCGAAGGCCGGGTTGTCGGCGGCGATCCCCTCGGGCGCCGTGCGCACGCCGCCGAAGCCGAAGACCTCGCTCGCGTTGCGTCTCTCGATGGGGATGCCGTCGCCGTCCGGGCACGCGAGGTCCACGGTGCTCCAGGGGGCGGCCACGTAGAAGGGCACCTCGTGCAGGCCGGCGAGGCACGCGACGCCGTACGTCCCGATCTTGTTGGCGACGTCGCCGTTGCGGGCGATGCGGTCGGCGCCCACGACCGCGAGGTCGGCGCCGCGTCGCCGCAGGAGCTGGGCGACCATGGAGTCGGTGATCAGCGTGACGTCGAACCCGTCGCGAGCGAGCTCCCACGCCGTGAGCCGGGCCCCTTGCAGCACCGGCCGCGTCTCGCACGCGACGACCTTCACGCGTTTGCCTGCCTCGCGGGCGGCGCGGATGACGCCGAGTGCCGTGCCGTAGCCGCCCGTGGCGAGGGCGCCCGCGTTGCAGTGGGTGAGGATGGTCGCACCGTCCGGGACGCGCGCCGCACCGATGCGGCCCATCGCACGACACGCCTCGACGTCCTCGCGGTGGATGGCGCGTGCCTCGCTCGCGAGGGCGGCGAGATCGTGCGGCGCGCGGGACATCCGCTCGAGCGCCCACGCCAGGTTGACCGCCGTGGGACGTGTCCGCCGCAGCCGTTCGACGGCCTTGCCGAGGTCCTCGCCACGCGCGGCCGCCAGGACGACCCCGTACGCGGCCGCGACGCCGATCGCCGGAGCTCCCCGCACCGCGAGCGTCTCGATGGCCCGGGCGACCTGCTCGACCTCCCGCAGGACGAGGTATTCCTCGCGCCCGGGCAGCTCGCGCTGGTCGAGCAGGACGACCTGCCCATCGCCGGGGGACAGCTCCACGGCCGAGTAGCTGGCCCCGCTGAGAGGCTGGGGATGCGGGATGCTCACGACGCCTGCCCCCCGCTGCCGAGCTTCATGCGGGCGGCGATCTCCTCGGTGGCCGTGCCGAGGTCGGCCACGGCCTGCTTCTTGTCGCCGCGGAGATACGCCCGCATCCCGTCGGCCAGCGTCAGCGCCAGGCTCACGTTGACCCCCTTGCCCGCCAGCTCGGCCCCGACGTCGGGGTTCTTGAGCAGCTGTTCCAGCTCGTCGAAGAGCTGGTCGATCTCGGCGACTATGCGATTTTCCATGGACGGACTCCCGGACGGCGGGACGGGTGCGAAAGGGGGCGTCTCTCCACTATCATGAAGGAGGGGGCGGTCGACGTGTCGCACGATCTGTCGGAGGCGCTGCGCGAGTCGGAGCAACGGTACCGGACGCTGTTCGAGCAGGCGCCCGTGGGCGTGTTCCTCTACGACCGCGAGCTGCACCTTCTGGACTTCAACACCCGCTTCGTCGAGATCCTGCGATCCACGCGCGACAAGCTGCTCCATCTGGACATGCGCACCCTGCGTGACCAGCGCATCCTACCCGCGCTCGAGCAGGCCCTGCGCGGCGAGGCCGCCTCCTACGAAGGGCCCTACGAGGGCACGACCGGGCCAGCCCATCTGCACGTGGCGCTGCGGATGGCGCCGCTGCGCGACGCCCGCGGCGAGGTGATGGGAGCGCTCGGGATCGCCGAGGACGTGACGGACCGCGCGCGCGCGGCGAGCGCGCTGCAGGACTCCGAGCAGAGGCTGGCGCTGCACGTGCGACGCAGCCCGCTCGGGGTCATCGGGTTCGACCCTCGCGGCCACATCGTGGAGTGGAACGCCTCGGCGACCCGCATCTTCGGGTGGTCGGAGGCCGAGGTGCTGGGCAAGGAGGCAGTCGACCTGCTGGTGCCCGCCTGGGCCCGCGACAAGGTGAGCGACGTCTTCCGGGCGCTGACGGCGCGACGCGGCGGGGAGCGGAGCATCAACGAGAACGTCACCAAGGAAGGCAAGATCATCCTCTGCGACTGGTACAACACGGCGCTGGTCGACGACGCCGAGCGCGTGATCGGCGTCGCCTCCGTGATCGACGACATCACCGAACGCAACCAGGCCGAGAACGCGCTACGGCGCAGCGAGGTGCGGTTCCGCGCCCTCATCGAGAACGCCCCCGACGCGCTCGCCGTCTACCCGCCCGACGATCGGCGCCTGGTCTACGCCAACCCCGCGTTCGCTTCGATGCTCGGCTACGAGGCGCCGCAGCTGCTGCTGGGCCATCCGGTCGACGACTACGTCCACCCGGACGACCGCGCCATCCTCGATCGCCGCTGGACGCGGCTGGTCGAGGCCCGCGGGATGCTCCCGCCGCAGGAGTACCGCATGGTCCGGCAGGACGGGGGGACCATCCATGCGGAGTTCGTCTCGATGATCATCGACTACGACGAGCGGCCCCACGTCATCGCCTTCGGGCGCGACGTCACCGAGCAGCGGCAGATGCAGGCGCGACTGCTGCTGGCCGACCGCATGGTGTCGGTGGGCACCCTCGCGGCCGGCGTGGCCCACGAGATCAACAACCCCCTGGCCTACGCCATGACGAACCTGGAAGCCGTCGCCGCGCGCAGGCTGCCTCCCCTGGTCGCGCGGCTCCGCGAGATGGGCGACGAGGCGGCGGTCATCGGCGAGCAGCTGGCGGAGGCCGCGGCGATGATCGAGGTGGCGCGTGAGGGGTGCGATCGCATGCGGGACATCGTCCGCGATCTGCGTCTGTTCACGCGAGGCGCCGACGAGGACCGCCGCACGCTGGTCGACGTCCGGCGCGTCATCGACGCGAGCATCAACGTGGCCTGGAACGAGATCCGTCACCGGGCCAGGCTGGTGAAGGACTACCGGGACGTCCCGCCGGTGGTCGCCAACGAGGCGCGGCTGGGGCAGGTGTTCCTCAACCTGCTGGTCAACGCGGCGCAGGCGCTGCAGGTGGGCGACGCCGCCGAGAACGTCATCCGCGTGATCGTGTCCGCGGAGGCCGGGAACGTGACCGTGGAGGTGCGGGACACCGGGGCGGGCATCCCGCCTGGCCATCTGGCGCGCATCTTCGATCCGTTCTTCACCACCAAGCCCGTCGGCGTCGGCACCGGGCTGGGGCTCTGGATCTGCCACGGCATCGTGACCTCGCTGGGTGGCAGCATCTCGGCCGACAACGCACCCGGCGGCGGGGCCGTCTTCCGCGTCGTCCTGCCGCCGGCCACCGAGCCCGTCGACGATCGCCCGCCCTCGCCTCACCCTCCCGACGTCGATAGGGACGCGCCGCGGCTGCGCGTGCTCGTGGTCGACGACGAGATGGCCATCGGTCGCACGCTGGCGATCGGGCTGGCCGACGAGTTCGAGGTCGTGACGGCCACCAGCGGACGCGAGGCGCTCGAGCTGCTGGCCGCCGAGGATCGCTTCGACGTCGTGCTGTGCGACCTGATGATGCCGGACGTCAGCGGGATGGACGTCTACGAGCGCGTCGCGGAGAGGTCGCCGCGCCTGGCGGCTCGCTTCGTCTTCGTCACCGGTGGGGCGTTCACCGGGCGCGCGCGGGCGTTCGTCGAGCACGTCGGGGCGCCGGTCCTCGAGAAGCCGTTCGACCTTTCGACCCTGTCCCCGATCCTGCGCAAGCGCGCCGCTCAGTCGATGGCACTTCAGCGACCGTGAGCGGCCACCGTGAGGCCGAGCGCGTAGTTGGCCAGCTCCCTCGCGATGCGGCGCTCCCGCGCGGGCGAGGTGCTCGAGACCCGGACCACCCAGTGCTCGCCCTCTTCGACCTGCTCCAGGGTGGCGTACGACCCGTAGACCTTGATGGCCTCGTCCACGGCCGTCCCGCGGTAGAGGGTCCGGTGAAACCGCAGCTCGGTCACTTGGTCTCCTCGCCCTTCTTCTTGGCGTACTTGTCTTCCCACGACAGCGCGATCCCGAGCGGGTCTTCCAGGGGCTGATCGCCGAAATCGAAGTCCTCGAGGTCGTCCAGGGACGGGGCGCCCATGGCGCCCGCGAGGGCCCGCGCCGTCGCGCTCTCGATCACCGCCCGACCGTCCTCGGCGATCTTCGCGCGCCAGGCGCACGAGAGCAGCTCGTTGGCGAACTCGCCGGCGAGGCGATCGAGCCCGGGGTCGCCGCCCGCCTGGGCAGCGGGCTTCTTCCAGGCGAGTGTGACGCGGAAGTGCGTGGCGTCGGGGGCCTCGAGCATCACGTACGCGCGGTCGAGGAAGACGTAGGCGGCCGCGTAGAGCGCCCCCAGGGGATACAGCTCGGCCGCGAGCCGCAGCGAGGCGGTCTGCGCGTCGGGATCGAAGCTCACGACGTCTTCGGGAAACCCCACGGGGATCGTCATGCCTGCATGCCTGCGTCGCCGGCCACGGGGCTCGTCCGCATCCGGGCGAAGATGTCGTCGGCGCGCTTGGCCAGGACGCGCGCCTCGATGGCGAGCGACGGGTTGGTCGCGTAGTCCGGGGCCTGCCGGAGCAGCTCTGCGTAGGCCCGGCAACTGCGGGCGAGCTCGACCTCGTTGCCCACCTCCTCGAAGATGGCGATGGACAGCTTCAGGTGCTCGACCGCGTCGCGCTGGCCTGCGCCGCCCGCAGAGGCTGCCGCCGTCACCTCGCCGAGCGACCGCAGGGCGACGCCGAGCTGCACCTTGCTCTCGGTCTCGCCGAACAGCTCGACCGCCCGCTGCGTGCACTCGCGGGCCTTCGTGTACTCGCGACGCGCGAGGTAGGCCTTGCCCAGCCCTCGCACGGCCTCGGCGAGCCCCAGCCTGTCCCCGAGCTCGTCGGCGATGTCCTCGGCCTGCTTGAGCAGCGCGATGGCCTTCTCGGAGGCGCCCAGGCGGTTGTGGGTCTCGCCCAGGTTGGTCAGGATGAGGGCGATGCGGTTGCGGTCGCCGGTCTCCTTGGCCACCTCGTAGGCCTCTTCGAACAGCTTCAGGGCGCGCGCGTCGTCGCGGATGTCCTGCGACACGGTTCCCAGGTTGTTGAGCGTGATGCTCACGCCGACCAGATCACCGATGTCGCGACGGATGTGCAAGGCCTGCTCGAAGGCCTCGAGCGCGGCCTTGTAGTTGCCCGAGTCCTGCTGCACCAGGCCCAGGTTGTTGAGCGACAGCGCGATGCTGCGGCGGTCCGCCATCTTGCGGCGCATGGCGAGGCTGCGCAGCGTGTACTCGAGGGCCAGGGGATAGTCGCCCTTGAGCCAGTGGAGCTTTCCGATGTCGTCGAGGGTGCTCGCGATGCCGCGCTCGTCCTGCCCCTGACCGAAGAGGGCGAGCGCCGCGGTGAGGTGTCGGCTGGCCTGCTCGAGCCGCCCCGTCTCGCGGTACAGGCGGCCGATCCGCGAATGAGCCGCGCCGCCCTTGCTGCGCAGGTCGAGCCGCCACGCCCGCGTGAGCATCTCCAGGAAGGCCCGGTGGGCCTCGTCGTTGCGACCCAGCGAGTGCAGCACGTCGCCGTGGTGGTGGAGCGCCGTGAGGCGCAGGTCCTCGTCGACGTGATCGCAGTCCTGCAGCAGGCGCAGGCCCCGGGCGAAGAGCTCGGCGGCCTTCACGTTGGCGTACCGGGAGCGTGCCACCTCGCCTGCCTGGACGTACGCCGCCGCCGCCAGCGCCGCCGCGCCGGCCTTCTCGCGGTGACGCGCCAGCATCTCGAGGTACTCCTCGCCGCTGTCGGGGCTCCGCCGGAACGACAGCCACTCGGCGAGCGCGCGGTGGTAGCGCCGGGCCGACTCCGCGGGCGTCAGGCGGACCAGGGCCTCGCGCTCCAGGTTGTGCTTGAAGACGTACTCCTCGTCGCCCGCGAAGGTGCTGTCGGGCAGGCGCAGGACGTAGTCGCGCTCGACCAGCTCGCCGAGCAGCTGGCGAAGCAGCACGACGTCCTCGGCCTCGCCGCCCTCCCACACCTCGGGAGGCGCCTCGCCCTGGCGACGGATGGCGACGAGGCCTCCCAGCCAGAAGACGCCGCCCATGGCCGCTGCGCGCTCCAGCAGCTCGCGCTCCTCGGGGGCGAGGGCCGCGATGCGGGCCTGCACCGCGTCCTGCACGCTCATCGGCAGCTTGACCTGCGCGAGCTTGTCCGCGTGGATCTCCCACCGCTCGTCCTCGAAGTCGTCGGTGACCTCGAGCACGCCGGCCTCGTGGTAGATGCGCACGATCTGCTCGAGCAGCGCGGGGTTGCCGCCGGCCAGCACCACGGCCTCGTCGATCAGCTCCTCGACCTCGGGAACCTCGCCGCACGGCGACAGCAGATCGTGCATCACGGCCGCCGCCTCGGTGTCGCCCAGCGGGGGCAGCTCGATCGACGCGTGGCGCTCGCCGCCGCGCCCCCGCCATCCGTCGCGCCGCGCCAGCAGCTCGGGACGCCCGATGCACACCACGAGGATGCCGCCGTGCAGGTTCTCGACGAGATACGCGAGCAGCTCCAGCGAGTCGTCGTGCGCCCACTGCAGGTCGTCGAAGACCATGACCAGCGGGTCGGGGCTCTTGCCGGCGTCGGTCTCGAGGAAGGCCTTGATGACCGCGCGGCGCATGGAGCGAAGCTGCTGCCCGTCGCCCTCGATCGCGCGGATCAGGGGGGAGTCCTGGAACTCGAGGTCGAGCAGCTGGCCGAGGAAGTACGCCACGTCGCCGACCTTGCGATCGTCCAGCACGCTCGCGACCTGGGCGCGGACCTGGGCCTTCGCGGCCTCGGCGTCCATGCCCTCGACGATGCCGAAGCGGGCGCGCAGCACGCGGGCGAAGATCTCGTAGGCGGGCCCCCCCTCGCGGGCCGTGCCGCGAAAGACGCGCGGCGCGTGCCCCGCCTCGCGCGAGCGCACGAGGAAGTCGCGCACCAGGCGCGTCTTGCCGAGGCCCGTGCCGCCGACCACGGTGATCGTCCGCGTCTGCTTCTTGTCGCGGGCCAGAGCGTAGGCGCGCTCCAGCTCTCGCATCTCGCTGGCACGACCGACGAGCATGGCGCGACGCTCGCTCACCGAAAAGCGGGACGAGGGAAAGAGACTGTCGGCCGGCACGGGCCCCACAGGATACCGCAAGTGCGGGAGGTTTCGGGGAGTTACGCGGGCTGTTGTAGAGTGAGCCATGGGAAAGCGGCTGCTCATCGAGGGAGCCAGGCTCCTCGACGGCACGGGAGCCCCGGGCAGAGCCGGCGACCTGCTGATCGAGGGCGACCGCATTGCCCAGGTCTGCGAGGTCGGCGGCACCTCGCTGCCCCCGGACGAGGTGCTCGAGGCCCGCGGCATGGTCGTCGCGCCGGGGTTCATCGACATGCACTCCCACGGGGACTTCTCGCTCCCCGTGGATCCCGACGCCCCGGGCAAGGTCCTGCAGGGCGTCACGACCGAGGTGGTGGGCAACTGCGGTCTCGGCCTGCAGCCCGCCAACGCCCAGGTCGACGCGCTCTACGAGCGCATCCTGCCGATCATCTTCGGCGAGACCGGCGGCGAGGCGACCTGCTCACCGACGCTCGCCCTCTACCGCGCGCGTCTGGCCGCCACGGGCATCTCGGTCAACGCGGCGCCGCTCATCCCTCATGGCAACGTGCGCTGCGCCGTCATGGGCATGGCCGAGCGCAAGCCCACGGCGAGCGAGATCGAGGCCATGCGCCAGCTCGTCGCCCAGGGCATGGATGAAGGCGCCTTCGGCCTGTCGTCGGGCCTCGTCTATCCCCCCGGAGCCTACGCGGAGACCGAGGAGCTCGTTCGCCTGGCCGAGGCCGTTCGAGCCGGCCGAGGCCTGTACGCCACCCACATGCGCAACGAGGGGCCCAAGCTGATCGAGTCGGTCGCGGAGGCGATCGCGATCGGTGAGCGCGCCGGCGTCCCCGTGCAGATCTCGCACCACAAGGCCGTGGGCCGCCTCAACTGGGGGAAGGTCAAGAAGACCCTGCGCATGGTCGACGAGGCCGCGGCGCGCGGGATGGACATCCACAGCGACGTCTACCCGTACACCGCCGGCTCGACGGTCCTGTCGTCGATGTTCGTCCCCCTCTGGGCGTTCGAGGGCTCGCTCAGCCGCCTCGACGAGCGCCTGCGCGATCCGGTCACGCGCGCGAGGATCATCCGCGACGTGCAGGACCTCCAGCTCAGCTTCCTGGACCTGCCCGGCTGGCTGAGCTTCTTCCCCAAGCGCAGCATCCTGCCGCTGGTCGCCAGGACGCTGGGGAAGCTCATCATCATCAGCTCGGCGAAGAAGCACCCGCGCTACGAGGGCATGACCATCCGCGCCATCGCGAAGGAGCGCGGCCGCCCGCTCTACGAGGCCATGCTCGACCTGCTCGCGGAGGAGGATTTCGGCGTGACGGCCATCGCGCACGTCATGTCCGAGAAGGACGTGCAGACGGTCATGGCGCATCCGCGCACCATGATCGGCACCGACGGCATGCCCACCCGTGACGGCAAGCCGCACCCGCGCGCGTACGGGACGTACCCACGCATCCTCGAGCACTACGTGAAGGAGCTGCACCTGCTCGGGCTCGAGCAAGCCGTGCACCGGATGACCGGGATGGTCGCGCGCAAGCTCGGGTTGAGAGACCGCGGCGTCCTGACGACGGGAGCCGTGGCGGACGTCGTCGTGTTCGATCCCGCGCGCGTGCACGACCGCGCGACGTACGCCGATCCACGCCGCCCGCCGGACGGGATTGTGCACGTGCTCGTCGGCGGCGTGCGCGCCGTGCGTGACGGAAAGCACACAGGGGCCCGCGCGGGCTCCGTGCTCTCGAAGCCCGCGGCCTAGGAGCTCCTCCTACTTGCTCTGGAGCACCTGGCAGGCGGCCTCGATCTCGCCCTTGGCGGTCTCGAGGGCAGTCTTCGCGTTGCCCGCGTGGCCCTTCATGTCGAAGTCGTTCGCGTTCTGCGCGTCGGTCATGTGCTGGCGGGCGTTCATGACGTCGCCGTGGGCGATGGTGAGATTGCCGTGCTTGGGGCACGACCAGCCGCCGTCGGCCGAAGCGGTTCGGGCGCCGAGCGCGCCGGCGAAGATGCCCGAGAAGGCTGCGGCGGAGACGATGGCAACGAGCTTCCAGATCTTCATGGTCCAAATCCTCCCTGGTGGGGCCGTCGGTCGATGGACGACGCGGCGAGCCTGGCGATTCAAAATGGGTCGCGGAGGGGGATGGTGCCGCCCTTGCACCTACTTGGCAACCTACCTTTCGA
>VFSW01013467.1_pt1 | contig 11364 bp, 8 predicted proteins | sample 5358111 | NCBI WGS metagenome assembly VFSW01 (sample SAMN11554181, study PRJNA540505) | mine drainage metagenome | isolation source: sediment from site ElyBrook_90M | place: USA: Ely Copper Mine, Vershire, VT | collected 2017 | reverse complement strand
CGCTCGTCAGGCGGTGGCCTCGGTCGAAGGCGACCGCGACGAGGCTATTGCAAGTTTCCGCGCCTACCTTGCGCTCGCAGCCGACGCTGTTCCGGTAGTCAAGGATCTTCAGCCAGTGCCGCCGCCGATTGGACTTTCCGCTCTTGAGATACACATGGCACAACATCCGGCACTCCTGTACGTACAACGTCAACTCGACGCTGCCCGTGCGAGTATCGAGGTGGCGCGCTCCCAACGTTTTATCGACCCGGTTATCGGCGTGTTTCGGGAACGCGACTACCTGGGTGGCGCCCGGCGCGACGTGACGGGTGTCATGCTCAGCGTGCAGGTGCCTCTTTGGAACCTCAACAGCGGCGGCGTGGTGAAAGCGCGCTTCGACGTCGCTAGGGCCGATGCCCAGTTGCAGGCACAGCGGCGAGATCTGGAGGCTCAATTGCGTCTGAGTCACATGCATCTTCAACACCTGATAGAACAGGCAGAGGACTACCGCACGCGCCTTCTCGGGCCGAGCGAAGAAGCCCTGAACCTTGCCCGGCGCAGCTTCGCTGCCGGACAGGCAGACATCCTCACGCTAATCGATGCCAACAACACCTATTTCGAGGCACGTGCACGTTACCTGGAATTGCTGCAGCGCGGCTGGCTCGAAGCTGCAGAACTGCGGCGCGCAGCCGGAATGTCGCTTCAGGAACAGGCTGTCTTGCCCATCATTCCAAACTGAGTACATGCCCATGCTAGCTTCCCTAATCCGATTCTCCCTAGTGCAACGGGTCATGATCCTGCTGCTTGCAGCCGGCCTCATTGGCGGCGGACTTTGGGCATTTCAGAGCCTTCCGATCGATGCTTTCCCGGACATCTCTTCGCCGCAGGTAATGGTAATTATCAAGGCCCCCGGCATGTCACCGACCGAAGTGGAGCAGCGCATTACGGTACCTATCGAGATGGAGCTTCAAGGTCTGCCGCGCCAGACTGTACTTCGTTCCACCACGAAGTACGCCCTCAGCAGCATCGTGGTCGACTTCGCCGACAACACCGACATCTACTGGGCGCGGCAACAGGTAGGCGAGCGGCTCAATCAGGCATGGAATAGTCTTCCATCTGGCGTCAGCGGCGGGCTGGCACCAATAACCACTCCGCTTGGCGAAGTCTACATGTACCGCATCATTGGCAGCGGCCAATCCAACCAAGAATTGCGCAGCATCCAGGATTGGGTTATTCGTCCGCGGCTGCGCACAGTCGATGGCGTTGCCGATGTAAATTCTCTTGGCGGCGAGGTACGGGCATTTGAAGTTCTCCCGCGCGCCGGAGCCCTCGTTCGCTACGGCGTCGGCGTCAACGATCTGGAAACTGCGATTTCCCGCAACAATCGCAATGCCGGCGGCGATCGCATCAATCGGGAAAACGATATACTACTCGTTCGGACAGTCGGAAATCTTCAGGGTATCGATGACATCAACAACATCACCGTCGCCGTGCGCGACGGAGTACCTCTGCATGTTCGCGACATGGCCGACGTTCGCATCGGATCGCTGACGCGTTATGGTGCCGTCACGGCGAACGCCAAGGGCGAGGCGGTAACCGGCCTTGTATTGCTGCGAAAGGGGGCAAACAGCCGGACCACCGTAGGGGGCGTGAAAGCAGAATTGGAGAAACTCAAGTCAAGCCTGCCATCGGGCGTGAGCATAGTCCCGTTCTACGACCGCACTGACCTGGTGACCAAGGCAGTCTGGACAGTGGAGAAGGCGCTGGGGGAGGCGGTAGTGCTGGTGCTGTTGGTACTGGTAATCATGCTTGGCAACTTTCGTAGCGCGCTCACTGTGGCGCTGATCCTGCCTCTATCGGTGTTATTCACCTTTATCATGATGCGAATCTTTGGTGTTTCCGCCAATCTAATGTCCCTTGGGGGATTGGCGATCGCGATCGGAATTCTGGTGGACGCCGCCGTGGTAGTGGTAGAGAACATACACACCCAATTGAGCCACGCCCCACCGGGTCTGAGCCGACTTCATCTTGTATACCGTGCTGTGATCGAGGTTGCGGTGCCAGTGCTGTCCGGCATATTGATCATCATAATGGTTTTCCTGCCGCTGCTTAGTCTAACGGGTCTCGAAGGCAAGATGTTCAAACCACTCGCGATTACGATTTCTTTCGCCCTGATTGGGTCCTTGCTGCTTTCACTTACCGTAATCCCGGTGTTTGCCAGTCTGCTCATGCGGGGCGGACACGATGGTGACGGGCGCCTCATGTCGATCCTCAAACGCGCCTACCTTCCCCTTGTACGCTGGGCATTGGCACGGAGACGTACGGCGATTGCCATGGCCATCATTGCTCTTGTAGGCGCGGTTATGCTTTTCCCCTTTATAGGAAAGGAATTCATGCCGGTAATGGATGAAGGAACGACCGTTGTCATGATTGAAAAGGAGCCGACAATTACGCTGGAACATTCACTCGAGCGCGATGCCCCGATACAGCAGGCGATTATGCAACTGCCAGAGGTGACAGGGGTCATATCACGTACCGGCGCGGACGAACTGCGCATGGATCCGATGGGACTGAACCAGACTGACAACTTTCTGGTAACACGTCCACGCTCGGAGTGGACGAGTACGCTACCGGACTTCCAGAAGCGCCTGCGTGCCAAACTGGAACAGTTTCAAAACATCGAAATCGCCTTTTCCCAGCCCATTGACATGCGCGTATCAGAGATGCTGACAGGAGTACGCGCCGCCATGGCTATCAAGCTTTACGGGGACGATCTTGCGATACTCGAGGAAAAATCGAAGCAGATTGAACAGATCCTGACGCACATACCTGGCGCGGTGGACATATTTCGGGGACGGCTTTCAGGCCAGCGCTACCTCCAGATCGATGTGAACCAGGCGGCAATTGCACGCTATGGGGTCAGCGTAGAAGACGTGAACCAGACGATTGAGGTGGCCGTTGGCGGGCGTATCGTCACCGAGATCATTGAGGGGTCGAAGCGCTCCGGTGTGCTGCTGCGTTATCCTGAGCCGGCACGCAGCTCGGCGCACGCGCTCGCCGCCCTGCTGATCAAAGCACCGTCCGGAGCCAAGATTCCGCTCCGCGAGCTGGCCAATATTCATGAAGTTGACGGTCCAGTGCTCATAACCCGTGAGGCGGCCAAGCGTCAGGTCGTGATACAGGCCAATGTCGAAAAACGCGATGTCGTCGGCTTTGTAAGGGATGTGCAAACGGCCGTTACGCGTGCGGTGTCGCTTCCCCAGGGTTACTACGTTACCTACGGCGGGCAATTCGAAAACCAACAGAGGGCAAGCGCGCGTCTGATGGCAGTTGTGCCGATATCCATCGTACTTATCTTTCTAATGCTGTTCACCACCTTCCGGTCTCTGCGTCAGGCCGGTCTGATTTTGCTTAATATCCCATTCGCCATGATCGGCGGTATCGTGAGTCTCTTTCTTTCGGGGCTGTATCTTTCGGTGCCAGCATCTGTGGGTTTCATCACCCTGTTCGGAGTTGCAGTGCTTAACGGCGTTGTCATGGTTTCCTATTTCAACCAGCTGCGAGACTCCGGCCGCACAGTGTCACAAGCTGTAGTCGAAGGTACGGAGCGGCGGCTCAGGCCTGTGCTGATGACTGCCCTTATTGCGAGTTTCGGTCTGGCTCCGATGCTGCTCGCAAGCGGTCCGGGCTCGGAACTGCAGCGACCGCTGGCAGTCGTGGTAATCGGCGGTCTGATTACGTCCACGCTGCTGACACTTGTGCTTCTGCCCGCGCTTTATGCCTGGATAGAAGAACGCGCCACCGGCAAACCAGCTGGAACGAAGGGGAAACCGCAATGAAACACCTCGCCATGGTGGTGCATGCCAATGTTCAACAGGACCTCGCGGACCGGCTTCGCAGGCTGGAGCGCATACGGGGCTTTACTTTCAGCCATGCGGAAGGCCACAGCAGCCACACGGACCTGGACCGTACATTGTCTCCGCGGGACAAGGTCGTAGGATACGTGCCACGAGTACGCGTAGACATACTGCTCGACGCCGCCGATGTTGCGACAGTACTGGATGCCTTGCGCAGCTCCGACGGCGGTATCGCCGGAAACGGGGTCTATTGGGTAACCGAGGTCGAACAATACGGCAGATTGTAGGCCTGCATGCGCAGCCATTGCTGTAATTGTCGCATCTAGTCGCAATCATGAAGCCTTAATACGCCCCCTGTGCCAACACAGGCTGCCCATGATAGTGTTCCGCCAGCAGTTATGGTCCTGCGCGGAAATTTGCGGATAATAGGCGTTCAATCTCTGGAGATCTTGATGAAAGTAGCTGTAATTTTCGGCGGCACCAGCGCCGAGCGCGATGTCTCGATCGCGAGCGGAGCACAGGTGATAAAGGCACTGCGGTCAGCAGGGCATGAGTCGATTGCGGTCGACACGGTGCGTGGACTGCTTGGTCCGCAAGAGGAGCGGCGTCTGCTTGACTGGAATGTGGCAGAGGCGCCACCGGACTTAAGCGAACTTGCCAGAACACAATCGGCCTTGGCCTTGCAGCTTGCACAGATCCCCCAGATCAATACGGTGGATGTCGCCTTTCTCACCGTGCACGGGGGAACCGGCGAGGACGGGACGTTGCAGGCAGTCCTTGATCTTGCCGGCATCCCTTACACTGGCAGTGGCCACGCTGCCAGCGCGATCGCCATGGACAAAGACGTCTCCAAACGCCTGTTTCGGGTTGCCGGCGTCCCTACAGCTGACTGGCTAATGGCGCCAGCCAACACCGAAACGGTGAAACACACGCTCGGCTACCCGCTGGTAGTTAAGCCAAACAAGCAGGGTTCCACCGTCGGTCTTTCTGTGGTGCAGGAAGCGCACGCCCTCGAGGCTGCGATCCAACTGGCCAGGCGATTCGATAACGAGGTAATGCTTGAACGTTTCGTGCCCGGGCGCGAATTCACGATTGGCATCCTCGACGACAAAGCACTGGCAGTCGGAGAAATCATCCCGACCAAGGGTGAAATTTTTGACTACGCAAGCAAGTACCAGAAAGGCGGTGCGACCGAAATATTCCCTGCACCACTGCCTGCGGAATCTACGCTCCGCCTGAAAGAACTTGCATGGTCAGCACATCACGCATTGAAGCTGGAAGGCTATAGCCGCATCGATTTTCGCATGGACCGTGCGGGCGGATTCTGGTGCCTTGAGGCAAACACGAGTCCCGGAATGACCGCAACAAGTTTGCTGCCCCAGTCCGGACAGGCTGAAGGAATCAGCTTTCCGGAGCTTTGCGACCGCATCTGCGCTATCGCAATTGCACGGCATCGTAGACGGAGTGGCCATTGACAGCCTGTGTCCTGCAATTCCGATACCGGACTTTGCTTTATTTGCGGTTGCTGCTCTCAGGGCCGCCGCCAGCCGCAAATGCGGCCGGCGCCGCTTGAGATCGATGCATTATGGCCGGTACGCCGTTGCGTGGCGCCTGCCCGCCAGGAATAAGGAAATCTTGGTCGATGCCTTGCGGGTGTAATGGACAACCCCGCCCGCTGCTGTATACCCTACTGCCATGCGGTGCCACAGAGGAACGATTCCGGTACCCTGGGACGAAAGCCATGCCCAAGGCACCCAATAGTTTTCTCAGCCCAGGATCGATGCTGGCTTCCGGCATCGCAGGCGTCGTCACGATGGCGGTCGCCAATACACTTTGGGTGACATTCCTGCTTCCACCACGCTGGATCGCACTAGCGCTTAGCTTCCTGATTGGGTCCGCGGCGTTTGTCGGGGCCAGAGTTCCGCTGGGGTTGCGTACTGTTTATCGCATTTTTAACTTCTGCATTATCTTTCTTGTTGCTGTCGCCAGCAACCGCGTCGGCGAGGCCGTGACTGCGCCGCACGACATCCTCTCCTATGAGGCCTCGTCCCAACAGACAGAGCGGCCAAAAACGGTGCAAGACAGCGCACTTCAACAGCTGGACATGGGTGCCCGCCGACGGGATTCCGACCGACAGCGCCGGCGGCCAGCAGGTGCTGATCAAACGGGGACATTCCGGGATAATTCCGAACCGTCGAAAATATCACAACGGCCGGTCAGCACATCGAGCGCAAAATACCCACGCTTCTTCTCCGATTGGTAATGAATGAGTCGGCAGTGCTATCAGGCCGGAGGCGCCAGGCGCACGCGGCAAAACCGGGTGGCATTTTCGGGCAGTGAAATAGCCAATTCGTGCGCGTAACGGCGGGACGGCACTGCATTACCAAGTTGGAGATTCGTCGGCAATACCAGGTCTTTCGATTTTCCTTACTACTCGAAGCAACGCCATTTCTGATGTGGGCCGTTTGTCGGCATCTCAACGTACTGCCTTTGTGTCCTGTTCGAACAGCCGCTCGAGTTCTTCAGCACCCTGCTTGACACTGGCAATAAGCTGGGCTTCGTCATGATGAATTTTGTGCTGGCGCAGCAGTAATGCCTCGTCGTGCTGGCGGAACCTTTGTACTGCGCTTTCCGCGGCCGCGCGCGACAATCCAAGACCCTGAAGCACCTCGCGCGCAAGCTCCAGGCTGGATAAAAACGTCTCGCGAACAATATGGTCAACTCCAATATCCATCAATCGATAGGCGTGTTGCCGATTGCGGGCCCGCGCGTAGATCTTAAGGTGCGGATAGTGTCGCTTCACCGTCTCGGCCGTTCTGACCGAAGCATCAACGTCGTCGATTGCAAGGACAAATGCGCGCGCAGTATCGGCGTGCGCTGAGCGCAGCAAATCAAGCCTTGAAGCGTCGCCAAAATATATTTTATTGCCGAACTTTCGAACGAAATCCACCTGCTCAAAGCTCGCTTCAAGCGCAGTGAAAGGGATCTTCTTCATGCGCAGGGTACGCGCAATCATTTGCCCGAAACGCCCGAAGCCGGCGATTATCACCGGATTATTCTGATCATTGATGGAGTCGTACTCCCTTTCTGCGCCGCGCGCAGGGGCCGTGCGCAGCAGACGCTCGCCGAGCACGACGAGGATAGGCGTGAATGCCATCGACAGAGAGACGACAACGACGAGAAAATCAACGAGCGACTTGTCCAGCACCTTCGCACCTGCCGCAGCGCCGAACAGAACAAAGGCGAACTCGCCGCCTTGGGAAAGGAACAGCGCCAGGTTCAGCGCAGTCGGGTGATTCCGGCCTTGAATCCGCCCCAGTACGTAAAGCACCACTGCCTTTATGAACATCAGGCCTAGAACGGCACCAAAAACGGTCAAAGGTCTTTGCACGATTAGAGCAAGATTCACAGACATGCCCACGGCGATAAAAAACAAGCCCAGAAGCAGCCCCTTGAACGGCTCGATGTCTGCTTCCAGTTCGTGCCGATACTCGGAATCAGCAACGAGGACACCGGCGATAAACGCGCCTAATCCCATTGAAAGCCCGATTCGATCCATGAGGAGCGCCGTGCCCATGACAAGCAGCAGCGCGGCAGCAGTAAAAATTTCTTGAAGGCCGGTTGATGCGGCCAGACGAAAAAACGGCCGCAGCAGCAGGCGGCCGACGAAAATCATGAGCATCACGACTGATACCGCTTTTGCAACAGCCAGAAGACCAGCTTGCTGGCCAGGAACATTTGCCGATGGGGCAAGCAGCGGTACAAGAGCGAGTAGAGAAATTGCCGCCAGATCCTGAAACAACAGCAGCGCGAACGCGGAGCGTCCGTGATGGGTAGTAAGCTGATTCTTCTCTGCGAGTATTTGCAATACGAAAGCTGTGGACGAAAACGACAGCACCAAACCGACTACCAGGGCCGAAACGGGCCTCAAACCGGCCATGAGCCCGCCGCCGGCAATTATGAGCCCAGTCACCATCACCTGCGCCGCACCCTGGCCGAATATCGCTTTGCGCAGCACCCAGAGCCTCGACGGCTGCAGCTCCAACCCGATGATAAAGAGCAGCAATACAACACCAAGTTGCGAAAACCTGAAAATATTCCCGACATTCCCGATCAGCCGAAATGTCCAAGGACCAATTAGCACACCGGCTCCAAGGTAGCCCAGAACGGCGCCGACGCCGAGCTTCTTCGACAGTGGCACCGTAATTATCGCTGCGGCCAGAAACAGCACCGCTTCATACAGAAGAGAAGTTTGCATTGGCCTAAATCGACGCAGTGGTTGAAAATTCGGTTTTCGCGACTGCGCATCCACAGTAGCTGCGCATCCCGGTCACCAGCATATAGAGATGCAGCACCAGCGTCGATGGAGCACCTATTTGACGATTAAATGCCGGGGCAAACCAGAGCAATGGCCAAAAATGCCCGGGACAGGCAGACAACCGGATAATGCGCAAGACGCAATGATGTTCGGTCACGCTCTATCTTATCCCCACCCGGCTTCAGCGAGCGAGCCAATATTCGAAATTCCCGGTAATGCGGTCGCGCCGGCGGGCGCTTAGCGTGAGCCCAGTCCGCTTTATTCCTTCCGACAGGGGGGCGAAAAAGGCGAATTCCACATTCAGGGATCGGGCAAGGAGTCTAACGAGAGTTCGGAGGTGGCACTTTCCGCCACGCCATCAACCAGCAGGAAGAAATCGTTACTGATAGTTGCAGAAATTCCTGCGACGATGCCTCGCAATAGCGTCTTGACGCGCGCGGCCGGTCTTATCGCGGTGCGGTAAACCTCTTCGGTCTGCGGGCGGATCCGGTTGCCATGCACCCCTGCCTGAGACGAATTTGTGACCGCCGCGGCACTACCCGAATACAATAAACGTGATGCCTTCGATAGCGAGAAAACCGTACAAATCACCGTGACTGACCCGCTTGGCATATACCTCGTAGACCTTTGCCCTGGTTGAGGACCATCACGCGGTACATGCGCTTTTTGCCATCTGCCTCACCTCAGTCATTCAGACCCTTAGAATAGCACCGCGATACGCTGGATTGTGATGCTGGCGTGGGGCGTCAACATCGAATTTCCGCATGTTTGACAAGGGCGGAGCAGCCTCTCAAGATGCCAATTTTGATTCGCGCCTCAGGCGCGGACCCTGCGCGCAGGGAAAACAATGTGCGCCTTTCTCGACCAGAGACAAGTCTATGTCGACAATGCATCCAATTGTTGCCGTTACCGGGTCCTCCGGTGCAGGCACAACGACGGTCAAGCACGCTTTCAGCGACATATTTCGTCGTGAAGGCATCAATGCGGCCTTCGTTCAGGGCGACAGCTTCCTGCGTTATGACCGCGACACAATGGCCCGCATCATTGCACAGGCACAGGCGACAGCGAATCCCTTGAGCCACTTCGGGCCGGAGGCCAATCTTTTCGAAGAGCTGGAAGCCCTGTTCGAGGAATACGGCCGCACGGGAAACGGCAATGCGAGACAATACGTCAACGAGGACGACTGCAAAGCGTTTGGGCAAAAGGCAGGAACTTTCACGCCGTGGAGGCCCCTTTCCGCTGGCTCGGACCTGTTGTTCTATGAGGGACTCCATGGAGGTGTGGTTGCGCGCACATGGACGCGACGAATGATGAGCCCATCGCATAATCCGGTAGTGATCGAACGTCGTTCCATCGACGGCGACAGAGGCGTGGATGTAGCCCAATATGTTGATCTGCTTCTGGGTGTCGTGCCAGTCGTCAATCTGGAGTGGATCCAGAAAATTCATCGCGACACCAGAACCAAGGGTTACTCTGCCGAAGCCGTTACTGACACGATACTGCGGAGGATGCGGGACTACGTCAATTTTATCGTCCCACAGTTTTCTGTCAGCGATATCAACTTCCAGCGCGTTCCGGTGGTGGACACGTCCGATCCCTTCATCGCTCGAGACGTTCCGTCCTCGCACGAAAGCATCGTTGTTATCCGCTTTCGCGATGCCTACCGGTTCAATTTCCCTGATCTTCTCGACAAGATTGATGGGTCATTCATGTCCCGGCCGAATACCATGGTTATACCGGGTGGCTACATGGGCCACGCGCTGGAGGTCATCTGCGCGCCGCTGATTCGGCAATTGTGTGAAAAGTGACTCATCCTTGCCACGAGGAGAAATACAACATGGTGTCGCGCAATTTCCACGAGGCACTGCCACAGCAAAGCCTACATGGGATGCAGCAGAGCCATCAGATCAGCGTAGACCACTTGACCATACCTGCCGAACCGGATGGCAACACCTTCCGGTTCCACCCGAACGACATGCGCAGGTACATAGCGCATGATCGGTGCGCCCTTCGGTGCATAGCGAAACGCAACGTCCAGCAGCGTGCCTACGCTCATCCCGTCCAATGATCCCTCAAGGAAAGCACCATCCAGGCTAAGGTTGCGAATCGGCCATTTCCCGAAACATGTCAGGCACTGGCCGAGCGTAACTTCAATGGGCACAGACTTGCGCGGGCTACGTCGCTTGTCCGGCTGGTTAAGTCTGTCAGTTATAATCCGCGCCAGCCAGTTGACTTCACCATCGGCGCCCGCGCTGAATCGCTCGTAGCTCGACTTCCTTTTCATAATTACCTCCAATCGAAATTGCATAAAGCCGTAGCGCAGAAGTCTGCGCGCAATTCATTCGAATAACGCAGTATGCGTCCGTCTGCCGCCGAGGCTGGGGCCACAGATTACACGTGGGCACTCGACATCGCATATTCTAAGGGAGTTAGAGAAGACTTAGGAGTCGAAGATTCCACCACTCAGCGCCAGATTTCGCGGTTTCGTCGCCCGCAGCGGCTGGTGTCGCTGCGCCAAGAAGCCAGCACCAATCGCTAACGCTGTTGATTATCTCCGGAACTTCGAATGCAGATACCTGCGATTGAGTGATTTGCAGCTACTTGAAAAAAGCGGTGCGTCCCTGCACCGTATACGCACAGAAAAATTATCTGGTACAAGCCGTCGCAAATTTTGCAGACAGGCAGTTGCCGAAAATGTTCCGGACCCGCAATGCCTTCGCCGACCCAGCTACCTGCCTTGCGCAGATATTGCAACTTGCAAACCGATGCAGGCCCGGGGAGACTGACGGGGCCGGTCTGCTCGCCGCATCGGCGGGACTGTAACCGTGGACTTATCAAAGTCATTAATCACGTTATTTCTTTCGTCCCGATCCGCCAGAAACATTCGCCGAATAAAAATCGGAAAAACTCGTTTCAGACTCCGCTAGAATCGAATGTGCGCGGATGCATTGAGGCTCGACCGTGATCCACGCAAGCTATCGATATGGAATTTCGTGAAAGGCAGGCCGGTTAGCTCGAAGAAGCGCGGCCATCCGATGCGCTCCACCCACTCGCCCATCCGCTCCCAGTCTTTTGCATCCGCCTTATAAACGCGCAGAATAGTCTTAACGATGGCCGCAGCTTCGGGCCAGCGTGGTGGATTGTTCGGTATCCCCGCGGCTACGAGCTTGTGAAACATGGGCTTCGCACGCGCGTTGGAGTTCTTCCCGC
>VFSW01013466.1_pt1 | contig 11365 bp, 32 predicted proteins | sample 5358111 | NCBI WGS metagenome assembly VFSW01 (sample SAMN11554181, study PRJNA540505) | mine drainage metagenome | isolation source: sediment from site ElyBrook_90M | place: USA: Ely Copper Mine, Vershire, VT | collected 2017 | reverse complement strand
ACTGTTGGTAGCCACGGGCCATTTGACGGTGGGCGAGCTCAAAACCTACATCATCCACAAACTCAAAGACTAGGGTGGGATTTCTGGTGGGGGATGGGGCTTTGTGTTGCGGTAGGAATCTTACTTGGCCGGTTGGCTAGCTGATCTGAACTTGTCATCTCCCAGAGCCACGCTGCCATTCGCTGGCACGGGGCTTCTGCATTCTGGGCGGCCTTTCCTTACGGGGTGTGGCTAAGAAGCACTGCTTTACTAAGAGGCCTCAACTGCCGGGTTTCGTGAGCGCGTCGAGTAGGTCGCGGAGATGTCCGCTCTGGATTTGCCAGACGGTCGGCGTTACATCGTCTTTCGAACGGGCTTGCGCAGCGTAGGCGTCGGCGGCCTGAAGCTGCGCCCTCATGTCCGTCACGAAGCGCTCAACCTCGTCGGCCGCATCAAGGGCCATGCGCTGAAGTGAGATATCTGGGCGCTTCGCGGCGCCACGTAGCTCTGCAACGACGTTCATGGATGGGCCTCGGTTAGCTGGTCAGGGCGGCGCGGCGAGCGCGCAGGTTGTCGAGGTAGGCCGTCTGCTCCCGGAGCGAACGCTCGGCGTCAGCGATTTGCCGGTCGAGCTGCTGCTCGTAGGTGTACGACGGCGCGGTCCATGTGCCTTGGTGTTGCATGCGGGGCCTTCGCTAACGGTTGGAGGAGGACGAGCTGAAGCTCTTGAACAGAAGTCCGCAGAGGATCAAAAGACCCCATGCGTTCCAGAAGTCGATTGGCTTGACGACGGCGGCTGCGAACAGGTTCGGGAGCACGCCGTTCCATAGCCACATCACCGGGAGCGCCAGCAGCGCACCTATCCCAACGATGAGAGCTATCGCGCTCACGGCGACCACAAATCCAATTACGATTTTCTCTAGCATGGCTCGGGGCTTTCCTGTCACTCGATCCTGTCGGGAACCCAACACGCAAACCAGTCACCGCTTGGCGTGGTCGGAGGACACCATACTTTCCGCCACCGGATGCCCGTCGTCGCCGTGATCCACTCTATGAACATGCGGGGACCTCCAGTGTCACTTTAGATCGGCGTTCTTGACGAGGCGGTTCACCACGCCAACAAGCGTCGACAGCATCTCCTGAATGTTCACTCGATAGATGTGGTCGCTGTCCAGCAACTCCAGCTCATACTGTGACGGGTCGGTCTTGCTTCGATACTCAGACACAGCCTCGTCCGCTGCCATCCATTCCGACGATGGACCGGACCAAGTCGTTTCTTCGCGCTTGGCCGCCGCGTCCCACGCTTCGCGCCACGCCATGCGCGCTCGCAGCGCCACCTCATCAATTGGGTTCATCTTCGACAAGGCGCGGGCCTCCGTTACACACCAAGCGCTCGACGCTCGGCATCCGTCAATTTTGACAGCGCGCAACCCTTGAGCATACCGCGCCGCTCGCCACGCTCCTCTGCCTTCTGGAAGGCGACGAGGATCATTCTGCGCATCGCCTCAAACTCCTGCTTGCCGTCCTCGGTCATGTCGCCCGGCGACACCGTGAACCGCTCGATGCGGTCACAGAGAAACGCGGTTCTGGCCTCCGGCGTGCTTTCGTCCTGCGTCATCGTAGAGGGCTCCACTAACCAGTCTGATCGACGGACGGCACCAGCTTGTTTCCGGTCGGATCAAGCCTGCCAATCTCCGTCCACGTCTTGCCGTCGTCGGTGGTCTTCCTAACGATCCAGTCTGGCGCTTCGCACTTGTAACGAGTGCCGGGCGGAAGATCGGCCACGGGAATAAGCGCCATTTCCAGTTTCGGGAACTTCAGAACATCACCCGTCGTCGCATTAGCCCTATCGCGGTCGATCTTTGCCATGTTCTCGTCTACCCAATGCATTCGAGCGGCCTCTACTTCGGTTCCATGGCAGCGATAGCCGCCCGTGCGAATTTTCGGTAAAGCTCTTTGCTCTGCTCAGTGAGGGGCCGGCATCCGGCTGGATGATTGTTGTCCCAAAACTCGCCCTTATCCAAGCGGTTTGCGCCCCATATGGCCTTGGCTACTCGCTCCACGTCTGCCGCTGTCGCCATCTGATAGGCCTTCACTGCCGCTTCGCGGCGGTTTGATCTGACAACAGAAGCTTCTCGCAAAATGCGATCCCATCTCGGATGCGCTGTTCAGCATCTATCGCGGCGCTGCCGATCCCAACCGGACCACCGCGCACCTCCGCTAGACATACTAGCGCAGCCTCAAAATGCGGAAGCGCTTTACGCGCGTCGGATCGTGCCACCTCAATCATTGGCACCGAGTGCGTGAAGTCGCCGCAACGCTTGCAGACAAAGCCGCGCTTCGCCCCGCGCTTGATGGGAATGCCACGTCGGGTGGTCGGCCAGTATTCGTGAGTGCACGCGGTCATCGTCCTACCGTCCTGTCGAGATAGCGCCGGGTCAACGAAAGCTGAAACCCCAGCCCGAGGTTGATTTCGCGTTGCTGGTTGGCGCTCCATTCCGTCCAAGCCATGCGGCCCTTGTCGCGACCAATGAACTCGCGATGATCGCCGTTAGTGAAGTCAATTGCCATCAGCGTCGAGCCGTCGTGCTGCTTCTCTATCCGGCACTGAGCGATGCTGTTCATGGCGGGGCCTTCGCTTTCACTCTGCGTCCAATTTCGCGCGTATGGCATCCATCCGACGCACGACATCTTCGATCTCTTGGCGAAGCTTTCCTTCGTACCAGCGGTGATAGAGCGGGTCTTTTAGGTAGCGCTTCGTCTCGCGAGACGCATTCTCTAGCTCTTCTCGGATAGCCACCACAGCGTCATGCATCACATCGGAGATCATCTTCGGCTCCCGCGCTGTCATGGTGGATAACTAGCATACGCTTATTTGACAGTCAAGGCGGTTTGCGCTAATGTGTCGGCCATGGGTTGTGGAAAAGGTCGGCCGAGTGCAGAAACCATTGGTAGGCAAGCTTATCGGCTATGCCCGTGTAAGCACAGCAGACCAAAGTCTGCGCATGCAGATAGACGCATTGGAGCGTGCCGGTTGTTGGAACATCTACAAAGAGCACGCGAGCGCGTCCAAGGGACGCAAGCGCCCGCAGCTAGAGCTGGCGCTCATCGATCTGCGCCCAGGCGACACGCTCATGGTGCACAAGCTCGACCGGCTAGCGCGCAATTTGCGCGAGCTGTTCCTGCTCCTCGACCGCATCCACGAATCTGGCGCCGGCTTCAGATCGCTGACAGAGCAGATAGATTTGTCTACGGCGACTGGCCGGCTTCTGCTCGGGGTGTTCGGCGCGTTCGCGCAGTTCGCAGCGGAGCTGACATCGGAGCGCACGGCTGGCGGCATCGCGGCGCTGAAGGCGCGAGGCTACCTGTATGGCCCAAGGCCCATGCTATCGGATGCCAAGGCGGCCCAACTGGTGAAGCTTGCCAGCAAGAAGGGCGCGAACAAGTCGGATCTGGCGCGCAAGTTCGGCATGACGCGCGCCAGCGTGAACAACTACATGAAGCGCGCCAAGGCGAAGGCGCGTAAACGCTAGGAGCCGTCATGGCGCGTCGCATCGGCAAGAAGACCCGGACGCCGGAGCGCCGGGAGATTTTCAGACTGCTCCGGTTAACAGAGAGGACGCCTATGCCTGTCACAACGAAGTCACCAAAGCGGCTTGCGCCAAGCAAGCGTCGTCCGTGCGAGCATGTGTGGGAGTACACAGGCGGCCCAGACAGCGCGGCCAATTTCCTATGCTCGCGCTGCGAGGCTGAGATGGTCGCGCCCGTGAAGCAGGCGCAGGCCCGATAGCGGAGGAGGCTTTCGATGCGTGAACCGACAAAGGCCGATGAACCAACCGCCTATGAGTTCGTGCCGACGTGCACGAGCGACAGCACCGGGGTTCATCGCGATCCTGATTACGATTGGGTGCCACCGCTGCCGCCGCAAAGGTCAGCGCCTCGCGGCAAGCAGTGCGGCGAGTGCGGAATGAAATTCGAATACGGAACACACTACGGCTACTGCTGCCCAAACACTCGCTGTCCGGCCGGCTGGGGACCGTATAGGTAAGGAGCCGCCGATGTGGTTGAGACTTAGGTGCTGGACATCTTGGTGTCAGGTGGGGCGCCGGTGCTGCCTGTGCGGGCACGTGTGACCAAAGGAGCCGCAGATGTGGGAGCACCGCGAGTACGTGATGGGTTACGCCGTTGAGCCCATCGGCGCCGGCGATCTCGTGGAGACCTACGAGCGTTCGTGGCGTGAGCGGTTGCTCTCGTGGCCGTGGCGACCGTGGGTCAAGAAGGCGGTTCGCAAATCTACTCTGGCGCAGATAATCAAACTGCGAGAACAGACTCAAGCGGACATCCGCGCCGTCACTGGCATCGACAATCTTTGCGGTCTGTGACCGCACAACCGAGGAGCCATCCATGCAGTGGGAAAAAGTCATTGAATACCTGCGCGGCGTCGCCCGCGATGAGGTCGCCCGCGCGCGCGCGTCGGAAGGGAGCTCGACAGAAGTGCGCGCGCTCAAGACCGCCGCGACGGCGGTTCTGATTGCGGACGCGCTTACTGCGGGGTTGCCTAATTCACCACCGGCAAGCTAGGAGCCAAGCTTGGACGCCATCCTTCAAGAGATCGTTGCGCGCAAGCTCTATGAGCAGTGGTGCGACAACTTCGGTGATCCATTCGAGCCCGAGTGGGAGAAGTTTGCGAGCGGCGCCGACCTCAACCCGGTTGGCCTCAAGGCGGGCCACTTCATGGAGAGTGCCGGGGAAATCGCCCCGTTCGACTCCGCAGAGCAGGTCGCGCGTCGCATGTGCTTAAACAATGGTATCCCCGAGTGTCACGGGGCCAAGGGTCCGCCGTGCGCCGTGGAGACCTGCATCGGTTGGCGCGAGTGGCTGCCGTATGCGGAGCAAATTATGGACCTGTCAAGGTAGGAGCCTGAAATACATGGCGGAATCGCCTCGCACGACGCTCTCGGATGGGACGCAGGTTTACCCCGCGCATCGTGACATTGTGCCGACCACGGGCCAGCAGAAGGGCTACGTCGTGCTGGCCGAGGAAGAGCGCGCCAAGGGCTTCGTGCGTCCGGTGCGTCGGAGCTACCTGCATCTCAAGTGCCGGTCGGTCACGACGATGGGGCAGACCCTCGCGGAGACTGTCGCCCGCGATCCGCACTTCTACAGCGGCACATTCTGTTGCGCCTGTCGCGGCCACTTTCCGATTGGCGCCGACGGCGAGTTCGTGTGGGACGGCACAGACGAGAAGGTCGGCACGTGAAGATGAAATCCAAGCTGCCGTCGCCGCGGCACATGGCGATGCGAGACGATCTCATTGCTGTGATCCGTAAGCACGATGACGCAATGAGCGCCGCCGACATTCTAGCCGTCGCGGCCTACACGGTCGGGCAGATCATCGCGCTTCAAGACCAGCGCACGATGACGCCAGCCATGGCGCTGGAGATCGTCGGCGCGAACATCGAAGCAGGCAACCAGCACGCGCAGGCGGAAGTTAAGTCCGCTGGCGGCGCGCCCATGTAACCGGAGGAGGCTCGACTTGGTACGCTGCCCAACATGCGGACGCGGCGACGACCGACTGCCCGAGTTAAATGCAGGGCAGCGCGTGCGCCACAAGAACGGCTATGTCGGGAAGGTCATAGGCATAGAGAAGTTTCAAGGAGATGACTGCATCGTTGTCGAGTTTACGTCTGACACTCAGCCAACAAAGACGTGGCGGGGCGCCTACGATGCCTCGTGGTTCCGCATCCACGAAGATGGATTGACGAAGATCGACTGACTAACGGAGGGCATCAGATCATGGCGCGATATCGGCGCATGAACGATGGCGAGTGGTTCGCCCCCAAGCGGAAGGGATATAAGTTGGCCTGCTGTGATTGCGGACTCGTACACACGCTCGACTTTCGACTTGTGCCGCACGGCGGTGGCAAGCGGATCATTCTTCGTGCGAGACGCCACCCAAGGGCAACGGCCGCGATGCGCGCCGCCGATGGGCGCAAGCCGAAAACGAGACGAGGCATCGCCGTCGCGGTCGATAACGACAAAGAGCGCGCCTTTCTCAGGGCGCTAGGAAATTGAGGAGCGTCCAACTATCTGGAAATCCCAGATAGTTGAGCCATACAACCGAGGAGCCGCCACTATGCAACACGATGCACACGTATGGACCTTTGCGCGACATCTGCGCGACCGTCTAGGTTACTCGCTCTACGGCATCGCTCGGGCGCTTCACCGCAACCCCATCTGAGGCGTACCCAATGGCAATCTCTGGTGAGCAACGTGAGATCAGAGCACTCAAGCGCCACCTGCGCGACTTGGTGAAGTCTGTAAGCGTGAACCTCGACGCGATCCACGAGACGATGACCAAGGTGGAGAGCAACGAGCGCGGAAAGCGGATGGCAGCGATCTGCAACAGCCTTGAGATGAGCAAAGACATGGCCGAGCGTTTCGGCCTTGGGAAGCGGTAGCGAAGGAGCGCATGATGGACGCCGGCAAGAGCAGCCCGAACTATCAGGACATGAGCGGCGCCACGCTGCTGGAAGTTCTTGGCGATGATGCGCGCCAGTGGGCCGCCGCGTTCTGCGCCATCTATGAGGCGCGAGCGGAGCAAGGCATCACCGAGGAGTGGATGACGACATGGTTCGCAAACGCGATGGAGAACGCATGGGACGTTCGGACGCGACGCGCACAGCCACCAACGCAAATCCATCCGTTCCCCGACCTTGGAAACTGAGGAGCGCAGGAATGGCAGTTACCAAGAGGCGTCGCGGGCAGTTGCGGGCCATGGTGGATGCTGTGGAGGCCGAGCGCATGGAATGGGCGAAGAAGGTCATAGACGGCCTCATCGCTGATGGCGTTGAGCGCCGACGCATTTGCTTCGACATGACCGACGACAAAGTGTTTATGGCTATCGGAGTGGATCAGGCGCTTGTCGCCGAGTCCGAGGTTGTCTTTGCTCGGAGCGGCATCAGGCTCAGGACGAGCCCCACTGCGAAATGAAGGAGGCTTGCAGGTCGAGGGGTCGCCGCTCTGGTCTAGCGGTAAAATGTTCAGTCCCCTTGAGGCAACGGGAACCAGCCCCCTGCAACTGCCAACTAAAGGAACCAATATGCCGGGCGATCCATACGTCGGTCCACTTGACTCCATCATCGTGCTTAGCCTGTTCGGACTGAGCGGGCTGGCCCTTGTCCCGGGCGGAATTCTGTTTGTCATTTTTTTGGTTGAGGGGGGCGGCTGGACGCGGGGTATCTTGGGCGCTTTTCTCCTTGCTGTCGGCGGCCTGCTTTTCGTGCTCGCCGCCCACCGACACTTGGGTGCTTTGGATGGGCCGCAGCAATTGCGTACCGGCGAACGCGCCGATCAGATCGAACAAAAGGGGCTCGCTTATCACCAGCCTCAATTCACTGGAAACAAAGGGAGAAATCCTCTTGCCCCCTAGAAAATCGCTGAGTCTATCACCGAGGAGAGATGCGTGGTCATCGTCGCGCACGAGTGGGACAAGGGTTTCGACGCCGGTGAAAACGGGTGGCCAAAAATGCCGCCTGACAACTGCGAATGCCGCAAATCGTGGTTGGCCGGATACGCGCAAGGAGCGGCCCGTCGCCGGTTGCGCGGCCTAACACGGTAGGAGTCATTTCTGGTGGGCGCGGCAGGACTCGAACCTGCGACCCCGGCGATGTGAACACCGTGCTCTACCGCTGAGCTACGCGCCCGATGCTTCTAAACAACGTTCCCAGGTGGCGCGCGACCTAGCCGATACCGCTAAACTCTTGGCTTTCCTCGACAGACCCCTCCCGTGTGAAGGGAGTTAGCGGCGATAAACTGGCGTATTTTAGGGGGTTTACGGTGCTGGTTTCCGGCTATTTGGCCAACACTTTCGCGGTTCGTTCGCTTTCGTGAGGTTCACAAGACCCCTCGCGCACTCCCTTTCGGAACCCTATGCAACTGATGTGGATTTCTTGACCGGACTCGTAATCTCGAAATTGAAGCCGCCCAACTCAAAGCGCTCGATACCTCGCAGGTGCTTTGAGATGTCAATGTCGATGCCCGACTTTAGGCGGCGGCCATGCGCCTCCACCCAATGCAGAATTGGCCTCTTGCGACCAGAGGCAGTCATCGGCAGCGATCGGGCATAAAATAGGCTCTTGATGCGATCTGGGTCGCAGCCGAGCATGAGCGGCGTGCGTATCTGCCCGCCGACTACGTGCTCCCCCGTCTGCACTTCCCAAAGATGCCTAGCATCGTCATTGGCGTTGATCGTGACGGTTGCGGCGAACGACCAATAACCTAGCGCTCGTATGACATCTCCATCCAGCGTGTGTCGCTTGCTGTGGCACGGGATCACCTGACCGTTTTTCTTAACGACGATGAACATCGACGATAGGGTCAGGTCTTGGTCTGTCGGTCGCGATCGGTACATCAGCGTCAGCTTGTAGGTAGCGACACCGCGAGTCGGCGCGACCCAGCCGATGGGCAGTTTGCTTACTCGATCGACGCGCATGAATGTGTAGTTGATCTGCGCCTCTCTTCGATCTGACTTGAGCAACGTGGCGGATTCCGGCGGGGTGAAGTTGCGGAGGTCTACTTGATCCGTCAACACGACACGTCTCGCTAGAGGAATGTATATGCCATCGACGTAGAAACGCCCGATATCTTCTATACCGTGCGTTTCCGCGTGCCCGCCGATTTGAGGCCTCGGGCACCATCCGCGATCTACCATCATGGCGATGTAGACTTCGTACAGGAAATCAACGAACTGCTCGTCAAAGTAGTCGAAGCCAATCTCAGTGAACTCTGGCTCCAGCGCGTCTGCCCCATGATAGCCCGCCACTGCGGCACGGAATGTGATCGTTGAGTTCATGTTGCCCTCATCTCCCATAGGTCCAGGCGGGGCGCGACTTTTTCATGCCACCCTCATTTCTTCTCCGCCGCCGTTGCTCGAAGTATGGTCTCTTCGAATATCTTTCGCGACTCCTCGACGGCCTGCTCCGACTCGGCCAACTCCATTGCCTTCGTTCTTACTGGCAATGGCCACAACTCACCTTCTTCATCTTCGAGCGGACGACAAGCGAGAATGACAACCTCGCCGCCGCCAAGGTCTTTAGCGGCTTTGCGGGCTTCATCCTCATCGAAGAACAACTGGCCCCACATCGTCCCGCCCGTGCTCTCGATTACGCCATACCAATAGTCGGCGCGGCCCTCGGTGGCGCCCTCGGCGTGCTTGCGCAAGAACTTCATATGGCCTCCTCCGCTACCGTCTTGGGCCGATCTCGCCCAATTCCAACACGTCTCGCGCGTCTTGCTCCGCCTTCTCAGCCAGGGCCGCAAGTTTCGGGTAGCGACGAAAATCCCGTGCGACTTCGCGATACCGTTCCGCCATCTTCTCTGCCACCCATCGCTGCATTTGCTGCCATCGCTCCAGTTATCAAGCGGTTATCAAGCAGTTATCAACTAACGTTTGATAACTGCGGCTCATCCCGCCCTCATCTCCAGTGCCGCCGCCGCCGTCTTCAGGTAGGTAGGCGAATAGCGGGCATACGTTTTCTCCGTGACTGCCGTAGATGTATGCCCAAGGTACTGCGATATGACGGACATGGGCACCCCGGCCTCCGCCATCCACACGGCTGCCGTATGCCTGAGAGTGTGCGGGGTGACATCATCCCACCCGCAGCGCTCGCAGGCCCTCTGGAAGGCGCCCTTGACGGTGTGGATGCGGGTTCCCGCCCATTCCACCACGAAGGGCGTCAGAGCCCCCCTCTGGGCCTCCTGAAGGGCCGCCAGGAGCGTGTCGTTGATGGGGACGATCGCCCGCCGTTTGTTGGATTCCGCGCCCTCGGCCCGCAAATCGATCTGGCGGCGCTGGAAATCGACCTTGGCCCACTTGAGCTCGAACAGCGCCCCGGCTCGAGCCGCCGTCGCCAGCGCCAGGTTCACGAACAGCTTCAGGTGCGGCATGTGGATCTGCGCTAGGAACTGGTCGGCCTCCTCGCGGGTCAAATGCCGTTCCTTGGCCCTCGGTTGATCCGGCAACCAGATGAACGGCGCCCGCTTGATCTTGCGGCGCTTGACGGCCCAATTCAGCGCCGCCCGCAATACCGACAGCTCCGTCCAGATCGTGCCTTCCTTCCTTCCCATCTTCTTCCTGTGGTCCCGGTAGAGGTCGCACAACTCCTTTTCCACGTCGTCGGGCAATAGGTGCCCGAAGAACGGCTCCAGAGCCTTCCAGCTGAACTTCTGCTTCTCTATCGACTTCCCGTCGATCTCCCGGTCCTTGATGTAGAGCTTGACCACGTCGGCGATCCTCTTGTCCTCCCGGTCGAGTAGCAGCTCCCTCGACTTGACGAACCGCGTCAGTTCGGCGGCTGCCTCTCCCTGAGAGAGGCCATCGCGGAGGCGAAAGCGGCGTCTTCGATCGCCCTCCCACCATGTGATGACCTTTCGCTTTCCGAGCTTTCCGAGCTTGTAGTCTTTTGCTGCTGCAGCGCTTCCCATCTTGCAACCTCATCTGCTGGAACCCGCAGCAGCTTTTCACCGATTCGGAACGAGGCGAGCACTCCCTTTCGGATCAGCTTGTGGACATGCTGGGTTGTGCAGCCCCACCTGTCCGCGAGTTGCTTTGGACTGAATGGCGGCTCACCCATTGTCTTGCCTCTTGATCGCGGGCGGATCGTCCTCGCTTCCGATGGCGTCGTGAACCAGCGTTCGCATGCTGCGCAGCCGGTCATTCAGCATCTTGTTCCAGATCATCAGTCCGACATGGCGATCCTGCAGAAGCGCCGCCAGCTTCTCAGCTTCGGCCTGCAGCTCGTCCATCTTCTCGCCTATTGTCATCACCAGTCTCCCGGCAGCTCGCCGCGTTTTGGCACGTACACCTCGCCCGTTGCTCTTGGGAGAGACGAGCGCTTCTTGCGCTGGCGCCAGACGATGCCGAACCCGAGGAGGATGAAAAATGCACCGATGATGAATGGGGTCATGCCCGGCCTCCAAATTCCCTAACCATTGTCTTCATGATCGCAACGATGTCTTCCGCTGTGTTTCTCTCGGGGTGGTCGATGTAGAATTGCTCGGTTGGCGGCGGGCGGTTTGGCTTGATGCGGCGCTCGGCTCGGTCATTGCTGCGCCGAGCGTTTTGCTGCGCCATTGCAGCTCTGCGCTTTGCCCGCCTGCATAGGCTGCAAGAGGACAGGTGGGCATTGCCGTGGAATGGGCAGTCCATCACGCTGCCTTCCTATAGGGTCGCGGCTCTCGTCCGTTCCGGCTTTCCTCCAGCCTTGCCCTTTGGATTGCTCGGTTGATGATTTTCTGCCGGCGGGCCTTGGCCAACACAACCCGATCCAACAGCCATTTGATCGTTAGATCCTCGTGCGCAATGACCTCGCGCTCGATTTGGGTG
>VFSW01013465.1_pt1 | contig 11365 bp, 7 predicted proteins | sample 5358111 | NCBI WGS metagenome assembly VFSW01 (sample SAMN11554181, study PRJNA540505) | mine drainage metagenome | isolation source: sediment from site ElyBrook_90M | place: USA: Ely Copper Mine, Vershire, VT | collected 2017 | reverse complement strand
GATTTGACACAGAGGGGGTACTTTGGGTTTTGGTTGGAAATTTTGGAGGCCCGAAGGATCTCATTTATCTGATACCCGGAACCAGACATTTCAAGACGGCCGACAAGAATTTGTCAACCGAAGTGTTCACGTGGGCACCGGGTCAAACTGTCTTGACGGCGCCTGCAGCCCCAGGTGCATCCCGCTCCGGCGAGGGTTCTGCTGAGAGGGCCCTTGCAGCTTACCCGGTCACCTCTAAAAACCTTCAAATGGTGGACCGGAACAACAGCGTTTGGGTTTCACCCACAGGGAAAACCGTCGTGATGCGCGTTCCAAGAGACAGCCTACTAGATGATCCGGGCGCAGCGCTCCCGGCTGGTTCTGAAACCTATGACATAAACCCTTTTCGGATGGCAGAGTTGGTGGACCGGGAAGGAAATATCTGGTTTGGAGACAGCAGGGGCATACATCGACTTTTCTACACCCCGTTGATCAGACAGGAACTCCCGCAAGAAACGCTAGGCAGTGATTTCGCCGTCGTTGCCGATGACAATGGGGCGGTTTGGATCAGTTTCAACAGTGGCAATACCCTCAAAGCGGACCTTTTTCATGTTTTGGGCAGCAAGGTCGAGCATCGTATCCCGCAGGTGACATCGTCATTCGCCTACCGCGCACCTGACAAGACGTTCTGGTTCTCCGGGGACGGTTGTCTCTGGCATCTCGTCGGAACAGATTTCGTTCGTGTGAACCTTCCGCCGGAAATGGTGACCCAATCTGAATTGCTGCAGACGATCGCGGAAGACCGACAAGGAGGAGTATGGGTCTCCTTCGGCCGCGGCAGTTTATACCGGTTAGCCAATGGCAGTTGGACATCTTACGGTGGCCGCAACGATCTCCCAAAGACAGGACGCATAATGGTTGGGTTCAACGATAGCCTTGGCCGCGTGTGGTTTGGCAATTTGAACGGCCAGTTGACGGTTTTGGATGGCGATCGGGTCCGCGTATTCCGTCAGAGCGACGATCTTCAAGTGGGCAATATCACGGCGATCTATGGACGAGGACCAGAGATTTGGATCGGCGGTGAATTTGGTCTGGAGCAGTTCGACCAGGGACGCTTCCACAAGATCGCCGCTTTGGATGACCAATGGTTGCGCGGAATCTCTGGAATCGTGGAAACGGCCAACGGAGATCTATGGCTCAACGCGATTTCAGGGATCTTCCATATCCGCATAGCGGAAATCGTCGAAGCTTTGAAAGACTCTTCGTATCGGGTTAAGGGCGAGCACTTCGACAGACGTGAAGGGCTTTCAGGGATTCCCAGTCAGGTGCATCCCTTGCCAACCGCCATCGAGGGCACCGATGGGCGACTGTGGTTCACGGTGCGTAACGAAGCGGTGTGGCTCGATCCAGCAGCATACTCTGAAAAACGGACGGTGCCGCCTCCAATCACGATTCAGTCGGTTTCTGCGGACGACAAATTCTACGCGCCCGACGCTCGTCTCTCTTTACCAGCCCACACGTCGAGCGTGCAGATCAGCTACACCGCAGTGAGCCTCTCCGATCCCGAGGCCATCCGATTCCGCTACAAGCTGCAGGAAACAGACAAGGACTGGCACGAAGCGGCGGCGGCCACTCCCGTTACCTATCGCAACCTTACTCCCGGTTCCTATCATTTCAACGTTGAGGCGTCAGATACAAACGGCGTCTGGTCCGGCGCACCCGCAATCATGGCTTTCACAATACTGCCGGCCTTTTACCAGACCGCCTGGTTTCGCTTGTTGTGCGTTGCGGCGTTTCTGGCACTCCTTTGGGGGCTGTATCAACTCCGAGTGCAACAATTGCAGGGAGAGGAAAGAAAACTTCGTGAAGCCATCGAAACCATTCCGGCAATGGCGTGGATCGCTGGACCAGACGGGACCGTTCAATTTCGGAATCGACGCTGGGTTGAATATACCGGTCTGTCGCAGTTGGGAAAAGCGGAGAAAGTCGGGACAATTGCTGTTCATCCCGAAGATCGGGATCGAATTGTACAACGACTGGGCGCAAGCTTTGCCAGTGGCGATCCGTTCGAGGAGGAGATGCGCATCCACCGCACCGACGGGGAGTATCGATGGTTTTTGAGCCGCGCCGTGCCGCTGCGGGACAAGCGAGGAAAGGTTCTCAAGTGGTACGGCGCGGCGACCGACATTGAAGATCGCAAGCGTGCGGAACAGCTGCAGGCAGACCTTGCACACACCAATCGGGTCAGCATGCTCGGAGAACTGGCTGCCTCAATCTCTCACGAATTAAAGCAGCCGATTAGCGCGGCCGTGATGGATGCGCAGGCCAGCCTGCGATGGCTGAACCGCGACCAGCCTGACCTGGACCAGGCGCGCCGGGCAACAGCAGCGATCGTGAAGGACGGGAGGCTTGCAGCCGACATCATCGACCGCCTGCAGTCGTTGTATAAGAAGGCTCCTCCACGTCGCGAGTCGGTCGACACGTGCGAAATCATTGGCGAAATGGTCCTGCTGCTGCGGAGCAAAGCCAATGAGCACGCTGTTTCGATTCGGACAGACCTTGACGCCGGTCTTCCCACAATCATGGCGGACCGAGTGCAACTGCAGCAGGTACTGATGAACCTCATGCTCAATGGCATCGAGGCGATGAAGGAGGCCGGCGGAGTGCTAACGGTCAGGACGGGACGAAGCGAGACCAGTCAAGTGCTCATCTCAATCAGCGACACCGGAGTGGGATTGCCGACCGGAATGGCGGACGAGATCTTCAATGCCTTCTTCACCACGAAACCTCAAGGAAGCGGTATGGGCTTGGCGATCAGTAAGTCGATCGTCGATTCGCATGGTGGCCGTTTGTGGGCCACATCCCACAACGGCCGAGGCGCGACATTTTGTCTCACTCTGCCAACCGCATCCGTGTAAGCGTCTGCGGCAATATGATTCCGAGTTCTTAGACGCGTGCGACAGCCTTTCTGGGCCACTCTTTCTCAAGTCCGAACGGCATACATGGCATTTAACTCTCTTTCTCACTGGCTCGAGCGCTGAATAGGACACCGTATTGATACGGGCGGGTACCGCCTCAAATTCCATCACTTCGTTGGAATCAGAACGACCTTGCCTGTCGTCTTCCGAGCAGAGAAGAGCTCATGAACCTTAGCTGCATCTTCCAGCGGGAACTTATTGACCGCTATCTTTACTGTCCCGTCCGCAAGCCATCCGAACAGATCGCCCAGTGCTCGCGGAACATGCTGAAGGCTGCCCTCCAGATTGAATCCTCGCAAGGTAATGTTCTTCTCGATCATTGGCCATAGATAGTCAACAGGCATTGATTTCTGTCCGGACGACCGAATACCGAAGATGATCCACTGCGCTCCGTGCCCCAGAAGCGGGAACGCCTCCGTAGCCAGATCGCCGTCGGAATCCAGATACGCCTGAACACCATGACCACCGAGAGTCTCAAGAGCCGTTGACGACCAGCCCTGCTGGTTGTAATCAAGCACATGCTCGGCGCCGAGTGATTTCACGAGTTCGAGTTTCGATGCCGAGGCAAGGCCGATGACTTTCACATTCTTCGCCTTTGCAATCTGTACTGCGATGCTGCCAACTCCTCCAGCTGCAGCGGAGATGAGAATTGTATCGTTTGCCTTGACTCTGGCTTCTTCGAAGACGAGCAGCGCCGTCAATCCCTGCACAAGGACCGCAACTCCGAGAGCCGGGTCGAGCTCCGGAGGCAGAGAGATTGCGGTTGCCGCGGGGATGACTACATGCGTTGCATATCCTCCTCCAGCCAGAGTGATTGCAGCAACATGATCGCCTGCTTTGAAACCATTGACTCCAGGGCCGACTTCCGTGACGACACCCGCAATTTCGAAGCCTGGGGCAAACGGAGCCTTCGGAACCGAAGGATAAAAACCAGAGCGTGCCATCACATCCGCATAGTTGATCCCAGCCGCCTTTACTTCAACCAGCAATGTTCCCTCGCCTGGCTGTGGAGTCTGCTTCTCTTTGAGTTGAAGAACTTCTGGACCACCGAACTGTGACGCTTCAATGTATTTCATCGTTTCTCCTTGTTTGATAGGGGTTGTCGTTATGAGATTCAATATGTATGTGTGTGTATCACGCACATACATATTGAGGTAATTTTTTTTAGCACCCGCTCCATGGAATCGTGAACTTCCCTAGACGGGCTACTTCCTGAGCAATATCTGCGATCGTGACTCCACCCAGTTTGCGTTCGAGTGCCTGTGTTGCCTGATCGAGCGAAGGCCGAATCGCCTCCTGAATGCTCTTCCCGACGACGCAGGACCGGTTTGGACCCCTACGATGAAAGGCAAAGACTTCACCGTCTTCCACTGCACGATAAACATCGAGAAGGCGAATTTTCGCAGACGGTTTCGCTAGCAACGCACCGCCGCCTGTCCCGAGTTGCGAGACCGTCAAGCCTGCTTCTTGCAGTCGTGACAGAAGAGACCGGATAAACGTCGCATTTGTTTGAACGCTAAACGCTAGATCTTCTGATCGCATGGGTTTGCCGTCAGTGATTGCAAGCGAGGTGAGCACATGAATCGCTAAAACGAATCGCGTACTCGTAGCCATGTGCCCTCCTAGTGTGTACACGTATATGATACACACAAAGAGATCACGATTCAGAAATCACTCAAAATCGAAGGCGCGGTGTCCCATTCAAGACCGCATCGATGTTATCGAGTGCGACCATACCCACGTATGTTCGACTCTCAATCGTTGCCGATCCGCTGTGGGGCAGCAAGAACGTGTTCTTGAACTCCAGATAATCTGCATTGAGCTTTGGTTCTCCTTGGTAGACATCAAGACCGGCGGCAGCGACCCGCCACTCTTGAGGGCCTCTATCAAGTCGCCTCCTTAATCAAACCACCGCGCTGTGTTCACGATGATGGCGTGCGCGGGAAGAACTCCGATCGTCTTGGCGTTAAGGAAGTGGTCGGTTGGCGGCGTCTCAGGGGCATTCAGGCTAAGGAACTGGCTCACTTTCACGAACTAAGTAAGGGGATCTGCACAAAATACCGCGTCTCCGACCGTCTCTGCAGGCAATTGGTTCGGGGGTCGGACTCAGTCTCCTTTTGGGCAACCAACCAACGCAAGCCGAATCTTCTCTCTTCGCAGATCTATGAGTGGGGCACACGGGAAGGCTCAGGTGTGATCGCCCGGCTGATGATTCGGGCGATCACTGCCGCCATCAGCAGCATGATCGCGGTGCCAGCGAGCAAGACGGTTACGAAGGCGATGTCGAACGCCGATTTGGCCTGAGTGATCAATTTCGTCATAGTGTCACCAGACAAGTGTCCGGCGAGCAGCAGGGCTTGATCGAGGCTGTCCCTGGCGAACGCTGGGGCGGGATTGCCCTGCGGCAGTACAAGAGCCTTCGTATAGGTAAAAGACAGAATGCTACCGAGGATGGTACCGCCAAGCACACCGCCGAGTTCGTAGGCGACGCTTTCGATGGCGCCGGCCAGGCCGGCTTTATCTTCTGTCAACGCACGTCCGGCACGAAAGTACGGAAACGTGTGTTGGTTTTTGGTTATCGACTGCTTCAGAAGTGGGGGCCTGATCGCAATCACTTTCCCTGGAATTGCGCGGCACGCTTCTGGACGAAGGCTGAAGTGCCTTCCTTCTTATCTTCGGTACCGGCAGCAAATGCGAAGTACTTCGCCTCGACCTTCAGCCCTGAGGCAAGGTCGGTATCTACGCCCTCGTTGACCGCGTCGATCGCGTAGCGTATTGCGAGCGGCGCATTCGCGGTGATCTGCTTGAGAATGGCTTCACAGCGCGATATCAGGTCCGCTGCAGGAACAACCTCATTCACTAACCCGATACGATAGGCCTCCTGGGCATCGATCAGTCCGCCAGTCAGAATCAGTTGCAGAGCTCGCCCTTTGCCCACGAGGCGCGCTAGTCGCTGCGTGCCGCCATAACCGGGAATGATCCCGAGCTTGACTTCAGGCTGACCGAACTCCGCGTTTTCCGCGGCGATACGGATCGTGCATGCCATCGCCGTTTCACAACCGCCTCCAAGGGCGAAACCATTCACCGCAGCGATCACGGGCTTGCCAAGTGTCTCAATAGACGAGAGCACCTCCTGGCCTTTCGCGGAGAACTCACCTGCCTTGGCACCGTCGATTGCCGAAAGCTCTGCGATATCGGCGCCGGCAATGAATGCCTTCTCTCCAGCTCCGGTCAGAATGATGCCTTTGACTGTGGCATCTTCCTTCGCCGCATGGAACGCAGCGTTGAGTTCTTCAACGGTCTTCCGGTTGAGCGCGTTCATCACCTTTGGCCGATTCATGGTGATGTAAGCGATCGATCCTTTGACCTCATACATAATGTTTTCTAAGCTGGTGGATACTTCTGCAGCACTCATAAAACTTTCTCCTCTCTACTAAATGGCTTTCCCTGGAGCATGCGTTGCGGCCTCAGCATGCGCCCCCTGTGGTGCTGCTCCGCTGGCACGCAGGCCTGCGATCTCGTCACTTGTGAATCCAAGTTCCTTCAGCACTTCATCGTTATGCTCGCCGATTCCCGGCGCGCGCCTGGCAGGCACCTTGGTAACACCGTGCACTTGAATCGGACTGCTGATGGTTGAGGTTAACTTCCCGCCAGCTCCTTCGAACGGAACGACGATGTCATTCGCTCGCAGTTGCGGATCATTGATGACTTCCTGCGGCTCACGCACAGCGCCGAAGGGGACATGAACGCCGTTGAAGACCTCATACCAATGCGACATTGGCTGCGAACCAAAGATCTCATCGAGTATTGCCGTCAGTTGCGGACGGTTCTGCGCCAGTTTGGCGGGATCCGAGAATCGCGGATCAGTCAGGATATCCTCACGACCTATTGCTTTTAGAACCGCGGGGACCTTGTCCGGAGTAACGACCAGAACGAACCAGGTGCCATCGGAAGCACGATACGTGTTCAAACCTGCATTTGCGGGATGTGCTCGATCGTGCAGCCCATAGAAACTCGCACCGCATAGAGCGGCCTGGATAGATACGCTGGCCGACCAGACACCTGTCGCGAGAAGCGAAGTCGTAACGTAGGATCCTTTGCCCGTGCGTTCGCGACGATAAAGAGCGGTCACGATTGCGCTATAAATGGCGACCGCAGTCGCATTATCACCGCTACCGGCCACGGGCCATGTCGGCGGCTCTCCAGCATCGCGCGTCATATATAACAAACCGCTTCGCGCCCAGAAGGCCGTAAGATCGAACCCCGGAAGAGCGGCGTCCGGACCTTTCTCCCCAAAGCCGGTGAGATCTGCATAGATCAGACGCGGATTCCACTGCGCGACATCGTCATATTCGAGCTTCAATTTTTGGCGCGCGGCATGCGGCGTGTTGACGATGAATACGTCGGCCCACTTGGCTAGCCGCTCGAGAACCTGCTGCGCGCTCGCAGCTTTCAGATTGAGTGCAACGCCACGCTTGTTTCGATTAGCCAATTCAAAGGGATAAGGCTCTTCTGAATGCGGCTGCGGAGGGATCTTATGCCCGTTTCTCCACAGCTCTCCCTCGGGTGGCTCGACCTTGATCACATCCGCGCCGAAGTCGGACAGGATTGTCGCTGCTGCGGGACCCGCGATAAAACTCGCAAGGTCTACTACCTTCAGTCCTGAAAAAATTTGGCCTGCGCTCATGAGATCTCTTATCCTCCATCTGTTCGTCTGCCTGTGTAGCGAAGCTCGTTACAATGTTCTGAAGCTGCTTCGGTTTTCGAAATTCTCTTGAGGCCCCCAGCGCATCACACACGCCTGGATTGCCCAGCCCAGTACTTCTCCCGTAAAACTCGTTTCAGAATCTTGCCCGACCCGGACTTGGGGAGTTCCTCTGTCACGAACTCGATATGCCGGGGGACCTTGTAGGAGGCGATCCTCGTCTTGCAGTACTGCTGAACTTTTTCAGCAGACAAGTCAGTTCCCAGGCGCAGAAGAATGGCCGCGGCCACCAGTTCGCCCCATTTCTCGTCCGGGATGCCGAAGACTGCGGCCTCCTTTACTTCGGGGATCTCATAAATGGCGGCCTCGACTTCGCCGGTATAGACATTCTCCCCACCGCTGACGATCATCTCTTTGGCGCGATCAACGATGTAGAAGAAGCCATCCTTGTCCTGTCGCCCGATGTCTCCGGTGTGAAAGAACCCGCCACGCAATGCTTCTGTGGTTTCGTCCACCGAGGACTCGTCTCCCGGCAGTTCTTCCTCGATGTCGTGCCAGTAACCGAGCATGATGCCGGGCCCACGCGCTACAAGGTTTCCGAGTTCGCCGGAAGCTACGGGCTTGCCGGCTGCATCGACGATTCGCAGATCGATACCGGGGCATGGACGGCCGCAAGACTGAAGTCTGTCGTCGGTGTGCTCGGCGTCTGTCAGACCAGTCAAGAAACCGGCTTCGCTCAAACCGTAAACCTGCAGCAACTTCACTTTCGGCACGAGTCTGCGAGCATCTCGTACAACCGTGGGAGCGATGGGCGAACCTCCATACGCCAGCACCTCCAGAGAGTTGAGATTGAACACAGCAAGGTCCTGAAACTGGCACAGAGCGTTGATCATCGACGGTACGAGGACCGTGTGTGTCACTCCGTATGTCTGAACGGAGGTACAAAACGACAGCGCGTCAAAGCGCTCCAGCGTCATCTGCGCCGCGCCGAAGACCGGGGCTGCGAACATCGCAGGAAAGTCGGCGATATGGAACATCGGCGACGCATGGAGAAAAACGGCCTTTTCACGATATGCCAGCCAGTAATTCAAGTCATGAATGTTGGAGAAGACGTTCGCGTGTGTAAGCGCAGCCCCTTTGGGGGCACCGGTAGTTCCGCTCGTGTACAGAAGCACAAGAATCGCTTCTGGGTCGTAGAACTCTCCGGCGTATGGCTCTCCTTCGACCCCATGAAGAGCGTCCAAGTCGATTACGTGCTCCCACTCCAGCCTTACAGTAGGTACGGGAAACTTCGAATGCCGGATCAGGCCACGCGGGCGAGCATCCTCGAGGAGCCGGTCAATCTCGGCGCCTGTGTAACGTGTGTTGATGGGAACAGCGATGACGCCAAGCAGGCTGCAGGCATAGACCAGTTCTATGTATTCCGGCCCATTCGGCATCAGGAAAGCCAACCGCTCTCCGCTCAGGAAGCCGCGACGTCTGAGCGCCGCAGCGATCTTTCTTACTCGGATATCGAGTTCCTGAAAGGTAACGGCCCTGCCTTCCCGCAGTAGAGCTGGGTGTTGCGGGAAGTATTGCAGGGCGCGACCAACGGAGTGGGTGTAAATCATCGAAGCCTCTCACTCGAAAACGATAGACGCGGTCTGCTAAATGAATGCGCTGAAGCCCGAGATAGCGCGGCCAACGATGAGGGTGTTCATCTCACGCGTCCCCTCGTAGGAATAGATTGCCTCGGCATCGGCGACGAAACGTCCGACGTTGTAGTCAAGGAGGATTCCGTTGGCTCCAAGAAGCTCTCTGGCATATCCAACGGTCTCGCGCATCTTGACCGTAGTGAATGCCTTGGCGAGCGAGGCATGTTCGTCCGCCAGCTTGCCCTCGTCCTGCATCTGGGAGAGCCGCATGACCATGCACTGGCAGGCGGTGATGTTGCCGACCATCTTTACGAGCAGGTCCTGGATGAGCTGGAACGAAGCGATCGGCTTGCCGAACTGTTCGCGCTGCTGCGCATAGAGCAATGCATTTTCGAAGGCGCCCATCTGGCATCCGGTAGCCTCCCATGCGACGAAGCCGCGCGTCATGCGGAGTACGCGGGCGGTGTCACGGAAGGAAGTATCGTTCTGCAGGCGGTTCTCCTCGGGCACCCGGCAGTCTTCGAGAGTGATCAGTCCGTTCTGGACGACCCGCAACGCCATCTTGTGCTGGATCTTCTCGACCTTAAAGCCGGGGGTAGTCTTGTTTTCGACGATGAAGCCCTTCACCTGGCCATCAGCTACATCGCGCGCCCAGATGATAGTGACGTCGCCCCACGTCGAGTTGCCAATCCATTTCTTCTGACCGTTCAGAATCCATGTGTCACCCTCACGGCGTGCGCTCGTCAGGAGACCACCGGAGGCGCCAGAGCCAACCAGAGGCTCCGTCAGAGCGAAGGACCCTATCTTTTCCATTCGAGCCATTGGCGGCAGCCACTTTTTCTTCTGCTCCTCTGAACCGCACATGAAAATGGATCCCATCGCGAGGCCGCTGTGGACGCCATAGAACGTCGCCATTGAGCAATCGATTCTCGCGATCTCCATCGCAACATAGCAGCCCAGCAGGTTGCTTCCGCCGGCGCACTCGTAGCCTTCGTAACCAAGACCCGCAATCTGAAGCTCACGAATGCCTGGAATGAGGTCAAACGGGAACTCATCTCGTGCCCAGAAATCATTGATGATTGGGGCAACGGCTGTCTGCATGAACTCGCGGACCTTCAAGACCTTCGCCTGCTCCGCCTCGGACAGCATCTGAAAGGTCTGGTAGAAATCGCTGTTCGGCTTCGGTAGTACCTTCGGCTTCTTTACTTCTTGAATGGGTGTGTCTGACATCGGATACTCCAGTGCCTTTCTCTCTTGGCTGTGTCAACCAGAACTGTTATGCGAAACGCGGTGACCGCTCGCTGTGAGTTCAGTCGGTGTACGCCACGCCGGTCAGGTTTCCCTGAACAGCGAGCAGTACCTTGTGCGTCTTACCGTCGAGACTTGCGGTGTAAAGGGAGCCTCCCAGGTCGGCCATGAACATCCGGTTACCCGGCACGTCGAGTGCGAGTCCGATGCCTTCCATCAAATGGGTGAAGACGATCTCTGGCTCAACGGACGAAGGTGCAACATCTAACGGTGCCCGGCTGACTGTATTGCCGCGCGGGGGATCGCCGCGATCGGTCCAATAGAGAACGCGGTTATCCAGATCGAGATCGAGATCGATTGGCTCCGGCAGCTGATCGAAAAACACTTCGATATCGCTGCGTGAGGTGGGAGTCTCTCCCTCGGGAATATCGAGCCCGGCCCGGAAGATCCTTCCGACGCCAGCATTGTCGAGACCCTTCTGGGTCCAATAGAGCTTGCCGCCCGCTACATCGATAGCGATGCCAACGCACCAGCGAGTGAGGTCGGCCCGGTCCGCTTCGCCCGCGCCGGTTTGTATCAGGGTCTCAAGGCGGGAGCCGTCAAGGTTCGAGCGCATCACGCGCATTCCCTCGCGATCGCACCAGTAGAGCCTGCCGTTGCGCTTATCGATCTGCAGCTGTTTCGGGGTGAAGGTCTTTCCGTTCGGCACAATGGTGATGTGATTGCTGCCGTCGATGTTGGCACGCTCAATCGAGCCATCTTCCTTGTTAGGAACGCCCATCTCCGTCCAGTAGATGTGGCCGCTCTCAACATCCACAACG
>VFSW01013464.1_pt1 | contig 11365 bp, 10 predicted proteins | sample 5358111 | NCBI WGS metagenome assembly VFSW01 (sample SAMN11554181, study PRJNA540505) | mine drainage metagenome | isolation source: sediment from site ElyBrook_90M | place: USA: Ely Copper Mine, Vershire, VT | collected 2017 | reverse complement strand
GGCGAGATGCAGACTCGCACGCTCGGCCCCATCAGCGAGCCGCTCAGCGGTTTGAGCGCGACGAGCACGTGCGTCGGGCAATGGTAACGCGGCGCAAGCGAAATGCCTTTCTCGCCGAAGAAGGCCAAGGGCCGGATATATCCCTGCGTGAACGCGTTGGCTTCAAGCGTAGCAAACATCGCGCGCTCGAGTTCCTGCGTCGAGTAAGGGATCTGCAGCCCATAGACTTCGGCCGACCGGTGGAAACGCTCCAGGTGATCTTGCGCGCGGAAGATCGCCGTACCGTGCCGCGTTTCGTAGGCGCGAATGCCTTCGAAGACGCCGGAACCGTAGTGCAATGCATGCGTGAACGGGCGCACCGCGATGTCGTCGCCGTCGTGTAGCGTGCCGTCGTACCACATAACGTTCATGCGCCGGCACCCGCGGTGGTGACGGCGCCATCGGAAGCGGAGCCGACGAGTGCCCGATATTTCGCGAAAACCCCCGTGGTGTAGTGCGAAGCGGGAGCATTCCACGCCGCGCGCCGCGCGGCGAGTTCCGCCTCGGGTACTTCTACGCGCAATTCGCGCGAGGCGACGTCGATGACAACGGTGTCGCCGTTACGGAGCAAGGCGATAGGGCCGCCGACCGCAGCTTCCGGCGCGACGTGGCCGATCATGAGCCCGTGCGTTCCCCCGCTAAAGCGTCCGTCGGTGATGAGGGCGACGTTCTCTCCGAGCCCGGCACCGAAAATCGCGGCGGTGACGCCGAGCATCTCGCGCATTCCCGGGCCGCCCTTGGGCCCCTCGTAGGCGATGACGATCACGTCGTTCGCGACGATCGCGCCGTCGAGGACGGCTTGCATCGCATCCTCTTCGCGCGTGAAAACGCGCGCCGGCCCGCGATGGAGCATCCGTTCGTTCCCGGCGATCTTCACGACCGCGCCGTCGGGCGCGAGGTTGCCCTTGAGGATGGCGAGGCCGCCGTGGGGCTTGAACGGCCGCTCCGCCGTCGCGACGACGCGTTGACCCGGCGTTTCCGATGCGCCCGCGACCGCTTCGCGAAGGGTCGGGCCGCCGAGCGTGCGCGCATCGCCGTGCAGCAAGCCCCCGTCCAATAGACGGCGAGCAATCAACGTCGATCCTCCGGCGGCGTCCACGTCGAGCGCGAGATAGGTGCCGCCCGGCCGCAGATCCGCGACGATCGGCGTGCGCGCGCTGATCTCATCGAAATCGTCGATCGTGAGTGGAACGCCGGCCTCGCGCGCGATGGCCAGCAAATGTAAGACGCTGTTGGTGGACCCACCGGTGCCCGCGGCCGCAGCGATCGCGTTTTCAAACGCATCGCGAGTGAGAAGATCTCGCGGGCACACATTGCGAGCCAGCAATTCCATGGCGAGCTCGCCGGCGCGATATGCCCAATCGCGGCGACGCGGATCGGTTGCGCCGGGCGACGAGCTCCCGATCGGCGAGAGGCCCAAATACTCCAGCGTCGTGGCCATCGTGTTGGCGGTGTATTGGCCGCCACACGCTCCGGGGCCGGGGCAGGCACGATCTTCAACCGCTTTGAGTTGCCTTGCATCGATGGTACCGCAAGCGTGCGCGCCGATCGCTTCGTACACGTCGACGATCGTGATCTCTTTGCCGTCGAGCCTTCCGGCGGCGGTCGAACCGCCGTACAACAGCACCGAAGGAATGTTGAGTCGCGCGAGCGCCATCGCCGATCCCGGCAGCGTCTTATCGCATCCGGCGAGCGCCACGATCGCATCGAACTGGTAGCCGCGCGCGCAGAGCTCGATCGAATCGGCGATCACTTCGCGGCTCACGAGCGAGGCCTTCATCCCCTCGGTGCCCATCGTGATGCCGTCGCTGATCGCAATGGTGTTGAACTCCATCGGCGTTCCGCCGGCGGCACGCACGCCTTCCTTCACGGCTTCGGCGAGGTCGCGCAGGTGAATGCCGCACGGCATCGTTTCGATCCACGTATTGGCGATACCGACCAGGGGTTTTCCGAGGTCCTCATCGGTGAACCCGACGGCCTTGAACATGGCGCGCGCACCCGCACGCGAAGCGCCCTGGGTGAGCGCGCGGGAACGCGTGTTGAGTGCGCCGTTATGACGATCGGTCATCAGCAGACCCGGAATTTGAGCTCGTCGTCTTGCACGAGCTCTTCGGCGGGGGCAAGCCACGGCATCAGCGAGCGCAGTTCCGCGCCGACGCCTTCGATTTCGTGGGCGCGCGCCTTGCGGGCATACGCGTTAAAGCGCGGTTTTCCGGCGGCATGCTCCTGGACCCACTCGCGTGCGAAGCTGCCGTCTTGGATGTCGCGCAGGATCGCGCGCATTGCCTCTTTGGTTTCGGACGTCACGACGCGCGACCCGCGACTGTAATCGCCGAAACGCGCGGTGTTGCTGATTCGCTTGCGCATGCCCTCGATACCGCCGGCATACATCAAGTCCACGATCAGCTTCATCTCGTGCAGACACTCAAAGTACGCCATCTCCGGTGCATAACCGGCCTCGACCAGCGTTTCAAAACCGGTGCTGACCAGAGCCGAAAGGCCGCCGCAGAGCACGGCTTGCTCGCCGAATAGATCGGTTTCGGTTTCTTCTTTGAACGTGGTTTCAAGAATGCCGGCGCGTCCGCCGCCGATGGCGCTTGCGTATGCGAGCGCAATCTCGCGTGCGTCGCCGGATGGGTCCTGCGATACGGCGATCAGGCACGGCACTCCGCGACCCGCTTCATACTCGCTGCGTACCAGGGGGCCGGGCGCCTTGGGTGCGACCATGAATACGTTGCTCGTGCGAGATGGGACGATGGTGCCGAAGTGGATGGAAAAACCGTGCGCGAACCCGAGGTACGCGCCATCGCGCAGATGCTCGGCGATCGCTCGGAAATAGAGCGCGGGCTGCTCCTCGTCGGGGACGAGCATCATCACCACGTCCGCTTCACCGACTGCTTGCTCGACCGATGCGGTGCGCATCCCGTCGCGTCGCGCGCGTTCGTTCGATGAGGAATACTCGCGGAGCCCGACCGTAACGTCGATTCCCGAGTCTCGAAGATTCAGGGCGTGAGCGCGCCCTTGACTGCCGTAGCCGATCACGGCCACGCGCTTTCTTTGGATCGCGGCATGCCTGGCATCGCGGTCGTACAGGGCTTTCATCAGAAGATCTCCTCATGTTCGGTAGTGAGTTTGCGAATTTGTAAGGCCAGACGCCGTAGAGCGTCGGCCGGGCCGCTCAATTCGATGGTCGCTGCGTAGCGTTCGCCTTCGCGACAAGCGCTCAGATTGGTATACGAGCAGCCGAAACGGTGCGTCAGGTTGATGATGCGCGCTAGGAGGCGCCCGTCGACGGTGTCGATCGAATGCGTCACGTCGGCATCGCCTCGATCAGGTGCTCGACGCCGGTTCCCGATGGAATCATGGGAAAGACGTTTTCGTGCGGGAAGCACTCCGCATGGAGCAGCATCGCTCCGGGAGCGCGGACGAATCGCTCCATCGCGATCGCGAGCGGATCGCCCTCGCTCAAGCGAAACGCCGGCATACCGTACGCAGCGGCAATCGCGCAGAAATCGGGATTGTCCCAGAGACTCGTTGCGGAGTAGCGCTCGCCGTAGAAGAGCTGCTGCCATTGGCGCACCATGCCGAGGTTGCGATTATCGACGAGCAAGATCTTCACCGGCAGGTTGTAGCGGCGAATCGTCGCGAGTTCCGGGAGCGACATTTGAAAACCACCGTCGCCGACGATCGCATAGACGGGCCGTCCGGGATGCGCGAAGGCCGCGCCGATCGCCGCCGGCAGGCCGAACCCCATCGTGCCGAGGCCACCCGAAGTGACGAAAGCATCGGTATCGCATGGCCGGACGCGTTGCGCGGCCCACATTTGATGCTGGCCCACGTCGGTCGCCACGATCGCGTTGCGCGGGACGGCCGCGAAGAATGCGTCGAGCGCATCGGTTGCGAGCAGCCCGTTGGGCGATGGGTCGCGCGGTAACGGGCCGCCGAGGGCTGCGGCCCGCCTGCGCCACGCCGCAAACGAGGGCATCGCCCCGCGTCGCAACGCCGCGGTGAGCGCGGCGAGCGTGTGCTTTAAATCGCCGTGGAGCGTGATGTGCGGCGTGACGATCTTGCCGAACTCGCTCGCATCGATGTCGGCGTGCACGATGGTCGTCGCCTGCGGTGCGAACGTTGCGGGATTGCCGGTGACGCGGTCGTCGAAGCGCATGCCCAGCGCGACGATGACGTCGGCTTGTGCGACGGCGCGATTCGCGGCGGTCCACCCATGCATGCCGAGCATCCCGAGAAACGATGCGTCGGCGGGGTCGGCGCAGCCGAGGCCGTGAAGTGTTGCGACGTGCGGGGCGCCCAGAAGCGCCATAAACTCGCGGTATGCTGCGGTGGCGCGCGACCATCGCGCGCCCCCGCCGACGATGACGCCGGGGCGCTGGCCGCTGGTAAGGGGGGGGTTGGGCTCCTCGATCGAACCCGTACGCGCCGGCGGGCACGGTTCGGGGGCAAAGCTCCGCCGCGCGGGCGCGTCTTCGGAATGAAACGCCTTGAGCACGTCTGAGGGGATGTCGACGAGCACGGGCCCCGGCCGCGGCCCGCGGGCGAGGCGGAACGCGCGCTGCAGCGCGTTCTCCAACTCGTCAACCGATCGGACGACGACGTTGCGCTTGGTCACGCAATGCGTGATCGAGGCGATGTCGATCTCCTGGAAGGCGTCGGTGCCCATCAACGTGCTCTTGACCTGGCCGGTGATCGCGACGATGGGCACGTTGTCGAGCATCGCGTCGGCGATTCCCGTGACGAGGTTCGTTGCTCCCGGTCCCGAGGTGGCGACGCAGACGCCGACCTTGCCGGTCGTGCGCGCATAGGCGCTCGCGGCGAACGCGGCCGCCGCTTCGTGACGCACGAGAACGTGCCGCACGCGATGCCCAAAGAGGGCGTCGTGCAAGGGCATGATCGCGCCCCCCGGATATCCGAAAACGGTTTCTATCCCTTCGCTTTCGAGAATATCCACGACCAGATCGGCTCCGGTACGTCTTCGTTCCATAGTGGTCTCCAAAAAAAGAAGAGCCCCCGCCGGATCGGCGGGGGCTCTTCTGCACGTGAGTTTCGTTCTCTACGCAGTAGCCAACCCATACCGATCCGTTGCGGAGCGGCTAATAAGGACGACGACGACGAGAACGAGATTGTGGGCGAACATTTCGGGTACCATACCACCGCGTACCACGCCCGTCAACCCTTGCGGCGAATATTGACGCGAAATCGAACGCACTCGCCGCGGCTACCGCATAAAGCCGAGTTCGAAGCCGATGCGATTCTGCGTGGTTGCCGTGCCTGCCGGGCCGAATGCAACGCCCGGAAGAGCGTTGCGCAACCCGACGTGTGAGAACTCGATCCGCGCCAATCCGTAGGTTGCGAATTTGTATGCCGGCGTGAGCGTAAAGGTTGTCGCTCCGCTTCCGGGCCCGTATCCGATCAGGTCCGCGTTGAGGCCCGCATCGCTTGTACTGCTCCTATTCGAAACGTTTTCGATGCGAAATCCGAGCGAATATTGGGATGAGAAGGTGTACGAACCGAGGAGCGATGCCGCCCAGGCAGATTCCGACGCCGCATATCCGAGCGCCGCGGATGACGGCGAGGTTACCCAGAGCACGTACGGCGAGAACTGCCACTTCCCGGCCGTGTGCGCGTACATCAGGTTGTACTCGCTCTTGTTTGCGATACCGGCCGTCGGATTGCCGGGCGTGTTTCCGCCGGGATTGATGCCTGCGAACGTGAGCGAGGTGGTACTCGATGGAGCCCAGCCGAACGAGTATTCGATCGCGCGGTGCGAGCCGGAGTAGTACCCGTCGTTATCCTCGAGCGCAACGCTCCACGGTCCGTTGGTATATCCGACGTGGACGCCGCGACTGATGACCGGTTCGAGCGCCCATGCAAGGCCGCGCTGGATGTTCACGTTCTGATACGTGAAGATTCCCTCGGCTCCCAGCATCGTCCCGAGCTTACCGGCGATCACGGTAAGGTGCTGATCTTTAGAGGTATAGGCGATCGACGCGAGCGGCACGGCCGAGTATGCGTTGGTGTTGACGCACGCGTTTCCCGTACAGGCTTGGAATGTCGGATTGATGGCTTGCCCGATGGTCGGGAAGCTATATCCGCCCCCGGTGATGGAGGCCTTGAAAAGCCCCGACGTATAGGCGGCATTGACGAGCATATCGCTCGTGTCGTCACGCCCCTGCCGGTCTGCGCCGGTGGCCGTGTCGAGCGCGCCGGTTGCGTTCGGTGCGTAGCTTTGGATGCCGTAGAGATAGAACGCTCCGCCAATCGTTCCGGAAGCGAACGGAGTGGGCGCCGGCGTTGGAGAGGCCGAGGCCGCAGGGGTGGCGGTTGCAGGAGGCGTCTGCGCGGACGCCTCCTGGTTTCCGGTGAGGCCGATTGCGGCGATCGTCGCGGCAATCAAGAGGGCTTGTAGCGTATGTCCCTGTTTCATGCGTGCGAGTTCACCGGTCCGCCCGAGGTACCGAAGCCCGGGATGGGGTCGACGCCGTGAATCGCGAGATCGCCGGCTTCCATATGATCTTCGGTCGCGCGCAGCGGCACGACGAGGGAGATCAGTTTGAGCAACACGTACGTGCCTACGATATTGAGCACGATGATGAAGGCTGCCGCTTCGGCTTGATGCACGAACTGCGCGAAGTTTCCATAGTACCAGCCGGTCACCGAGACGTCCGAGGAGCCCTTGACGGCTTTGTTAGCAAAGTACTCGAGCATCTTTGGATCGGCAACGATACCGGCCATGAGGCCGCCCACCAGGCCGGCGACGCCGTGCGTGTGCAGCACGGAGAACGTATCGTCGACCTTTTTCATCACGGACCAGCGGCTGAGATAATTGAGCGTGAGCCATGGAATGATCGTCGCCGCGCCGACGGCAATGGCGCCGTAGCCGTTCACGAAACCGGCCGCCGGCGTGATCGCGACGAGGCCGGCGATCATGCCGTTGATCATCGAAACCGCGTTCGGCTTGCCGGTCGCGAACATGTCCGCGACGAGCCACACTAAGAGTGCCGTCGCGGTCGCGATGTTGGTATTGAGCACGGCAGCCCCGGCGTCCGAGTTCGCAAAGAACGGATCGCCGCCATTGAAGCCGTTCCATCCGAGCCACAGGATGCCGGCGCCGGCAAACGCCATGATGAGGTTGTTCGGCTGGAAATCACGCTGATCGGCGAGCAGGCGAGGCCCAACCACGGCAGCCGCGACGAATCCCGAAACGCCGGCAGCCAAGTGAATGACGTAGCCTCCCGAATAGTCGACGGCACCGAGTTGCGCGAGCCACCCGCCGCCCCACATCGAAAATGCGCCGATCGAGTAAACGATAACGCTCCATACCGGAACGAAGATCATCCACGCCTTGAAGTTCATGCGCCCGAGCACCGAGCCCGCAATCAAGATCGGCGTGATCGCCGCAAAGACGAATTGAAAGAAGACCATTACCGCGCCGGAGAAATGTAGTTCGGGCATACCGCCCGCGGCGAGCGGGATGGTTGCCTGAGCGAGCTCCGACGTCGCCGACAGCGCCGGTCCCGGCATGCCCAGGAAGGCAGAGAGAATGCCGGGGCCAAGTTTCATCGGGTTGCCGAAGCTCATGTTGTAACCCACGAGCGACCACACGATCAGCACCGAAGCGAACGCGTAGAAAACCATCAGCGCGGAGTTCAGCGCCCATTTCTTCTTGACCAGACCGGCGTAGAGAATTGCCAGTCCCGGGATGCTTTGCAACCCGACGAACGTGGCGGCCGTCAATTGCCACGCCGTATCGCCCGAGTTCAACCACTTGGGTGCTTCGAGATATGGGTTGAGATCAGCAAGTAAAACCATAAAAGCCCCTCGCCTGGATTTGGTGTAGGTGTGCGGATCATCATAGGCGGTTAGGGGGGCTCTACGCATTGTCCAATGCGTAGAGCGAACGCGGCCCTCATTAACGTATTGGATAACGCCGGCATCGGCGGCGCCGGGAACGAGCTACCGCGACATCGTCCAGGATCCGGCGTTCCATAGGACGCTGCTCACCGAGCCGGTTGGTCCGTGGATGCGGTTGGAGAATGCGTCGATCTCGCGGCGTTGATAGAGCAAGACCATCGGCAGCGCGCGCGATAGACGTTCTTGGATGCGGGCGTAGAGCGCGAGGCGGCGAGCGGGATCGTAGGTGGTGCGCGCGGCTTTCATGAGCGCATCGAGCGCCGGATCGCAATAGCGTGGCTTGTTGTAGCCGTTCGGCGGAATGTTGGCGCAACCGAACTGGTCGGTGACGTCGGGATCGTCGCCGTTGACGAACGGATAGAGTGCCATTTGGAACTTGCCGCCGTAGATCGGGCCCCCGCTTTGGGCCGGCGCGGCGAACTGCGTCACCTCGTACGCCTTGAGCGAGAGATCCACTCCGATGGCGCGCTCCGCCTGCTGTATGGCGCTGCCGATGATTTCATCGCCCGGCGTATTGGCTTGGATCAGCATGAGCACGGTGAGCCGCTTGCCGTTTTTGGTGCGGATGCCGCCGCTGCCCGTACGCCATCCGGCGGAGCGCATCAGCGCGCGGGCCGCTGCCGGATCGTACGGCGCGGTGAGCGGCGCGCGGGGATCGTAGGCCCATTCGAAAAGCCCGCGCCCGGCGTCGGTCGCATCGACCGCGCCGCGATACGCCTTTGCTATGAGCGAAGGGATATCGATCGCCTGCGTCAGGGCGCGTCGCACGCGCGGGTCGCCGGTGATCGGGTCTTGCGTGTTGTAGATGAGCGAGCCGACGGCATTGACCGGCGTGCGCAGAAGGCGCATCTGCGGAATCGCGGCGATCAACGGCACGTTGCCCATGTCGAGGTCGTTGAACAGGCCGTTCGCTTCGCCCGTGTGGAGCTGGTTCACCGCGGTACCGGAATCGGAGACGAAGCGAATCGTAACGTGTTTGATGGAGGGCATGCCGCGGAAGTAGTGGGGATTCGCCGTGAGCTCTATGCGGTCGCCATGGTACCAATGGGCCACGACGTACGGGCCGCCGCCGATGGGAGCGTCGTCAAAGGCGATGTGGTTAAAGTTTGGTTTTGACGCGAGCAGGTGCGCGGGCAAAATCGGATAGCCCTGCGGCGCGAGGACGAGCGTGATGAGCGGCGCGAACGGCTCGTGCAGATGCAACACCAGCGTGGTGGCGTTCGGGGCGTCGGCGCGGGCGATGCGATCGTAGCCGTAGCGGCTCTGCACGTTGTTGGCGGGGTTGAGGATCGCATCGATCGAGTACACGCAATCCCGCGCGGTGAGCGGGGTGCCGTCGGCAAAACGCACGCCGGCGCGCAGATGATAGGTGATGGTTTTACCGTCGCTGCTGATGCCGCCGTTTGCCAGGGTCGGCACCGTCGTGGCGATGTCGCCGACCAGCCGCCCGCGATCGTTGAACTTCACGAGGTAGTTGAAGAGCAAGAGTCCGAGTTCGGTCGAAGACGCGCCGTTTTCGAGCGCGGCGTTGAGCGACATCGGCTCGCGCTGTTGGTCGATGATCAGCGTATCGGTGAGCGCCGCCGGGCGCGCGCACGAAGCCAGGAAGAGAAGCGCAAGCGCTACGGCAATCAAGGGGCGTGTATGCAATGAACGATGCTTTCCGGCGGGCACGTCCGATCGACGCGGGTAGGTCCGGCTCGTTCCGGGTTCGCCGCAACGGTTCCCTGCCGGAAGCGGACTTTCGGCAGGATCCCGCGTTGCGCGAGTCGTTCGACGCGGAAAGATTGTCCTGGGTTACCGTGCCGCGCGGCGTTTTGCGCGTTCCCGTAAAGATCGGCGCAGCCACCTCGGTTTACTGCTCGAGCCAACCGATGACGTACGTGAACCCTTCAATAGAAAAGGAGCGATAGCTACCGTGAACGTCCCTAACGTCAACGCGTCGCCGGCAATCCCGCCCGCAAAAGCCGTGCCGACCCTCGTCGCCTCGCAACTCGAAGCGCAAAAGGAAGCCCAAACCGGCATCCAAGACGGCGACGAGCCGTTGGCCGGAAATACCCTGAACAAGCTCGCCTAGCTTCCTAGAGCGAACCCGGCCGAATTGCCGTCGCCCGCGGGCGACCCGCAATTCGTTAGCCGGTTGATTAGAGACCCGCAACGTTCCCCATCATGTCGAATGAGATGCGGAGCACCGTCGGCAGTGCGAGGCTGCGCGTGCGCAGCGCGACCAGACCCAGGGCAAACGCCGTTGGGAAATTCTCCGCGATAACGTTTGCAACGATCACGATCGCGTTACCGTGCTCTTGCCGGCTGACCGCACCGTAGTGTAGCAGCGAGAAGACGACGGCCTGAGCGAAGAGTGCCCATGGCGTCCGCATACATGCGCGAAGATGCGAGAGCGTCATCCCGCAGATGAGGAATTCCTCGCTGAACCCGTTGCTGAAGAAGTTGCGAACGACGAGCGTCACGAGAAAGCCGGCGCTAAGCGTGCCACGGTACAGAGCCAGCGCGATGAAAACCGCCGGCAACGCGAGGCAAGGGAGAGCGGCCCTCCACGTATATGGCGCCGGGCGCGTTAACCCCGCCTCATTGCGATGCATGCCCAGGGCGAATAACAGCGTTCCGGGCAGCACGGCATAGAGCGTAAAGTTGAAGAGCGGTTGCCCGAACGTGAGCCCGAAGAGGGCGTTGTAGCCGCCGAATACACCGGCAAGCCACGGCAAGCGGACGTATCCGCCATACCACAGCGAGTACACGATGAAGACGGCGAAGAGGGTCGCTACGACGATGCCGTAGCGAAGCCGCAGGCGCGCTCCGGTCGCGGATGCTGCGAGCGTGGATTCCTCGGCAGCCCGATCCTCGGGAACGATCGCTGCGACGACGAGCCACAGCAGCAGCACGTAGCCCAGCATCGCGGGACCGATCCACGAACGGTTCGGGTCTTGGAGGAACGTGAGAAGTTCCGCTAGAGTCCACGTGATCGCGGCGGCGATCGTGCAGCCTTTCACGCTAGGGGCTGTAGCCGTCGATTTCGCCCTGAACCTCGGTTCCCGGTGGAACGGTGAACGCCGGCAGGGTGAAGCGCAGCACGTCGCCGCTCACGGTGCCGGCGATTGGGCCGACGTACGGTTCGCTGCGCGCGATCGTGAGGGTGTATTGCAGGGACGAATCGAGCCGGAACGGGCACCGCACGTCGAGTCGCGAGCCTGCGTCGAAGGGAACCGCGCGGCTCTCGGATTCAATCGTGAAAAAGTAGACGGCGTCGGCCCCAGGTGTGGGCGGCTTCTCGGCCGCGCTCGGAGCGCGGCCTCGCAGAATCGTCCCGGCCGGTATGGCGCCGATCGCATGCAGCGAAAGTCGAAGCGTCGCGAGATATCCATCTTGTGACGCGCTTATCGCG
>VFSW01013463.1_pt1 | contig 11367 bp, 9 predicted proteins | sample 5358111 | NCBI WGS metagenome assembly VFSW01 (sample SAMN11554181, study PRJNA540505) | mine drainage metagenome | isolation source: sediment from site ElyBrook_90M | place: USA: Ely Copper Mine, Vershire, VT | collected 2017 | reverse complement strand
TACTGATCGCGTTGGGAAGTGTGGTCGCGGCGCCGGGCGTGGCCGAGGACCCGATTACGCCATCCACGCTGCCGGTTGCGCCGGCAGCCTGCGTTGAGGCCGGGGCAGCGCCGGCCTTGGGCGTCGTCGGCGTGAGAGAGCTGGACAGCGTCTGATTGATCTGGATCAACTGTTCCAGGCTGTTCACATTCACCAACTGATTGATGTACGTGTTGGGGTCCACATCCGCCGTCGGATCCTGGTTCTGCATCTCGGTCACCAGCAGGGTAAGAAAGTCGTTGGCCGAGATGGTGGCCGAGTCGCTGGTTGTACTTTTGGAGCTGCTGGTGGTGCTGGGCGTTGCCGCAGCCGGGGTTGCGGTCTTGCCCGCAATTGCCTGCGCCGCAGTCGTTCCTTGACTCAAAATTCCCGCTAATGTCGCCATTTTCCCCTCCCTGCGATTCCCATTCCTGCGTTCCTGTTCCTGCTTTTCTTGTCCTGCTTTTCTTGTCCGGCATCTTGTATTGCCTGTCTTCTGACCGCCGCCCATCGAGCGCCGGCCTGTTCCTGTTCGCCCTCCCGCTGGCGGCTCAAGCCATCACCGAAATGTGAACGCCCCCCGGTGCCGCCAGCAGCGTGCTTGCATCCGCCCCGCCCGGCCATGCCGCTAGCCCTGAAGCCGCTGTCGTCTGGAGGACGGAGGAGGCCGACAAGAAGCCGGCCGCGACGCTCGTCGCCGCCTCCTGTGGCGTGTGCTGCCCTGCGCCCTGATGACTCGTATCCTGCTGCGTTCCCTGCCCTGAACCAAAATCCGAGCCCTGATTGCCGCCGGATGCGGTCCAACTGCTCGCGGGCGAACTCAGCGTCAGCGTCTCGACCGGAGTATGGTGATCGGTAAGATAGGTGTTCAATCCCTCCATGTGTCCACTCAGCGCCTGAGCAGCGTCTGCTGACCCGGCTACAAGTTCGGCATGAACGCCACCGTCGTTCCTATCGGCTCGAACGCTGACCCAACCCAGCGACGGGTCTTGAAAGCCCGCCTCGGCCCGCTGCGGTCCAGCCTCAACCCCGGGCGGCTGCCCTGCCCCACTGTCCGCATCCCGCGCCCCAACGGCCTCACTGGGAGTCGGACCGCCGCTCGACGCGGCCCTGCCTCCGGCCGAATCCCCAGCCGCGGACCCCGACCCATGCGCCCCCGCCGGATCACGCATCATCGCCGATGCATCCACCACCGGACCGGCGCCCTGGCTGTCTGTCAGGTGCTTGAGCTGCGATGCTGGATCAGGCCGCCCGGCTCCGCCCGCGGAACGCCAACTTCCCGGCGTTGCGCCCTTCCCGCTGAGCGAAGAAACCGGCTTGTTCCCGGCTGCAGAAGCCGACTGCGCCTGCCCTGCCTGCATCGGGAGGACGCTGACAGCCGCCAGCGACTGATTCAGGCTATCGGCGGGGATCGCGGCCCCTGCCACCCCCTGATTTGCCGCCGCAACCCCCATCTGCGGCGGACCGGAAACCAGGGTCTGCTGCGGATCGAGTCTGCTCGAAGACGACAAAATTGGACCCGCATTTGGACCCGCGCCAAGCGTGCTCGACTCCGTTGGGACGGGGCTAGGCGCAATGGCCTGGGCCACGTTCCAGCCCGACGCCTGCATTTGAACCGCACTCTGACTGGCGAGCGGAATCACTCCTGCACTGGCCCCAGACATCGTAGCCTGCGCCGCTGTTCGCGTCGGCACTGGAGCTTGGATCGCGTCACGGCTGGCTCCTGGGACGGAAGCCGGTTCTGCTGTTGGCAATTGAAGCGCGTTAATATCTCCCCCCAGAGTGAGAGTCTGGCGGGAAGTCGAGTTCGAAACCGGAAAGGACGCAACCGCCGGCGCCTGCTTTGCAATCTGTCCCTGGTCGGACACGATGCCGTGCGCCCCATCGCTATCCGCAGACTGCGCGAGAGCCGGGCTTGACGCCAGAACAGCCGCCGGCGCCGGCGCTGGGCGTTGAGCCGCGTTCGCGCCGCTGGCTTGATCAGCCCCGGATTGCCGGCTCGAAGCCGACGCCAAAACGGCGCTCTGGACCGGAACAAGGCTCTGGCTGCGATACGCTCCTGCGGCGGCCCCTGAATCGATTCGCGCGTGGGTTTCTGCATCCGGTCTCGACGCCGGGGTTGAAACCAATCGCGGTAGCTGCTCTGCGGCCTGGCCCGGCGCAACAGTCTCGACCGAACTCTGCAGGGTTGCGGAGAGCGCAGTTTCACCGCGCCCGGTGTCAGTTGCCGCCATCGCCCTCTGGCTCACTGCCGGCCTCTCCAGTTGCGCCTGCTCCGGCAGCGGCTCGCTCAGAGCCTGGCCCGAGCCAGGCGATGCCACCCGTCGGTCGGCTCTTGCCTCCGATGCATGGGAAAAGGAAAGCCCGTCCGTCGCCGTTCCTGTGCCGTTCAGTGTCGGGACGGAGGCCGGACTCAGGCTAGCCGGGCTGGAATTGGCCGGGCTGAATTTGGCAGGCCGGAAAAGATCCGTAGGAGACGCTGGCTGCGCACCAATAATGGAGGGTATGCCGGATACCCCGTCAGTGAGGGTCCATGCGGAACCGACCGCCTTGGATGTTGCCCCATTCGCAGCTCGATTCACATCCGATGCCTGGACAGGCAGGCTGACCGTCACCGGCGGCGTTTGCAGCCCCAGGATGGCCGCGGGAACTACGCCGGGCAGAGCTTCGCCTGCAACCGTGCGCGACTGGGTGGCTTGCGTGGTTTCGGTTGACCGCGCGCGGCGGGAGGATTTGCTCTCCGGCTCAGCCGTCCGATCTGCCCTGCCAGTCCTGCTCGCAACAGATCGGGACACAACCGGCCCGGGCGCTGCGGCTTGGTTCAGTGCTGTCTGTGCAGCCGCCGCCGCTCCCGGCTGCGCGGCAAGGGCTTGCGACCCCTCCGCGGAAGAACTCGGCACGGCGCTTTCCTGTCCTGTTTTTCGCTGCAAGCCCAGGCCTGCGCCCGACGCCGGATTTGCAGCGGCCGCTGTGGATTCTGAGACTGCCTCTGCACGCGACGACAGGGCAGGCATGCTTCCGGAAAGCACTTCGCTTCCAATTAGGTTGCTTCCCGTCTGGTTGCTGCCGGCCGGGATCAGATCTTCCCCGCCCGCGCCCATCGAAGCCAGAAGCGACTGCCAACCGGCGCGAAAGCCCTGCGGGCTCCCAGCGGCTGAGGTCGCGGCAGCTTGAGAAGCTGATCCGGTCTCCCGCGCCGTGCCCAGTGCCTTGCCCGGTCCCGGCGTCGGGCTTGCGCCGTTTCCAATCTCGATGGCTGGAGCTAGGGTCATGTGGAGAGATAGAGCAGACGGTGTGCCAAAGGGAGTGGGGAACGGTTAGAGCATTGTCAGTAAATGGGACTGATACTTCCTGATTTGGAAGCCAACGTGCATTTCGTGTGGATTTCTTCTCAAGTTTCATCCCCTTCCATCGAGTCGAGCGTCTCTTGCTTGGTTTCCTCTTGGAAATCGCTCCGCAAACGAGTGCTTGAAAGATGAGTGCTGTAGAGATGAGAGTGAATCTCTGCTGCGACGGAGTTGGAGGATTCAGGGCGTGCTCCTTCCCCCGGCCCTTCCCGGTAAAGCCGTGAGCTGTACCAGTCGTCCAGCGACTGCTGGCCGCGCCGGCCGGCATCTATGGCCTCTTGCGCTTCCGTCTCCTGAATCAAGGTCTCGGCCTGGCGGCGCTCCACCCGTTTGTCGATAAACGCTTGGCGCAGCGCCGTCACTTCGGCCTCCATGGCCTCGATGCGCGGATTGAGCACGGCCACCAGGCGATCAGCCGCGCGCGATTCCTCGATGCCTGCCAGCCTGTCCGGCAACTGGCCCGTCTGGGCGCTGGCGTGCACCAGGCTCCGGCCCCGGCGGTTGCGATCGGCGGTTTCGGCCAGTGCCTGCTCCAGGCGGTGCAGCTCCCCGACAGCCGACTCCAGGGCCAGCCGACACTGTTCCTCCTCCAGATCCCGGATGCGCAACAGCCGGCGCAGAGCCCGCGAGACGGCCATCTCACACCTCCGCGGCCAGCACCGCCAGCCGCCGCACGCACTCAATAAAACCGACCTGTTCGCGTGAGTCCTGAGTCATGAAGGCCCGCATCAATCCGCGGGCTCGAAGCGCGCGGTCCAGATCCGGGTCCGATCCCGGCTTGTAGGCCCCGATGCGCACCAGATCCTCCGAGCGCGCGTAGACGGCCAGCAGCTTGCGCATCAGCGCCGCGTGCTCGCGATGCGGGGCCGTGGCGACGGAGGGCATCAACCGGCTGATCGAGTGCAGCAGTTCAATGGGCGGATACCAGCCTTCGGCCGCCAGCGTCCGCGACAGCACCACGTGGCCGTCCAGCAGCGACCGGACCGCGTCCACCAGCGGGTCCTGCTGGTCGTCGCCCTCCATCAGCACCGTATAAAAAGCGGTGATGGAGCCCACCTGGAACTGCCCGGCACGTTCCACCAGCTTCGCCAACCGGTTGAAGACCGAGGGCGTGTATCCCTTATTCGTGGGCGGCTCTCCAGCCGCGAGGCCAATCTCCCGCGCCGCCATGGCGAAGCGGGTCAATGAATCCAGCACCAGCAGCACGTGCTTGCCCTGCGCGGCAAAGTATTCGGCGATAGTGGTCGCCGACAGGGCCGCGCGCATGCGCATCAAGGGCGACTGGTCGGAGGTGGAAACCACCACCACCGAACGCGCCCGGCCGTCCACCCCCAGCGAATCCTCCAGAAACTCGCCCACCTCGCGGCCCCGCTCGCCCACCAGGCCCACCACGGTCACGTCCGCTTCGGTGTTGCGTGTCATCATGCCGATCAGTGTGCTCTTGCCTACTCCCGAGCCGCCGAAGATGCCCACCCGCTGCCCCCGGCCCACCGTCAGTAGCGCGTCCAGAACGCGAATTCCCGTGCCCAGCGGGGTGCGAATCGAGACCCGGTCCAGCGGCGGACGCACCACCCCTTCCAGAGGAAGCGTCAGCGAGAGCAACGGCGGACGGCCACCATCGATCGGCGCGCCCAGCGCATCCAGCACCCGGCCCATCAGCGCCGGACCGACTGCGATTTCCGGGTGTACGCCCAGCGCCGATACGGTGTTCCCGTAGCGGATGCCCTCGGTGCTTTCGACCGGCATCGACAATACATTGGAGCCGCGAAAGCCGATCACCTCGGCCAGATGCATGCCTCCAAACTGGTCTTCGATCTGGCAGCACTCACCGACCGAGGCCAGCGGCCCCGACGACTCGATCGTCTGGCCCAACGACTCCAGCACCTGCCCCCGCCAGCGCCAGGGCTGGCCGCGCTCGAGATGCGCAAAATAGCGCTCCAGCATGGCCTTCATCGGCTCTCCCCCCGGCCCGCGCCGACCGGCTCGGCTGCACTGCCGGAAACGACTGTTCGGGAGCCGCCGGCGCGATCAAAGAAGCCCCGCTCAATCTCCCCCAACTGGGAGCGAATCCCCAGGTCCACCGTGCCCAGATCGGTCTCGATCACGCAATCGCCCAAAAGCATTTTTTCGCCCGCGACGACCTGCGGCCGCACCGCCAGTTTGGGCATCAGGGCAATGGCCTCGGTCCACAGGTCGAGCTCGGCCGGGGGTACGCGCAGCCGCGCCTGGGTCGAGCCGGAGAGCTGTCCCAGCGCCACCCGGACCGCTCCGGTCAATAGCAGCGGGTCCATCTGCGCCTCGCGGCGCAAGATGCGCGCCGCCACGGCCAGGGCCAGCTTTACCACCTCGTGTTCCACCAATTGAAAGTAGCGCTCTCGCTCCTCGCCAAACTCCTCCATCATATCCATGGCCTGGCGCATCCGCTGCTGCTCGGCAGCAGACTGAGCGGCGGCCTGCGCCTGATGCTCGGCCTGGCGGCCCTCCTGCACTCCCCGCTCCCGGCCGGCCTCGAAAGAACGGCGCGTCTCCTCATTCATCCGCTGCTCGTGCTCGGCGCGCTGCCTTGCCTCGGCAGCGCTCACCGCGCCCGCCGCCGGACCGGCGCCCTCAGCCTCGTCGTCTTCCCTGTCGCTCAACGCACACCAGTCCGGCTGGGATGGCGCATGGAGGCCGGCCGGGTACTCGAAGACCTGGATACGCCCCGATGCGCCTTTGCGGGTTGCCGATTCTGGTTGCTGCAAGAAGCCCCCTAAAAGCAGGGAACAGGGATCAGGGATCAGTGGTCAGAGTCAGACAAGGACATCATTGCTCGCCAGCGCATAGCCGGCTTTGGAGCGCTCTTGCCCGGATCACTTTGACGATCCATGTATCGCTGTCCACAGCCCCTGTTCCGTGTTCCCTGTTCCCTGTTCCCTGATTCGTGTTCCCTGATCCCTGATCTCTGTTACGCCAGCATCTCGTCGCCGGTCTCCAGCTTCAGAATCACCTTGCCCTCGGCCTCCAGCCGGCGCGCCAAATTGAGGATCTCCTGCTGGGCCTGGGCCACCTCGCGCGAGCGCACCGGCCCCAGAACTTCCATGTCTTCCTTCAGCATCTCCACGGCCCGCGAGCTCATGGACTTGAAGATCTGGGCGCGCAGATCGTCTTTGGCGCCGCGCAGAGCCAGCGCCAGTTGCCGCTTGTCCACCCCGGAGACAATCTCGCGGATGGTGGCCGGCGGCACCGCCACCAGGTCTTCAAAGGTGAACATCAGATTGCGAATCGAAAGAGCCAGCTCCGGCTGGCCATCCTCGATGGTCTCCAATATCTTCTTCGACTCCTCGGCATTGAGCCGGTTGAGCAGATCGGCGACCGCCTTGAAGCCGGAGTAGCTCTTGCGCGCCGTGTCACCCACGCTTTCCAGGCGCCGGTGCAGAATATGGGCCACCTTCTGCGCCATCTCCGGCGAAAACTGGCGCATCTCGGCCAGCCTCTGGATGGAGAGCACCTTGTGGTCCTCGCTCAGGTTGTCCAGCACCAGCGAGGCCCGGCGCGGGTCCAGATGGGCCAGCACCAGGGCAATGGTCTGGGGATGCTCGCTGTCCAGCAGCTTGCCCAACTGCTGCGGATCGGTGCGCTGCAGCTTGGCCAGATTGCCCTGCGCGGCCTCCTGGGAACGGCGCACCAGGGCCAGCAGGTCGTCGGCGCGCTCCTTGCCAAAGGTCTCCTGCAACAGGCGGCTGGCGTAGTCCAGGCCCCCGTGCATCATGAAGTTCTGGGTCTCCAGCAGCTCCCAGAACTCCTCCATGATGTCGGCGGAAAGCTCGGGAGTGATGCCCCGCAGATCGGCCAGTTCCTCGGTCAGCCGCTGCACATCGGCCTCCGGCAGGGCGCGCAGAATCTCCTTGGCCAACTCCTCGCCCACGGCCACCAGCAACACCGCGGCCTTGCGCACCCCGCTCAAGTTCGACGTCTGACGCCGCCGCTGCCCGCCTTGATTTCCCTGTTCGGCCAAGACTTCAGTCCTTTCCTCTGCTCCAGCCCGTCCCACCTAGCCCGGCCACGTCCAGCCCGTCCCACCTAGCCCGACCGCATCCAGCCCGACCGCATCCGGGCATCAGTCGGAGTGAATCCAGCTCTGCAACAGCCGCGAGCTTTGCGACGGCTCACGCTGCAGGTGGCCGGTGACCTGCTCGAAGATCTCCTGCAACCTGATCCGCTCCGGATCGATTTCGACCGGTTCCGGCGCTTTCAAGACGCGCTCCGCCACGGCCTCAGTGCGGCCGGCGGTCAGTTCCTTGACCCGGGGGGCCAATCCGCCCCCGGCGCGGCGCAGAGCCGGACGCACCCCTAAAGCCACGATCAGCAGAATACCGAGCAAAACCGCCGCATACTTCACCAGAACCGGAGAGTTCTCGGCCGTGGCCAGCACCTGGCGGGGCAGCGAGACCGGTTGCTGCACCCGGTTATCCTCGAAGGCCAGATCCTCGACCTTGACGATGTCTCCGCGCGCCGGATCAAAGCCCACCGCGGCCTCGGCCAGCGCGGTCAGGTTGCGCAACTCGTCGGCCGAGCGGGGCTGCCATTGCGCCACCTTCCCATTGCCCACCGGCTGCACCAGCCGGTCGTTCACCACAATGGCCGCGGTCATCCGCCGCACCCTTCCCGGGCCTTCGATCAGATGCCGAACAGTCTTTGATACTCCATAGGTCCCCGACTCGCTTTGCGCGCTCTGGGGCGGCGTGGTTTCCTTGGGATAGACGGGCAGGGCCTGCGAGTTGGGGGCATTGGAGGCGGTGCCCGGAACGCCGGCCGCCACCGGTTGCGAGCCCGAGGATTGCTCGGTGCGCTGCATGGCCAGGGTCACGGTCTGATTGGGATCGTAGAGGTCCTGGGTCTCGTCGGTGGCCGACATATCATAGTCCAGGGTCACCGAGGCGCGCACGTTGCCCGAGCCGGTGACCGGCTCCAGAGTGGCGACCAGCTTGTCTTCCAGCGCCTGCTCGGCGGTCAACTGCATCTGCTCGGCGGTCTTCGGTCCCAGAGGCAGGTTGCCGTCGGCATCCACCAGCACCACCCGGTCCGGTGTCAGCCCGTCGACGGCCGAGGCCACCAGGTTGCGAATCGCATCCGCCTCCCCGTCGGCCAGGGTGCGATGGCGCAGCTTCAGCACCACCGAGGCCTTGGCTGGCCGGTCGGCATCGCGAAACAGGGAATCGTGCGGCATCACCAGGTTGACCTGCGCCGAGGCGACGTCGGTCAGCGAACTGATGGTATGTTCGAGCTGTCCTTCGAGCGCCCGCTGATAGTTGACCTGTTCGTCAAACTCCGATCCCACCCAGTTGGGCTTGTCGAAGAGTTCAAAACCCATCCTGCCGGTCTTCAGTCCCTTGGCCGCGGTCAGCAGGCGCGCCTTGTCGAGATCGGCGGCCGGAACCAGCAGGCCGGCGCCGTTGGGGATGGGTTCAAAGGGAATCTGCGCCTGGGCCAGAGCCTGGCTGGCCTGGCGTACATCGTCCGGATCCATATCCACGTAGAGCGTGCGCCAGTCGGTGCGCAGGCCATACCAGAGCAGGCCGCCCAGCAGCAATACCAGCAGCCCGCCCGCCACCAGCGCCCAGCCGCGCTCGGCCGGCTGCATTGCGGCCCAGCGCACCCGCGCCCGGCCCCAGAGCCCGGCCAGCCGGTCGGTCAACTGCGGCTCTCCGGGCATCCGCGGCGCGCTCTTTTCCATCTGTGTTCCGGTGGCCATGGTCTCTCTATCCAGTGGTCGGTTGTCAGTGGTCAGTGGTCAGTAAGCTGGTGATCAGGCGAGCGGCTGAAAACTGACCACTGAAAACTAAAATTGCATACCCAGCACGCTCTGGTAGGCCTGTACAGCCTTGTTGCGCACCGCCAGCGCCATTTCAAATGCCATGTTCGCCTTCTCGGTGGCGATCATCACCTGATGCACGTCCACGCCGGAGCCGGTCATCAAACCGGTCACCGCGGCGTGGGCCTGGTTCTCCAGTTGATTCACCTGGCCCACCGCATCCGTCAACAGATCGGAAAACGGAGTTGGCGCGAGGTTATCGCCAGTTGCCCCCGAGGCTCCTGTCAAAGACGAAGACGTAGCCGTGGAAGGCATGCCCGCAACCGTATCGGCGAGATTGGAAAACGCCTGGGCTGCGGCGGTCATGGGGTTGATTGCTGCGGTCATGGTCCCTCCTGCTGCTTTGTAACTGGCCTACGCGCCAACTGCCGGTTTGCGTGCCCCGCGCCTATGACTTGGCAATCTCCAACGCCGCGGTGATCATGGACTTTTCGGCCTGCACGGCAGAGCTATTCAGTCCGTATGCACGTGTCGCCCCCATCAAGTCCACCATCTCTGTGACAGGATTAATGTTGGGATAGGAGACATACCCGTCCGAACCGGCATCGGGATGTCCCGGCTCATAGCGCTTCAGCGGAGCCGATGGATCCTGGACCACCCCGGCGATATGCACGCCCGGCACTGTCGGCGTATTTCCACTGAGATTGAGCGGAATCAAAGGCGGCAGCAGCGCGGGCAGCGGCGGCAAAGGCGTGGATTCCGATAAGGAATTTCCCGCCGCCGCCATTTCCGCATCTCCGGATGCCGCAGCCGCTGTCCCGGCAGCCGCATTGAAGGAGCTGACAAACTCCGGATCGCCGGGATTGGCGGCAAAGACCACCTGCTGGCGGCGGTACGGACCACCCTCGGCGGTGCGCGTGGTCTCCACGTTGGCCATATTGGCGGAGACCACCTCGGCGCGCATCCGCTCGGCTTCCATGGCCCCGCCCGAGGTTTCCATCATTGCAAACAGGTTCATCCCGAGGCCTCCTCTCAGGAAACCAGTTGCACGTTGCGGTCCAAGTTACTTGTCCGCGGAATGGATAGCGTCCAAGACGCGCTGATATTCCAGGTGCAGCAGGGCCACGCCGGTCTTGAATTTCAGTTGCGCCTCAGCCATGTTCATGCCTTCGCGCTCCAGGGAGACATCGTTGCCGTCGGGCCGGGAGATCAGCCCGTCCTCCGGCTGGATGCGCACCGCGCCGGCCGCGCTGCCCTGGTCCACGCCTTTCATCGCATCCTTCATCTCGGCCTCGAAGTCCATGCCCACGGCGCGATAGCCGGGGGTATCGATATTGGCCATGTTCTCGGCCGTCAGCTTGGTCTCGCTGACGGCCAGATCCAGATAGCGGGCAATCTGATCGCTCAGACGGGTCTCAACCTGCATCGCCATTTTTTCCTCCTCGCCCGCCTCCGCTTGCCGGGCCCTAGTTGATCGACAGCCCGAAGTCAATCTCCCGTGCGGTCACCACGGCCTCGTCACCGGCCAGGATCGCGCCCCGCTCCAGCACATGCTCCAACTCGCGGACATTGCCCGGCCAGTCGTGCGCGGACAGCTTGGCCAGCGCCGCCGCATCCACCTGCTTGATGGGCGCCTCGCGGCCCATCCGCGCCAGAAAGTGGTTGACCAGCAAAGGCAGATCCTCGGCGTGATCGGCCAAAGATGGGGTGCGGATCAGAAAGACAGCCAGCCGGTAGTAGAGGTCGGCGCGGAAGGTGCCGGTCTGGGTGTGCTGCGCCAGCGGCCGATGGGTCGCGGCCACAATCCGCACATCCACCTTTACCGTCTCGTTGTCGCCCACCCGCTGCAGCTCGCCGCACTCCACAAAGCGCAGCAGCTTGGATTGCAGGCTGAGCGGCATCTCGCCGATCTCGTCCAGAAACAATGTACCGCCGTCGGCGGCCTCGATGCGCCCCACGCGCCCCTGCACCGCTCCGGTAAAGGCGCCGCGGGTGTGGCCGAACAGTTCGGCTTCGAGCAGGGCCTCGGGAATGGCCGCGCAGTTGATGGCCACAAAGGGTTTGCGGCAGCGGGTCGACAGCCGGTGCAGAGCCTCGGCCACCAGTTCCTTGCCCGAGCCGGTCGGCCCTTCGATCAGCACCGGGGTCGAGCGCGGAGCCACCAGGCGGATGCGGCGGATGACCTCCAACATGCAGGGAGCGTAGCCGATC
>VFSW01013462.1_pt1 | contig 11368 bp, 10 predicted proteins | sample 5358111 | NCBI WGS metagenome assembly VFSW01 (sample SAMN11554181, study PRJNA540505) | mine drainage metagenome | isolation source: sediment from site ElyBrook_90M | place: USA: Ely Copper Mine, Vershire, VT | collected 2017 | reverse complement strand
GCTCTGTAACGTTCCCATTGCCCCACATAACATCAGGTTTATATTTCCATAAAAAACTTAACATCGATGCCGGAATTTTCTTCATGGCTCCCCGCTCGGGAATATCACCCGAAGTATAAAAGGTAACTCCGCCCAATCCACTCGGAGTCATTCTTCCGAAAATTGCCCGATTGAAGTTATCTATGCCGTCAGCCGGATTGTCCGTCGCCGTTTTCAGAGAAAATATTGTTTTCATGTGGATATCCCCATTATAATACAGAATCCAGCCCCAAGGGTAAAGAAAAATTTGCCAAAACATCCTCAAGGAGTTACTGTTCGGATAGCACTCTTGATTCAAGAATATTGCAAAAGATCAAAGAACAAGGAGAACGAAGAATGAAAGTGGCAATGGTATATCCTCTGCCTTCACCCGTGTCACCGCAGAAAAACTGCGCACTCTCGATCATCTACCCCGGACGGGCGGCAGAAGATGCCGGGCACGACGTTACGTTCTGGGATGCACGCCTCGACACCGAAGCGCAGCTTTGGGACAACATCCGCACGGCGGACATTGCTTCCATCAGCTCGCTCTCCGGCTTCCAACTCGGCGAATCCATGCGAATCGCCAACTATTGCCGCATACACTTTCCACTGAAGCCGATCGTCTGGGGCGGCGTTCATGTTACGTTCCAACCCATCCAATCCCTGCACGAGAACTTCGTTGATTTCGTCGTTCTCGGCGAAGGAGAGCTTCGGTTTCCCAAGCTGCTCGCCGCAATCGAATGTGGCTGCGGGTTCGACGAAATCGATGGCATCGGCTACAAAAAGACAAGTGTCGGTTTCCCGCTTTCGCCATACGGAGTCGAAATATTCCGTCGCCGCGAAGCAGAACAAGGCGACACAGCCTTCGGCCTCAACCTTCGCGTCATCAGCGGAGGCAAGGAGATCATCGAATTACATGATCCCGATGGCCTCTACGAAAAGAACATTATCGTTCAGCGCCGCGAGCTCGCCGTCGACCTCAAGGCGCATTACGTATCGGCGATATCGCCTGCAACGAAACGATTATTCGTCGCTGCCGCCGCACGGAACGAGGTAATCCTCCAGACGTCGCGCGGATGCAATTGGTCGCCAACGAGCTGCGAATTCTGCTCCGTAGGCGGACAATATACGCAATACGATCGAAAAACCGGGAAAATAAGTTCGGTTTATCGCTACATTCCCTACGAAATCTGGGCGCAAGATTTCCAGGCGATCTGGGATACCCTACCGTTCACGTTCTGTGAATTCGAGGATGAAAATTCCTCGTGGTTCATCAAGGACTGGCGGTACGCGGAGCTCGCAAAAAAGCTTGGCGTGAAGTATCATCTTCATCTCCGAAGCGACCAGCTTCAGAAAGAAAAGACAATCGCCAGGCTCGCCGAAACCGGATGCGTCCGCATCCATATTGGTGCCGAATCCGGCAACGCCGAAACACTGAAACTCATGCGCAAAGGCGAAGAGGTGGAAGACCACTACAAAGCCGCGCGCATGCTCGCCAAACATGGCATCGAAGGCGTCTACACCTGGATCATCGGGAATCCCGGTGAAACCGATGCCGCCATAATGGATACGCTTCGCGTGTCCGATGAGGTAAAGATGATCCACCCGCCGGGGAAAAGCAGGGCAACTATCTACGTCCTGATTCCCCTCCCGGGCACAATCGCTTTCGACCGCGCAAAGAAAGCCGGCTGGCCCCTTCCTGAAAATATGGAAGGGTGGACCGAGATGTCAGCCGCTTTCAATCCCACGCTTCCGGCATGGATGAATAACCTCTATTTCATCGCCGGCTTTCACCACAACAAGTACCACAAAACAGCCCAGAATTTCCCGGGCTGGTGGCGGCTCCTCATTCTCCCGTTCGAGCATGCCATGGAATGGCGATGGCGGATGGGCATACGGACCAAAAGTCCGACATGGTTCGCCGGCTTCGGCTTTGAGTATTGGTGTATCACCAAATTGCTGAAGTGGCGAAGCCGGCGCTCGGCAGGACAGATCCTCGAGGGCAAGACGCAAATCCCGAAGCTCCTCGAGCGATTAATGCCCGGCATGGCGGGGCATTAAATCTACCATCAGAGGCAATCAGAAATGATTGCCTCTTTATCTATTTTACTTTTCTACAAACCGCGATAAACACATAGAACCGATTAACTTCCTCGATAGAAACCTTTCGCCGTAATTTCAATACATCCAACTTTGCAGTCTTCTTAATTATTTTTTTGAAACGAGGAAGTTCTTGATACTTAGTCGGCCCATATAGATCCTCAAGCTCAAAATATTTCCCTACCGTCTGGACAAATTCACTCTTGGAAAGTTCGTGAATGTGGAATTTGTTATCACTCTCCGCTTTTCCGTAATGATCTCCCTGTCGGGAGAGGAAAGGATCAACCGTCCGCCGGGAACAAGTATCCGCTTGAACTCGGAAAGCATATTCTCTTGATTCTCTATGTGCTCCAATGTTTAAAAAAGAAGTTATGACATCAAAAACCCCTCCTCAAAAGGAAGTGGCTTGTTCAGGTCTCCTTGGATATAGACGATATTCCTTTTCTTATGATGCTCATTGGTCCATTGGAGCGCATGCTCGCTAAACTCAAATCCAACAACGCTTGCAGCGACCTCGGAGAGTATCGCAGTACCATACCCCGTCCCGCATGCAGCATCCAAAACGCGATCACCTTCGCCGATGAACATCTTCATAAGCTTATATCGCACAAAATGATCTTCTAGCGCCAGCTCATCTATTTTTTGTCTCACCAAGATAGAGACGTTCCCCCGCCTGAAATTCCTTCTAATTATGATTATTCATGAAATATCCTGCTTATTATACATAATGGCACTGATTTCTACCAAAAACCGGATCATACTACGTCTTCCTTTGGAAAAATAGCCTAGTCGAAGCAAAGAGATACCATCCCGTCAACCTTACCTTTTCTAAAAACGTAAGATTCGAAATCCCCCAGAGAAAACGCATGCTCGTCAGATCCGTTCTCATTTTCTCGAAACGGTTTTTAATCGAATTTAAAATGCGAGCCATCGTGAGCGGTTCATTTTTAATAGAGGGCTTCGGGATCCGCTTGGAGAACAACAGCTCGTCAACAAAAACAAATGGACCGCGGACAAGGCCACGGAAAACAAAGCTGACGTCATCCTCGTAGCGTTCGATAAATCGTTCCTTTTCGATAGCCCATTTTCTCCATAACCCATACATCAAAATTCCCTTCCCATCCGTCGAATAGAATAAAATATATTTCTTCAGACGTTCATACGGGTGGACATCAAATGGGAAGAATAATTTTTCATCAGAAAGGTTCCGACGACCATCGTCATAAAAAGTTTCGAACTTCGGGAATGCTACGACAGCATCTTGGTGGGCAAGCAAGGCATCTAAACATAATTCAAGAAATTTCGGCGCCCATAAATCATCATCCGATGCTATTAAGCAATAATCTGCAGTTGCCGCTACGGTCCGTAAACATACGGTTGCGTTTGCAACCGCGCCGATATTCACCGGCTGTCGAATATAACGGAATCTTGTATCCTTCTTACAATAGTCCTCACAAAGAGCCTGCGTTCCATCCGTGGAAGCATTATCTGAGACGATGAGAATGAAATTCTCATGGGTTTGGGCAAGAAACGCATCGATCGCTTTTTTCAAAAAAAACGACCGATTATAGGTCAAAATTCCTATTGCTATCAGCCGAGAATGATCTTGAGGCATTGCTTCATTCAACTGCCGCGATGAACTGCTCAATTTTTTCCGGAGTGAGACCGTATCTATCTTCAAAATATTCCGCAGATCCAATGCGCTCCTCATATTCCTCCTTCGGGCTCAACGATAACAATTCCACTCCTTGAATATTATGTTCCACAAAGAATTGGGCAATGGAATTAAAAAGTCCCGCAGACTTGAAATTATCTTCGATTACGATGATCTTTTTATATGTTTTTAGAAGGCTTCCCATTGCCTCTCCGTCAAAAGGTTTTATCCTATCCATGGCAAACAACGAAACACCAGAATGGTTTCCAATGGCTTTATAGATATTTTGCACCATTTTCCCATGAGAAATAGTAAGAATCGTCGACGCCTCCCTTGAGATGATAAATCGATTTATTTCGGTAATCTCTTTACTTTCGGACAAACCACTTTTCGTAAACCGTATAAAAGCAGCTTCATTTTTAAGAGTGAGAGCCTCCTGAAAAATAGCGCGCATCGATTCATTGGTACTTGGCGAATAGATCCTAATATTTGGCAATGCTTTAATACCCGCCATATCATCGAGCGCGAGATGCGTCGGACCCAGGATACCATTATCAAAGCCCGTGGTAGTTCCAACTAAAATCGGAGCGTAATTATGCAAACAAATATCATCTCGAATTTGTTCGAACGCGCGCTCTGCCAAAAAATTTGTGTATGAATAGAGTATCGGCTTAAAGCCCAAGTTACATAGCCCCGCAGCAACGCCAACCAGATTTTGTTCGGCCACCCCGACATTCATGGCACGATCAGGAAATTTCTCAAGCATTGATTCAACCAAGTTGAAGCCTACGTCGCCCGTGACAAAGAAGACATTATCATTCTCCGCTACGGCTTTTTTTATCTCATCAAAAAGAATCTCTCTCATATAATTCGTGTAGCATTCAGTTCGGCGACGGCTTTTTTATAATCCTCCCCCATCGGCGGTCGATAATGCCATACTGCATTTCCTTCCATAAAAGATACGCCCTTCCCTTTTGTGGTGTGACAGATGATCGCAAGCGGTCCATCAAGGCGATCGAGCTGCTTGATCGCTTCCAAAACCTCTTGTTCATTATTGCCATCAACCTCGACGACAGAAAAACGGAAACTTTTCATTTTTTCGCCAATGGGTGCTACATCACACCAATTCTTAAATTCACCCATTTGACTGATGCCGTTATTATCGATAAGAACACAGAAATTCTTTAGCTTGAGTTGCCCCGCAAGCATAAACGCTTCCCAATTTGAACCCTCTTGGAGTTCGGCATCTCCGGTAACGACAAACACTCGCCCACTTGATGTTCTAGTACGTAAACCAATAGCCATTCCCACGCCAACACTCGCGCCATGACCAAGGGAACCCGTAGAATGTTCGACATGAGGAACTCGATGGCTCGCATGACCTTGTAATAGTGAGCCATTTTTAGCGCACGTCGAAAGTTCGTCATCAGACAGCAAGCCCCTCATTTGCATGACGCAATATAGGGCGGCCGCTCCATGCCCCTTACTCATAATCACTCGATCGCGCGCAAGATCGTTATGCTTAATTTTTTCTATATCAACACTTTTAAATACCGCATTCAATATTTCAACCACAGAAAACGAAGTTGCCACATGAGCGGCACCGGCCTCGCTAATAGCTTTTATGATTTTCAATCGAATCTGTTGATTTTCCTTGGTCATTGACGAGATTGGCTATAGCAGGGGGAAATTTATATGGCAACGCTTGCATAACATCGCATAACGGAGACCCTCTTTATGATTGCCTCCCTTCGTATAAATCAAATGAAGTAAATAGAAAGACCTATAGACCGTTCGCCAATCTGCATTCAATGTCTGTGTTATCGATTTTAATACCCGTATAGCCTCGGCGCCATCCCCCGCCTTCCATACCTTCTTGGCATATTCAAAAGCTACTTTATCACGAGGGTTATATTTCATGTTCTTTATGATCTCCCACTCAAGCGATTTCTTAAAATATTTCTGTATATCTTTACCGTCTCCGCCATCTTTAATATACGACAATATCTGTCGAGCGAGTGGAGACAACTGCATGCGCTTATTTTCGACGAAATATCCAAATAACTCATTTATTAATGCACCATCCAGATTATCATGTATCAACGCATGCTCATATTTCTTGATATATTCCACGACTTCATCTTTAGAGCCATCTATTGTTTTCATGCCGCTTATCAAAATCTCTTCAAACGGACGCATGTTCTTTTTCATCGCCTTCCTGAATGCATGCTGATTGGCAACGATTTTGATTGGAGAATATCCCAAAATATCCATATTCATTATGAGTGACTGCGGCGATGGAATTCCTACCACGGCGACATGGGACGTAGATCCGTCATAATATGCTGACTCATATTTCTCTCCAGTCAAACCAAAACGCTTCTGCTTATTTTGATAGATAATATCTTTTAATTCCAAATCCCTGGCAATGGTCGCCGTTAGATATTTCTCTGGCAAACAGATGGTGTCGATTACTAGCATTCGTTTAGTAATCGAATCGAGGTTGCGAATAGCGATAGCGATCGATTCAACATGATGAAGCACCCCGATGCAAAGCACGATATCAAATTTTTCTTTTCCAATATTTTCAAGACTGCCAACTCTAAATTGCACCCTTGTTTTTATACCAAGCAATCTTCTTATCCCTTCTCCTTTTAAAAGATTTTTGTTGCGAGGCTCAATCCCCACGAGCTTCTTGAACGGCAAATCGCTTAATTGATGGAGTATCCAGCCATCATAACAACCCACATCGATAATACTCAACTTTTTCAATTGAGCGTGAGTAAACTTACCTACAATAAGTTTTCTTAATTCTTTTGCTAAAAAATCGGCGCGACCCTCCAGACCTTCTTCATGGCTAACCGAAATACCATTTCCCTTCCAGGGGCTATGCGTAAATGGCCCATAAGAGTTCACTGTCTCTATCCATTGTGAATTTTTCTGGGTAATCATTGAAGTTATTCTAGTAAAAACCGAGTGCTACACGAATGGAATAAGGGTCTGTATGCCCGTCGAGAAGTCAATCTTCGGAAACCATCCGAGCAGCTCCCTCGCCTTCCGGTTCGAAGGATTCCGCACGCTGACCGCTGTGGGGCTAGACTCTATCACTCGCACCTTCTTCTCAAATATTTTTTCACTCTCAGCGACGATGTCTCTCATCGTGATGACCTTGTCCGCAGAAAGATTGATAATCTGGAAATCAGTCCTTCCGAGCCCTGCGATAATCCCGCGGGCAATATCCTCAACGTGCACAAATCGCCTCCCCGACCGAAGAGAGCCGACCGTGATCGTGTCGTTGTTCTTCACCGAACTCATAACCGATTCCACTGCCGAACCAAGCGCCTTCCGCGGCCCATAAATAATAGCGAACCGGAAGATCGTCGTCGGTATGAACCCTCGGGCATATTGCTCGCGAAGGTTCGCCTCGCTCACGAGCTTTGAGAGTGCGTATTCGGAAGTGTGCCCCGCGATGTCAATCAGCGCGTCCTCATCCTTCTCTTCGTTGCCGATAAACTTTTCGTATACCCACTCGCTCGAGGCGAACATAAACTGTTTAACGCCCCTTGCCTGAGACGCCCGCATAAGATTCAAAGTCCCCATCACATTGGTCGTAAAACATTCGTATGATTTGCCCGCGCAATCCTGATCGCGCGACAGCGCCGCGAGATGTACTATAGCATCGGCATTCTCCGGAAAAATCGCGCCTATGTTCGGATCGTTAATATCGCCGATTCTGAAATCATAGTTCAGATCGCTTGTTTTCGCGAAATCAAAACCGAAAACCTCGATTCCCCGCGCCAAACACTGAGCGATAAGCTCGCGCGCCACGAAACTTTCCGAACCCGTAACAATAATCTTCATAAATCTTCGGAGATTGTCTTCTTAATGCCTGCTTTTAATGTTGTTTTTGGTCGCCATCCTAAATCATGGCGCGCCGCCGCAAGGTCTGCGTAAAAACCTCCTGACGATGCGCCACGAAATAATGTTTTGACGCGAAGCCAGCCTTCCCTTCCCGCTAACTCAGTATAAATGATTTCGGCAATCTTTTTAATAGGGATCGGCTTACCCGATCCAATATTATATATTCCGCCGTCCTTGCCGTTCTTCACCGCGTCTAAAATTGCCGCGGCGACATCTCCTGTGTAAACAAAATCATTCCGCATAAGCGGAGTCTTCAAGATAGGTGGCAAGTTATTTTTTGCCGCATCGATGATAAACGGAATTACGGACGATTTTCTTTGTCCGGGGCCGTAAATATAAAATGGCCGGAGCCAGACAAATGCCATGTCTTTTTCATGAGCAATCTGCCGACCCATGATATGCAATGAATGCTTAGCGGCCGAAAAAGCATTATGTGGGCGGATACATTGTTCCTCTGAAATTTTTCCGATGACATTTCCGTATTCAAAACAGGATCCTATTGCTATAATTTTTCTACATCCGGCTTCGCCAAGCGCACTAATAAGGTTGAGACCACCGATTAGGTTGTTCGCGCACCTTGTGGCGCTGAAATCAGGAATTCCTTCCCATGCAAGATGAATAGCGGCCTCTGGTTTAAATTTTTTCAGCACGCCGCGCCAGCGTACAATAGCAGCAAGATCTCCCCGTACAAACTCTACGCCGCGCTCCCTCTGCCGGGCGGACCGCGAAAGAACCAACAATCGATGACCACGGGCGCGAAGTTCCGCTACAACATGCCTTCCCAAAAATCCTGTCCCACCGGTCACAAAAATTTTCATTGGTTTAATTTTGTCGTTACGACTTCCAACAGGTCGCCGTCGGGCTCCATAAGAATCGTCCCGCATCCAGCCGCCTGACCCGCCTCCACATCTCGCGGATCATCGCCGATAAAAACGGCGCGCGGCAGATCAATGTGGTGAATAAGCGCAGCCTGCAACAAAAGACCCGGCTTCGGCTTTCGGCATTTGCAATGATCCTCGGCGTTATGAGGGCAATAGAAAATGCCCGATATTTTACCTCCCCGTTTTTCAATCTCTTGCTCCATATATTTATGAATCTCAAAAAGATCACCCTCGCTCATAAGTCCTCTTCCAACGCCGGCCTGATTCGAAACCACGTACACTTCATAACCCTGCCCGGTGAGCCACGCGATAGCTTCAATCGCCTTTGGCAGAAATTGAAACTCCTTCACGTTTAAAACATACTCCCCGGGAGGCATTTTCTTGTTAATAACCCCGTCGCGATCGAGAAAAACGACCTTCTGCGGACCGAGAAATTTCTCGGTCATCGCGCGCCGTTCCGGCGTGCTCAAACTGTAATAAACCTGGTCGACGGGAAATCCCGCCAGTTGACGTTGTGCAATAAGCTCCGGAAAAAGATCTTTATCAAGCCACGTATTGCCGGCGGGCAAGAAACGCAAAGCCGCCTTCTCCACGACGAAAAAGCCGACGTCGACGCCGTTCAATCCGGAAGCGTTTCGAGATTTGTCGTATATCCGAACGCGGCCATCCTCGTGCAAGAAAAGGTTGTTCTTCGTAAACCCATATTGGTTTGTATAAACCGTCATGGTGGCAAGCGCGCTTTGCGCTTCGTGAAAGCCAAGCAATTTCCCGATATCAAAACGGAGGTAGTTGTCGCAATAGGCAAGAAGAAACCGGTCGTCGAGCAAGTCAAGTGCGTTGCGCACGCGCGTTCCGGTAGCCTCCTCGACCGCACCGACCGAATACTTCACCGTCACGCCAAACGATGAACCATCGCCGAGGTACTCCCGGATCTTCTCAGGCATATATCCGAGCAGCATCACCACCTCTTCGACGCCGTTTCTTTTAAGCTCTTCGATCAGGTACGACAAAAAAGGTTTGCCGTTCACCGGAACAATCGCCTTCGGATTGTCGTAGGTATAGGGACGAAGTCGCAGCCCCATGCCGCCGGCTAAGATCGCCGCTTGTCGTACTTTCATTTTTGCTGCCATGCTAGATTAATATCAAAGTCGGACAAAGATTGCAATTATCCAAGCCACCGCAAATGCTCGTCAAGCTTTTTTTTCTCCAAAAGATGCTTGATTTCCTGAAGTCGATTGCAAGCGCGCCCGCGGAATTGCGCCTCGGTAAAGTTTATATTTTTAAAGAAATCGACGAGTTCTTTCCCGCCCTTATCCAAGTTCCATTCCGGATGATAATATTCTTTCAAAACAGAAAGTATCTTTTCAAAGCTCACGCGATATGTCCTCGAATCGCCGCCGTGTTCTTCCGTAAAAACGAGCGTACTTCCAGGCACCGCGCGCTGCGCGGCCTCCGCAAGATCGCGCACCGTGTAATTCCCGTTCGGAATGCCGACGTTGAACGATTGCCCGGCAACCAAGACCAACGGCGCCTCAAGTCCGGCGATATAGGCCGCCGAAACATCGCGAACGTGCACCACCGGCCGCCACGGCGTACCATCACTCTTTATTTCTATTTTACCCATCGTATAGGCCGATGCCACCAAATTATTGTAAACGATATCACACCGCAAATTCTGGCTAGCCCCAAACACGGTTGACGGACGCATGCAGATGACGGCAAAGTTCGCAGCGCCCAACTTCTTTAATTCGATTTCCGCATCCCACTTGGTCCAGGCATAGGTCGTTACGCCATACGACCCCGCCTCATCTTCGGTAAGCTCGTGGCTCGTGTCGGCAACGCCATACATGCTCTGCGAAGATGAATAGATAAAGCGCTTTACGCCGGCTTCCTTGGCAAGCTTTGCGAGTGCGATAGTCGCCTTATAATTAATATCTTCGGTGAGTCCTGGCGCAAGTTCGCCTAGCGGATCGTTGGAAAGCGCAGCGAGATGGATAATAGCATCGATACCGGCGACATCTTCCGCGGCGGCATCCCGAATATCTTTCTTGATCTGCCGTTGGACGGATAACGATGGCTGAACGAGGTAACACTCGTCGTAATATCCCGTATCGTATCCCGTCAGCTCGTGACCCGCAGCCGCAAGAATCTCGGTTAGCACCGATCCTATATATCCTTTATTCCCCGTAATAAGAATCTTCATCGCGCAAATTAAAGTTCTACCATCGGCAGGTTATCTTTGTCGATAAGCGGCCAATTGGCATCCTTGTCGGAAATCAACGCCGGTTCCTTGAATGGCCACTCAATGCCGATATATGGATCATTCCATCGTATTCCCCGCTCATGTTCCGGCGAATACGATTCGGTCACAAAGTATTGAAGTTCACAATTCTCTGTTAGCGTCTGGATCCCGTTGGCGCATCCCTTCGGACAAATAACCATGTTCATTTTCTCCGGAGTCAGGATAACAGAATACCACTGGCCATAGGTTGCCGAATTTTTTCGGAGATCGACGGCCGTCCAGCAAATTTCGCCACGCAGACATTGAAGCATCTTGTCTTCGGCTTTCGGCGCGAGTTGATAATGCAATCCCCGCGTTGTTCCTTTTACCTTACTGAGGGACCGGTTAATGTGAACTATGGGATAATCGATGCCGATTTTCGCCAACTCTTCCTTTGCAAAATTCCTCACGAAAAAACCCCGATCGTCCATACGCGGTTCGAGCGCAATCTCATATACGCCTTTTATTTTTGTTTCGTTGAATATCATCAAGTTATAGTATATGAAAATT
>VFSW01013461.1_pt1 | contig 11368 bp, 10 predicted proteins | sample 5358111 | NCBI WGS metagenome assembly VFSW01 (sample SAMN11554181, study PRJNA540505) | mine drainage metagenome | isolation source: sediment from site ElyBrook_90M | place: USA: Ely Copper Mine, Vershire, VT | collected 2017 | reverse complement strand
GATGGTGCTCACCGGCCTCCTCTATTTCACCACGACGACGGTGTGGTACGCGGTGTTGCACCAGTCCTAACCGGGCGAGCCGCGCGTCCAGACGGAGGAGCCGCGCGGCGACGCTCTGCTCATCTTTTGCGGGCGCGGGCAAGCAGGGCCTGATCGCATAGGCACTTGAGCAAACCATGGCGACAGCGTTCGAAAGAAGCTATCATTCCCGTCCGTATAGGAGGGGAGCGACGACCATGACCAAGTTCACGCGCCTTATACTTATCGTCCCGTTGCTGTCGGTTTTCGCCGCGGCATCGCTGTCGGCGGCGCTGGCGGCCGACAAGAAGTCGACATCTACAACCTCGTCAAAGAGCGCCACCAAGACCGGCGGAAAGAGTACCGGCGGCGATTCCAAGGGTGGAGGCTCCCCAACCGACGCCGTAAACAACGCAGTCGGTGGCGCCGTAAATAACGCGGTCGGCGGCGCCGTAGGTAACGCGGTCGGCGGTCTCCTCGGAGCGTTTGGCCCGAAGTGAAGGTTGCGTGCCGCTGCCGTTTATGGGCGTTCATGAGCCGGCATAGGCGCACACTCCAGAAGCGCTAAATGATCGCGGCGCTAGAACGACCAGCGCCGCATCATCAGGACACCGCCATCGCCTACCAGGGCGGCGATCAGGGCCGTTACCACCATTACCAGGAAGCCGACGATGATCGCGGCCGGAATGGCCGCAAGCGCGGCTTTGACGAAGAACATGACCAAACGGAAAAATGGGATGCGCAGGTCGACAATGACGAACCGCTCGGCATTTTCGCTCATGATCGGGGCTCCGGTTGTTTCGGCCGACTATCGTTCGCCAGAGTTGGCCTTGCCGCAAGTTTTCGGTGGCTGGCCGAGCCTCGCTTGTGTGCTAAAGGGGTGCAGACAGGCGAGGTGAGGCATCGACCATGACGACAGTGGCGTTGGACAATGACCTGAAGTCGGCGATCCGCAGCATCCCGGATTATCCCAAACCGGGCATCATCTTTCGCGACATCACGACGCTCCTCGGCGATGCGCGGGCCTTCCGTCGCGCCGTCGACGAACTGGTGCATCCCTGGGCCGGCGGCAAGATCGACAAAGTCGCGGGAATCGAGGCGCGCGGCTTCATCCTCGGCGGTGCCGTTGCCCATCAGGTTTCGGCGGGTTTCGTGCCCATTCGCAAGAAGGGCAAGCTGCCGTTCAAACGGGTGACCATCGGGTATTCGCTCGAATACGGCATCGATGAGATGGAGATACACGAGGATGCGGTGATCGAGGGCGAGCGCGTGATCCTGGTCGACGATCTGGTCGCTACCGGCGGCACCGCGGAAGCCGCTTGCAAGCTCCTAAAGCAGATGGGCGCCGAGGTGTTGGCGGCCTGCTTCATCATCGACCTGCCGGAATTAGGCGGTGCCGCAAAAATCCGGAAGCTTGGCGTGCCGGTGCGCACGCTCGTCAGCTTCGAGGGGCATTAAAGGCTGGGTTCATATCGGCGCGGTTTAGGCCTTGCGTCTCAAGGCCGGGTTGGCCGCCAGCGACGAGGTGAGCCGGCCCATGAGCAGCCGCAATTCGAGCTGGCGAAATTCGGCGAAAATCTCGCCGACCCATTGATGGACCTCGGTCGGCCCGCCGGGCTGATCGCCCAAGTAAGCAGCGAAAGAGAAATTCGGCCGGTCGATGACGCCGCGCACGATCGGTGAGAGGCGCGGAATGCGGATCAGGCCGCATTCGGCGCGTGTTCCCGGAAAGTCCTGCTTGGCGAACATGAGCGATACCGATTCGTTGTGCACCGGCACGAAAGTCGCTGCCAGCCGGCTTCGCAGCTCGGCATAGCTGCGCACCGTCGCCGCGGTAGGATCGCTGACGAACAGTACAATCGGCTCGATCATCCGCCGCCGCGCTTCAGGCAGGAAGCCGATCTCCGCCATGACCGCAAAGAACTGATCGAACGAGCCGTAGCCGAGATCGACGATCTTTGTACTTGCCGTATCCGCGATCAGTCGGTCGAACAGCTCCATTTGGCCGCGTGTCGTGGCGATATCCACCGGCCAGACCAGTTTTGGAAAGCGGATCGCCAGTGCCTGTTCGCGCGGATTGAGATCATATCCGACCAGCGGGCGGCGCTCGGCGCGAAAAAATTCGACCATAAGCCGCGCAATCAGCGTTTTGCCCGTCCGCGGACGCGGCGAAGCGATAATGTAGAGCGGTGCCGGCAGCATGTTATGTCCTGCCGCGGAGCCGCCGCGGCAAAGGCCGGCGCGCGGCCCACTTAGGAGCGGCTGACGACCTGAACCCGCGGGCTGTTTGCCGGTGCCGTGCCGCCGGTGGCAACGATGTCATTGAGTTTGATGCGATCATACTCGGCCCAGACGTTGCCGAGCCAATGCCGGACATAGCCACGCAGCACAAACGAATAATTTGCCGCCTCACCCTTGGTGCCCTTGTTGGCCACAAAAGTGAGGAACGGAACCGACGCGAGTTCGACCTGCTCGTAAGCCATCTCGTTGAGCTTGGGAATGGTGATCTCGACGGCGTCCTTGAACTTCTTGAAGTAGGAGGAGTGCGTGGCCTGGTCCCATTCGAAGAAGCTGGTGTTGTTGATGAAGTTCTTGCCCAGGAAATATTTGCTGTCGCCCACGAAGGCGGACGTTTCCTCGATCTCATTGAGCGAGGCGATCGAGGAGCCGAGAATGTGGAAGACGACGAAGGTGAGCTGTCCCTTTTTCACCGCGTCGAGAAATCCGATGTCGCGCAGTGAACGCAATGTCGGCGATAACAGCCCGGCGCGGACGTCGATCACCGTTACGCTCGAGTCGGTGCTCGACAAAGTGTCGAAAATCCGCATCTGGTCGGCGACCGACGTGACGTCGACGATGTCGCTGTTGTCCGGATGAAAGCGCTTCAGGGTGCCTTTGGGCGACTCGGTATCGAAGGCGCGGGTCGGCACATGATGCGCGGTGAAATAATCAAGCAGCGTGCGGGAAACCGTGGTCTTGCCGACGCCCCCCTTGTCCGCCCCTACTACGATCACGGTTGGCTTTGCCATAGTCGGTCCTTCACTGGCGCCCAGCCGCCGTAAGACTCGATGGCTCCGGCTTTCGGGATGACTGCGGCCAAATGGAGCGCGTCACGCATTTTCCCCTGGGCAAAGATTCTACACACCCCGTTTACGGTTTGGAAGCCTCAAGATGGATGGCGTGCTTTCCCGCGCCGGGTTCAGAGCGGTTTGCCGCCCGATATGGTTAATTGTGACCGCATTGCGACTAGCGGCGATCGTGTGGGCCCCAAGGTCCAGTGACGTTGCCGGTTTCCGCCGCCGAGGCGTCACTCGCCCCGGTTTCGGTGGATGTGCCCCAGGGGCCGGCCGATGGTGGTTGGCCCCACGGTCCGGCGGAGGCTGCTACCGGCTGCTCGGTAATCGCTTGGGTCTCTTGCTCCGGCACGGCGAGCCGGCCGGGATCATGGCCGCCGGCAAATCTTACCAAGGCCGCGACCCGGCTATCGACCGAAGGATGGGTATCGAACAGCTCGCCAAAGCCTTCGCGCGGATTGTCGATGCACATTTCCATGAGTGCCGAAGTCGCACGGGGCAGTTCGCCGCGACCCTCGATCTTGCGCAGCGCCGCGATCATGGCGTCGGGGTTTTTGGTCAACTCGACCGAGCCGGCATCGGCCAGGAATTCGCGGGAGCGCGATAGCGCAAGGCGAATGATGAACGAGAGCAAATAGGCGACGACGATCAGCACAATGGCGATCAGTATGGCCAGGCTGGCGCCGCCGCCGCGACGGTCGTCGGACGACCGCGGGCCGCGGAACCCGCCGTAGAACCACAGCCGGAAGAACAGTTCCGCAAAAAACGAAATGGCGCCGGCAATAATGACGGCGATCACCATCATGCGAACGTCGCCGTTGCGGATGTGCGTCAGTTCGTGGCCAAGCACCGACTCGACTTCGGCATCGTTGAGCCGAGCAAGCAGGCCTGAGGTGATGGTGATGGAATACTGTTTCTGGTTCATCCCGGTGGCGAACGCGTTTAGCGCGTCGGAGTCCATCACCTTGAGTTTCGGCATGGTAATGCCGCGCGAGATGCAAAGATTTTCCAGAATATTGTAGAGCCGCGGTTCTTCAGTGCGGGTGATCTCGCGGCCGCCGGTTATCGCGTCGATCATATTCTGATGGAAGAAATACGCGATCACTATCCAGAGCGCCGTGCCGATCGTAGCCAGCGGCGCCGCGCTGATCAGGTCGTTCAATGCCCGCTGCATCAGCGTATTGAGGTCGGCGTCGACCGACAGCGCCTCGGCGGTCAACGCGCCGGCATAAACCATCAGGTAGACAAGAAAAAATAGTCCGATCAGGAGCGCGATCGAACGCCGCCGGTTCGACTGGATGTGGCTATAAAGACCGTATGCGGCCATGGCCAATTATCCGGCGCGCTCGCGTGGTCAGAATTTTACTTGCGGCGCCTCGCCCAGAGTCTTGCGCTCGTCGCCGAGGTCGAAGAAGTCTTTCGGCGCAAAGCCGAGAGCCGAGGCGAATATTGCTGCAGGGAGTCTCTGGATGCCGGTATTGTATTCCTGCACCGCATTGTTGAAGAAGCGCCGCGCCGCAGCGATCTTGTTCTCGATATCGGTCAACTCCGCCTGTAGTGCCTGGAAGTTGGCGTTGGCTTTAAGATCGGGATAGGCCTCGGAGAGGGCGAAGAGTTGGCGCAACGCGCCCGAGAGCATGTTCTCGGCCGCCGCCTGTTGCGCCGGACCTTGGGCCGCCACCGCGACATTGCGGGCCTTCACCACCTCGTCGAGCGTGCCGCGTTCATGCGCGGCGTAGCCCTTCACGGTCTCGACCAGGTTGGGCACAAGGTCGTGCCGCTGGCGCAATTGCACGTCGACATCGGCAAAGGCCTGGTTCACCCGCTGTCGCATGGTGATGAGACCGTTGTAGATCGAGATCACCCACACCACCAGAACGACGATCACGGCAAGGACGATCAGTGTTGAAGTGCCCATCGGCGGCAATCCTCCGGTATGACTGGCGACAAATAGCTTTGGCGGACGTAAAATAGGCAAGATCGCGGCGGCCCGCACACAACCGGCGGCTCGGCCTCCGCGCCGGCTCCCCTAAAATAGGATAATTCATCGCTGCCGTTAAGGTTAGCCAGCGATGAATATCGCTCGCCCGTCGCCCCTCAGCTAGGGATTGGCCGACGAAAAGAGGGTGAGCGTCATGTCGAAGCCTCTTGGCTTTCTTTCCTCCGACGGCGCGCAAGGCAACGCCATCCTGGAGCAAATCCGCAATCTCGACACCGCGCAGTGGGACAACACGCGCACCAGCGTCGACGATAAGCCCGACTCGGACGCAGCGGCCAATCGCAAGCAGCTTGCGCGCGATATCGCCGCGATCGAGCGCGCGACCGCGCTGCTGCGCAGAGTGGAGCCGGCGCTGCAATCATGGTCTGAACCGCCGCCGACCGCCGCAACGATTGGGCAGAGCGCGCACCCGGTCTGGTTGCTGATCGGGGTGTTGTGGGTTTCGACTGCACTCGTCACACTCGGCGCGGTCTACGCTATCTCCGCGCGCGTCGGCTGATAGCGCAGAAACGTATCTGCCCCTGCTTTGCAGCGCGGGGTGAACCTGGAAGTGAATCTTCAGCACGCGTTCCGGTAAGCCGTCGGCGATAGAACGGTCCGGACGATGATTTTCAAATCAAGCCAGAGCGACCAATTGTCGATGTAAAACAGGTCGCAGGCGACCCGGTTGCGCATTTTCTCTTCGGTGTCGGTCTCGCCGCGATAGCCGTGTATCTGCGCCCAGCCGGTAATGCCCGGTTTGACGTTGCTCCGGCGCGCATAGCGCGAAATACGGCGCTGATATTCGTGGTCGATCGGTAATGGGTGCGGGCGCGGGCCGACAAGCGACATGTCGCCGGTCAGCACGTTGAAGAGTTGCGGAATCTCGTCGATGTTCCCGCGGCGCAGCCAGCGGCCGATGCGGGTCAGGCGCGGATCGTTCCGGATCGCCTGCCGGCCGCCGTCATCGAGCGTGCGCATGGTGCGAAACTTAATGATGGGAAACGGCTGCTGGTTGAAGCCATAGCGGCGTTGCACGAAAAAGATCGGTCCCGGACTGTCGATCCTGATCAGAACCGCGACGAGCAGAAGCAGCGGCGTCGTCACAATGAGCGCCGCCGCGGCAAAAACCAGATCGAATATTCGCTTCTGCAAGACCTCAAGGCGCGACAGCGGCTTGCGCGTGAGCTGCAGAGTAATGACCGGCCCAAGCGTCGACAGTTTGGCGTCGTCGAACTTGTGCAGGACCTCTTCGGGGCCGAGATGAATTTCGACCGGGAGGGTGTCGAACGTTTCAGCGCAGCGCTCAATGGTCGCGGTTGCCGACCACGGCAGCAGCACGAACATCGCGTCTGGCGCGAGGCTGCGGACACTGGCGGCCGCCTCGGCAAGATCGCGATCAAGGATAGTGCGGCGAACCTGGGCAGATGCGGTTGAAATCACCGGCGTCAAAAATCGGCAGCCGACGATATTGATGCCGAGCGCCCACGGCTCGTAGCGGTTGATGAAGGCGCCGACATGTTCGCCGGTGCCGATCAGGAAGATGCGCTCCGCGGAAAGCAGGCCCGCGGCACGCGCCAGGGCGCTGATGCGGACAATGCTGTAACGCTGCAGGATCAAGGCGGCGAGGGTGACGACATAAAACAGGATCATCGAGCCGCGCGAATACGCGACGCTGATCTGCGCCAGAAAGCCAAGTCCAAGCAGGCAAATGAGCGTCACGTTCCACAACCGGATCGTGCGTCGGGCGTGGCGTTTGAAAGAAAAGAAATTCGGCAGGCGATATTCGCGCCGAAACAGGTTGGAGATGGTAAAAATGCTCGCCGCCAAAACACCAATCTGGATGAAGGATGGAAGGCTTCCGGGATAGCCGAAGGCGACGCTGTAGTACGCAACGCCGGTGAGGCACGACATCGCCACGATCAGCGCAGCGTCGGCTACAAAGATCGCGACCGAAAAGGTGCCGCGGCAAAGCACCGCCCAGGCGCGCAGAAAAGGACTGGTCTGCAGTTGCGACGCCAGCGTGTAGCTCTGATGCGTGTTCATGCTTTTCGCGAAATGCATTTTCCGTTTGCCCCGAAATGGGACAACGGCAAGGAGTCAGCCCTTCCGTCGCCAGAACCATGCCAGCGGAGCCGCGGCGAAACTGGCGCCAAGTCATTGGCGTGTTAAGACTAACGCGCCGGCGCACGGCCGGTGACGCCGGAGGAGCAGCATGAAGGGCAAGATCGCACTCGAAGAACATTTCGCCATCCCGGAAACGGTCGCCGATTCCCGCGGTTATTTTCCTGACCAGGTCTGGGAGGAGGTGAAAAGCCGTGTGCTCGATCTGCACGACCGGCGGCTGTCGCTGATGGACGAGTACGGCATCGAAACCATGCTTTTGTCGCTCAACGCGCCCGCGGTCCAGGCCATTCCCGACCCGGGCAAGGCCGATGAAATTGCCCGGCGATCGAACGATTATCTCGCTGAGCAGGTGCGCAAGCGGCCGGACCGGTTTCAGGGATTAGCGGCGCTGCCGCTGCAGGACCCGGCGCGCGCGACGCGTGAACTCGAACGCTGCGTGAAGGAGCTCGGTTTCCGCGGCGCGCTGGTCAACGGCTTTTCGCAGGTCAATGACGCTGAAACTGCGGTGTATTACGACCTGCCGCAGTTCCGGCCGTTCTGGGCAACGATGGAGCGCCTCGATGTGCCGTTCTACTTGCACCCGCGTAATCCGCTGCCGCGCGACGCCAAAATCTACGATGGTCACCCATGGCTGCTTGGTCCGATCTGGGCCTTTGCGCAGGAAACGGCGGTGCACGCGCTGCGGCTGATGGGCTCCGGACTGTTCGACGCCCATCCGCGCTTGCAGATCATTCTTGGCCACATGGGCGAAAACCTGCCTTTTGCGCTGTGGCGCGTTGACAATGCCAATGGCTGGATCGCCGACCGCAACAAATATGCTGCAAAAAAGCCCATTCGCGAATATTTCCGCGAAAATTTCCATGTCACGACATCGGGAAATTTCCACACCCCGGCGCTGCTGAACGCCATGCTCGAGGTCGGCGCCGACCGGATCATGTTCTCGACCGACTGGCCGTTCGAAAACATCGACCATGCGGCGAACTGGTTCGACGCCTGTCCGATCAGCGAGAACGACCGGATCAAGATCGGCCGCAGCAATGCGCGCCGATTGTTCAAGCTGGGGAACGCGTAGACGGCGGAGGAAATCTAGCCGGCTTCCCGCAGCTTCACCGCGCCTTCCAGATCGACGGAGACGAGCTGGGAAACGCCGCGCTCGGCCATGGTGACGCCGTAGAGACGGTTCATGCGCGCCATGGTGATCGGATTGTGGGTGATGATGATGAAGCGCGTGTCGGTCGCACGCGTCATCTCGTCAAGCAGATCGCAGAACCGCTCGACATTGTAGTCGTCGAGCGGCGCATCGACTTCGTCCAACACACAGATCGGGGCCGGGTTGGTCAGAAACACCGCAAAGATCAGCGCCAGCGCCGTGAGCGCCTGTTCGCCGCCGGAAAGCAGCGACAGCGTCACCGGTTTCTTGCCCGGCGGTTTTGCCATGATTTCGAGGCCGGCTTCGAGCGGGTCTTCGCTCTCGATCAGCTGCAGTTCGGCGTTGCCGCCGCCGAACAGCTCCGCAAAAAGCTTTTTGAAGTGCTCGTTGACTGTCGCGAACGAGGCAAGCAGCCGCTCGCGCGCCTCGTGGTTGAGGCTGTGGATGCCCTGCCGCAGCCGTCTGATCGCCTCGACCAGATCGTCACGGTCGGCAATGAGCTTGTCGTGTTGTGCCTCAACTTCGCGTAGTTCCTGTTCCGCAAGCAGGTTCACCGAGCCGAGGCGCTCGCGCTCGCGGCGGATGCGATCAAGTTTTTCCTCGACTTCGCCGATCGCCGGCAGCTCGGCATCGATCTTGAGTTCGGCGATCTCGGCTGCTTCCGCCGGCTCGACGTCGAGGAGATCGCGGATTTCGTGTTCGGCATCGGCGAGGCGACGCTTGGCGCCGTCCCGGCGTTCCTCGGCCCGCGCGGCCTCGGCGCGGGCTTCGCCGACCGCTTCGACCGCAGCCCGTGCCGCCTTGTCGGCGGCGGCTAGGTGTGTTTCCGCTTCCGCAAGCCGATCGGCGGCGGTGCGGCGTGCGCCGGTCGCGGTCTCGATCTCACCGATCAGGGCCTGACGCTGTTCGGCGAATTGCTGCGGCGCGTTGCTGAGTTCGCCGCGCTCGCGTTTCGCCTCCGCGGCGCGCTCGGCAATCGTGGCGATCTGCGTCGCGGCTTTGTCTTTCCGCTCATTCCAGTCCTTGAGCTCGATTGCAATCGCCTGCAGCCGGCGGTCGGCAAGCTCGGCTTCGCGGGCAATGGCCTGAGCTTCGACGCGCACTTCGGCCAGTGCTCCGCGGTCCCGCGCGATCTCGTCGTTGACCTTGGCAAGCTTGGCCTCGAGATCGGCCGCATCCGGCAATTCGGCGAGCGCTTTTTGCGCGTCGCGTCGTCCAGCATCGGCTTCGTCGCGATCGGCGCCGATCCGTTGCTTGGCTTCCTTTAGAGCCGATATCCGCGCCGCATTGCGGCTGATCTCGCGCTCGGCCGCCGCATGCTCTTCGCGTACCGCATCGGTTGAATGTTGGGAGGCGCGCCATTGCGCGCGGGCTTCGGCCTCGGCCGCAGCTGCTGCGCCGCGGGCGGCCTCTGCGGCTTCAACGCGGTGTTGCTGCGCCTCCACTTCGTGACGTGCGGTCGCGAGCTCGCTCTCGATCGACTGCAAGCGGCCGCGCTCGGCGAGCCGCCGCGCCGCGCCGGTCGGCGCATGTGCGGCGGCGGCAAAACCATCCCAGCGCCAGAAGTCGCCGTCGCGCGAGACCAGCCGCTGGCCGGGCTTGAGCATCGCCGCGAGGCGAGGGCCGTCGCTCCGCTCCACCACACCAATTTGGGCAAAGCGGCGCGCAAGCTCCGGCGGAGCCTGCACAAACTGAGACAGTGCCGCAGCGCCGTCCGGCAAAGCGGGATCGGACGGATCGATAGCCGCGCCAGCCCAGCGCATCGGCGCAGACTGATCGACCGGCGCATCGAGATCATCGCCAAGTGCGGCGCCGATTGCCTTTTCGTAGCCTTTGGTAACGGTCAGCGAATCCATCACCGGCGGCCATAGGTTCTTGTTCTCGACGGCAAGGAGCTTGCCGATGGTTTTTGCCTCGGTTTCCAGCCGTTGCACACGACGTTCGGCCGTGTCGAGCGGCACGCGGGCGGCGTCGATGGTCTCCCTCGCGGTGCTGTGATTGACCTCCGCCTTCCGGGCAGCGGTTTCCGCCGCCGCCAAGGCCGTCTGCGCAACCGCAAGTGCCGCCGACAGCGCTGACAGATCGGGCTGACCGCTGTCGGTCGCTGCAAGGCCTGCGTCGATGTTGGCGCGTTCGGCTTCCAACCGCGCCGCCCGCTGCTCGTGATCGCGTAAAGCGGTTTCGAGCTGATTGCGGCGAGCGGCGAGATCGGCGAGCGCGCTGGTCAGTTCGCCAAAAGACTTCTCCGATGCTGCCAGCGTTTGATCGGCGTCGGCAACGCGGCTATTGACGCCGGTAAGCCGCTCGGCCTTCGCCAGCGCTTCCGCTTTTAAGTGTTTCTCTTCGGTCTCCAACCGGCCGAGCGCGTTTGCGGCGTCGGCTGCGAGCGTGTGCTCACGTTCCAGATCGGCCGCGAACTGTTCCAGGCGGCGGTCGAGTTCGCCAAGACGTTGCTTGGCGCGGGCCTCCTCGCGCTCCAATCCGTCCCGGGCCAGGAGCAGGCGTTGCAGCGCCGCCGCGGCTTTGGCTTCCGCTTCGCGCAGCGCAGGCAAGCCGGCCGCGACCTCCGCTTGCCGCGTTGTCGCAACGGTTTGCTCGCCGATGCGCGCGGCAACGATACGGACGGCCTCATCCTTGGTGCGCTCCGCATCGGCGACTTCGATTTGTGCTGCCGTCCATCGCAAGTGCAACAGCAGCGCTTCGGTGCGGCGCACCTGTCCGGAAATGTTGCGGTAGCGCACCGCCTGCCGCGCTTGGGTCTTCAGCGACGCAAGTTGAGCGGCAAGCTGGCCGATCACGTCTTCGACTCGCGACAAATTGTGCTCGGCGGCCTTGAGCCGCAGTTCGGCTTCATGGCGACGCGCGTGCAGCCCGGAAATACCGGCCGCCTCCTCGAGCACGCGGCGGCGCTGGTCGGGGCGCGCCTGAATGATTTCGCCGATGCGGCCCTGGTGCACCAAAGCCGGCGAGCGCGAGCCGGTGGAGGCGTCGGCGACCAGCACGGTCACGTCGCGTGCCCGC
>VFSW01013460.1_pt1 | contig 11368 bp, 9 predicted proteins | sample 5358111 | NCBI WGS metagenome assembly VFSW01 (sample SAMN11554181, study PRJNA540505) | mine drainage metagenome | isolation source: sediment from site ElyBrook_90M | place: USA: Ely Copper Mine, Vershire, VT | collected 2017 | reverse complement strand
CTGCGCGGCATGATCTACACCGAGCTGGAGGTGCGCGGCGCCAAAACCGATCTAGACTCTGGCATGTACGGCGGCGCGGCGCCGAACCCGTTTGTGGCCCTGGCGCAGATTCTGGCCAAGCTGAAGGACGAGGAGGGGCATATCCTCATTCCCGGCTTCTATGACGACATTATCCCCCCCAGCCCCGAGGAGCTGGCTGCCTGGCGGAGCCTGCCCTTCGACGAGGAGCACTACCGGATAACGGAGGTAGGGTCGCGGGAACTGGTGGGCGAGGCCGGCTATAGTGTGCTGGAGCGCACCTGGGCGCGACCGACAGTGGACGTACACGGCATTCCGGGCGGCTTTACCGGCGCGGGCGCCAAGACGGTGATTCCCGCCAAAGCGCTGGCCAAAGTTTCGATGCGCCTGGTTCCGGGCATGACCCCTGCCAAGTCCTTTGCCCAGTATAAGGAGTATATGGAGAAGATTAAGCCGGCGGGCGTGGATATCGAGGTACGGCTGATTCACTCAGGCGACCCATGCATGGTGCGCGTCGACAACCCCTATATCAAGGCGGCTACCACTGCGCTCAAAGAGGTTTGGGGCAAGGATACGGTCTTTATCCGCTCGGGCGGTTCCATTCCCATTGTGGGCGACTTTGACCGCTATTTGGGCGTGCCCAGCGTGATGATGGGCTTCGGGCTGCCGGATGACAACATTCACGCTCCTAACGAGAAGTTTCTGCTGAAGAACTTCGCACTGGGCATCGAGTCGGTCGCCCGCTTCCTGGAGGAGGCTGGCCGTTGAGCGAGCCGGAACGTGATTCGGGCTCGGGCGCAACAGCGTCCGGGCCCATGATTAGCTTCAGCCATGTCTCCATGTGGTTTGGAGAAAATCGGATTCTGAACGACGTGAGCTTCACGGTAGAACGCGGTCAGACCCTCTGCATCCTGGGTAGAAGCGGGGTTGGCAAGTCGGTCGCGCTGCGCATTCTGATGGGCTTTCTGAAACCGCAGGTGGGCTCCATCTGTGTGGACGGCGAAGAGATCAATGAACTAAACGAGGAGGGCATGAGGGCCATTCGCAAGCGGGTCACCATGGTCTTCCAGAATGGCGCGTTGTTCGACTCGCTCACGGTGCGGGAGAATGTGGCGTTTCCGTTGCGGGAGCGCGGCGGCCTGGCCGAAGACCAGATTCAGCAGGTTGTGGACCGGTTGATTGGCCTGGTGGGCGCGGATGACGTAGTGGATGCCCTGCCGGCTAGCCTCTCCACCGGGAGGAAACGCGCCGTAGCGATTGCCCGGGCACTGGCCGCGCAGCCTGAGGTAGTGCTCTACGACGAACCAACCACGATGGTGGACCCGATTATCGCCCGCCGGCTGGGCGACCTGATCCAGCGGCTGAAGCGGCAGCTTGGCTTTACCAGCATCGTGGTGACGCACGATATGCGCTTTGCGGAGCGATTGGCGGATGTGGTGCTTTTCCTGCATCAAGGCAGGGCGCAGTTTTTTGGGACGCTGAAGGATTTTCTAGTCTCAGATGATGAGCATATCCAGCAGTTTCTAATATTGGACGCCTACGTGATACCTTCGACTTGAGGCGTTCATCTCCTAACAACATTCCGGCTGTAGGATTTGATTGTCAGCGGAGCTTTTCTGCGCGACTCTTCCGCTGTAGTTCACTTCGGGTCGAATTGATTGCGGCGTGTGCTACCGGTCCTGAGACGAGAATATTGAGCACCAGGTAACATTGGAAGAACTGCTTTGTTCTCATTGATTCTCCTCAAGCTGGAACCTTTCCCCGGTTTTCGGTATACAGCTGCAATTCATTCATAGAACCGTGTCTATCTGTGGCGGCAATCGATGATACGAGCCAGACAAGATGGGCGAGTTGTATCGGTTGCAAACTGACGGCGACAGATAACGCAGAATGCTTGCCTTTTCCTGGTATACCAGGCCGGGAGGGCGGAACTCATGGGCGAGGATTGCACTATAGAGTACAACCTCGCACCAATAGGGCGCTTCTAACAAAAAAAGGCCTGTTCACCGAGACACTTCTCTTATTTCTTTCCTGTTTTTCTTGGGATTCTAATCTCACACCCCTGGTGTTTTGATTCTTTGAGGTCTGCGGAGCACATATGGCGACATCGGAATTCTGGCAACGGGTATCCGCTTCAGTATCTTCATCTACTGAGTGGGCGGGAGGTTCGGCAGGAAGCGCCGCGAGCAACTCTCGTGGCACGGTTAAGCTATGGATGGTCCTGGATGCGCTTACGATCCTTGTGTCGGCAGTACTTTCTACACTCTATGAACTGCATACAGGGCCAGTCGAGGGCGTAGTGGGGTTCTGGCATGGAACTCTGTTCCATGGGCGCTCGATGTGGATTCTGCTGGCTCTTTTGTTCGGATTTACAATCTCGCTTTTTGTCACCAGCAATCGGTTGCATTTGTATACTCCCATGAGGCTGACTAGTTTTCTGCATGAGCAGCGTCTGAGCATCCAGGCATGCCTTACCTCAGGACTGCTGCTTACGGGCACGCTCTATCTGGTTCACGCCGAGGATATTCCCCGCAGCATTGTGCTGATCACGCTGGGTCTGGTGACAATTCTGCTGAGCCTGCGGCGGCTGATCTACCGGATAATTCTCTATCGCGGATTCGATCGTGGGATGGGGACGCGCAACGTACTGATTGTGGGCACGGGTCCAGAGGCGCACGCCCTTCGCCATCACCTGGAGAGCATTCGGCATCTTGGCTACACATTCAAGGGTTTCATCGAGTTTCCTGGTTCCAATTCCAGCTTCACGTCGAGTTCCGGCGATGTGGTGGGCACACTCGATTCACTCTTCCAGCACGCCCGCAAGCAATTTGTGGATGAGATATTTTTTACTACCCCATGCGAGCGCGGTATCGTGCAGGATGTTTTAGAAAAGGCCCGCGCCCATGGCGTGGATTTGCGCGTAGTACCGGATTTGTACGACGGCCTGGCATGGAACAGTCCAATCGAGTATATCGGGCAGTTCCCGACGATTCCGCTGCACTGCGGGCAGGTGAAAGAAGTTGGGATGGTGCTCAAGCGCGTGCTCGACATCGTATTATCCAGCTTGATATTGATCGTCCTGGCTCCGTTCCTGCTGTGCATCGCCATTGCCATTAAGCTGGATTCTGGCGGCCCAATTTTCTATCTATCGGAGCGCATTGGCAAGAAGGGCCGTGTATTCCGTTGCGCCAAGTTTCGCACCATGGTCCGGGATGCGGATCGCCTGCGCGCCGGCATGATGCACATGAACGAGCGCGAGGGTGTACTCTTCAAAATATCCAACGACCCCCGCATTACCAGGCTGGGCGGTATCCTGCGTAAATTTTCTCTGGATGAACTGCCGCAGTTCTTCAATGTGCTGGTTGGCGACATGAGCATTGTGGGGCCTCGCCCGCCGCTTGCCAGCGAAGTGCGGCAGTACAAGCTCAGCCATCTGCGCCGCCTGGATGTGACGCCAGGCATTACTGGTCTGTGGCAGGTGCAGGCCCGCAAAGACCCGTCGTTCGACAGCTATATCTCACTGGATGTGACATACATTGAGAACTGGAGCGTCTGGCTGGACATCAAGATCATCTTGCGCACGGTAGGCGTGGTTTTTGCTGGAACGGGGTCATAGATTTTGGCTTGTTTGCAGACTGGATAGCCTGATAGAAACGAAACCAGGCATCCCCGTAGAGGGATTAGACTGGGAGTGTGAAGATAGCACTGGCCCAGATCAATCCCACGGTTGGGGATTTCACCGGAAATCTAGAAAAGATTATTGTCGCCAGCCGCCTGTCAGCTGCACAAGGCGCGCGACTTACGGTTTTTTCGGAGCTCGCAATTTGCGGCTATCCTCCAGCCGACTTTCTTGAAAAACCCAGCTTTCTGGCACGCTGCCGCACATCTTTGGATGAGCTGGCAGCGGCAACGCGCGAGCTATCCACCGCGGTGCTGGCAGGCGTGGCGCTGCCGGCGGGGGCTGAGAGCGGCAAGCCGGCTGTGAACGCAGCAGTTCTGCTGGATAGGGGACAGTTGCTGATTGAGCAGCACAAGCAGCTATTGCCTTTTTACGATGTTTTCGACGAGCAGCGTTACTTTGCCCCAGCCAGGCACCAGGAGGTGGTGGAATTGGACGGGCTTCGTCTGGCTATCACTATCTGCGAAGACGCTTGGAACGACAAAAACTTCTGGCCGCGCCGGCTCTACAAAGTCGACCCCATGGAGGAGCTGATCCGTCAGCGGCCTGATGTGCATATTAACCTGTCCTCGTCGCCATTTTGGCACGGAAAGCGGGCGGTGCGGCGCCAGATGCTTGCCGCCATAGCACGGCGCGACAAGGTGCCAGTGCTGATGTGCAACCAGGTGGGTGGCAACGATAGTTTGATCTTCGATGGCTCTTCGTTAGCGCTGAATGCAGAGGGTGAACTGATAGGTCAGGCGGCTTCGTTCGCGGAGGATCTGGTATTACTCGATCCATTCGACGCGCCTATTCTCCATGCCGTCGAAGAGCGGGAAACGGCAGCGGCCTATCGCGCCCTGGTGCTGGGCACGCGCGACTACGTGCAGAAGTGCGGCTTTCGCAAGGCGCTGGTGGGCTTGAGCGGCGGCATCGACTCCGCGCTGGTGGCGGCTATTGCCAAAGATGCGTTGGGAGCGGAGAACGTGACCTGCATCGGCATGCCCAGCCCGTACTCCTCAGCGGGATCGATTGACGACAGCCGGCAGTTGGCGGCTAACCTGGGGATACGCTTTGAGACCATCGCCATCAGCGGCCTGTTTCAGGAGTTTACCTCAGCCCTGGGGCCGATGTTTGCGGGATTGAAGCCCGATACGACCGAGGAGAACATCCAATCGCGCATTCGCGGCGATCTGCTGATGGCGCTATCAAACAAGTTCTCCGCGTTGGTTCTCACCACCGGCAATAAATCGGAGATGGCCGTGGGCTACTGCACGCTTTACGGTGACATGGTGGGTGCGCTGGCGGTGATCGGCGACCTGGTGAAGACGCGGGTGTATGCCGTGTGCCGCTGGTTGAACCGCAATGGCGAGGTAATTCCCAACTCGATTCTTGAAAAGCCGCCTTCAGCCGAGTTACGGCCAGATCAGAAGGACACCGATTCGCTGCCGCCCTATGAGGTATTGGATCCGATTCTTGAAGCCTACGTGGAGCGCTACGAAACTCCCGAGCAAATTGCCCAGGCAAACGGATTTCCGCTGGGACTGGTCCACCAGGTTGTGCGTTTGGTAGAGCGCTCGGAGTATAAGCGTCAGCAGGCCGCGCCGGTACTCAAGGTGACATCCAAGTCGTTTGGTCTGGGGCGCAGATTTCCCATCGCCGTCGAGGTGCAGGTATAAGGTTAAAGCCGGGAGTATTCCCGAAATTTAAGGAGAAACAGCTTGATTAGTCAGACTATCCGTCTTGCCAGCGTTGCCGCGTTGGTTGCATTTTCATTGCCTGTGTTCAATGCTTCTGCCCAGCAGGAGGTGCCAGCGGCGCCCGCTGTGGAGCCAACTGCTCCGGCTCCTGCTCCCGCAGTTCTGGATTTTCCCAAGCCCGATCCGGCAAATTTCACCGCCAGCTCACCCACCAAGGAGCAGGTCAATGCTTTCCTGCAGGTTACCTGGGGCTTCGACAAGGACCGTGTCTGGCAAGTGCAGGCCATCCTGAAGACCCCGGCGGAGGGAGTCAGCAGGGTTCTGGTGCTGGTGAAAGAAAAAATTGGGACGCAGAAGCCCTCGGCGCTGGAATTCTTTGTACTTCCTGACGGCAAGCATGTTCTTGCCAACAACGAAGTGACCACATTCGGCGACCATCCTTTTGCGGAAGCGCGCGCGCAACTGCAGCAGAGCGCCAACGGCCCTTATCGTGGCGCAGCCTCAAAGGATTTGGAACTGGTGGAGTTTGTCGACTTCGGTAATCCTCGCTGCAAGGAGGCACAGGCCAATATGGATAAGCTGGCGGTGGATTTCCCCAAGGCTCGGATCGTCTTCCAGCTCTATCCCGTGGCTCGCAATCCCATTTCTATGACAGCGGCCAGCTATGGCGCCTGTGTGGCCAAGCAAGCGGGCAGCGACGCATTCCTTACCTTTGCGTCGGCTGTTTTTGAAGGACAGGCAGGGCTGGCTACCGCGGATGGCGCCACCCTTACACTGAATAGCGCCACAGCCAAAGCCGGACTGGCCCCGGTTAAGATTGCAGCATGTGCCGCATCTCCTGAGACCAAGGCAGCGATGGAGAGTTCGATCAAGATGGCCGAGGATGTGAGCGTTAACCAGACCCCCGTTTTAATGGTCAATGGACGCAAGGTTTTTATTGGCGGCTTGCCTTACGACATGCTCAAGAAGGTTGTTCTGTACCAGGCCAAGCTGGATGGCGTGACCCAGTAAGGCGGCCTGGCCAGGCCATGCAGTCAATTGAAGCCCCATTGTCGAAGCGATCCTCACCGAAGGGGTTGCGGATAGGATGGGGCTTTGGTTTGCTCGGCAGATGAAGTGCGGCTCAGCGAGAACCCATGACATGAATGGTTTGAAGAAATGGCGCTGAGAACCGCGAACTTCGCTTCAAATCGGAGTTCCACGAATTCTCAGTGTGGTTCCTGACCAGCTTCGATCCGTATCATTGGGATGTGGCCGGCAAGCTGCGTTCCGCGGATGACATGAGGCGTGATGATGACCAGCAGGGTGGCGTAGCTGTTCTCGGTGTTCTTGTCGGAGACGTTGTTGAGGCCTGGAATCTCGCCCATTCCTGGTGTGCCGCTGACGGCGCGGCTCTCCTGCTTGTTTAGATTGCTCACCAGGACCACCGCCGCATCCTGCTTGAGCGTCACAACGGTAGAAATGGAGCGATTGTTCTGCACCGGAATGCCATTGAGCGAACCGCCCGCCAAAGCGTCGATTTTCATGTCCAGGGTGAGAGCGACGTCTCCATTGCGGATGACGTTGGCGGTTGCTTTCAAAGTGAGCCCTAGATCCTGATATTCCACTTGCGGCACGGTGAGCCCCGCACCGCCGACTGATGAGAGCAGGGACGAAAGGGCGCTGGAGACTCCCGCAGTGGTCAGTCCTGGGATGTTTATGCTGCTGCCGGCAAGGCTTGAATAGGAAGAGGTCATGATGGGATAGCGCATGCCGGTGCGCAGAGTGCCGGTTTCGCCATCGCCGAGGCGTAACTGAATCTGGTCGAGCGCGCGCGTGTCAGAGGAATTTAGATTGAAGTTGACCGTTGCTCCTCCGGGAGACAAGGCGGATTGCGTGATGCCACCACCGAACAAGGCGAATCCATTGGAGAACAGGGAACTGGAAACCTGTCCGGATGCCAGCAGAATGCCCAGGATAGCAAACGTATCGCCCGGCGCGGCCAGGCCGGAGGAGATAATCTGCTGGACTAGGCTCTGGTTCGCGTTCAGGATGGATTGCTCCTCGGCATAGACGTTGAAGGCTGACATGGACTGCGGAGGTTGGATGCCGGTATTGCGCTGGCTGGTGTGGGCAATCTGAATGAGGCGCACCTCGAGCATGACCTGGTTGCTGCCGTCCAGCAGATTGCGAAGGGTGGCGTTGAAGGCCCGCAGCGCACCAGCAGGTGCACGAATCGTGATTGAACCCGTGGAAGGATCAGTTACTTCCCTGTCGGCGCCAAAGATGTTTTTAGACAAATTGCCGATCGCGGTGAGTTCCTCTGAGGTCAGGCCCGGCAGATACACGGTCTCCAATTCCAAACGGGAAAACTTCTGGCGGTTCTCGCGCGTATCGCGGGCCACCAGGACACGGTGCTCGTCCAGTGGCACATAGAAAGACCTGGTCAAGAAGCAAAGCGCTCGAGTGGCTTCTCCAAAATTGGCGCCGTCCAAATCCAGCCTGGCTTGCCCGGACGGAATGCTCTCGTCAACGGAGGCCTCGATTCCGTAAGCCTTGAAAACCTGTATGATCACCTGACGCTGTCCAGTGCGCAGATGGAAGCTCTGGACTCCGGCAACAGGCGCCAGCACCTGGCCTGCTCCCAGACTGTTTGCTCCCTCCTCGTAAATGGGCTCTGGCTTGCTGAGCAGCGCATCATCCCCCAACTCGTCCAGATGCGCAGTCGCTTGCGGGCTCTTCGGGTCGAGTACCAGAGCGCGCTCCAGGGCAATGCGCGCAGCTGCCGCGTCGCCGCTCATGCGGTCTTTGGCAGCGGCCTGCACCAGGGCAGTAGCAGCGTGGCTGCGAGCCACATCGGCCGCCAGGGAGTAATCGGGATTGGATGGGTCAAGCTCGGCAGCCTGGCGATAGCCCCTCATAGCCTCTTCAAACTGCTCTTTTTCAAAGAGCCGGCTAGACTCAAGATAGAGCTTAACGGCGCGGCGGCGGTCAGAGCTTATATGCTTTCGGGCCGGTTTGGTGGCTTCAGCAGATGCAGCCGGCTGGCTTTGGCCGGCAGCGGATTGCAAAGCTGTGGCTTGATCGAGAGGCGGCGCAGGTACGGCCTGGGCAAGGCTGGCGCCGGGGAAGGTGACAAGCAGCAGCAGGGCTGCCGTCCAGCAGGGGCTCCAGAGGCTCAGTGAGGGGCAGAGCAGGCTGCCTCTGCGCTGGTTCGAACTGCATCGCCGCTCTCTCATGAAGCGGCCCGGTTCAGCGCCAGCAGATCTTCCAGCGACGAGGCGCAGACCTCTGGCCGCAATTCGAGCAGCGCGTCGAAGGTGTAGTTGCCGGTGGCGACAGCGATGACCGGCAGGGAGTTGGCGCGCGCAGCCTCTATGTCGCGCGGGGTATCTCCCACCACGCAGATGCTGGCTGCTTCTCCTGCAAGTTCCTTTGCTTTACGCGCCGCGTGGCCCACCAGTTCGGCGCGATTGGGAAACTTGTCACTGAAGCCGCCGAAGCGGAACCACTGGCGCAGGCCGGCCTCTTCAATCTTGATCCAGCCAATGGACTCCAAGTTGCCAGTGGCTACTCCCAGCAGCGCTCCGCGCCGCGCCAAGTGGGCCAGGGTTTCTTCAATGCCTGGCATTCGGACCAGGTTCATCTCTTGCCGCCGTTCGGCCACGGTTTGGCACATGGCATGGAGAATGGCTTCAATCTGCGGCTCCAGAACCTCGGCGGGGATTCCCGCCTGCCGGCATGCCTCGCGCAAAATGGCTGTGTCCGTGCTGCCGTGGAGCACAATGCCTGTCAGCGCAACCTCAAAGCCGGTGACCCGCCTCACGCTGGAGGCGAAGGACTCGAAGTGAATGCGGTCGCGGCTGCGCAGCAGCGTGCCGTCGATGTCGAACAGGTAGGAATCCTGCCCATCCCAGGCAAAGCCTGGCTCCATATGTACGCGCGGCGCTTGAGATGCTGCTTCGTGGGTCTGTGGAGTTGTGGGCATCTTCAGGTGTCTGGCTCACGTTGCCAGGGCAAGTGGGTCAGCCCTGGCGGAGATTCTGGCGCAACGCGCTGAACATAGGACGCACGCCGCGCGGCGGACGCTTGAGACTGGCGCGCACATCGGCCAATTGCAGTCCCAGCTCCGCCATGGCGCGGCTCAGGGTATTGCGGTGCATCCCCAGCTCTTCTGCCGCTTTGCACTGATTTCCGCGATGAGCAATTAGCACTTCACGCAGATACTGCTTCTTGAACTCGCGCACAGCATCCTCGTAGGGCATACCGCTGGAGTGCATTTGCGTGACCAGACTATCCAGTTCTCTTCTCACTTCCACCTCTTGCTGTTTTACTAGCTTGCCATATTTCTATCGGCGATGCATATGCCCATAGTCACACCGCAGAACCGCCTGAGCGCATCCATCGCGGCGACTCGTCTTTCAACATCATCAATGCCTGCCTGACCCGCTCCGCCAGCTCCGCCGGACTCATGTGCGTGCTCAGTTTGCAGGCACCGAAAAACATCTTCGGCAACCGGGCATCCACAAGCCAGTGGGGCTGCGGAAAGAAGGCCAGGACCACCAAAACGACCAGGGTGACCAGCAGCGCGCCCTGAAAAAAACCGAAGACTGCGCCGGCGAGCTTATCCAGGCAACCCAGGCCCATCATGTGCAGAGTCTTGGCTAGCACAGTGCCAACCAAGTTTGCCACCGCCATCACCAGCAGCGCAATCAGTAGAAAACCAATGGCGTCTGCAACCGACTCGACGCGTACCAGGGGCCGGAAAATAGCCGCAACCGAAGCATAGTTCCAGGCCGCCAGCAACAGACCTAGAAAGAGCCCGCCGAGCGAACAGACAGAGCGGAAAAATCCCTGCGACAGCCCTCCCAAGACCGACGCAGCCAGGATGATTACGATGACCCAATCCACCCACGTCATGCCGCGCTCCGCTTGCGTCTAGAGATGCAGTTCCCGCCCGGTCAAGCGGCGGAAAGCTTCAAGATACTTGGCCTGCGTGCGCTCTACCACATCGTCTGGCAAGCTGGGCGCGGGCGCCTGCTTGTTCCAGTGGATTGCCTCAAGATAGTCGCGCACAAACTGTTTGTCGAAGGATGGCTGAGCGCCGCCCGGCTTCCATGCGGCGCCGTCCCAGAAACGCGAGGAATCCGGCGTCAATACCTCATCGGCAAGAATAATCCCTTCGGATGTTTTGCCGAACTCAAATTTTGTGTCGGCCAGAATCAGGCCGCAAGTGTGGGCGTGTTGCGCGGCTTTGCGGTAGATGGCCAGCGTCAGGCGGCGCAGCTCCGCCGCATCGGCCGCACCAACCAGGGCCTCGGTAGCCGCAAAGCCAATGTTCTCGTCATGCGCGCCGTCCTGGCTCTTGGTGGCGGGAGTAAACACTGGCTCCGGCAACTGCGAACCCTCCAGCAGCCCGGCGGGCAGCGGAATGCCGCAGACAGTGCTGCTGGCCTGATACTCCTTCCAGCCTGAGCCTGCAAGGTAACCGCGCGCCACGCACTCCACGGGAAACATATTGGCGTGCTTTACCAGCATCGAGCGGCCTTCCAACTGATCGGCATAGGGCTGCAAGGCGGCAGGAAACTGGCTAACCTCTGTGGCGATCAGATGGTTAGGAACCAGGTCCGCAAGCAGGTCAAACCAGAAGAGCGAAATCTGGGTGAGGATTTTGCCTTTGCCTGGAATTCCCGCGCCCAGCACATGGTCAAAGGCGGAGATGCGGTCCGTGGCCACCAGCAGCAGCGCGTCGCCCACCGCATACAGGTCGCGCACCTTGCCACGCCCAAGCAGAGGCGTGGCACCAAGATTCGTTGTCAACAAAGCTGTCACAGGAGTGCCTTCCGTGGAGGGAACTGAGACTCCGATTTTCCAGCGCCCGGCGGGGTTTGTCAATGCGCGGCGATAGAGCCGTGTTTTTGTCCAATAATGACCAGTCAAGAGAACTGCGGACATGGCCTAGAGCGTTTTAGCAAATAGTGTAGACTGTATTTGGCGAGAGTCCGCGACGAAC
>VFSW01013459.1_pt1 | contig 11369 bp, 9 predicted proteins | sample 5358111 | NCBI WGS metagenome assembly VFSW01 (sample SAMN11554181, study PRJNA540505) | mine drainage metagenome | isolation source: sediment from site ElyBrook_90M | place: USA: Ely Copper Mine, Vershire, VT | collected 2017 | reverse complement strand
ACGCACCGAAATTATATATTGGACGTCGTGCGTATGTAATCATATTAAAGGACTAAGAGCCACTTATGTCCCACTCCCTATTCAACAGGCAAGGCTTATATATCAAATTGGCTCCTTAGATATCTGAGTTTATGGCAACAGGATTTAAGCATGGAGCCGATTCTTCCGCGGTGCATAAGGCGGGCAGCGGGGTAGACATACCGATTTCTGAGGTCGCAAAGGTATACAGAAGCATTACGGATACTTTTTCGACAAGCGCAGTAGTCATAGGCGGCAGGGCAGTGAACTTTTACTGCATGCATAGCCAGAGGCCTACGCACGACATAGACTTAGTAGTTGAGTTCAAGCCCACCAGGGCAATGCTCAGCTCGCTTCCAAATACGCCAGGTGAAAAAGGATCTTATTTTGAGGTGCATGAAACTCCGGACAGCGAGGCACGGCCCAAGATGTTTTACATAAGCGACGTGACAAAAGCCACACTGAAGGATGGCAAGATAGAGATAGATCTTTATTATCCGGATTATAGGGCAGGCTGCAACAGGTATATGCCGATGTCATCGTTAAACAACATACCGCTACGTGAGATTATAAGACTTTCTGAAGTAGTCAAAATAGCGGATGTGGAGCTTTACGTAGTAAACAGGGAGATGCTCACAGTCATGAAGTACGAGACATGGAAGACAAGGGGCAAGAAGGACAAGGATGCAAAGGACATGCAGGACCTGAGAACTCTTGTGAGAAACTATTACAACACCCCCGACACGTTTAGGCAACATTTCGTAAATGTTGCGAGGATGTTTGACAGGTATCACCCAGATGTCAGGACCAATGCGCTCAGGGAGATATTTGAGAACCTCGATGTCGAGACTATAAATCCGCACCTGAGGCGCGTATTCTGGGAGGTCATAAGGACAATGCCAGAAACCGGATAGAAAACGGCGCTTCAGACAGTAATATATATCAAAAAAAGCATAGTCATATGCATGACTTTTAGGATTAGCGTGAAGACCAGCGCAGGCAACTTTTTATGCACTCCGACACAGACAGTGGCGAAGGTTGACAAGGACGGCAAAAAATATGTTTTCGTTCACGAACTCAGAGAGGGAAATACAGTGCTGGTTAGCAGGACATGCGCTGAAGAACTCACCTTGGAAGGGCACATAATACCTACTTTATGGTCAAGATCGGAGAAGTACAGAAGGGACAGGGAGCTTGTTTTTGCCGGGGAGGCAGCCGAAGTGCCTACAAGGACAAGGCTTAGCGAATATCTGATGTCAATAGCAGCAGGACATGGCGCGCATGTGGGCGCAGAAGCGGTAAAGGTGATACAGGGAGTAATAAGCGCGCTGCCTGAAGAGCTCCATTATTCCTATTCTGGAGTGGCCGCCTGGCTGGATAGCGGGGTAATGTTTCCAGAAAGGCCGGAGGTGTTGATGCATGTCGCACATGCCCTTAACTCTCCGGCGTTAGAGAAATGGGCTATGAGTATAGTAGAACAGGGACAACTTCCGGTAAGAAGGTTGAGAGCGGTCCACAGAGGAATAAGGGCAAGCCTTGCACAGAGCAAAGGCAGCCGATCGGTGAATAAAGGTGCTGGTGGCCCGGAAGAAGCGGATAAAGAAAAAGGGCATGGGATTGTTAAGACAGGGGAGCTCATACGCATGCTAAGAGAAGAGTATGGGGACAGCGCGTTTGGGGAGTTTGTGTCGGCAGTGAAGGTTCTTGAGACGCCGATGCCGACAGGCGTATCAGCTGAAAAAAACAGCGAAGAGGTGCAGGACGCAGATAGCGGGCTTAGTAGAAAGATGATAGGATTTTCATATACCAAACCGGAGGAGAGAAGGGAGGTGCTTGAAAGATACGGGCAGGGCGCGGAGATAGGCGCGGAGATAGGAGCGTCATTAGCCAGAAGGAAGGAGCTTGCGTTTGCTTTGATGAACCGCTTTGGAATTTTGGCGAGCGGAATTGAAAGTGATTGGATTAGGAGGAATGGATATCCCGGGGAAAAAGTTACATTTAACAGGCTTAACAGGATCTTCACGCAAACTATGATTTTTGGAAATGTGACAGGTTTCTACAGGGAGGAATTTGAGACAGAGGTTGAGATCTGGACAAATAAGCGCGTGCGGAATGCCGTCAGAAATCTTCTTAAGATTACTGACCCAAAGGTTTTTTACAAGGAGGCTGAAAGATTAAAGAGCCTCTCCAGGTACATTAATAAATTTAGCAGCGTTTATGGCAGGTCATTGATAGAGAGGTTTGTCTTATCGAAGGAGGAGTTCCTTAGCATATTTTCTTTTGATATGGAAGGGATTAAGAAAAAAACCTTAAATAAGCTTAGAAACTACGAGGAGCTGGTTAGAAAAATCGACCTTGCGGAGATGAAGAACAGCAATATACAGGTAATTAAGCACGCCGAGCAGTACGAAAGCATATTTGGCGATGCCGAGTTTAGGCGCATATTTGATGAACAGCGCAACCTACAAATACCGTATGTGTTTGTGTACGCCCAACATGGGGTAGGCAACACGGTGGCGCTTGAAAAACTTATGGTCGCATACGGCGTAGGGGATATCCACAACATATCGTTTGATTTTGAGGTAAGGATATCTGGAACCCGATAGTTTAGAACAGGATAAGGCAGTGGTTGGGGCATTAGCGTGGATTTTACTGGAAGAGCTTAAACAGCTTGTCTGTTTCTAGTGAGTTTACCACCTCGCCTTTTGTGAGCCAACCCCTCTTCGCAGTGCCTATGCCGAAGCGCATAAGGTCCAGGTGCGTTGCCCGATGCGAATCTGTATTTATGGAAAACCTGAGCCCGTACTCCCTTGCACGCGCTATGTTCTCGTCATTGAGGTCGAGCCGTTCCGGCTGGCTATTAATCTCCATTATTACGTTGTTGTCCTTCGCAGCCTGGAAGACCCGGTCCAGATCGAGGTTTATCGGATCCCTTTGGTGGAGTATCCTGTCAGTCAGGTGCCCCAGTATATCTACCATGCCGCTTTCGATGCACCTTACCACGCGCCGCGTCATTTCCTCCCTGCTCATCGTAAGGCTCGTGTGAACGCTAGCCAGAACATAATCCATCTCGTTTAGCGCTGCGTTGCTGAAATCGAGCGTGCCGTCCTTTAGGATATCGGTCTCTGCGCTCTTCAGTATGCGTATCCTTCCATCCAGCAGGTCGTTGGCCTTATCTATCTCTTTTATGTACTTCCTGAACCTCGGCTCGTCCATGCCCCTTGCCACGTACTCGCTTTTCGAGTGGTCTGTTATGCCAATGTAGGAGTATCCCATGTTTGCGGCTGCTTCGGCCATCTCAGCCACGGTGTTAGAGCCGTCGCTGTTGTTTGTATGTATATGAAGATCTCCGCGTAGGTCTCTGAGTTCTACCAATCGGGGCAGCTCGTGTTTGAGCGCCAGCTCTATCTCGCCGCGGTTCTCGCGCATCTCCGGGGCGGGGTATCCCATATCAAGCAGCTTGTATATCTCCTCCTCATTCTCGCTTGCTATCAGCTTTTCCTTCCTGTCGAAAAGGCCGTACTCGTTGAGCTTGTAGCCCTTTTTTATGGCTATCTGGCGGACCTTTACATTGTGATCCTTGTTGCCAACGAAGTACTGCATGGCGGCGCCGAAGCTTTCCCTTGGCACTACGCGCATGTCGCAGCTCAGCCCTATCTTCAGCCAGACTGTCGACTTTGTGGGGCCCTTGAGCAGTATGCTATCAACCTCACCCATAGTCGTGGCGAACTCCATGGCCTTTTCCGGCTTGTCGGATATGACCAGTATGTCAAGGTCCCCGACAGTTTCCTTCATACGGCGCGATGAACCTGCTATCTCAGCCCTTTGCACGAGCTTCGACTCCATGAGCTTCTTTATCATCGACTCGGCTTCTGGCAGTGCCGTGCCGAGAAGCATCCTGCCGGACGTGGCTTCCACAGATCTGACGCCTTTCTGAAGCACCTCTTCGCTCTTTTCCCCGAAGCCCTCGATGTTTCTTATCTTCTTCTTTTCTAGTACTTCCTGCAGGTCCTGCATGTTCCTTACACCGAGCTCCTTGTACAGTATGAAAGCCTTCTTTGATCCAAGCCCGCGTATCTTAGTAAGACCGGTGAAGTCTATAGGATATTTTTTCTTCAACTCGTCATACTTTTTTATGTGTCCGGTCTCTATGTACTCCCTGACCTTCTCGGCAAGTCCCTTGCCTATGCCGGGAAGCTCCAGTAGGCCCTCTATCCCCTTCTTTTTAAGCACCTCGGAAACATCCTCGTTGAGCTCACTCAGTGTAAGCGCTGCCTTCCTGTACGCCCTTATCTCGAATATGCGCTTGCTGTCCTCTATCTCAATTATATCTGCTATCTCATCGAAGAGTTCCCCTATCTTCTTGTTGTTCAAGGAATTACCTTACATGCTTAGCTTGCCCATGAGCTCGAGATAGGCGCTTTCGGCATATGCTTTGGGTATTTTATCAACAAAGAGCTTAGCCCCCTTCAGGTTTATCTCCTTGCGCACGGATACCTCGTTGCCCTTTATAACTGACCTGAATACGCCTTCCAGCGTTTCATGACCGTTCTTCTCTATCGCATGGAGCGAGCCTTCCTTTAAGATGAAACCGAACGCTCCCTTATGGCTGTGCAAAAAGCTCTCCGTAGCCGACTTCATGAATACCGCCGGCCCTTTCAGCAGACGCGTCTTTATATTTTCGTCCGGCGCAAGCACAAGTATGAAGCCGTTCCTGCCGCTTATCCACTGTACCGTTATATGCGCCCTGAAGCCGAATCTCAGGGCGTGGTTGAGCACTATCTCCGACTCTCGCCTGAGCTGCGGCCATATAACATCGACGCTCTTGTCAGGCACGTTCATTACAAAAAGGAAGGATCTGAAGCCCGTATCCTTTATGAATTTATTTGCAAGAGAGTATGCCTTGACCGAGGATACCGAGGCACCGTAAAACTCTTTTATGTCTGGCCGGCTCAGAAATCTCCTTGACGCGAGCACGAACCTTGAAAGCGACTCCGCCGACACTCCGGCTGCCACATTCCTACCGGTATCTACCGGATCTACTACGACGAACTCGCTGCTGAAGCGCTCCGCCAGCGTTTTGTCGTTTGCAGGGATCTTGTCGGTGTTTATCGTCACAGGCAGCCTGAATAATGATGCGCTTTCAAAAAGCGCCTCCAATGAGCCAAAATAGTAGATCAGCAGCTCGCACAGGTAGCCCGAAAAACCGCCCGTTTTTACTTCTGCTCCGTATATGTTGTGGGCCTTCAGGAAATACTTCAGAAGGCGCACATCATTCCTTTGCCGGTCATTGAGGTTTGAGTTTATGAAGTCAGTATGCAATGGCGTCCTGTCAACCGAGGTTCCAAGCTCTTCTATATTGTCTATCTTTAGCGCCGGCACTATGTCAACGTTTATGTTTCTGGAGTTGAGGAACAGGTGCACATAGGGGTGCTCTGCATACTTTATCTCGAATCTGTCGCCTTTGTTCTTCTCGATTACCTTTTTCCCGTAGGACAGGCCGAACTTTATGAGCTCTTCTCTCCTTGTTGTTTTTGGGAAGAGCATGAACAGGTCTATATCGGAATCGCCCCGGAGATTAGTGCTTTTTGATATTGAACCGGTGACCCGAAGCTCCACCGACCTTGGGACTATAGCCTTGAGCCGCGACATAAGCCAGTTTACATTTGATAGAGTATAACTTATCTCTTTTTTTGTAGGAGTAATATCCGGCAGTATCCTTTTGAATATCTCCCTTATGAGCTTCTTTTTTTGGGCGTCCATGCAAACAGGATTATATCAATGGTAAGGAATAAAGAAACTACCTATTTTCTCTTTTGGTTGAAATCCTCCTTCTCATCGGACAGGTCTTGCTGATGAGTCTCGCCGTCGTTTATCTTTATGCCTATGGCAGCCACTTTGTAACCTATGCTTGCAAACAGGAACAGTATTACTACTTCAACAAGAGAATAGGAGCTGGAGTTTATGGTATTGCTCAGGTTTGTGCTGAGGTCTCCGATTGAGGCATTTACGCTGCCTCCGACAGACGGAGCAAGAGCCTGCTGCGCGCTGGTTTTTTGTATGCCAAGGTAAAGTTCATATCCCATGTAAAGGGTTGCAAGAATTATTATTATCCCTACTGCAATAAGCGTATCGCCTTTGTAAGACATGGTAACCACTTATTTATCTGCTATGCGTAGGTTATTATTACTATTGCAAGCAAGGCAAAAAGGCTCCCTCAGAATAATTTATCTGTGTGGGCGTAAAACCCACACCAGTTATGGGTGGGATATAAGCCCACCGCAACACATATAAAACGCAAATGTGGATATGTCTGTTGATTGGTCGTTGTGATGTTGAAGATGAAGATATGAAAAGAGGTTCTGAAACGAGAGTCTGTTCCGCAACAAGGCTGAAAGTGCTGGTTGCGTGTAAGGGAGCAAATCCCGTAAATATAGGTTTGATGTTGATGGATAAATGAATGAGATCACTACCGAGGGACAATCGGAAAGTCACGCCTCTGGAGATTGTGTAAGACCCTGTGCAGACGGGGCAGTAGTCGCTGAAGGAGGAACTAAACGCCATGAGATAGAGGCTGGAAGCCCACACGCTTTAGCGGCGGGAGGATGTCATATTAACCAACGGGTAAAACCCTACAGGGGCTCTTAGCTCAGGAGCAGAGCGCGTCGTTCGCAACGACGAGGCCGCGGGTGCGAATCCCGCAGAGTCCATAAAACTTCTTCTCAAGAAGTTTTATCAAGAATGGAGTAAATGGCAGAGGCAGAACAGTAAGCATGTCCGAGACTGCTATCGTTTGAAAAGCAAGCTAGAAAGATTTTTGCGTGCGGATACGGCACAACAAATGCATGAGCTGGTTTTTGGAGGGACAACCTGCAACTGCCCTGAAAGACTCCCCGGTCCACTGACTAAAGTCTAAAAAGAAAGGGGCGCTGCTTTCTACGCCCTTTTTGTATCGAGGAGCTTGTCTGAGATACCATCAACCAACTTTCCAGAAAGCGCCGAAAGTATAACATTGAAGATTTGGTCTCTTCGCTGAGCCTTAAGCCTTGCGGTTTGGAGTTTTTTGATGACATCATCGCGGTGCCGTGGAGATTTTTCACCGAACAGCCTTATTGCCTTTCTATACAAAGCTTCCTTCCCGGGATATCCGTCCCTCTCGTGGAATGATCTTTCAATGTCTCCTGCTTTAGCATACGCATCTGCAGCCTCATTGTCAAGCCCTAGCCTTTCTGCTATATCGCCTATCTGTGCATATAGCCCTAGATCCCTGAACACGTTCAGGTTTGCCTTCAGCTGTTCTGCTGCAATCTGGGTTTTTCCAGATGCTATTGCGACGTGCATTGCATAAAAATTTACTGATGCGCGTTCAAAGTTAGCTATTGTTGGTGCTGTCTTTTCCCTTTTCGAAGTTTTTGTGACCATTTTATCACTATTTTATTTATTATATAATATATGACCGTACAGTTTATGATATTTATGCGTTACTACGGCAGACTGCGTAGGGATTCGCATCTGCCAGGCATAGTGCATTGCTAATGCGCTGAATCCGTGCTCGACAGTACCTTTGCGGCAATCTCTTTTCCAAGCAGTCTTTCGAGCTTTGCTTTAGAACCCTCCTTTTTCATATCCTCGACGGTCTTTATGCCGGCATTGAACAGGAGGCGCGCCCTTACGCGACCTATCTGCTCAAGGCGCACAAGGTCAAGGAGCTCCTTCTTTATGCCGTAGCGCATGCGCACGCGCAGCTCGAGGAGCTTTGCTGGGTTTATCTTTACGAGCCTGGCAAGCTCGGTGCTCGAGTAAAGCAGCCAGTCGGCGTTGTTGGTCTTTGTGAATATTGAGCCGGGAGTCTCGCGGTATTTTGTTAAGAGCGCCTGTTCACCGACCTCGCTTATCCACTCGTTGAGCATCAGCGCGGTGCTGAACGGACGTATAGGATCATAGAAGTAGCTGTCGTAAGCCTCCAGGTCGCTTAGCATGCTGCCGTACTTTACAAACCGCTCCTCTGCCTCCTCTGTAGTCTTGGAGTAGGGCTTCATCTCTATAGTGTTTGTTATCATGAAAAGGCACGATACATCATCACTGACTTTTGGTAGCGCGTCTATTATCCACTTTGCAGACACCGGATCCAGATACAGCTCGCTTACGCGCTTGCCGATTCTCGTCGCCTCGTAGTTGCCGCTGCTTGCCCTGATGAACTCCCACCCCTCCAGCTCTTCTAGGACGTCCTCCACTATTTTCCTGAGCTCATGCCCGCTGCCGCGCTGATGCCCGTAAAAAGACTGCAGCAGAAATGCTGTTATCGAATCAGGCATGCTGAGGAACTCCGTCGCTATGAATGAAAGTATGTGCGTGCGCAGCACCGGCATCACTCCTAGCTGTGAGTAAATGGGTTCGAGGTCGGCAAGTATGTATCTATCGAACAGGTCCTTTGCGTTCTCCCTGTTCTTTCCTATGAGCAGTGCACGTCCGTACTTATCGTATTTCGGACGGCCAGCGCGCCCGAACAGCTGCATCACCTCATTGACGCCTATATGCACCTGCCCGCTGCCCTCGCTGTATCGAGTAGTATCTCTAACTACAACGGTGTGTGCGGGCATGTTAATTCCAAGAGAAAGAGTGGTGGTCGCGCATACGGCCTTTATGATTCCCCTCTTGAAGTAATCCTCAACCACCGACCGCTGCGCGTTGGCGAGGCCTGCATGGTGGAATGCGACTCCCGACCTTACGCATTTGGCAAGCTTCTCGCACTGCGAAGTCGGCTTGCTCAGTGCTGAAAGTATCCCCGCAGACGCCTCCTCAAGAGCGACCTTCTCTTCCGGGGAAAGGAACTTTATAACATGCTCAGCCAGACGTTCAGCGCCTGCCTCTGTATTCCGTTTGGTCGAGTAGAAAAGAAGCACCTGCTTCCTCTTGTGAAGTGTGTCCTGTGTTATCCGCACCTCAGGAAGCGTTGCATTGCCTGCCATCGGCTCCTCCCTATCCCCAAAGTTTATGATGTCATTGACTGCGACTCCCTTCTCCAACGGCACAGGACGGAAATCGCTGCTTACAAGCTCCGCGCCAAGCCACTCTGCGAGCTCCTTTGCGTTGCCTATGGTTGCGCTCAGGCCTATGACCTGCGCAGCAGGCACCAGCTTCCTGAGCCTTGTTATCAGCACCTCAAGTGTAGGTCCCCTGCCGTACTCGCCCAGCATGTGCAGCTCGTCAACCACTATGCAGCCCACGGAGTCAAGCCACGGCACCCCGTGGCGTATAAGGCTGTCCAGCTTCTCCGTAGATGCGAATATTATGTCGTATCTGTCAAGCCAGTGGTCAAGCGAGTCGAGCTCGCCTATGGACATTGCAGTCTTGAGGTACGGATAGTCCTTCTTCATGTCGGAGTACTTCTCGCTCACGAGAGCGCGCATGGGCGCGATGTACAGCGCTTTTTTCCTGTCCCACAAAACAGTGCGCAGCATGGCCATCTCAGCGATGAAGGTCTTGCCGCTTGCCGTCGGCGCCGCAACGACAATGTTCGAGCCTTTCAGCAGGCCCTTCCCGATGGACTGCTCCTGCGGCGGCGTAAGCGACACTATGCCGCGCTGCTCCGCCGACTCTATGACCTCCTTCGGAAGCTTATCCCCAATGTCCTTGAGAAGCATGATAAACACGCGTGCAAGACAGCAATTCCGCACGTTTGGACTATGCGCTGAGCACGTTATTAAGGATTCCCTTGTGTCGCCCTCCCATTAAATTGCAATCTGTAATAATATTATACCTGTTATGGTATAATAGTATAACGAAACATATTTATATCTAATCATGTAATGTGTCATTATGCAGTTCAACGAGTTCACATCGTTCTTAAAAGCCAGGGGCGTATGGGTGTTCACCATCAGCGATGCCGCAGACATACTGGGAAAATCAAGGCAATACGCTGCGAAGTTCATGCAAGGCAGACAGGGAATAGGACGAATAGAAAAAGGCCGATACTACCTAGAAGGCGCCTCGGAAGACATAATAGCATCGCATATCGCGTATCCTTCCTATCTCTCCATGGTAACTGCATTCAGGTTCTACAACCTTACAACGCAACTGCCGATTGAAAAGTACGTCATAACAACCGTCCAGCACAGACCACTGGTCTTCAACAGGTACCGTATACGCTTTATAAAAGTCAGCAAAAGATTGCTTTTCGGTTTCGAGGCAATAAACGGTACCATAGTAGCGACCCCTGAAAAAGCGTTCATAGACACGCTATATATACGGAAACGGGCTTGGTATACTGAGGAGTTTGACAATGGCCTTAAGAAAAACGTAATTGACATAAGCAGGCTCAAAGGGTACGCAGTTGCACTGGGAAGTCCAGGATTGGTAAGCAGGCTCGGACATTTCTTAGAGGGGCACTGCGGGATAAATTGCGACGACATTCTGACTCACAGTTCAAAGCGCTATGTGAAAATGTCAGGAACCGGAAGGGCAAAAGACAGGAAATGGCACGTGATATATGATGGCAGGCAATGAATGGTTTACCTTGGAGCAGAGAGAGAAGCACAGGATACAGTTACTGCTGCTCAAGGAGATATACTCCGTAGACAAGGAAATTGTATTCAAAGGCGGCACGGCACTCGAAGTGGCATACGGGCTGGATCGCTTCAGCGAGGACCTAGACTTCGACACTGACATTGAGAAAGCATCGGGCATAGACGAGGCGATAGAGAATCTCGATTCCAAGGTCATAGCCGTAGAGAATGACTGGGCAGCAGAGATAAGACGGCAACCAAACATGCACATATACCTGCTGGACTTCTACTCTAGCATTGCAAATGCAAGGCTTACCCTGAAGCTTGATGCTGTATTCGAAAGATGCATCCATCAGCCAAAAAAGAAGACGATAAGCGTTGCAGGCAATCCCGTTACCATGAGCATTATGGATGAGGGGGAGATGCTCGCAGAAAAGGTGTCCTCAATAATGAACGAGAGGCGAAACCAGCCCCGTGACCTGTACGATCTGAGGTTTCTAATAATGGAGAACACCCAGATAGACCTTCACCTGATATACTCAAAATCAAAAAGCAAGGTGTTCGGGAATACAAAAAGGTACTCCATAAGCGGCTTTTCGGACCGCGTATACTCTCTAGAAGATCGCTGGCAGGAGCTAAGGCCGTATCTAAGGAAGCTGCCCGGCTTTAAAGACGTCGCAGACTACGTGATAAGCCGCATGAGGATTGTATCCTGAGTCTCACGTTGCTGATTGGCAAGAGACACGATGCCGCGCTGCTCAGCAGAAACCCGCCTGTGCTAGCCAGGGTTTTCATACACGAAGACCGCAAGCGAGACCGGAGAACCCTGCCAGTAGCTAGGGCTCA
>VFSW01013458.1_pt1 | contig 11369 bp, 11 predicted proteins | sample 5358111 | NCBI WGS metagenome assembly VFSW01 (sample SAMN11554181, study PRJNA540505) | mine drainage metagenome | isolation source: sediment from site ElyBrook_90M | place: USA: Ely Copper Mine, Vershire, VT | collected 2017 | reverse complement strand
TTTGCCGCGGCGGAAATCGATGTCGCGCACGGCATGCCCATTTGTCTGCTTGGATTCGACGAAGTGGGTGACCGCTGTCCCGCCGCTACCGCTCGCTTCCGGCGCGCTGGAGAGAATGACCATCAGATTCTTGCCGTCGATCTGGGTGTCGTAGCTGACGAGCTGGCTCAGATTGAGCACCATGCGCGTGCGCTCCCCCGCCTGCACCATGTTCATGCTGACGAGTTCGCCTTCGCCGATGCTCTGGCCGTTGCGGCCGAGACCGTTCACGGTATTGGGCAAGTCGATCGCGATGCGCGCCGGGTTGGCTACGGTAAAGCTCCCCGGCTGTGACGTGAGCGCCTGTTTGAGGGTCAGCTTGACAATGACTTTGCCGCCTTGTTGTGATACCGCGAAGGCCTCGACGCTGTTTGGCGGCGTCTGTGCCAGCGCCACAACAGTCCAAAGGGAAGCGGTTAAGAAGCCAAATACACCGAAAATTTTAGCCATAGGGATCCTCACCTTCATTTTCCCGCGTCCGCTTCGAGCAACTGCAGCGAAACCTTGCGCTCGGTCCAGTCGCCAGATGCATCCTGCACCAGCTCTTTGATATTAATCTGATCGTCGGTGATTCCGGTAATAATGCCGAAATTCTGCCCCATGTAGTTGCCTACCTTTACCCGATACAGGCTGCCGTCCGCCTGCACCAATGCATAATTGACGCCTTTCTGCGACAGCGTACCGACCATTTTCAGCGATTCCAGCGGATAGGCCTCGAGCGGTTCCCGCGGTCGCCTGGTGTCGGGCGCATTGATGCCACCTTTGCCTTTCGCCGCCCCCCCGACCGCGAGCTGGATCTTGGCCGGACCGAAGGGGTCGGGCAGATCGAATGCCTTGTAGGGCACCGGTTCGTAAGGCTTCACCACGGGCAGCGGAGCGATATGGCCGCGCAGGTTCTTGGTCATGTTTTTCAGTTCCGCCTTCAGGTCCTGGTGCTGGTCGCTACCGCACGCGGCGAGAAACAGCACGGCGGTGATGATCACCAGTTTCCTCATTTCTTGTGCACCAGTTTTTGGGCGGCCTTCTTCTGTTTTGCCACCTCTTCCTCGTCCAGATAACGGAACGTCTTTGCTACCGTGTCCATCACCAGCACGCTGCTGTCCTTGCCCGCAGCCGGAGCAATGGAAATATCGTTGAGCGTGACGATGCGCGACAGCTGCGCAATGTCGCTCGCAAACTGCCCCATGTCATGGTAGCTACCCGTGACGCGGATGCTGATCGGGAGTTCGGCATAGAAATCCTTCATCGTTTCCTGCTGCGCCGGCTTGAACAGTTCGAACTGCAGTCCCCGGCCCAAACCCGCCTGGTTGATATCCACCAGCAACGCATCCATCTGCGACTTGTTGGGCAATTGTTTTAGCAGCGCGCCGAACGAGTTGTCGATTTCGCGCAACTGCTGGCGGTACAAATCGAGGTTGATCGCCTGCTGCATCTTGCCCTTGTATTGCTCCTTGAGCTTCGCTTCCTGGTCGGCGCCGGCAGCGAGCAGGTCCACCTGGCCCTGCCAGTCAGCGAAATAGCCGACGGCAACCAGGGCCACCAGGGTCACAATCAGGGCGAGCAGCTTGGGCAGGGCCGGCCAGGCCCCCGGATCCTGCGGGTTGAGATGCCTGAATTGCTCGAGCAGCTTATTCATCAGCTGTTCCTACTTTTTCGCGCCTGCCGCGGGCGCGCCGCGCGGCGCGGTCTTGCCCGCCCCGCCCTTGGCGGCATCGGCCTCGCTGTGCAGCGGCCTGAGGTAGACGTTCATGGTGAATTCAGACAGGCGCCGATTGTTGACGTTGGCCACTTTGATCTCGACCAGATCCGGCTTCTCCAGATAAGGCGAAGCTTCGAAGTTGCGCATCAGCGTCGATACCCGCGCATTGGATTGCGCGTAGCCGATCAAGTTGACTTTGGATCCAGTCTGCTTGATCGACTTCAGATAAACGCCGTCCGGCGTCTGGCGCACCAACTGGTCAAGCAGATACACCGTCTGGGCCCGATCACCCTGCAGGGTTTCGATCACCTGCTTGCGCGATAACAGCGCCTGGATTTCGTCCTTCAGTCCCTTGATTTCCACGATTTGCTTGTCGAGCTTGGAGTTCTCTTCTTGGAGAAAGCGGTTGCGTTCCGTCTGGGTGGAAATGCGCGCCGCATAATATCCGTGCACAAGAAGAACGATAGACGCAGCCAGACCGGCCACCATCCCCATCAGGATGAAAAACTGCAGATTGTGCGCCTTGCGGCGCGCTTCGCGCCAAGGCAGCAGGTTGATGCGGATCACGGATCGAATCTCCGCATCGCCAGGCCGCACGCGACCATCATCGAGGGCGCATCGACGAGCAGTTTCTTCGGCTGGATGCGCGGCGATACCTGCATGCTCGCAAACGGGTTGGCTACCCGTGTATTGACCTGAGAGCGCGAGCCGACGATGTCCTCCAGTCCGGGGATCACGGCCGATCCGCCGGTGAGCAGGATGTGCTCGACGCTGGTGTACTGCGTGGAGGTGAAGAAAAACTGCATGGCGCGCTGCACTTCGAGCGCCAGATTTTCGAGGAACGGACGCAGGATTTCGGCTTCGTACGAATCGGGCAGGCCGCCGCTGCGCTTGGCATTTTCGGCCTCCTCCTGGCTCATGCCGTACTGGCGCATGATGTCCTGGGTGAGTTGGCTACCACCAAAGGCCTGCTCGCGTGTGTACACCGTCTGATCATTCCGAAGCACCGTAACGTTCATTACGTTGGCTCCGATATCGACCAAGGCGATGTTCTGGTCTTTGCCCTCCTCGGGAAACTGTTTCTTGATCAAGTCGAAGGAGGTCTGCACCGCATAGGATTCCACGTCCATGACCAGGGACTTCAGGCCGGCAGCCTCGGCTACCGCCACGCGGTCCTCCACTTTTTCCTTGCGCGAGGCGGCGATCAGCACCTCCACCTCCTCTATATTGGCGGGCGCGGGGCCGACCACTTGATAGTCGAGATTAACCTCTTCCAGAGCGAAGGGAATGTACTGATTGGCCTCGGTCTCGACCTGGATGCCCAACTCGTCGTCGCGCAAGCCGGCCGGCACCACGATCTTTTTGGTGATGACCGCCGCAGTGGGCAAGGCCATGGCCACGTTTTTGGTGCGCGTCGCCAGTTTCTTCCAGGCGCGCTTGACCGTTTCCACGACCGCCTCGAGGTTGGTGATATTGCCGTCCACAACCGCGTCCTTGGGCAGGGGCTCGATCACATAGCGCTCGACGCGCAGCGCCCCCTTGCCGGCATCGACAATCTCGACCATCTTCACGGCGGACGAACTGATATCCATGCCGAAAAGGGGCGGTGCTTTAGGCTTGAATATGTCAAGGTCCAAGCTGGATTTCCCTTTGAACTATCCCCGGTTAGGCGCGATACATATAATTTACGTTAAATCCTAGCAACAAGTCCAGACGATGTAAAGCAAATAATAGGGCGGGTTTCGCCTTCTGCACGGTCATCCGATACGCCCTGCGACCAGGGATACTCTATAATGCCTGCGTTTCGAGGCATCTCGCGCTACGCTATCCTGCCAGGGCCCTGGGCCAAAGCAGGCGCCTGGTCCGTTTTGGAATCCAGAGCTGAATACCGCGCCCGTTGTAGCGAACCCGACCATTGACCGATAAATCTTTCATGTGGTTACGTCTTATTGCCTTTCCGCTGCTGCTCCTCGCCGGATTGGGCGTCATCGCCGGCGCGCTCGCGGGCCTGGTGATACTGCTCGCCTATCCCAATCTGCCCTCGCTTGACGCGCTTACCGATTACCAGCCTAAGATACCGCTGCGGGTGTACACCGCAGACGGCATCCTGATCGGTGAGTTCGGCGAAGAGCGCCGCTCCGTGGTCGCCATCGGCGACGTCCCCAATATCATGAAGCAGGCCATCCTTGCGGCCGAAGACGAGCGCTTCTATCAGCACAAGGGGGTTGACTATCAAGGCGTCATCCGCGCCGCCTACTCAAATCTGACCGCGGGCGGCCGACGTCAGGGAGCGTCGACCATTACCATGCAGGTGGCAAGGAATTTCTTCCTGTCCAAGGAAAAAACGCTTACGCGCAAGCTGTACGAGGCGCTGCTTGCCTTCAAAATCGAAGCGAGCCTGTCCAAGGACGAGATTCTGCAGCTGTACATCAACCAGATATACCTGGGACAGCGCGCTTACGGCTTCGCCGAGGCGGCGCAGATTTACTTCGGCAAGGCGCTGAAGGATGTCAACGTGGCCGAGGCGGCGATGCTGGCTGGTCTGCCCAAGGCCCCTTCCGGCTTCAACCCGGTGGTCAATCCCAAGCGCGCCAAGCAGCGGCAGTTGTACGTGCTGCGGCGCATGCACGATCTGGGCTACATAACGGACGCCCAGTTCGCCGAAGCGCAGAAAGCGCCCATAGTGGTCAAGCGCCAAGCGAACGAATACGCCGTGCACGCCGAGTACGTCGCCGAAATGGTACGGCAGATGCTGTACGAGCGTTTCGGCGACGACGCTTACACCAAGGGTTATCGCGTTTACACCACCATCACCAAAGCGGATCAGGAGGAAGCCTACAACGCCCTGCGCCGCGGCGTGATGGATTATGACAAACGCCACGGCTACCGCGGCCCCGAGGGCTATATCGAACTTCCGCCCGAGGGCCAGCCCGACGATGTCATCGAGGAGGCGCTGGCCGAGGCACCCGACAGCGACGAGCTGCAACCCGCGGTGGTACTGGAGGCCAGCGCCAAGCAGGTGCGGGCCTACCGCCGCGGCGGGGAGGTGGTGACCATATCGGGCGAGGGCCTCAAATTCGCGCAGAAAATGCTAGATGACAAGGTCGCCCCGAATAAAAGGATCCGGCGCGGCGCGCTGATCCGCATTGAACAGGACGAAAAGCACAACTGGCAGATTCTACAGCTGCCCGACGTAGAGGCCGCGCTGGTTGCGGTCAGTCCAAGCGACGGCAGGGTGCGCGCGCTGGTGGGCGGGTTCGACTTCAACCTCAACAAATTCAACCATGTCACCCAGGCTTGGCGCCAGCCTGGCTCCAGCTTTAAGCCATTCGTCTATTCCGCGGCGCTGGAGAAGGGCTTTACCCCCGCCACCATCGTCGATGACGCACCGATAGTGGTCGACGCCGCCCAGACCGGCAGTCAAACCTGGGAGCCGCACAACTACGACGGCAAGTACGATGGTCCGATACGCCTGCGCGTGGGCCTGGCAAAATCGAAGAACATGGTGGCGATCCGCGTATTGCAGGCGATCGGACCGCAGTATGCGCAGGATTACATCACCCGCTTCGGCTTCGACGCGGACAAGCACCCGCCTTACCTCACCCTGGCGCTTGGCGCCGGCTCGGTCACAGCCTGGCAGATGGCGCGTGGCTATGCGGTGTTCGCCAACGGCGGCTACCGCATCGAACCGTATGTCGTACAGCGCATAGTCGACGACCGCGGCAACGTCCTCGCCCAGGCGCAGCCGCCGCGCGCCGGCGACGACAGCCTGCGCGTGATCGACGCGCGCAACGCCTTTGTCATGGACAGCATGCTGCACGACGTGGTGCGTTATGGCACGGGGGCGCGCGCGATGGCGCTCGGGCGCAAGGACCTGGCAGGCAAGACCGGCACCACCAACGACCTTGTTGATGCCTGGTTCGCCGGCTATCAGCCGAGCCTGGTAGCCATCGCCTGGGTCGGCTTTGACGAACCGCGCAAGCTGGGAAATCATGAAACCGGCGCGGTGGCCGCACTGCCCATCTGGATGAACTACATGGGCAAGGCGCTCAAGGGCGTGGGCGAGATGTTCCAGCCGGTTCCAGACGGGGTGGTCAGCGTCAAGGTCAATCCCGACACCGGCCTGCCGGCCGCCGACGGCACGCTCAGCGAGTACTTCTATCGCGAAAATGTCCCGCCCGCGCAAAGGCCCGATGCGCCCGAAGGCAATCCGCCGCGCACCCCGGCAGTGGTCAAGCCTACGACGCCGTTCTAGGACGGGACGAGCATTGAACGGCCGGCGGCTGTCCGCTGCGATCGGCGGCGCGTTACCCGTTGCCCGTTGTCAGGTCCACCGTTTCCCCGGACTGCTGGCTGACATAGGCCGACAGCGCCGCGAACATCTCGCCGCCATCGCGGGTATTGACCCAGCGCGGGCCGTCGCTACGGAAATGGTAACCCCCTGATTTCGCCGCCACCCAGATTTCCTGCGCGGCCGCCTGGCTGTTGACGATAATCTTGCTGCCGTCGCCGAATTCAATCTCGAGCACGCCCGTGCCCTTGAACTCGCAGTCGGCGTCGATACCGCTTGCCTCGATGCGCCGGTCGAGCAGCTGCAGCGTTTGCTCGGCCACGCGTATGAATTTGCTCTCGTCCATCGATCTAGTACCCGCTGCTCTCATGCTAGAATTTGCCGATGCGTGTCATTGTCACCGCCATCCTGCTTTGTCTGCTGCTTCAGGCCTGCGGCTCCAAGGGCGCACTCGTTCTGCCCGCGGATGAACACGGCGGGCAACAATCCAATAGTAACAAACAAAAATAGGCCCCATGTTCGAGTTTCGCAACGGCTCGCTGCACGCTGAGTCGGTTCCGCTGGAAGCCATCGCGCGCGAATTCGGCACGCCCTGCTATGTCTATTCCCGCGCCGCTCTCGCCAAGGCGCTGACGCAGTTCCAATCGGCCTGCGCCGGGCACGATGTGCTGCTGTGCTATGCGATGAAGGCGAACTCTAATCTCGCCATCCTCAATCTGTTCGCCGGCATGGGCGCCGGCTTCGACATTGTCTCGGGCGGCGAACTTGCGCGCGTCATTGCCGCCGGCGGCGATCCGGGCAAGGTGATTTTCTCCGGGGTGGGCAAAAGCGCCGCCGAGATGCGCTACGCTCTCGACAGCGGCATCCTGTGCTTCAACGTGGAGTCGGCCGCAGAGCTTGCGCGACTTGCCGCGGTCGCAGGTGAAAGAGGAACGCGCGCACCGGTCTCGTTCCGCGTCAATCCGGACGTGGACGCCCGCACCCATCCCTACATTTCCACCGGCCTGAAAGAAAACAAATTCGGCGTCGAATTTGATGCCGCGCTCGAGCTATACCGCGCGGCAAGCCGCCTGCCGCAGATAGAAGTCGTCGGCATTGACTGCCACATCGGCTCCAATCTGATCGAGTATGCGCCACTGATCGAGGCGCTGGACAAGATGCTCGGGCTCGTCGATCGGCTTGCGGCCGAGGGGATTCCCATGCGCCATCTCGACTTGGGCGGGGGCCTGGGTATCCGTTATCGCGATGAATCGCCGCCGGACGTTGCCGCCTACCTGCGCGACGTATTCGCCCGCGTCGGTAAGCGCAAACTGAAACTGCTGTTCGAACCGGGACGCAGCCTGGTCGGCAATGCCGGCCTGCTGCTCACCCGCATCGAGTACCTCAAGCCCGGCGCGGCGCGCAATTTTGCCGTGGTCGATGCCGCCATGAACGACCTGATCCGCCCGGCTCTGTACCAAGCCTGGCACGATATCGTTGCAGTCAGGATTAGCGGCGCGCCAGGCTCGGTGTACGACGTCGTTGGGCCGGTCTGCGAAAGCGCCGATTTCCTCGGCAAGGGGCGCGAACTCGCAGTAAGCGAGGGCGACTTGCTGGCGGTGATGTCGGCCGGCGCCTACGCGATGTGCATGAGTTCCAATTACAACAGCCGGCCGCGGGCGGCGGAAGTCATGGTGGACAGGGGAAAAACACATCTGATCCGGGAACGCGAGCGCCCCGACGCGCTGTTTGCCCTGGAACACCTTTTGCGTTAGCGACCACGCATTCTTGTCTCTAACCGCAGCGGGACGAACCAAGGGGCATTAGAGGGTAACCCGCCTTCGTCCTGAAACTGGCCGTCAGCGCAGCCCGGCGATGTAGTCTGCGACAGCACTGATTTCGCGATCGGAGAGCCTTCCAGCGACACCACGCATGCTGCCGCTGAGATCGTTGGCGCGCGCGCCGGAACGGAAAGCTTTCAGTTGCGCCTCGACATACTCGGCGTGCTGACCGGACAGTCGGGGATACTGCGCCGGTATCCCGGCTCCGTTCGGGCCATGGCAAGACGCGCAGGCTGCAATTTTTTGGCCGGCGATGCCCCCGCGGTAAATCAGCTGTCCCAGCACAACCAGATCCTTGCTTTTCGACGCACCCGGTTTGGCCGTCTGGCCGGAGAAATAAACTGCGAGATTGCGCATGTCCTCAGGCGACAGGCTGGCCACCATAGCCGCCATTACCGGATTGTCGCGTTCCGCCTTCTTGCCCGGCGCGGCTTTGAAATTCTCGAGCTGTTTGTACAGGTACTCGGGAATCTGGCCGGCAAGTTTCGGGTTGGCCGCGATCTGGCTGTTGCCGTCGGCTGCGTGACAGGCTGCGCAGACCTGATTGACGATGCCTTGCGCTTTGGCGGCATCCCCTTTGAACGGCAGTTCGGCTGCAAGCGCCGACATCGCCGAGAGCGTAAAGGCGATTGCCAGGATAAATTTCATGCTAAGGCTCCTCGAAGCAGGGTATGTTTGAAAAGCTGATATTCTAGCCGAGATTCCAAAATTTAGGCCTCTTCTGCCATGTCGTTGTTCCGCGGCGCCACGTTTTACATCACCGCGCACCGTCTCGCCGATCTGCCGCCCGCGCTGGGACCGGAGATTGCGTTCGCCGGACGCTCCAACGCGGGCAAGTCCAGCGCAATCAACGCCCTGGTGGACCATAATCGTCTTGCCTTTGTAAGCAAGACGCCCGGGCGCACGCAGCAGATCAATTTTTTCAGCCTCCCCGGCGGCGCCTTCCTGGTGGACCTGCCGGGCTACGGCTACGCCAAAGTGCAGCGCGAACTGCGCGCGCATTGGGAGCAGCTGCTCTCGACCTATCTGCAGACACGCGCTTCACTGTTTGGCATGGTACTGATCATGGATGCACGCCATCCGCTCACAGCGCTCGATTGCCAGATGCTGAACTGGTTCGCGATCACTGGCAAACCGATACATGTACTGTTGTCCAAATCGGACAAGCTTTCGCGGCAGGAGGGGCTAAAGACTCTGCACGCAGTGCGGGCAGGTCTGCGTGAATATGCGGACAACTATACCGCGCAGCTTTTTTCCAGCCTGAAGAAGCAGGGCATAGAAGACGCCGAGGAGATCATCGGAAACTGGCTAGGCGTTAAGCCCGAGGGCGCAAAAAAAGCCCCCGGCCAAAGGGGATTAAAACCGGGGGCTAGAACGCCTTAAACAGGGTTAAGGCACCCGCTCAGGGAGGAGAAGCGGGAGATGGCGATTGCCATCTATTGCTAAGATTTCGAACTCTGGAAAAAGTTTCCGGAAAAAAGCATTGGGGTTAGAAATTTTTGTTAACGCATTGATAAAGAAAGAAAGTTGGAGGCAATCATGAACGTCTATGGAAACTTTCCCAGCGTGCGTATGCGGCGCATGCGGCGTGACGACTTCACCCGCCGGCTGATGCGCGAGCACGTGCTCACTACCAACGACCTGATCTACCCGGTGTTCGTGATGGACGGCGCCAAGAAGACCCAGGCGGTCCCTTCCATGCCAGGCGTGGAACGCATGACGCTGGACAAGCTGCTGCCGGTGGCCGAGCGCTGTGTGAAACTAAAGATCCCGGTACTGGCATTGTTCCCCGTGATCGACGCCAGACTCAAGACACCGGATGGCAAGGAAGCGACCAACCCGAAGGGCTTGATCCCGCGCGTGGTTGTCCGGCTAAAAAAGGAGTTTCCCGAGCTGGGCGTAATGTGCGATGTGGCGCTGGACCCCTACACCAGCCATGGTCAGGACGGCGTTATCGATTCTGGCGGCTACATACTCAACGACACCACGCTCGCCATTCTGGAACAGCAGGCGCTTACCCAGGCAGCCGCCGGGGTAGACATTGTCGCGCCCTCGGACATGATGGACGGACGCATTGGCCGCATCCGCGCCGCGTTGGACAAGGGACAATTCATCCACACCCGCATCATGGCTTACTCGGCCAAATATGCGTCTGGCTTTTACGGCCCGTTTCGCGACGCAGTCGGTTCCGCCGCCAATTTGGGCAAGGGAAACAAGTTCACCTATCAGATGGACCCCGCCAACAGCGACGAGGCGCTGTGGGAAGTCGGCCTGGACCTTCAGGAAGGAGCGGACATGGTAATGGTTAAGCCGGGCATGCCCTATCTCGACATCCTGCGACGGGTGAAAGACGAGTTCAAGGCGCCGACTTTCGTCTATCAGGTGAGCGGCGAGTATGCGATGCTCAAGGCGGCGGGCATGAACGGCTGGATCAACGAGAGGACCTGCGCCATGGAAGCGCTGCTTGCGTTCAAGCGCGCGGGCGCCGACGGGGTCCTTACCTACTACGCGCTCGATGCCGCTCAGTGGATGCTAGAGACGTGAATTTCTCCAACGACAAGAAACACGACGCAAGGCAACGCTTATCTTGTGCTTGCGCCGTTCCTTGCAAGCATGTCTGCTTCTCGTGATTTACGCTAACCGAAAATAATCGCCACGCCGTGCGCCTCGGCCGCGCCGACGGCGACCGCGCCGTCGGGCATACGCGTCGGATGCAAGCCGCCCGCGCGCAGAGCACGCTCCGCCGTGTCGCGGTCGGCGACGCGGATAAACAGCGCCGCCATGCAAGGCTGGTGGCGCGCGCTGATCCATATTCCGGGCAGCCTTTTCGCCAGAGCCGGCTCGCTCACCACGGCAATCGGCGTGTCGCCGGTATCGATCAGCAGCCCCTCGTTTATCGCTTTGGCCTTGACATCGAACAGGCGCTCGTAGGCGGCAGCGGTCGCACCGACGTCGGCGCTGACTACCGCCACTGCGGCCAGACCCGTCGCGGTATTGGCGTGCGTCTGGTATTCGGGGCGCCACACTACTTCGCGGGTGAAATGCTGGCACAGAAAAACCTGTCCGCCCGGAGTCTGCTCCAGGCCCAACTGGGTAATGCGAAACGATGCGGTTTTCGTGCCCCCCGCAAATTGAACCGGGCGCGAGAAATCGACCGGATCCGAGGGAGCGAGCGCGGCAGCGGTGAGTTCGCCGAACGCGCCGCGCGCATTGTCGGTCTTCAGCGCGATCGCGGCCAGACCGTCACCGATACGGGCAAAATCATAGTAGTACTCTCGCCCAGGCAGGCGTTGCGGCACCATGAGCAACTCGAAATAATCGTGGCCGAACACTACGCAATGATTCTCCGAGCCCAGAGTATGATGTCCGCGGGGAGTGAGGGTGAAGCCCATGCGCCTGAACGTATCCTGGGTCGAATCCAGATCGCGAGCCGCAATGACCACGTGGTCTATGCCCTTGATATGTTTTCTCACAGCTGTTCTCTTGTTCTAGGGACGCGCCATTATAATTGCGTTGGCGA
>VFSW01013457.1_pt1 | contig 11370 bp, 10 predicted proteins | sample 5358111 | NCBI WGS metagenome assembly VFSW01 (sample SAMN11554181, study PRJNA540505) | mine drainage metagenome | isolation source: sediment from site ElyBrook_90M | place: USA: Ely Copper Mine, Vershire, VT | collected 2017 | reverse complement strand
CTCACACCCCCCCCACACGTCGCGCCCCTCGTCGACGCGGCCGGCACGGTCGCCTTCGTGACGAACCGGCAAGCGGGGGCGGCGAACGGCGCGGCCGTGGAGGTGGTGGCCGACGTTTGCCCCGCTGCGTCGGGCGGCGCAGCAGTGGGGTTGGCGCCGCTCGGGCCGGGGGCGTTCGTCGTCGCGTGTCGCGCCGGGAGCGTCGCCGCCATCGGGGGTCACCCCTTCTAGACCGTAGTGGCGGCCCGAGCGCGGCGCGCTTATATTGCACCAGCATGATCACGATCACTGAGAAGGCTGCCGGCAAGGTCAAAGAGATCGCTCAGACCGAGAACCTTGCGGGACAAGGCTTGCGGTTACGTGTCGTCGGCGGCGGCTGCGCCGGCTTTTCATACGACCTCTACTTCGAGGACAAGGTCGGGGACATGGACGAAGAGTTCGAGTCGAACGGCGTCAAGCTCTACGTCGACCCGATGAGCTTCCAGTACTTGGAGGGGGTCGAGATCGACTACGTCGAGGGCCTGCACGGAGCCGGCTTCAAGTTCAACAACCCAAACTCGAAGGGCAGCTGCGGCTGCGGATCCAGCTTCTCTGCCTGAGGCGATTCGTTCGTCTCTGCTCCCCGCGCACGTAGCGTGCATCGCCGGAGCCCCGCGGCGTCGTCCTCACCCGCGGCGCGAGCTCCTCCATGCCCGCTTCGAGCCCGCAATCCAGCGAACGCATCCGTCCTTCCGCACCACACCCCTCCGGCGAGAGCGGCCCGACGCTTTCGCACTACATCGCTCGCGTCCAAGCGATTCAGCCGCTCTCGCGCGAGGATGAGTACGCCCTCGCGTGCCGGGTGCGCGACCGCGACGACCACGAGGCCGCTCGCCGGCTTGTCGAGGCGAATTTGCGCTACGTCGTGGCGATCGCGCTGAGCTATCGCCGCTACGGCGTCCGCGTCGCCGACCTCGTCTCCGAGGGCAACGTGGGGTTGATGATTGCGCTGAAGAAGTTCGACCCCGACCGAGGCACCCGCTTCGTGACGTACGCCGCGCACTGGATCCGCGCCTACGTGCTCGATCACGTGATCCGCGCGTGGAGCATCGTGGGGGTCGGCGCCGGGCCGCTTCGGTCGAAAGTCTTCTTCCGACTGCGGCGCGAGAAGGCGAAAATCCTCGCGTCGACGAGCGACCCGGTCGAGGCCAACGAACGGCTGGCCGAGAAGTTCGGCACGACCACCGAGAAGATCACGATGCTCGCCCACCGCCTCGAGGCGCGCGACGTCTCGCTGGACGCGAAGGTCTTCGACGACGGCGCGGCGACCGTGCTCGACACGCTCCCGAGCGGCGGCATCTCTCAAGAAGAGGCGTACATGGGGCAGGAACGGTCGAGCGCGATCGTGGCCTGTGTGCGCGAGGCCGTCGAGAAGCTCGACCCGAGGGAACGCTTCATCGTGGAGGTGCGCATGATGGCCGACGGACAGGACGAGCTGTCGCTGGCGGAGATCGGACGCCGCCTCGGCGTCTCGCGCGAGCGCGCTCGGCAGCTCGAGGCCCGGGCGAAGCAGAAGATCCGGCGGCACCTGGAGACGTGCGCGAGCGAGCTCGCCAGCGTCGCGGCGTGAGGCACGCACCCCGCTCACCGGAGCGGTTCCCCGACCTACAAAAACACGACCGCCCGCGCCTTGCGGCCCGGGCGCTCGCGGTCGACGTCGCTCTGTAAGCCGAGTTCTGTCTCGCGCCCGGGTCACCCCGAGCGCGGAGGCGATCATTCCTCTAGGACGGCGGTCACCCGCCGCCTCCAGCGGCCTACCCGCAGGCTCGGGCGAGCAGCCCTCGAACGCCTGCCTACGCGGCCTTGCTCCCGATGGGGTTTGCCGTGCCGCTCGCGTTGCCGCGAGCGCGGTGGGCTCTTACCCCGCCTTTTCACCCTTGCCGGCCGCTCTCGCCGAAGCGAGAGAAAAAGGTCCGGCGGTCTGTTTTCTGTTGCACTCTCCTCGGCGTTGCCGCCACCGGTCGTTATCCGGCATCGTGCTCTGTGGAGCTCGGACTTTCCTCCCGCGGCGCATCGCGAGAGCGAGACGCCGCCGGCGATCGCCCGAGCGGCGTCGACGCGCTCAAATCTGCACCGGCGCCCTCCGGGGCGCAAGGCAGACCGCCTCGCTTGCGCCAGCCTTCTCCAAAAGCGCAGACGGCGACGAACGGCAGGGTGACGAGACCGTAGCGCCCAGCACCGAAAAAGACCGCGTGGATCGCGGCCGTCACGCCGAGCACGGCCGCGCCGAAGGGGACGCCCAAAGGAGCCGAGCCGAGTGCCCGACGGCCGAGCAGCCCGGCGCAAACGGCGAGAGCGGCATAGCCGACCCACGCGTGCACGGTGAAGACAGCGGCGGCCCCCCCCAGCGCGACGAGCTTGCGTGCGAGCGCGAGTCGCCCCGCAGCCCGGCCGCCGCGACCCGTCGCGACCAGCGCCGCAAGGAGAAGCAGCCTGCAAGCGACGACCTCGATGACGGTGAGGAGGGTCTCCGCCCGATCGCCGAAGGCCTTTGCGTTGCTCTCGTGGAGGTACCAACCGGCCGCACCGGCCGCGTCGAACGTCATCGCCAGCTTCGCGGGGGCGCGCGCGAGCCAGAGCAGGGGCGCCGCGGCGATCGCCCGCTCCGCGGCGCGCTCGAAACACGTGTCCTTCGCGGCCTCGTCCCAGACCGTCGCGCACTCGGGCGGCACGTCGATGGGGGCCCAGCCGCCGGAGACCGTGTGCGCGCCGATGAGCAGGTTCCAGCCGCCGTTCAGGCTTACGAGCGCGCACCGGTGCATGCGGACGCAGTTGCGCGCGGTCCACGGGGCGACGCAAGCCAGGCAGACAGCGGTGGTGAGGGCAGCGGCTGCGACGCGATGGCGAGCCGGGCGTCCGGCGCGAAGGGCCAGGGCACCCACGAAGGGCGCGAGGAGGATCGACGGGGGCCGCACGAGCGTGGCAAGGCCGACCACGGCCCCGGCCGCAGCGACCCTCGGCCAGACGAGCCTCTCGCTTCGCGCGGCCGAGGCCAGCGCCCCAGCCACGAGGAGCAGCGATGCCGTCACCCCCTCGGTCATCAGCGCCGGCGTGTACGAGACGAGGGCCGGATGGACGGCCACCGAGAAGCCCGCGGCGAGGGGTCGCCATCGCGGCACCTGCGCGCCGTCGGCGATTCGATGCGCGGCACACGCTCCCGCCGCACCGAGCACCGCATTCAAGATCATCCCGGACGTCGGGATGGCCCCCGCGAGCCGGTACGCGAGCGCGAGCAGGGCCGGATATCCCACTGGATAGTGCGCGGCGTACGTCACTGCGCCGTCGGGCCAGAGCCACGTGTAACCGTCGCCCGCGGCGAGACGCCGTGCGAGAACGTCGTAATAGTGGCCGTCCGCGACCGGCGAGAACCGGCCGTGCGCCCACGCGACGACGGCGAGGCGAACCGCGAGGCCGATTGCGGCGACGAAGAGGGCGTCGCGCCGCGAAGCCGTCACTTCACACCCAACCGAGCGCTTGCATCGCGACGGCGACCTCGCTGAGCGGAAGCCCCACGACGGCCGTGTAGCTCCCCTCGATGCGGGACACGAACGCGGCTGCGCGCCCCTGCACCGCGTACGACCCTGCCTTGTCTCCCCCCTCCCCCGTGGCCACGTAGCCAGCGATCTCCGCCGCACGAAGGGTGCGGAACGTGATCCGCGTCGTCACGGTCTCGCCGTAGGCAGGCGCGCTCGGCTCGGGGTCCGCCAGGACGAAGCGGGTCCTCACCTCGTGAGTGCGGCCAGAGAGCCTCGCGAGCATCGCCTCGGCGTCAGCGTCGTCGCGCGGCTTCCCGAGCACGACGTCGCCGGGGACGACCACGATTGTGTCCGCCACGAGAATCCTCGCGGCCGGCGGGACGCGCACGGCCTCGAGCTTCGCGCGTGTCACCCGCTCCAGATACGCGCTCGGCGCTTCCCAGGGCCGGAGCGTCTCGTCGACGTCCGCCGTTCGAACCACGAACGGCGTTCCGAGGAGCTCGAGGAGCTCGCGGCGGCGAGGCGACGCGCTCCCGAGGACGAGCGGCTGGTCGGCCCTGATTTGCCCGCGCACGCGCGCGATGTACCACAGCGGTGATAACGTCGGCGCGCGATGCGTCGCAGCATCCTCGTCCTTGTCGTTGCCTTCGCTTTCTGCCCGCGTAAGGCCCTCGCGGATCCTTGCTCGGGCATCCTCAGCACGTGCATCAACGACGACACGCTCTGGCCGCATCCCGGCCCGGCGCGCTTCGTCGCCGTGGGGTCGACGCAGACCGTCGCCGCGGGCCAGCTGGGCTTCGGTCTCGTGGCGACCTACCTTTCGCGCCCGATCCGCCTCGACCTGAAGGCCCCCGGGGGGGCCGGCAGCGAGCAGAACGTCATCGGCGACCAGGCCAACGGCACCTTTCTCTGGTCCTACGGCGTGACCGATCGGCTCGAGCTCGACCTCGCCCTGCCCATCACGTTCGGCCAGGGCGGTACGGGCCTCGCGCCGATCACGGGCGGCGACGGTTTGAGGGACACCGCCCTGCGCGACCTCCGGTTCGGATTCGCCTACGCCCTCCTTCCGCACGCTCGCGAACCACCCCACGACACCACCTTCGGGCTCGTCGGACGCTTCGACCTCGACGCCCCTTCGGGCGACAGCGATCAATTCGCGGGCGAGGGAACGGCGGCGTTCGTGCCGAGCCTCGCCGCCGACGTGCAGGGGGGGGACCGCGGACAGTGGTTCGCGGGGCTGGAGATCGGCGCGCGTATCCGGCCGGTGACCGAGCTCCTGGGGGCGCGCGTGGGGACGCAGCTCGTGACGGCCCTCGGGGTCGGCTACGGTATCCTGCCGCGCGAGCTCTTGACCGCCACGCTCGAGGCCTGGGCGCTGCCCACGTTCGCCGAGCAGCACGCCATCACGCTTCAGAACGGGGAACTCACGAGCACGCCGAACGGAGAGCACATCACGCCCGCCGAGTGGCAACTCGCCGTCCGTACCGCGCCACTTCGAGGCGGCGACCTGGCCATCCAGCTCGGCGGCGGCGGACCGATCCCGCTCAGCGGCGAAGAGACGGTCCCCCGGCCGCAGTTCCGCGTCACGCTCGGCCTGCGCTGGGAGCCGCTCGCCCGCGAATCGGACGGCGAAAGCCCCCCCTGATTCCGTGCTACACGCAGCGCCCGTGAGCATCACCGTTCACCCGAGCGAACGAGCGCGGCACCTCGTGATTCGCGCGGGCGCGGGCGAAGTCGTTCCGGACGCGCTCGTCGCGGTGCTCAAGCGGGAGCGGATCGCTTGCGGAGGGCTGCGGGCGAGCGGCGTGCTCGCCGAGGGCGAGCTGCGGGCGTTCGACGGGGGCCTGAGGACGCTCGGGCGGACGAGGAGGATCGCGGGACCCGTCCACGCGCTCGCGCTCGAGGGGAGCATCGGCCTGGTGGATGGCGAGCCGTCGGTTTCGCTCCGCGCGCTGCTCGCGCGCGAGTCCGACAGGGGGCTCGAGACGCTGGCGGGGGAGGTGGCGAGCGCGAAGGCGCTGGCTCTCGAGGCGTTCGTGACATCGCTCGACGACATCTCGCTCGAGAGGTCGCTCGACGAGGGCGCGGGGGTGTGGCTGCTCGGAGCTCCAGCCGGGGTCCCGGCGACCACCCTCGCCCGTGCGACGGCGCCGAAAGGGACGCCGGCGGCGGCCTGGGCCGTCGCGCTGGAGGCCAGCGAGCACGCCGAGCCCGCGAGACCGCGCGGGGCGTCCACGGGGCACTCTCCCGTCGTCCCGAACGTCCCTGCGCGTCCTCCGCGCCCGGAGGTCGACCTGGACGGCGTCGTCCCCGAGGGGGGGGATATCGTCGAGCATTTCGCGTTCGGGCGCTGCCAGGTGCTTCGCAGCGACGGCGACCGCCTTCACCTCAAGGTGGGGAAAGACGGCCGCGTCCGCGAGATCGCGTTGGAGATGCTTCGCGTAACGCCGCTGGCGGAGTCCGAGGACGGCCCGCGCCGTTTCAAGCTCGACCGAAGGCTTTAGCCGGCCCTGAACATTCGGACGCCGAATCTCGCGGGCGCGAGCACGGCACGCCAGTCCGCCTTGCCTGCCGACGAGGCTTTGGACTACCTAGGCTCCCCCAGCTGCCGTCCCGGCCGCCGTCTCGAACGACAAAAGAGAGTTACCTTGGCCGCTCGCATCCCCCTCGACCGCATCCGCAACATCGGCATCTCGGCGCACATCGACTCCGGCAAGACGACGCTCACCGAGCGCATCCTCTTTTACACGGGTCGCATCCACAAGATCCACGAGGTCCGCGGCAAGGACGGCGTCGGCGCCAAGATGGACTCGATGGATCTCGAGCGCGAGAAGGGCATCACGATCCAGTCCGCCGCGACGTACTGCGTGTGGGGCGGCTCGCAGCAGCAATTCCAGCCCCACAACGTCAACATCATCGACACCCCCGGCCACGTGGACTTCACGATCGAGGTGGAGCGCGCGCTGCGGGTGCTCGACGGCGCGATCCTCGTGCTCGACTCCGGCAATGGCGTTCAGAGCCAGTCGATCACCGTCGACAAGCAGATGAAGCGCTACCGCGTCCCGCGCATCGCGTTCGTCAACAAGATGGACAACCCGGGCGCCAACTACGAGCGCGTCGCCCAGATGCTCAAAGAAAAGCTCGGTCACCACCCGGTCAGGCTCCAGGTCCCGATCGGCGCGGAGTCGGAGTTCCGGGGCATCATCGACCCGATCGTCGGCAAGGCCTACTTCTTCGACGGGGCCGACGGCGAGAACGTTCGCGAGGAAGAGGTCCCCGCCGAGTACGCGAAGGCGACCGCCGCGGCTCGCGAGAAGATCATCCACGACGTCGGCGACGTCGACGACGTGCTGGGCGAGAAGTTCATCAACGAGGAGCCGATCACCGTGGAGGACCTGCGCGCCGCCATCCGTCGCGCGACGCTCGCCCTCAAGATGACGCCTGTCATGTGCGGTTCGGCGATCAAGAACAAGGGCGTTCAGCTGCTGCTCGACGGCGTCGTGCACTACCTCCCGTGCCCGACCGAGGTTCTGAACGAAGCGCACGACCAGAGCAAGGGCGAGGAGAAGGTCGTGGTCGAGTCCGACCCCACCAAGCCGTTCGTGGGCCTCGCGTTCAAGCTGCAGCAGGACAAGTACGGGCAGCTCACCTACTTCCGCGTCTACCAGGGGACCGTCTCGGCCGGAGACACCATCTACAACACGAGCAACGAGATGCGTAAAGTGCGGGTCCCCCGCATGTTCCGGATGCACTCGGACGACCGCGAGGAGGTCCCCTCCGCCGAGGCCGGCGACATCGTCGCTTTCTACGGCATCGAGGCCAGCTCCGGCGAGACGTTCACCGACGGCAAGATCAACTGGACGCTCACGTCGATGCACGTCCCCGCGGCCGTCATCTCGCTCGCGGTCGCGCCGAAAGACCGCGCGACCGAGGTCAACTTCTCGAAGGCGCTCAACCGCTTCACGAAGGAGGACCCGACGTTCCGCGTGCACCAGGACGAGGAGTCGCAGCAGACCATCATCAGCGGCATGGGCGAGCTGCACCTCGACATCTACATGGAGCGGATGCGGCGCGAGTACAACTGCGACGTCGTCGCCGGCAAGCCCCAGGTCGCCTATCGCGAGGCGATCACCCGCCAGGCGGAGATCAACTACACACACAAGAAGCAGACGGGCGGCTCCGGCCAGTACGCCAAGGTGATGGGATACATCGAGCCGCTCCCGGCGGACGCGATCGAGACCTACGAGTTCGTCGACGACGTGACGGGCGGGTCCATCCCTCGCGACTTCATCTCGTCATGCGACAAGGGCTTCCGGGAAGGGGTGCGCAAGGGCACCGTCATCGGCTTCCCGATCGTCGGCGTCCGATGCGTCGTCAACGACGGGGCTTCCCACGCGGTCGACTCGTCGGAGCTGGCGTTCAAGACGGCCGCGCTCATGGGCTTCCGTGAGGCCTACTCCAAGGCGGCTCCGACGATCCTGGAGCCGATCATGAAGGTGGAGATCGACGCTCCCACGGAGTTTCAGGGAGCCGTCGTCGGCCTGGTCAACCAGCGGCGAGGCGTCATCCTGGAGACGGTCGGCGGCGACAGCGTGAGCATCACCTGCGAGGTGCCGCTCAACGCCATGTTCGGCTACTCGACCGATCTGCGCTCCTCGACGCAGGGCAAGGGCACCTTCACCATGGAGTTCGCGAGGTACGCCGTCGTTCCGAGGCAAGAGCAGGAAGAGATGGCCAAGAAGTACCGCGAGAAGCTCGCCGCCGAGGCCGCGCGGAAGTAAGCGCCGCGGACAGGCATCTCAAAGACGGCTCCGCAATTCACGGTACGTATCGACCTCCCGTCGCGACGGTTTGGGAAGGGGACTCCCAACCTCCCCAGACCAGCATTTCCAAGCCGGTCCACGCGGCCGAGTTTTCCGCTCGCAGCGAGGGCTGGCCGGCCGATGGCAGCAGCCACCAAGCGCCGGAGCACGCGTCGAACTCTGCGCCCTGCGGCGCCTGCGTACCGTTGGCTTCGGTTCCGCCCCAAAGGAGCATCCGCAAGGGAAGCCCCACGGCCGTACATCCGATGCTCGCGACGGAGTCCGCCCCGCCGGTGATGGGCCGCCACGTCCGCGCGACGGGGTCGTACGCGCCGCCGTCCGCGAGCGCCGCTCCACTCGCATCGACGCCTCCCCAAATGATCATTTCGCTGCCCGTCCACACGGCGACGTGGTCCGCGCGGGCCGTCGGCGCGCCCCCCAAGGGGAGGGCCGTCCATGCGTTCGCTGCGGGATCGTAGGCGGCGCCGTCCCTCACGTAGGTGAGGCTGCTGGAACAAGACTGTCCTCCCCATACGATCCACACGCTTCCCGTCCAGACGGCGCTTCCCCGCTGCGCGCAGGGGGCTCCGGCCGTATTCATCGTTCCCCATTGCCCGGTGTCGGGCGCGTACGTGGCGCCCACCCCACCCGAATAAAGGAGCATCTCGTTCCCGGTCCATGCGAGGAGGGTCCCGTAAAGCGCCACGGGCGGCGGCCCACCGGCCGACCAAACATTCGCCGCGGGGTCGTACGCCCGGACCGGGTCGGTCGGGAGGGCGGTCGTCCCACCCCGAACGAGGACACGCGTCCCTGTCCACACGGCCCCCGGGTTGCCGGTCGCCGGGGGCGCTCCGACCGAATTCATCGGCGACCACCGGTCGGCCTGCGGGTCGTAGAGCGCGCCGTCCCCGAGCGTCTTGTTCGCGAGGCTGCGCCCGCCCCAGACGACGAGCTGCCCCTTGCCTCGATCGTCGCCGGCCCAGACGAATAGCGGGCCGACACGCGGGGAAAGCGGACCCGCAGCCATCGAAAACCATGCGCCGTCGTGATGGACGCCGGCGTCGGCGCACACGATTGGTTGGAAAGGACCATCCGAAGGGGGCGGAGCGTCCGCGGGCGAGGCATCGGGGAGCCGGCCCTCGGCGGCGTCCGCGTCCTGATCCGCGTCCGCTGGGACGTCCCTGGGGGCCGGTCCGACATCTTCCAGGTTTTCGAAACGCCCGTCGTCTGCTGCCTGAGCGGCGTCGCCCGTCGATGCCTCGTCGGCCGAGCACCCCTCTTGGTGCGACAGCGGCACGCACGTGTCGGTGCTCGAACAGCAAACGAAGTCCGCCGCGCAAGGACACGGCCGATCGCTCAGCGACACGAGGCCCATGCACGCGCCCGTCGACCCGACGGCGAAGGCGAAGAGGCACACGGCAGACGCCGACGTGAACGTGACCTTCGAGCCCATGGCAGGTTGGTTACGAACGAGCCTGCTCAAAAGGACGAAATGAAAGAAGGCCGCGTCGTGACCTTTCGTCCATCGAAGCGTCGCCGTTCGTATCCCATGAGATGCTACACGCAGGCGAGCTCGCCGAGATGCTTCCCACTGCGCAAGCAGAAGCCTTGCCTGACGCCCGGATCCAGGCCTTCTATCGCGGGGGCGAGGACGCCATGGCGGCGACGTATCGCGAATACTTCCGCACGGTGCGAGCCGCGGTCTTCGGCGTCGTCCGGGGAGCGGACGGCGAGACCGTGATCCACGAGGTCTTCCTGCGCCTCATCAGCGACGAAGAGCTCCGGCGCGCCTACCGAGCCGAGGCGGGGGCCTTCTCCGGCTGGCTCTACACGCTCGCCAAAAACCACGCCGTCGACTACGCGCGGCGCAGAGCACGCGAGACGCCCACCGGGCTCTCGCCCGGGGACGAAAGGAGCGCTGCCACGCTCTCGCAGCAGATCGAAGCCCGGTCGATTGTGCGACGTTTCCGCGAGATGCTCCCGGCCCAATGGGTCTCGGTGTTCGACGCCCGCTTCGTCAGCCAGCTCGATCAGCGGCGGGCCGCACGTTCGCTGGGGATACCGCGCACGACGCTCGTCTATCGCGAGCACCGAATCCGCGGCCTGCTCCGCGCGTTCCTCCTCGCCGGAGAAGAACCATGAGCGACGAGCACGCGAGCTGCCGCGCGGACATCGCCGCCCACTTCGCAGGCCGAATCTCGCCGGACGGCGAGCGCAAGATGCGCGCGCATCTCACGCGGTGCGCGCCGTGCACCCGTCGATACGAGCGGCACTTGCTTCTTGCCGAGCTCGAACCGAGCGCGCTCGATGCGCAGGAGCGACTTGGCCGCGGCCTGGGTGTGCTGCGGCGAACCGTCCCCACGCGAACCGCCGCGGGCGCCTGGATGGCGGCGGCGGCGCTTTGCGGTCTCGCTGCGATCGCGCGCCCGGCTTCCCTCGTGCCGCAGGGCGAGTTCGTCGCCCGCGGTTCGCCGCCGCGTGAAGAGACGTCCCTCGAGGTCTATCACGCGCAGTCGGGCCATTCCTTCGACGTCGCGCGCGCTTCGATCCGTGCGACCGACGAGCTCGCGTTCGCCTACACGAATCCGGCCGCCTATCCGTACCTTGTCGTCTGCGCGGTCGACGAGCACGGCCGCGTGTACTGGTATCACCCGGCGTGGACGTCGACCGCGGAGGATCCGGATTCCGTCAGAATCGAAGACGGCCGAGCCGTCCGCGAGCTCCCGGAGGCGATCACCCAGGGGATCGAGGGGCACGAGATACGAATCGTCGCCGTGTTCTCCGCTCGGCCGCTGCACGTGCGAGAGGTGGAGCGGGTTCTTTCGGCGCGCGGGGCCGATACGCTCCAAGCCGCGTTCTCGGAGGCGTTCGGTCGTGTGAGCGTGGTCGAGCAACGTCTCAGGGTCGACACGTGAGGGCAGCGGGGGTCCGAGCGGCGTCCCTCGCCGTGGCGCTGTTCGGTGCGCAAGCTGCACGCGCGCAATCGCCCTCCCCCCCCCCCCCCCAGCCCGGCGTGGGCGCGCCCCCCCCCGGGGCGGGGGTTGTGGGGGGGG
>VFSW01013456.1_pt1 | contig 11370 bp, 7 predicted proteins | sample 5358111 | NCBI WGS metagenome assembly VFSW01 (sample SAMN11554181, study PRJNA540505) | mine drainage metagenome | isolation source: sediment from site ElyBrook_90M | place: USA: Ely Copper Mine, Vershire, VT | collected 2017 | reverse complement strand
GCCGCGGGCTCGTTCACCTCTTCGGTATCCGCGGTGACGGGCGGCGCGGATTTTGAGGTGACGGCGGGCGGCGGGGTTCCAGATGCGGTGGTGGCGCGGCTGGCGGCGCTGCCCATCCCCATCACAGTGCAACCGCGCATTGATGATTACGCGGTTGTGCTTCCAGGGCAGCAGACGGTGCCGCTGGCGGGCGTAGACCTGCTGCAGGGCGGGGCAGGGGGCGCGGGTGTGAGCGGAGGTGGCATTGAAGCTCTGCGCGACCCGCACTCCGTGTGGGTCAGTTCCAACCTGGGCGTTGCAGCGGGCAGCACGGTGACGCTGCAGATCAATGACCGCGTTGCTGCCTACCTCGTGCGAGGCGTGATGGCGGCTACGTCCCGGGACGAGCCGCCCTTCATTGTGATGGATATTGCCGCCGCACTCGCCGCGCTCCATCGCCCGGGCGGCGTTGACCGGGTCCTGATCGAGACGCCGCGGCGCCGGGCAGGCCGGTTGGCAGAGTGGGAGCAGGCCATCCGACAGGCGCTGCCCGCCGGCGTGGAGCTAGGCGCGGAGGGCGCAAGCCAGCGCCAGAATCAGCGCATGCTGCAGGCGTTCCGCTGGAACCTGCGCATCCTCAGCTATATTGCGCTGATTGTGGGCGCGTTTCTTATCTACAACACCATCTCCGTTTCCGTTGTGCGGCGGCGCGCGGAAATCGGTATTCTGCGCGCGCTGGGTGCTTCACGGCGGTTTGTGGTGGGTGCTTATCTGGCCGAGTCCGCCTGCTTTGGATTGGCGGGCGCGGCGCTGGGTCTGGCGCTGGGGCGTTTGATGGCGGTGGGCGCGGTGCGGCTGATTGGATCGACCGTGCAATCGCTTTATGTGAGCAGCACGCCGGGTGCGATTGTGCTGGGCGGCGGCGAGGAGGCGTGGTGCCTGCTGCTGGGAACGGCGGTGGCGCTGGCTTCCGGGTGGGCGCCGGCCCGGGAGGCGGTGAGCCTGGCTCCCATTGAGGCTATGGCGCGCGGGCGCAGCGAGTATGAGGCGCGCCTTCACAAAACACGCGACCTCGTGGCCGGCGGCGCGCTGGCGCTGATGGCCGCCGCGCTCTCACGGCTGGGTCCCGTTGACGGCAAACCCCTGTTCGGATACCTGAGCGCGCTGCTGCTGATCGTGGCCAGTGTGCTGGCGATTCCGGCGCTGGTGGCGGCGCTGGCGCGGATGAGCTCTGAAGCCATGAAGCGCGCCCTGGGCGTTGAGGCCATGATCGCTTCGCGCAGCCTGGCCGCCAGCCTGCGGCGCACATCCGTGCTGGTGGGCGCGCTGGCCACCGCTATTGCCATGATGGTGAGCGTTGGGATAATGGTGGGCAGCTTTCGCCAGACGGTTTCCATCTGGTTGGATAATCAACTGCAGGCGGACTATTACCTGCGTCCGGCAGGCAGCGCCAGCGCGGGCCGCCATCCTACGCTTTCGCCCGCAATTGCGGATCGCATCGCGCGGCTGCCCGGCGTTCAAAGCGTGGACCGCTTCCGGGAATATTCCATAACTTATCAGGGCATGCCGGCCACACTGGCCGGCGGCGAGGCCGCGGTGGCGGGGCGCTACGGGAAAACCCGGTTTGTGGGCGGCCTGGAGCGCGGCCGTGTGATGCAGGGGCTGCCGGGCCACAACGCGTGCATTGTGAGCGAGCCTTTCGCCACCAGGTATGGGGTGAGTGCGGGCAGCGAGCTGCAGTTATCGCTGGCCGGACGCCCGGTGAGCCTGCAGGTGCTGGGCGTTTATTACGACTACTCCGACCAGCGCGGCATTATAGTGGTTGACCGCGGCACGCTGCTGCGCTATCTGCCGGACCCCGCGCCCTCCAGCCTGGCTGTTTATTTGAAGCCCGGCGAGGACCTGACGGCGGCGCTGGGCGGCATTCGGCGCGCGTGCGCAGGCAGCAGGGTGGCCATTTTTTCAAACCGCAGTCTGCGTCGCGAGGCCCTGCGCGTATTTGACCGCACCTTCGCGATAACGTATGCCCTGGAGGCCGTGGCCGTGATCGTGGCGGTGATGGGCATTGCGGGTGCGCTGCTGGCACTGGTGGTGGACCGGCGGCGGGAGCTGGGGCTGCTGCGCTTTCTGGGCGCCACCAGGCGCCAGGTGCGGCGCCTGATTCTGTTTGAGGCCGGCATGCTGGGCTTGCTGGCAAACCTTGTGGGCCTGGCGCTGGGCGTGCTGCTGTCGCTGGTTCTGATTTTTGTGATCAACCGGCAATCCTTCGGCTGGACCATTCAGTTCCACTGGCCGGTTGCCATTCTGATCGCGGCCCTGACCGGCGTTTACGCCTCCACCGTTGCCGCCGGACTTTACCCGGCGCGCATGGGCGTGCGGTTGAATCCCATTGAGGTGATCCACGAGGAATGAGGGTGCTTGCCGCCTTACTGCTTTTCGCCGGCCCAGCCTGGGCGCAGTTCAAGCCGGCGCTTCCCGGCTATCAATACAGCTTTCCACGCGATTACTTTGATCATCCGGATTATCAGACCGAGTGGTGGTACACCACCGGAAATCTGAAGGCAGCCAACGGGCGCCGCTTTGGTTTTGAGCTAACCTTTTTTCGCGAGGGTGTCGCCCGCGACGCGCATCCGGGCTCGCCATGGCAGATTGAGGACGTTTACCTGGCGCACCTGGCACTGAGCGACCTGGATGGCGCGCGCTTTTATTACACCGAGCGGCTGAACCGCGCCGGGCCGGGGCTGGCGGGCGCGAGCGAGGTCGAAGGGCGCGTGTGGAACGGCAATTGGCAGGTGCGGTTCGAGGGCAGGCGGGAAGAACTGCAGGCGGTGGCCTCCGACTTTGCGCTGCAACTTGATCTGGAGGCGCTGAAGCCGCCGGTGATCCATGGCAACAACGGCGTAAGCCAGAAGTCGGCAGGCGCGGGACACGCCTCGCACTATTTTTCGCTGACTCGCATCCGGACGCGCGGCACGGTGACGTTGAACGGGCGGGCGTTTGCCGTGCAGGGGCTCTCGTGGATGGATCACGAATTCTTTACCCAACAATTGACCGCGGATCAGGTGGGATGGGACTGGTTCAGCCTGCAACTGGAAAACGGGACAGAGCTGATGCTGTTTGAATTGCGCCTGAAAAACGGCGGCATAGATCCCTATTCCGCAGGAACCTATGTGGACGCGCAGGGCCGGGGGCATTTTCTCGCACGGAGCGATTTTGAACTGACGCCCGGCAAGCGATGGAAAAGTCCTGCGACCGGAGGCAGGTATCCGGTGGCGTGGAGCATTGGCGTTCCCAGTCTGGGCCTGGCGCTTCAGCTTACCACGCCGCTGGACGCGCAGGAGCTGGTGAGCAAGAATCCGGCCTCGCCTAGCTATTGGGAGGGCGCTATTCGCGTGCGGGGCCTGGAAAAAGGCGCTGCGATTCGCGGCGCCGGATACCTGGAGATGACAGGCGCCAGCGGCGCCGTGCGCCTGGGCCAATAAGCCTTGGGCGTGATTCTGGCCCAACGCCGCTCGCGCTCAGGGGCGCGAGGTGGCGGGGCGTGCCGGGGGAAGGCAGCAATCCTCAGGACAGAAATCCGGCAGCGCGCCAAACTGGCCCACGGTGGCTTTTTCTCTGGCTTCTTCCATGCGCTCCAGCATCAGATCGCGGATCATGGTGATGATCAGCGGGTGCGTTCCGGCGGTGCCGGCGCGAACCATGTTGATGCCCAGTTGGCGGCACAAATCCTGCGCCTGGGTATCGAGATCGTAGATCACTTCCATGTGGTCGGAAACAAATCCGATGGGAACAACCACCACGTCACAGGCGCCCGCTGCGGCGTGAAGCTGGCGCAGATAATCCAGAATGTCGGGCTCAAGCCAGGGCTGACCGGGCGGTCCGCTGCGGCTTTGGAATACCAGCGGATCGCCGCGGCGCCCGAGGCGCGCAGAAACCAGCCGGCTCGCCTCCTGCAATTGCGCCACGTAGCGCGAGGTTTGCGCCATGCTCTGCGGAATGCTGTGCGCGGTGTAGACCACGCGGGCCTGGGCGCGGCGCGGCGCGGGAATCTGACCGAGCGCATCCTCAAGGCGCTGCTGCATGGCCTGGATAAAATTGGGGTGGTTGAAGAAACTGCGCATTTTGTGGATAACCGGTGCGCTGGCGCCCACCTCCTGCCGCGCCGCTTCAATCGCCTCGCGATACTGGCGGCAGCCGGAATAGCTGCTGAACGCCGAGGTGACAAAGGCCAGCGCCTGGCGTATACCATCCTGCTGCATCCGGCGCAGGGTTTCGCCAAGAAAGGGATGCCAGTTGCGGTTGCCCCAATAGATGGGCAGATGCGGTCCGTGCTGCCGCAGCTCGGATTCGAGAGCTTGAAGCAGCTCGCGGATTTGCCGGTTGATGGGGCTTGTGCCGCCAAAATGGTAATAGTGTTCGGCAACCTCCAGCAGCCTTGGGCGTGGAATGTTCCTGCCGCGCAAGACCAATTCCAGAAAGGGCATAACCTCGTCAGCCTTTTCGGGACCGCCGAAGGAAACAATCAACAGGGCGTCATAATTCATTCGTTTTTCGCTCTCATACGGCAGGATGCGCCCGGGGGAACACCACTCCATGATGGTCTTTCGCGGCCGCGTCAGTCAACGGGCGGGCGCCGGCGGTTGCTCCGGGTCCGGACCTCGCGGCTCGTATCCCTTGCACTCGATAACGGGCAAGCGCGGGTAGCGGGCATAGCGGCTATCCTGGCGCGAAAGCTGGCACAGGATAAATGTGGAATCCCGGTTGGACCGCACCGGCTGCGCGTGGGCGCAGCTTGCGCACAAGCCGGGTTGCGCCTGGTGAACGTTCATGAGCCCGCCAGCCCGCCGCCATCCACCACCGGCGCCGCGCCATCTCAATAAATTCCCGCCGCGGCGTAACGGTCAGGATCAACTCCAAAGCGGCCGGCGTATTCCCGAAAGCGCTTCATCAGCTCTGTGGCGCGCTCGCCGGCTTCCTGCGGCGCCAGCCGCGGGCAATCGTAGCCCAGAGCCTCGCGCAGAGCTTCCGCATCCATGGCGCAGAAAACCGCGGTGCCATCCGGCTCAATCTTTTCGATGCCGTCAAAAGGATGGGATTGCTCATTGATGCTGATGGCCTGCTCCAGCGGCAGCCCGTCGATTGCTTCCGTCTGGATTTTGCCCCGGCGCACGCGCACCGGATAGCCGCCCGGCAATCCGTGCGGCCCGGGCACGTGCAGGCGCACCTCGTTCTCCTGGCACAGCGCGGCGATCAGCCGGGCGGAGCAGGCCGCGGTCAGCAGATTGCGCACCGGTCCGGAGGGCAGCGAATAGGCGCCAAACAGCAGCTCGTAAAGGTTCAATCCGTCGCGCACGTCGTGATTGCCGGCGCTGATGCGCAGAAAAAAAGGCGGTCCGTTGCCCATGCGGTCCTTAAAGGCGTAGGGCTCGAGCGCGTGGTGAGCCACCAGCGTTACGCGCACGGATTCCGGCGGCACGCGCAGGCGGCGCGCGGCAAGAATCTGCACCTTGGGAACAAGCTCCTCCAGGTTTCCCACGCCCGCGGTGGGCGCAAGGCCCAGCCGCCCCAGAATATTGTTCACCACGTCGGGGAAGGGCGCGTTAAGTGTCACGCCGCGATAGTCCGCCTGGCGCAGCGCCCGCATCAGCTTCATGCAGAGCGCCAGATGCACCGGCAGCCACATTCCAAAGCGCGCGCGTTCCAGCGGTTCGCGCGCCTCAGCCGGCAGCAGCCCGTGCAGCCACCAGGCTTGCAGGCTGGCCGCGTTAAAAATAATGTCGGGTTTTATCTTATCAACGGCCGCCGCGGTGGCTTCCACCTGATCCAGATCGAGCGGCAGGAATTCAAGCTGCGGCGAAAAGCCCATGGCCAGCGCCGCAACCCGGGCCAGATTGCAGCGCGCCTGGCCGCGCGTGGCATTGCGCCCGGCCGCCACAATGCGCCCCAGGCAGCCCATGCGGGCAACGTGATCCAGCAAGGCGCTGCCCAAACCTCCCAGACCGATCAGCATCAGAGTCGGTTTCATGGTGTGCAATGTCCTCAATTTACCGTCACCCGGCGCTACCCGGCCAGGTTTTGCCCGTGACTGCCGCCGCGCCGCTACAGGATAATCCGCTCATCGCCCGCGCGCCGCGTTACGCGCTCGCGGTCCAGATATTCCAGCAGGGGGATGGCGTACTTGCGCGTTACGCCGGTCAGCTCCTTAAAGCCCGGCACGCTGATGCGGTCGCTTTTGGCGCGCTGCGCGCTCATCATGCGCCTTAATTCCTCCAGCGCGGCGCGGTGGAAAATCAACCCGTCGGCCACTTTCACCAGCACCTTTTCGCGCAGCAGAATCTGCAGGATTTTTTCCGCCCGCGCGCGATCCACCTGCAAGCCGGCCAGAACATCCGCCGTGCCCGGCGTCTTGAGTCCGCCGCTTGCAAAGGCTTTTTCGATTGCCGCCTTCGCCTGCGCTTCCTCCGCGGACATCTGAACGCCCTGCCCGGCGATCAGCACCACCTCGCCGCGCATTTCCAGGCGTCCGCCGGCCACCAGATGCGCCAGCACGGCCTGGAACAAGGGCGCGGAGGGCGCCGGAGATCCCTCCGCCAGCGCCTTTGCCACGCGGTCACGAAGGTCCTCCTTGGCAAAACCCGCCAGCAGCGGATTGGCCTTGTGCAGCTTTTCCAGCGTGGCCAGGGTTGCGGCGGCAATCGCCTTAAAGTAATCGGCGTGCGCCACCATGGCGGGCGGCGTTCCCACCAGCAGCGCTTTTTTCTGCGCCTGCAGGCGCGCGGCCAGTTCCAGCGCCACGGCAGCGTGCCAGCCGCAGCGCGCCGCCAGGCTGGTTACGGGTATTTCGCTCTGCTGCTTTACCAGCAGCTCCACGCGCCTTAAACCGTCGCCGCTTTCCAGCGCCTCAAGAAACGGCGCCACCGCGTTGTCATTGGTGCGATGGCGCTCCGCCAGATTATCAATCACCGTGCCGCCGCCAATGGTGATAACCGGAGAAAACTGCCGGATAATAAAGCGATCGCCGGGCAGCAGCAGAATTGGCTCCGCCAGGCGCAACTGGGCGAAGTATTGGCCGCCCGGCGCCGCCTCCTTTGCCCCGATCAGAACCACTTCCGCAAGCATCTCCGCCGTGCCGCAGTGGAAGTGCACCCGCGACCGGTTTTTAAGCGGTTTGGCCGCGAGCAACAGATTAAGGCTGCAGTCGGCGCGCTGGGTGGGCGTAAAAAGACCGGGAGGCGCCAGCGCCATGCCGCGCTGCACATCACGCGCTTCAATCCCCGCCAGGTTCACGGCGGAGCGTTGCCCGGCCAGCGCCGCCGCGGCCGCCTCGCCGTGCACCTGAATGCCGCGCACGCGCGAGCGCCGCCCCGTGGGATAAAGCTCAACCTCGGATTCCACTTCCAGCCGGCCGGAAACCAGCGTGCCCGTCACCACGCAGCCGAAGCCCTTCATCACAAAGGCGCGGTCAATGGGCAGGCGGAAGGGCAGGTCAGCCGGTTTTTGCGCCACGCGCCCGCCCAACCGGCGCAGCTCGGCGCGCAACTCGTCCAGGCCGCGGCCGGTGCGCACGCTGGTAGGAACAATCGCGCAGCCTTCCAGAAAAGAGCCCGCCACAAATTCCTGCACTTCCATGCGCACCAGGTCCAGAATGTCGTTTTCCACCAGATCGGCCTTGGTCAAGGCCACCAAGCCGCTGCGCACTCCCAGCAGCTTGCAGATTTCAAAATGCTCGCGGGTTTGCGGCTTAATCGATTCATCGGCCGCAACCACCAGCAGCACGGCGTCAATGCCGCTGGCGCCCGCCAGCATATTCTTCACAAAACGCTCGTGGCCGGGCACGTCCACAAAAGCAACGCGCAGGCCTTCGCCCAGATCCAGATGCGCAAAGCCCAAATCGATCGTAATCCCGCGCCGCTTTTCTTCCTGCAGCCGGTCGGGATCGGTGCCGGAAAGGGCCAGCACCAATGACGACTTGCCATGGTCAATGTGTCCGGCGGTTCCTACCACAAAATATTTCATTTCGGTTTAGTTGATCGCGGGTCAAAAAGGTCAAGGTTTTTTCCCGGGCGCGGGGGGTTGTTTTTCGTTTGCAGTGCGCAGCCAAACGCTGGCCACCACCCAATCCCCGAACTCCTTCTGCAGCACCAGGTCGTAGTGCGCCTCAACCTCCGGCGTGTCAAAGATAACATGAGTGAGGGCGCGTGTTTTATCGGGATTCATTTGAATGTGGCCCACTATTATCCTGGGAGCAGGCGGGGGCGGGGTTGCCAGCCTGCCGGAGGCGCCCGCCCTTGCGGCGGCTTGATGCGCGGCCGCGGCCGCGGCGCCCAGAGCGGGGATAAAGTAGGTGTGCAGGGCGTCTTCAATCGATCCTCCCGCGTTCCTGCCCGGCGGCGTGGCCATAAAAGCGGCGCGCGCCTGTATGGCCTGAATGGCAACCTCAACGTCATCGCGCACCACCGGGTCGGTAATGCGGGTTATGGCCTGGCGCAGCGGCTGCACCAGCGCCGGATCAGAGCGCACGGTCAGCGCCTGGATCGCCGCCTCGCTCACGGTGCGGTCCGGCTCCTGGTCAGAGCGCGCGATGGCCTGCACCAGTTGATCGGTGGCGCGTGGATCGCGGAACTCACCCAGAGTGCCGTAATAGAACCGGCGCAAATCCAGGTCGCGCGGATCGTGCACCAGCAGCGCCAGTTGCTTCATGGCTGCGTCATTGGCTACAAAGGCCAGCGCCTGGGCGGCAAAAACCGCGGTGCGGTCGTCGGGCAACGCCGTAATCAACTGCGGAACCAGGTCAGGCCCGGCGGCAAAAGCCGCGTCGTACAACGATTCCAGCGCCGCGGTGTTCGGCGCGTTGATGATGGCGTACAGCAGCGCCGGCGCCCAGTCGGAGGCGGGTGGCTGCTCCGAAGTATCAAATTCCCCGGGCTGGCCAGGCGCGGCCGGATTTGCCGGCGCGCCCGGCGACGGCGCAGCCGGCTGGCGCGGGGTGGAGCCGGGGGTGGTTCCCTGCGCGGTTCCGGAAGTGGCGCCGGGCGCCGGCTGCGCGCTCGCCGCAGCGTTCCACAACAGTATGAAAAGGAGCAGAGCGGGGAAGGACGAAATACAAAAAGGAAAATGGTCTCGATTGAAGCGGACGTTTGTTGAGAAAATCTTTCCTCCCGGAACGGTTAAACTTAATGCCCGCCTGCGGCGCATCAGCGGGCCTCAGGCCTCTTCATGAATCGTGGTCATGGCGCGTATTTCAAACTCCCGCGAGCCCGCGGGTGTGGTCACCTTAACGGAATCGCCCAGCCTTTTGCCCATCAGGCTGCGGCCAATCGGCGAGGTGGTGGAAATCAGCCCCTTGCTCACGTCGGCTTCCTCAGTGGTCACCAGCTTGTAGTGAACTTCCGTATCGCGGTCCACGTCGTACAACACCACCCGGGTGCCAAACGCAATGCGGTCCCTGGGAATATTATTCATATTGATCAGCGACAGGTCCGCCAGCCGCTTGCGCAACTGCCCCAACCGCGCCGCCACATAATCCTGGCGCTGCTTGGCCATAATGTACTCGGCGTTTTCGCTCAGATCGCCCAGAGCGCGGGCGCGCTTCAGCTCGTTGGGTAGTTCGTGATTCAGCTCGTGCTCGAGCGAGATAATCTCTTCCTCAAGCTTTTTCTGAATGGGTGTCGCCATGGCCCTGTTCCTGTCTCTGAATTTCCCACCATTATAAAGGATGTGCGCGCCGCAAAAAAGGCAGCCTGCACGGCCGCCGCCGCGGCGACCGGTTACATGCCAGCCGGATTATCCAGCCAGTAGATCGTCAATCCGGAAAGCAGTTTCGGAAAAAAGTCGGTCGACTTCTGCGGCATCACCAGGCCGTCAAATGCGGTGTTGCGCAGCGCCTCAATCGGGGTTGGATTCAGAATAAAGCAAAGGTCAGCCTGCCCCTTGTCGACCGCGCCCATGGCCTCCGCCGCTTCCCGTACGTAATGCAGGTGGCGTTCCTCGCGCACCGCCTGCGCGTCAATCTTCATGGCCCGCTCCAGCAGCAGCCGGTGCAGCGCCACCACGTCAAGCGCGCGCAAGGCGGGCGGAACTTCCGGCAGCGCGGCGGCCAGCGCCTCCGGAGAGCGCACGGCAAGCACGGCGGCCCGGCCGTTGCCGGCATACGCGCCCACGGCTGTGCCGCGCTCTCCCGCCTGCGCCACCCGCCGCGCCAGCTCGCCGCCGGCGTCAACCGCGGGCAGCGCCGCCTCCTGCCAGTCAAACCATTCGATGGCCGCCCTCCTGAATGCGTTCCAGTCAAAGCCGCTCAGCCCGTGCAGCACGCGGTGGGTGGGCAGAATGGTGAGCCCGGGCGTTTCCATGCGCACCAGCGTGGCCATCACATACTCGGCGCGATCGTCAAGGGCGCCGCCGGCCCGGCGTTCGTTGCGGTAGGCCAGCGCGGTTTCGTAGCGATGGTGGCCGTCGGCAATCACCAGCTTTTTTGATCGCATCGCCTCGCTGACGCGGCTTACGGTTGCGGGGTCGGAAACGCGCCACACGCTGTGCAGCGTGCCGTGCTCGTCCTCAGCCTGCTGCCAGGCGGCGCCTTGGGCGTGGCCCGCCAGCGCCGCTTCCACTTCTCCCGGCGGGTCGCTGTAGAGCATAAAAATCTGCCCGAAATGGGCGCGCGTAAGGCGCAGCAGGTTCAGCCGGTCCGCCTTGGGGCCGCTCAGCGTCTCTTCGTGCCGGTGCACCACGCGCTCAGCGTAGTCTTCCAGCCGTATCAATGCAATAAAGCCCCGCCGCGTCATGCGCCCGCTCTTTCCGCCAGGCACGGAGTATTCCTGGTGGTAAGGGTAAATGGATGCGGCGGCGTCGGGAAGCAGAATGCCATTTTCGATCCAGTCATTAAAATGGTCGCGCGCGCGCGTGTATACGTTGGCGCTTTCACCGTCGGCCGGATGCGCAATGCCGCGAATCACCCGCACCAGGTTGTAGGGGCTTGAGGCGTAATACCTTTCCTGCATCTGCGGGGTGATCTTGTCATAAGGCTGCGTTACCGCGTGCGCCAGCGGCGCAACCTTGTGGGGGTTGTAGTGCAGCGCCCGAAACGGGAATACCTGCGCCATGATGCTCCTTGATCCTGTGGTTTAAAACCAAACTACAAACCTATCATACCGGCTGGATTCCCGTCGACTTGCGGGAAAACGGCCTGATCCGGCGTTTTCCGCGCGGCCGGAGCCGCGGGCGACTCCGCGCCGGTGGCTGACGCTGCCGTGATCGCGCCGCCGCATTTTGCGCCCGGCGCGGGCTGTATTTGCTCTTTGCCTGATGCCACGGCTTCTTCATGCTTTTGCCGCGCGAACAAGCCGCGGACTCTTGCCCACAGGCCTTGCGGCTGGGGCGGAGCGGCGGAAGTTG
>VFSW01013455.1_pt1 | contig 11371 bp, 8 predicted proteins | sample 5358111 | NCBI WGS metagenome assembly VFSW01 (sample SAMN11554181, study PRJNA540505) | mine drainage metagenome | isolation source: sediment from site ElyBrook_90M | place: USA: Ely Copper Mine, Vershire, VT | collected 2017 | reverse complement strand
GAACGTACGACGCCGCCAAATGACCCCATGCGTCAAACTGAAAGTACGCACAGGTCATCGCGCGCTTCAGGGCGGAGCAACGCGAGCAAGTGCCGACGAAGCCGATCGGAGCGCTGGCGCAGGACTTCCCCGGCGTAAATGCCGGCGCGTTCGGATCGGCGCGCGAGTTACCCGCCGCAGGATTGACCACGTACGGGGTCGTGGCCGACGGGGTGCGGTACCAAGGCTCCTGTCCGACTCGGTTCGGGCCTTATCCGTTCTGCGACGAAATCGCGTTTCCGTCGTATTCGCTCGCCAAGTCGATCGTGGGCGGCCTCGCCCTGATGCGACTCGCGCTCTACGATCCGAAGGTGCTCGACGCGCGAATCTCCGAATACGTACCGGAGTGCTCGTCTTGGGGCGATGTGACGTTCCGGGACGCGCTTGACATGGCCACGGGGCGCTATCGGTCGGCCGAGGACCAGCACGACGAGAATGCGCGGGACATGCTCGGTTTCTTTCTTGCGAAAACCAACGCGCAGAAGCTGCGCTTCGCCTGTCGCCATTATCCGCGTCGCGCGGCGCCCGGTATCAAGTGGGTCTACCATACGACCGATGCCTACGTGCTCGGCGTCGCGATCAATGCCTACCTGCGTGCCAAAGGAGAACCGCGTGTCGACTTCTATACGGCTCTCCTCGTGCGCGGAATCTGGTCTCGCCTGCACCTCGATCCCGCGATCGACGTCGTTCGGCGAACGCTCGACTCGGCGCAACAACCGTTCACCGGTTACGGGCTCACGCTGCACGCGGACGATGTCGCGAAGATCGCCGATTTCCTGAATGTGGCGCACGGACGGATCGGTGGCGAACCCCGAGTCGATCCGATGCTCCTCGAAGAGGCGATGCAGCGTGATCCGCGACAGCGTGGCTTGCCGGCCGGCACCCCGGAGTTGCGCTATCAACTCGGCATTTGGGCGTGGAATGCCGCGAGGACACTAGGCTGCCACGCTCCGACGTGGATCCCATTCATGTCCGGATACGGGGGCATCATCGTCGCGATGTTTCCGAACGGCGTCACGTATTACTACGTGAGTGACGGCGGAACGTTTCGATGGGCGATCGCCGCGGCAGAGGCCAATCGCCTCCGCAGGTTCTGTCGGTGAGCGCCGAATCAGGGGAGGTGCCAGGCAAGAAATCGCGAGGAGCGGACCCGGACGGTCTCGCCGCGGCGATCATGCTCGCCTTTCTCGCTACGGCTGGATTCTTTTACGTGAACATCATGGCGGCCATCGTCTCCGGCATGATCGACGCTCTGCACTTCAGCGCCCCGGTCGCGGGCCGAGTCGGCTCGTTCAACGTCTACGGCGCGGCCGTTGGTGCATTCGCCGCGGTGTGGATCGTCGGCCGGCTCCCGTGGCGGCGTGCCGCCGTCGGTCTTCTCTGTGCGTTGATCGTGTGCGACGTGGTCTCGGCGTTCGTGCGCGATCCGACCTCGATGCTCTATGTGCGGACGTTGCACGGGATATTCGGAGGAATGCTCGTCGGCATCTCGTTTTCCGTCATTGCGCGTACGCGCGCTCCGGATCGAACCTTCGGTATGCTTCTCGCGGTTCAAGCCTTGCTCGGCGGTCTAGGCCTGATGTTCCTGCCGCGGCTCGTGCCCGAATTCGGCGCGGCGGTGTTGTTCCTTTCGCTTGCCGCGTTTAGCTTGGTCACGCTCGCGATGCTGCCGTTTCTTCCTGCGTATCCGCCCCGATCCGCATCCGCCGGAGTCGCCGCGGACGCCGCCATGGGCTCGAACCGTAGGTCCTCGACTGCGGGCGCGCGACGCCGTTGGGCCTTGCCGACGGCGCTCGCCGCCGTGTGCTTCTTTCAAGCGGGGAACATGCCAGTCGCTGCCTACATATTTGAGCTCGGTAAAAGGTACGCACTCGGGCTCGACTTCATGACCACCGTGCTTGGGATCGCCGGCTGGGCTTCGGCGGCCGGCGCATTGATCGTGTATTTATCTGGGGATCGTTTTGGTCGCACGATGCCGGTCGCGGTCGGGATGGCGATCGCGTCGCTCGGCACCGCCGCGTTCAAGGCAAGCGCGATCCCGGCGGTCTACGCCGCGGCGAATGTCGTGACCGCGATCGCATGGATGTTCGTGATCCCCTACTTACTTGGTCTGTGTGCGACGTTTGATCGCAGTGGGCGTACGGCCACGATCGCGGGCTTGTTCTCCAAGCTCGGACTCGCGACCGGGCCGCTCGTCGCGAGCCTATTGGTCGGTCGCGGCAGCTACGCCGGCCTGGTCGATTTTGCGGTGACCGCGCTCCTCGTGAGCGCGACGGGCGCGCTGGCGGTGGCCCGGGAGATCGATCGGTCTTCGCGATGAACGTCAACGTGTCGGCGCGAGTTGCGGCGGTGACGTTGGACACGGGACGGAGGTACAATCGTTGCGCGTCGCGCGCCGACATCAGGAGTTGCCATGCCCGCCGACCCGCAAATCGTGCTCTATCACGCGGCGCCCTCGCGCTCGTCCGGGACTCTCGCCTTGCTCGAAGAGCTGGCGGCTCCCTATCGGCTGCATTTGCTCGACCTCAAGGCGGGCGAGCAGCTACGACCGGAATATCTGGCCGTGAACCCGATGGGCAAGGTTCCGGCGATTCGCGACGGCGAGGTCGTCGTCACGGAGCAGGTCGCGATCAATATCTATCTTGCCGAGCGCTTTCCCGCGGCGGGATTGGCTCCCGCCATCGGCGATCCGTTGCGCGGACCCTGGCTGCGCTGGCTGGTTTTCTATGCGGCCTGCTTCGAGCCGGCGGTGGTCGATCGCGCGATGCAACGCGAACCGGCGCAGCGCGCAACCTCCCCCTACGCCGACTTCGATACGACACTGCGCGCGCTGGTCGACCAGTTGACGCCGGGACCTTGGCTGCTCGGTTCCAGATACACGTCGGCGGACGTGCTCTGGGGCACGGCGCTCGGTTGGACGACGCAATTCAAGCTGGTGCCCGAGCTGCCGGTCATCCGTGCCTACGTCGAAAGAGTCGCGGCGCGGCCCGGGGTTCAGCGCGCACGCGCGCGCGATGCCGCGTCGATGGCGTCGCCCGCCGCGCATTGACGCGCGGCGCGCGCTCGCCGCCCGCCCGCGTCACTTCGGATCGGCGTCCATCGGCCGTCCGCAGCGGGCGAGCACCGCGCGCAGATCGCGCAGCGCCGGAAACACCTCGTTGTTCCAGTCGCCCGCCTGGGAGTCGTGGGCGAGCTGCTCATGCTCGACGATGTCCTTGTCCTCACGAAAGATGCTCTCGGTGAACCAGGTCACGAACGGCCAGACCGCATGGATCAAGCCGGGCACCGGCGGCTTTTTTACCGAGAGGTAGCCGTAGGTACGGTTGGTGCGCTGCTCGGCGTCGAGCGGCGTGTAGGCGAGCCAGACGTCCAGCACCGGGTCGTCGTCGGGATCGATGTCGCGGCCGACCCAGACCTTGAGCGATTGGTGCGGATAATCGGTGCGGATGCGCATCTGGTCGGCGAAGTCCTTGCGCCCGTCGTTGCGGTCCCGCACCAGGTCGACGATCACCCGCTCGCCGATCGACGGCTTGCCCGCGGTTCGCGCGAAGCTGTACTCGACCTGGGCCCAGTTCGCACCGTGCTGCCGGCCGAGGCACTGGGCGCTGATCGAGCCCATCAGCCGCCGGTGCATGAACTGATGGTTCATGTCGAACAGGTTCTCGTGCATGAAGGTGTAATGGCAGGCGACCTCGCGATTGAGCCGTCTGGTCTTATAGTCCTTGCGCTGCGATAGACCGAGGCCCGCGGGCAGCCGCGCTTCGGCGAGCAGCGGGTCGCCGGGGAATACCAGGATCAAGCCGTCGACCTCGCGCGCGGGGTAGCTGCGGACGCCGTTCGGTAGCCGTTCCTTGCCGAGATAGGGGACCTCGACGCATCGGCCGGTCGCATCGTAGGTCCAGCCGTGGTAATGGCACTTGAGCCGATCGCCGCAGACGACCCCGAGATGCAGCGGCACTTGCCGGTGGGCGCAGCGATCCTCGAGCGCGAACACGCGACCTTCGCGACCACGATAGAGAACGATCGGCTCGCCGGCGAAGCTCCGCGCAAGCGTGCGACCCGCCTTCAACTCGTGCGACCACGCGAGCGGGTACCAGTAGTCCGGGTGCGCGCCGATGCGACGAAGATCGAAGGAGTTCGGCGAGTTCGCCGGACGCATGGTGATCGGATCGGAACCGGTTTCCGGCATCGAACGCTTCCTCCCCCGCAATCCCGGAACGCACAGGATACCGCCTTTGATCGCCGAGGACTCGGGGAATAGTCCTCGCGAGGCCGGCAATTCTGCGAATGGCAGCGACTCCCGACGCCTATCCGCGATGGAGAGGCGAAAACGAGTGCGGTTCTTTCAAAGACCGGCGGTCGCTGCTAAATTCCCGGCTAGGCTCGACCCATGATTCCGTAGCGTGGAACGCCGCCAAGCTGGCGACCGGTGCGCGATGTCCAACCGACATTTCAAGTTCTGGCCGGCGCACGCGTCGCATCACCTCGATGCGCCGGAGACGAACCTGTTCTACAACGCCGAGGTCTCGGCGCGGCGCTATCCGAACAAGCCCTATCTGGTGTTCTACGACACGCCGGTGACGTTCGGCGAATTCTTCGAGGAAGCGCAAGCCCTCGGCGGCTTCCTCGAACGGCGGTGCGGCGTGCGCACGGGCGACCGGGTGCTGCTCTACGTGCAGAACAGTCCGCAGTTCGTGATCGGCTACTACGGCGTGCTGCGGGCGAACGCGGTGGTGGTGCCGGTCAAACCGATGAACCTGACGCAAGAGATCCGCAGGATCACGCAGGATTCCGGCGCGCGCACGGCGATCGTCTCCCAGGAACTGTTCGAGGTCATAGAGCCGCTGCTCGTGAGCGGCGACCTCGATCACTTGATCGTCGCCGCCTATTCGGACTACGTGAAACGGCCGACCGACCTGACGATGCCCGACTTCGTCGCGGCGCCGCGCGTGGCGCACGCCGGCCGCGGGATCACGTTGTGGCGGGACGCGTTGGCAAGCGGTGCGAAGCCGGGCCCGCTGACGATGGGCGCCGGGGATCTTTGCGTGATGCCGTACACCTCCGGGACGACCGGAGAACCGCGCGGCTGCATGCATACCCACCGCAGCGCGATGCACACCTTGGTCGCGAGCATGCGGTGGTTCGCGCTGCAGCCCGAGATGAGCTTCCTCGCGGTGGCGCCGTTCTTTCACGTCACGGGCATGCAGGGCGGCATGAACGGCCCGCTGTACAACGGCAACACGCTGGTCGTTCTGGCGCGCTGGAATCGCGACGTCGCGGCGCGCTGCGTGCAGCGCTATCGGGTCAGCAGCTGGACGGGCGTGCCGACGATGATCCAGGATTTCTTCGCGAATCCGGAACTCGACCGCTATGATCTGTCGTCCCTGCGGCGATTGAGCGGCGGCGGCGCGGCGATGCCGGCCGCGGTCGCGCGGCGGCTCGATGAGCGTGGCATCACGTTCTTCGAGGGCTACGGGTTGTCGGAAACCATCGCCGCGACCCACATCAATCCGCCCGGCGCGGCGAAGCCGCAATGCCTGGGGATTCCGATCTACGACGTCGACGCGCGGGTGATCGATCCGCAGACGGCGCGCGAGCTACCCATCGGTGAGGTCGGCGAGATCGTCATGCACGGACCGCAGGTCTTCCTCGGCTACTGGAACAGACCGGAGGACACCGCGCGGGCTTTCGTCGAAATCGACGGCAAGCGCTTCTTGCGCACCGGCGATCTCGGCAGGATCGACGAAGACGGCTACTTCTTCATGGTCGATCGGCTGAAGCGCATGATCAACGCGTCGGGATTCAAGGTGTGGCCGAGCGAGGTCGAGACGGCGATGTACGCGCATCCCGCGGTCGCGGAGGCCTGCGTGATCGGCACGAAGGATTCGCACCGCGGCGAGACCGTCAAGGCCCTGGTCGTGCTGCGGCCCGAATGGCGCGGCCGCGTCGATGCGCAAGAGATCGTCGCTTGGTGCCGCGGGGAGATGGCGGCCTACAAGGTTCCGCGAGTCGTCGCGTTCGACGAGGCGCTGCCGAAGTCGGGCAGCGGCAAGATCAAGTGGCGCGAACTGCAGGAGGAGGAAGACGCCTCTCGAGCGGCCGCCGGATCGCCGGGTCGCGCCGGGTGAAACGCGGCCCGGTGCGCCTTAGAGTTTGATCTGCAGTGTCACACCGAAGGTGCGCGGCGCACCCAGGAAGGCGTCGATCTGCTCGTACTGGAACGGCGCATCGAATGCGACTTGGTAATAGCCCTTGTTGGCGAGGTTCTCGGCCCAAAGGTCCACGGTCCAGCTGCCGTCCGGCGCGCCGACGCCCAGGCGGGCATTCAAGAGTCCATACGCTCCCTGAAGCTTCTCCGGGTCGAGATCTGAGCCCGTATTGTACGAGGAGGAGTACTTTTCGCTCAGGCTGCCGTGCAGCGACAGATCGGCGCTGATCGCTGTCGAATAGCTCGCCGAGACCACGCCCGACCAGAGCGGCGCGAACGACAGTCGATTGTTCAATCGGTGGAGCGGGGTGGCGATGTCCGGCGCGAACAAGGGCTGCGATTGGCCGAACTCGTCGATGTTCGTGAACGCGTAGACGACGCCGGCGTTCAGGCTGAGCCCCGACAGCGGCGTCGCCCAATCGGTATTCAACTCGACGCCCTTCGATTCGAGCTTGCGGATCGAGCTCACCACGAACTGGATCCCCGTATAGGTGTTCAGCTGGAAGTTCGTGTATCGCTGATCGAACACCGAGGCGTTCAGGCGCACCGTATCTTGCGCGAGCATGCTTTTGACGCCGACTTCGTAGGACTGCACGGTTTCCCGCGGAAATGCGGTATCGAGAATCGGTTGCAGCGTTGCCGTATTGGCGACGCGAGCGAGGTTGAAGCCGCCCGCCTTGTAGCCGTTCGCCCAGGACGTATAGAGCAACAGGTCGTCGGAATAGTGGTAGGACAGCTTGACGGTACCGGAGACGTTGCTCTCGTCGAGCGACTGCGCCGTCGACACGCCGTTGAAGAAGGGATTGAACAGCGTCGCGCAGCTGTAGCCGAGCAGGAACTGGAACTCCGGGCTCGTCGGATTCAACGCGGCCAAGCCCGGGGACGACAGCAGTTGCCCGCAGGCGCTGCCGCCGTCCGGGTTCGCATAGTCGGACGTCGCGGTCTTCTTCTCGGACGTGTACCGCAGTCCGGCGGTCAGGTCGAGCGCCGGAGTGAGCTTGTAGGTCTCGTTCGTGAAGAACGCATAACTCCTCGCCGACTGACGGTATTGATCTCGTTCGCCCGATACGCCGGGGATGAACGTGGCGCCCGGGGGGTTGCCGGTGAGTGCCGCGATCAGGAACGGATCCGGGGCGCCCGCGGTCGCCGACGCGGCGGCGCTGACGTAGGTCTCGAAGTTCTTGCCCGCGTAGATCGTCGTGTTCGGGGTGAGGATCTCGTTCGAATAGAACGCGCCGACCAGCCAGTCCAGCCGGCCGCGCTGGCCGGCCAGGCGCAACTCCTCGCTGACCTGCTTGAAGTCGGTGAGATTGCCGAGGTTGCCCGGGCGCTGCAGCAAATCGATCCCCGTATAGTCGAGGTCGTTGCCGGCGTAGACGGTATTGTCGCGCCACGCGGTGATCGACGTGAGCTTGGCGAAACCCAGTTTCCAGTCGAGCTGCGCGGAGAGCCCCATGTCGCGGATCCGTTGAGTGATCGGCTGATTGGCCCAGGCGCGCTGGTTGAACGGCGAGAGCGGCGGCGTGCCGATGCCGACCGCGCCGACTTGACCGCCGAGAAACGGGGTTGCGGCGATCGCGTTGACGACGCCGGAGAAAATGCCATTGGCGACCGGAACGGCATCGCAGCAGCTTTCATTGCGCTTGGAGTAATCGCCGATGACCAGGAAGCTCACGGCGTCCGACGGGGTGAACAGGTATTGGCCACGGACCGTGGAGGCATTGCGATCGTTCGACGCCCCGTCGGTGCTCGGACCGAGCACCGTGTCGACCGGGGAGAAGCCGTTGCTACGGTGATAGTCGGCGTACAGGCGGTACGCCGACGTGCTGCCGATCGGTCCGGTCACGGATCCGGAGACTTCACGGTCGTCATAGTTCCCGTAGGTGACCGCTCCGGTCATGCCGAACGTCCGCGACGGCCGCTTGGTGATGATGTTGATCACTCCGGCGTCGCTGTTCTTGCCGAACAGCGTGTTCTGCGGACCCTCGAGAACCTCGATGCGGTCGATCTCGCCGAGATTGCCGAAGCCGACGCCGTTTCTCGGCCGATAGACCCCGTCGATGACGACGCCGACCGAGGATTCGAGCCCGGGGTTGTCGCCGACGGTGCCTATGCCGCGAATGCGCACCGTGGTCACGTTTTCCGAGGTCGTCGACGTCGTGGTCACGCCCGGCGTGAGCACGGTGAGGTTCTTGATGTTCGTGACGCCGGCATCGCGCAGTTGCCTCCCCGACAGCGCGATGACCGAGATCGGCACGTCCTGCAGGTTCTGCGCGCGCTTTTGCGCGGTCACGATGACTTCGGCGAGCGCGGGCTGTGCCGGCGCGTCCGCCGCCCGGCAGACATAGCCGGATAGCGTCACGGAAATCGCCAGCAGCGCGGCGGCCGACGCCCGGCCTTCGTGAATCGACCGATGCGAGCCTTCGGCTCCAGAGGTGAAAATCATGCAGTTCTCCCCCGTCGAATTGTCGCGCCGCCGACTTCATTGGCCGGTTATCGGTCGCGCGCGGATGCCTCACTCGGGCGCCCGCTTGGAAAGAGCTTACGGAAATCCGCCCCGGATACTCAACTGTGGACGCCAACGTCTTGTCCGCAGGCGCCATCGCGGGTCCGGCGCGGAGTTCCGCTGTGCGGAACATCAGCGCGGACGTGCTTCGCGCGGGGGCGAATCGACGCTCCGTCGGATTGGAGCTAAGCTCGATCTTCGGGGCGCGACCGGAGGGCTGACCGGGGGCGGTAGTTCAAGATGCCAACAAATCCCGTAGGGAGTCCGGGCTTCATATTGGGAACCTGGGTCAAGGCGATCATGCGCGCGCTCGATGCCGCCGGTTGCGATGGCGCCGCGCTGCTCGCCGAGGCGGGCTTCGAGGCCGACGTTCTCGACGTACCGAACGTACGCTGCCCGCTCGACAAGACCGCCAGGCTCTGGCGGCTCGCGGTCGCGGCGACCGGCGATTCCGCGTTCGGCCTCAAGGTGGCGAGCCACATCAAGCACACGACCTTTCACGCGCTGGGCTACGGCCTCAGCGCGAGCTCGACGTTGCGGGAGGCATTCGAGCGCGTCCAACGCTACTGCCGGGTAGTCAGCGATGCCGTCGAGTACGAGTTCGTCAAGTGCGGCGCCACGTACCAGTTGCTGATCGAGCCCGCGACGCCGGTGCCGATGGAGTCGATCGACGCGCTCGTCGGGGCCATCCTGCGCATGTGCCGCTCGATGAGCGGGCGCGAGTTTTCGCCGCTGCTGATCGAGTTGCGCAGACCCCGGCCCGCGAACCTGACCGCCTTCGAGACGTTGCTGCGCGCCCCCTTGCGTTGCGATGCCGCCGAGAATCGCCTGATCTTCGACGCCGAGAGCATCGAGCGGTGGCTCGACGGTGGCAATCCCGAGCTCGCCAGACACAGCGACGCCATCGCCAACCGTTACCTCGCGCAGATGGAACGCAACAACATCGAGGCGCGCGTCCGCGAGCTCCTCGAACAGCGGCTGCGCGACAGCGAGCCGTCTCAAGAGCAGATCGCGGAGTCGCTGAACGTCAGCGCTCGCACGCTGCAACGAAAGCTCGGCCACGCCGGCACAACGTTCAAGCAGATCCTCGACGACACCCGCCGGACCCTGGCCTTGGCGTATCTCAGTGCGCAGCAGCACAGCGTCGGCCAAATCACCTATCTGCTCGGATTCTCCTGCAGCAGCAGCTTCACGCGTGCTTTCCGACGTTGGACGGGTCGATAGCCGTCCGATTGGCGGACGGGGCCGGCTGCGCGGATCCCCAACGCGCCCGCGCCGGCGCTGCCGGTACCCGGCGTCGCGAGAACCCCGGCGGCGACGTTGCGCCGATCTGCGTAATCGCGATCGATGAGTCTACGGGCGAGAGCGGTCGTCGCACGGGTGATCGGTGAACCCGTGACGGTCGAGGAAATCACCGTGCAAGCGCCGCGCCCGGGCGAAGTCACGCTTCGCTTGCACGCGTGCGGCGTATGCCACAGCGACCTGTCGGCGACCAACGGCACGATCGCGTATCCGTTGCCGCTGGTGCTCGGCCATGAGGGCGCGGGCGTCGTCACCGCGATCGGCACGGGCGTGAGCCGCGTCGCCGACGGCGACCACGTTGTCAGTTCATTCGTCAGCATGTGCGGTCATTGCCACTATTGCCAGACGGGCCGCCCGCAACTGTGCGTCCAGTCGTTGAAGACCCTGTACACGTTGCCGGACGGCACGGTTCGCACTCACGACGCCGACGGCGCGGCGCTCAACGTCTTCTGCGGTTGCGGCGTCATGGCCGAATACGCCACGCTGCACGCGGACAGCATCGTCAAGATCGACCAAGACGTGCCGCTGACGCCGGCCGCGCTGATCGCCTGCGGAGTCATGACCGGGGTCGGTGCCGCGATCAATTGCGCGCACGTGCAGGCGGGATCGGTGGCCGTCGTCTTCGGCTGCGGCGGCGTCGGGCTCAACGCGATCCAGGGCTGCGCCATCGCCGGCGCGCGGATGATCGTCGCCGTCGACACGTCGGTGACGAAGCTCGAGTTGGCACAGCGTTTCGGCGCCACCCATCGGTACGACGTGACTGGTGAAACGCAGGTCGGCAAGGCCCTTTACAAGCTGACCGGCGGAGGTGCCGACTACGCGTTCGACTGCGTCGGAAGCGGTAAGGTTGCCGAGCAGGCGTGGGGTGTTCTGCGTCGCGGCGGCGTGGCGGTGATCGTCGGCATCGCTGGCCCCGCCGAGACGATCTCGCTGAACGCCCAGCAGGCCGCGATCAGCGAACGCACTCTGACGGGTAGCTATTACGGATCCGCTCGGCCCGCTCAGGATTTTCCGCGCCTGATCGGCCTGTACCGCAGCGGGCGCCTCAAGCTCGATGAACTGATCACGCGCACGTACCCGATCGACGAGGCGCCGCGGGCTTTCGCCGATCTGCGCGAGGGTCGCGAGGGACGCGGCGTCATCGTCTTCGGCCGCTGAGCACGGTGCGCTCAGCGCCCGGGGATCGCGAGTCCACGGGCGACTGCGGGTCTCGCCTCGAACGCGCGCAAGGCCCGTCGAACCTGGGGAAAGTCGTCGATGCCGACGAGCTCGCCGGCCTCGGAGTAGCCGATCAGATTGCGCACCCACGGAAATAT
>VFSW01013454.1_pt1 | contig 11371 bp, 13 predicted proteins | sample 5358111 | NCBI WGS metagenome assembly VFSW01 (sample SAMN11554181, study PRJNA540505) | mine drainage metagenome | isolation source: sediment from site ElyBrook_90M | place: USA: Ely Copper Mine, Vershire, VT | collected 2017 | reverse complement strand
CGAGATCGCCGCCATCAGCATGGCCGGGAGCTCCTTCCTCGTGGCGGTGAACGCGTTGCTGCTCAAGCGGACCAAGCTCGAGGGGATCCGCCGCTATGGGGCGCAGTGAGGTGATGTCGATTCGGGACGAACCCGGCGTGACGGCCGCGGACGCCGAACTGTCCTCGCCCATCCGCCACGAGCTCGCAGCCATCATCGGCCGTCTGCTCCGTCCCGGAATGGGCATCCTTGCTGCCGACGAGAGCATCCGGACCATCGGGCGGCGCTTCGAGCGGGTCGGCGTCGCCTCCACCGAGGCGTCGCGTCGCGCCTACCGCGCGCTCCTTTTCACGGCCCCGGGCATCGGCGCGCAGATCAGCGGCGTGATCCTGTTCGACGAGACGATCCGCCAGCGCTCATCGGACGGCCTCCCGTTCCCCCGCCTGCTCGAGGAGCGCGGGGCCGTCGTGGGCATCAAGGTCGACACGGGCGCGAAGCCGCTCGCGTTCGCACCCGGCGAGTCGGTGACCTAGGGCCTTGACGGCCTGCGCGAGCGCCTCGCCGAGTACCGGGAGCTCGGGGCCCGGTTCACGAAGTGGCGAGCCCTCCTCACGATCGGGCTTGATCTGCCGAGCGACTACTGCCTCTCGGTCAACGCGCACGCGCTCGCGCGGTTCGCCGCGCTCAGCCAGGAGGCGGGTCTCGTCCCGATCGTCGAGCCCGAGGTCCTCGCGGACGGCGACCACACCCTGGAGCACGCGTACGAGGCGACGGTCCGCACCCAGCGGGCCGTGTTCGCCGAGTTGGCGGCCCAGCGCGTCAGCCTCGAGCACATGCTCCTGAAGCCGAACATGGTCATGGCCGGCCTGCACCACCCGCGCCACGCCTCGGTGGAGGAGGTCGCGACCGCGACCGTTCGCTGCCTGCGCAGCACCGTGCCGCCGGCCGTGCCCGGCGTGGTCTTCCTGTCCGGCGGCCAGACGCCGACCGAGGCCACCGCCCACCTCGCCGCGATGAACGCCGCCGAGCCACACCCGTGGGTGCTCACCTTCTCCTACTCGCGGGCGATCCAGGACCCGGTCCTCGAGACATGGCGCGGCGATGGAACCAGGGTGGCCGAGGCACAGGAAGTGTTCGCCGAGCGTGCCCGGCTCAATGGCCTCGCGCGGCAGGACCAGGCTGGACGGGATGTCTCGTGACCGCGGGCGTCGGCGACGCAGTCGGGGACCAGATAAGCATCACAGCCAGCCGCCTGTAAACCCGGCCCGGCGCAAGCCGGTCACGACGTAGGGGCAATGCCGCATCAGCCGCCAGACCAGGCCTGAACGGTGGTTCTCGATCATCGAGACGTTGGGTCCCTGATTGAGGGCGTAATGCACGGGGCACACCCAGCCCGAAGCACTTCCGGACGGCGAGGGGTAGGTCGGATTGAAGCTGCCGATGAAGCCGTAGGGAGTCCGGGTCTCCGGATACACGTCCTGGCAATGCCGAATCGCCGGCAGGGCGATCTCCGGCGCGAACGGCAACGATGCGATGATGCCCCACGGGGCGAGCGTGCCGTCGTCGGGCCCATGCGGGACGCCCCGCGCCCGGTATCCCAAGAAGCTGCGGTCGACGCCGTTGATCCGACGAGACTCCGGCCCGGGGCCGTCGCTGGCGGTCAGGCCCCAGGCCAATCTGCCATACCCTTCGAATTCGCGAGGGTTTCGCGCCGCGTACTCCTGCTGCACGTAGGTCGCCCGGCGGCTGTTCTCGAAGTAGTCGATGCCCTTGCCGCGCATGAACTCGTCCTGAATGCCGCGGAAGTCGATCCATACGTGGGAGAACTGGTGGATGAACAGGGGCCCGGCGTACAGGAATTCGTAGCCGAAGATCTTCTTCCATCGGTACGTGGAAGCCCACGCCGCGTAGCTCTCCGTTGGCAGTGGGTACGTCGGTGAGCCGAGGCCGAGCACGTACAAGAGCAGGGCCTCGTCGTAGCCTTCCCAGCGGTATCGCAGAAAGCCACTCTCGGGCTTCCAGCCGTGGGTGACCGTCGTCCCGCCGTTCTGTGCCCATCTCCAATCGACCCGCCGATAGAGCGCGTCGGCGAGCGCCCGAATCTCCGCCTCGTCCTCGGCATCCCCGTCGAAGTACGCGGCGGCGGTCAGCATGCCGGCGAGCAGGAAGGTCGTGTCGATCGTCGACAGTTCGGGCTGCCACACGCGCCGGCCGGTCTGCATGTGGAGAAAGTGGTAGTAGAACCCTTTGTAGCCGCTGGCGTCCGGCTCGGTTCCCTGCGGACTGTTCCAGAAGAACCGCAGCGTTGTCAGCGTGCGCTCGACGGCTTCCGCGCGCGACCAGAACCCGCACTCGACACCGACGGGATATGCGGCCAGCGCAAACCCGACGACCGCGATACTGGCCGGTGTGCCTTCCTTCGTCGAGTCCGACACCAGCCCATTCGCGGGGTTCGCCTCATCCAGGAAGTACGCGAACGTATCTCGCTGAAGCGTTTCGAGCATGTCATCGCTGAGCGATCGCGCGGTCACGCTGCGGCACCCGCCGCTGATCGCTCCGCCGCGAACCCCACCGGGACGGCCGCGGCATCCGGCGGCCGCGCGAGGTCCAGATGGACGGCGCGTTCATCGTCTGTCCAGCTTTGCAGTTCCAGCGCCAGGCGAGACGCCGCCGCACGACGATCCATACGCGCCCGATGGTAGCGACGGCCCGGTGATTCAGGACGAACTTGCCCGGGGTGCGTAAGGGATCGAGGCAGGGCACATCTCGGCGCAGGAGCCACTCCTCTCGAGGGAAAGCAATCTCCCTCAATGATGGCTGAAGACGTCCAGAACCTGTAGCGCTCCATTCGGTTGCTCTCCTTCGGCACGGTAGTCAATAACGGCGCCGCCAGCACATTGGCGGCAGACACGCCAGCCGGACGGGACACGCCCGGCCGGATATGGTGCGATCACAGCCCTCGCTCGAGGCGACGGATCTTCTCGACCCGGCCGGCGTGACGACCGCCCTCAAACCCCGCGGCAAGGAACGCCTCCACGCACGCGCGAGCGACCTCTATGCCGACGATCCGCGCGCCGAGTGCCAGCGCATTCGCGTCGTTGTGCGCGCGTCCGAGACGCGCCGTCACGGGGTCGGAGGCGTGGACGCATCGGACGCCGGGCACTTTGTTTGCCACGATTGCCTCACCCGTGCCGCTCGCGCCCAGGACGATCGCCCGTTCGCACCGACCACTCGCGACCGATTGAGCCGCCGGTGCGATCAGATCTGGGTAGTCGACCGGCTCCTCACGATCGGTTCCGAAGTCGATCGGCTCGTGACCGAGCTCGGCGATCCATTCGAGGACCGCCCGACGAAGCGGCACGGCGGCGTGGTCCGATGCGACGGCGACTCGCATGCCCTGGTCCGAGCGACGCCCCGGCCGAGGCGGACGCGCCGTCCACGTCGACCCCGCAGCCAGGTGATGGGCAGGCGACTTTCGGGGCGTAGCGTCCGCCTTGGCCGAGGCGTGGGCGTGCTGACCATGTTCTTCCTCCTCGTCGGCAAGCCGTTCCTGAGCATCGAAATCGGCACCGCAGGCTTGGCACGAGCCGGATCGTGGCCGCCTTCCCGAGCGCGCGCGATGAGGCCATGCCGTGCTTCAGACCCGTCGAGACCGGCCACCAGTTGACCGGGTAGGCGAGCACACCCCCGACGATCGTGGCCAGCGACATCACCCCCCAGAACCGAGCGGTCGTCGGTTCCATTGCGCTCATGTCGCGGCTCATGACAATGACCGGGATTACCCCGGCCATCAGGGCGTTCATCAACAGCCACTTGCACTCGTTGACTCAGCATCTCTCAGACCTCTCCGAACAGTGGCGCCGCGCCGTAGTGGTGGACTCGACCGAGCTCGACCAGGAATGCGTCAACCCGTGCGAGGAAGCGAGCGAGATCGGGCGGCACGTCGGGCTCCTCGCAGACCGCCTCGGGCGCGACGCGGCGAACAGTCTCACGGAGGCGGTGTAGCCGCGCGTGCGCCTCACGCTGGTCGAGCCGTTGCTCGACGCTGCCGGCGAGATGCGCGCCCCTGAACTCGCGCGCATAGTCGTCCATCAGCCGCCCGAGCGTCCGCTCGAGGCCGGGGCCGTAGAGGGCAGCGAAGGGCACCGCCTCGCCCCGCAGGCCCCAGCGCAGGTACACGCACACGAGCGCCGCCGCCCGCAGCAGGGAAGCAATCGACTCTCCCGGTGCGCGGGCGTGGAAGTAGTAGAGCACCGGAAAGCGAAGCAGATCCTGATGAATCTCGATCAGATCGCGCTGCAGACGCGCGACCTCGTCCCGACCGCCGTGACAGACCAGGAGCGCCGCTCCCAGCTCCGTGTCGAGTTCGAGGTCGGTCGCCCAGGACGCCGCCGCGCGCACGAGCGACACGCGCGGATAGACGGCCGTGACGTAGGCGATCGCGGCGGTGATGACCGCGAGTCCGCTCGCCGCCTCCAGGATCGTGACCAGGCGAAGGACGTGGCTGCCGGCGACCACATCGCCGAAACCGACCGTGGTCAGGCTCGCCCCGCTCAGGTAGAGCGCCTCGACGAAACCCGCGTGCCCCAGCGACCCAGCCGGCGAGTAGCGGAACGCGTCCACAAACGGAGCGTAGATCAACGCAAAGCCGAGCCACAGGCCAAGGACCCAGGCGAGTAGGTCCGCTGCCATCGCCGCGGGGCCGCCGAAGCTCAGCAGCCGATCCCGCCCGCCGAGGTGGGTCAGCCCACGCACACCGGCCCAGGCCAGATGCTCGACATGATTGCTGAGCGGGCCGCGCAGGGAGGGGTGAAGCACGGTGACGGCGAGATCGGCGGCGACGAGGACCACGATCGCCACGCCCAGGACCACCGAAAGGAGCGACACGGAGGTCTAGCTCTGACGCGGCCGATCGCAGCGGCGGGGAACGGCCGGGCCCCCGGCGCCGCCGATCCGACCGTCGGAGCCCGTCACGAGGATGACGCCGCTGGCTGGTGTCATGGCTTCCGTCCCCGTCCTTCGCTCCTGGCCGTGTCCGGGATGGAAGGTCGTCCGATCAGACGAGGTGGGTCAGCCGCCGGGTCCCCTGGAAGCCGTCGTCTTGCGCTCCGCGTAGGGATAGCCCACGAGCGGCGGGATGAGGCCCCCCTCATATCCGTATCCGTAGTACGGGTACAGATCGAAGAAGTAGCCAGCATCATTCGCGACGAGGTCCGGGTCGTAGCGAGGCGCGCCGGCGACGTGCTCGCGGGTCGGGCTGATGTAGACATCGTCAGCGGTGACCCGGGTGATCGCCTCGACGGGGATGAAGGACTTCGTTTCGCCGAGGCCGAGGAAGCCACCCGACGCGATCTCCATGAACCGGACCTTCTGTTCGACATCGTCGATCAGGAGGTGTTCGATCTTGCCGATGTCCCGGCCGTCCTTGTCCTTGACCATCCGCCCCCGGATGTCCTCGTCGGAAGCGGAGACGGTCCGGTCGATGTCGTGCAGCCTGCTGAGCGACGGCACCTTCGCTGCGTTGTCACCATGGACCGGGGTCTTGTCGACGGTCATGAGCCCAACCTCCTGGAACACGATGCGATGGCCGGGTCGTCCGCGAGCGGCTGACGACGTCCGGCTGGGAGTCGGATGGACCTCGAATGTGTCGACGTATGGGGGGAGCACTGTCGTTGAGTCCGTCACCTGCGGCATCGTACGGCCACACCCTGAGACGGCCGTGATGCAAACCTGAACAGCGGCTGAGAAGGCAGCGCAGACGCGTCCTTACGCTGAGTACGCCGTGCATCTGGCCTCCGACGCGGGGCGCCGAGACGACGCGCGCTGGTCCGGCGCTCTGGAGGTGATCCGACGAAGGCCGACGTCGTGCTCGACCGTGTCCGGGGCATGGCCTCCTGTGTAGGCGCCGGGGTCGGTCGAGCTCCAGAGCGTGGCCGGCACGACGATGGCCTTGACGAGGTCGTCCGCCAGACCGCCGCCGGCCGGGCTGATCGCGAGCGTGCGCGAATCCTGCATGTCAGCGCTCTCCGTCGTCGATCGGTCTCCCGCCCAACTCAGCCTGGCCTCAGCCTCATCTCAGGCCACCGGACAACCATCGCATGCATCAACTGCTCGACCATTTACGACAGTGCGGTAGTTGACGACAATGATGCCCCCACCTTAGACGGAGCAAGCCGTGACCCGCACAGTCTCTCCGATCGTGCGACTGCCCTGGGTCGTCGTCGACGGGCCCCGAGGATGCCGCCGCCACAGAAGAGCACGAGGGTCGGACGTTCCACGGGCGGAACCGATGCGGCGGAGGTCGGACAATGAGGGCTGACCGCGATCGGCCTGCGACCGACCTGGCGGCAACGGTCGCGCGGCTGCTCGCTCCTGGCATGGGACTGCTGGCCGCCGACGAGAGCCTCGGCACCATCGCTCGCCGATTCGCGCGCGTCGGCCTCGAGTCGACCGAGGCGCTGCGGCGCGACTACCGCGAGCTCCTGTTCACAGCGCCGGGCATCGGCGAGCAGATCAGTGGGGTCATCCTGTTCGATGAGACGATCCGTCAGCAGGCTGCCGACGGGACCCCGTTCACCGAGCTACTCGAGAAGCGAGGGGCAGTCCCTGGGATCAAGGTCGACCTCGGGGCCAGGCCGCTCGCCGCGGCGCCGGGGGAAACCGTGACCGAGGGCCTCGACGGCCTGCGTGACCGCCTGGCGGAGTATCGGTCGCTGGGTGCCCGGTTCACCAAATGGCGCGCCGTTCTGACGATCGCGCCGGGCACGCCCAGCGAGTACGCCATCGCCGTCAACGCCCATGCCCTGGCCCGCTTCGCAGCGCTCAGCCAGGAGGCGGGGCTGGTGCCGATCGTCGAGCCCGAAGTGCTCCTGGACGGCGACCATCCGATCGACCAAAGCGCAGCAGCGACGCTCGCGGTACTGCGCGCCACCTTCGCCGAACTGGCGGCCCAGCGCGTCGTCCTGGAGCACCTGCTCCTCAAGCCGAGCATGGTCCTCGCCGGCCGCGACAGCGCGGTCCAGCCATCCGTCGAGGAGACCGCTGCGGCCACCCTGCGCTGTCTACGCCGCGCGGTCCCGCCGGCCGTCCCCGGCATCGTCTTCCTGTCCGGTGGCCAGAGCCCCGAGCTAGCGACCGCGCGCCTCAACGCGATGAACGCGGCCGGACCGCAGGCCTGGGTGCTCAGCTTCTCCTATTCACGCGCGATCCAGGACCCCGTCCTCGAGGCCTGGCGCGGGCGGGCGGCCAACGTGCCTGCGGCGCAGGACGCGTTCGCGCGCCGTGCCCGGCTCAACGGCCGTGCCCGGATGGGTCGGTACCAGCCGGAGGCGACAAGTTGATCGGACGACCCAAGCGGGCAGCGCCCTCCGCACAGCACAGCCGAGGAGAGGCGCCATGACGGGACAACCCGGAGACGCCGGGACGACACGTGGCAGCGATGAACGTGAGCCCCGATCCTTGAGTGCTCCGCTCCTGCGGTTCGAGCTGTCCGTCGAGAGCGCCCGCCTTCGTTCGGAACGCGAGTACATCGAGGGGGACCGCAATGCCTGTACGCTGACCAAGGTCGACTGGTTCCGGCTCGTGCTCATCGCGCTGCGCGCCGGGGCCAGCCTCGACGAGGCCGACCAGCAGGGCAGCATCGCGCTCCAGGTGCTGGACGGACGGGTGACCGTCCGGGTCGGCGACGAGACGATCGACGTGGGCGAGCGCGAGATCTCCGTGGTCGCGCCCGGATACCCATGGACGGTCGTGGCCGTGGACGACAGCCTGCTCCTGCTTCACCTGTCGTGGCCGCCGGTGCCCGGATCGAGCGTGACGACATGACCGGGCGCGCGCAGGACGATCGGCAGCCCATCGCGATCCTGTTCGACGTCGACGGTTGCCTGATCTCGACCGGGGGCGCCGGGGCCAAGGCGTGGCGGGTCGCGTTCGATCGGCTCCACGGCATCCCGGCCGACATCGGCCAGTTCACCGAAGGCGGCATGACCGACCCGACGGTGGGCCGGCTGACCTTCGTCCGCGTCATTGGCCGGGAGCCCACGGATCGGGAGATGGCCCGGCTGCTCGCGGCCTACCTCGACCGGCTAGGTCTGGAGGTAAAGCGATCGCCCGGCTACCGCGTCATGCCGGGAGTCGCTTCCATTCTGCCGCGGCTGATCGATGACGGTGTCCTGCTCGGCATCGTCAGCGGCGCGCTGGAGGCGGCCGCCCACATCAAGCTCGCCCGGGGTGGCCTGAACCGGTTCTTCTGCTTCGGCGGCTACGGCTCCGACTCGAGCGACCGGTCCGAGCTCACCCGGCTGGCCATCGAACGCGCCGGCCGGATCCACGGTCACCCCCTCGACGCCGCGCGCCTGCTGGTCGTCGGCGATACGCCCCGCGACATCGACGCGGCGAACGCGGCGGGCGCGATCGCCGTCGGCGTCGCGACCGGCAAGTACTCGGTCGAGGCGCTGCGCTCGGCAGGAGCGGACCACGTACTCTCGACCCTCGAAGAACCGCTGCCCGGCCTGCCCGGCCTGCCGGATCCCGAGGCGGTGACCGGATGAGCGCAGCGAAGATCCGATCAGCCATGACGCCATGGGCCGGCGTACAGGCACTCGAAGGAGCGGGGCACCGTTGGCCGGTCGGTGGCCTTTCATGGCTGGCGAGCGGCTCGCCGTGGGCTGGCTTTGGCATGCTCCGACCGATGTGGCTGACGGCGTGGTACAAGCAACAGAGAGGACGAACATGGAACTCGGTCTGATCGGCCTGGGCCGGATGGGTGCCAGCATGTCGCGGCGCTGGCGGCGCGCCGGCCACGCCGTCGTGGGCTACGCACGCCACGCCGAGACGGTCGCGGGCCTCGTCGAGGACGGCGCGCTCTCGGCCGGGGCCACCTCGCTCGAGGACCTCGTGTCGCGGCTGTCCGAGCCACGGACGGTCTGGCTGATGGTGCCCGCCGCGGCCGTCGAGGCGACCCTTGACGAGCTGGTCCCGCTGCTCGCATCCGGCGACGCGGTGGTCGACGGCGGGAACTCGTACTACCGCGACGATCTCCGCCGCTCGAAGGCCCTGGCCGATCACGGCATCGCCTACGTCGACGTGGGGGTCAGCGGCGGCGTCGCCGGTCTCGAGCGCGGGTACTGCCTGATGATCGGCGGCCCGGACGCCGCGGTTCGGCGCCTCGATCCGCTGTTCGGCGCCCTGGCGCCGGGTGTCGAGGCCGCACCACGAACCCCCGCGCGCAACGGCCCGCCCGCCAAGGCGGAGCGCGGCTACCTCCATTGCGGGCCTAGCGGCGCGGGCCACTTCGTGAAGATGGTCCACAACGGCATCGAGTACGGCCTCATGGCGGCCTACGCGGAGGGTCTGAACATCCTCAAACATGCCGACGTGGGCCTCGAGGAGCGCGCCGTCGACGCGGAGACGGCGCCCCTCCGTGACCCCGATGCATACCAGTACCAGCTCGACCTGGGGGACATCGCCGAGGTCTGGCGACGGGGCAGCGTCGTCGCCTCGTGGCTCCTGGACCTGACCGCACAGGCGTTCCTGGAGAGTCCGGATCTCGCCGACTTCGCGGGTCGGGTGTCCGACTCCGGCGAGGGGCGCTGGACCAGCATCGCCGCCATCGACGTCACGGCCCCCGCGCCGGTGCTGACGACCGCCCTCTATGCGCGGTTCACGTCGCGCGGCGAGGGAGACTTCGCCGATAGGGTCCTGTCCGCGATGCGCAAGGGGTTCGGCGGGCACGTCGAGACCAAGGGCTGAGACGATGGAGATCGATCGGTCGGACGCCTTCGTCTTCTTCGGGGCGACGGGTGATCTCGCCTTCAAGCAGATCTTCCCAGCGCTCCACGGCCTCATCCGCTCCGAGGATCTGGAGCTCCCGATCATCGGGGTCGCCCGGTCCGGCGACCTCGCCTCGCTGCGCGAGCGGGCGCGGCAGAGCCTCGCGGCCAACGGGGCCCTCGACCCGGCGGCCACGGGCAAGCTGCTCACCCAGCTGCGCTACGTGAAGGGCTCGGACGACGAGGCGGATACCTTCAGGGCCCTGCGCGCCGAGCTCGGCGCGGCGGCGCATCCGCTCCACTACCTCGCGATCCCCCCGGCCCTCTTCGGCCCGGTGATCGACGGACTCGAGCAGTCCGGCTCTGCCGACGGCGCGCGGGTCATCCTCGAGAAGCCCTTCGGGCGCGATCTCGCCGGTGCGCGGACCCTCAACACGGCGGTCCGCCGGGTCTTCGGTGAGGAGGCGATCTTCCGGATCGATCATTTCCTCGGCAAGGAGTGCGTCCAGAACCTGCTCTACTTCCGGTTCGCCAACGCCTTCCTCGAGCCGATCTGGAACCGCGATCGGATCGCCAGTGTCCAGATCACGTTGGCCGAATCGTTCGATGTCGCGGATCGCGGGGCGTTCTACGACGAGGTCGGGGGGATGCGCGACGTCGTCCAGAACCACCTGCTCCAGGTCGTCAGCCTGCTGGCCATGGAGCCGCCGTCCGGTCACGGTCCGGAAGCCGTCCGCAACGAGCAGTTCAAGGTCCTCGACTCGATCCGTCCGCTCGCCGCGCGCGACGTCGTGCGCGGCCAATACCGCGGCTACCGCGACGTCAACGGGGTGAAGCCCGACTCGGACGTCGAGACGTTCGCAGCCCTGCGACTCCGGCTCGACACCTGGCGCTGGGCCGGCGTTCCCTTCTACATCCGGACCGGCAAGTCCCTGCCGGTGACCGCGACCGAGGTGCTGGTAGTGCTCAGACGACCGCCGCTCGACATCTTCGGCGAGGAAGAGGCCCCCGATGGTGACTACTTCCGTTTCCGACTGTCGCCGGACATGTCGATCTCGCTCGTGGCCCGGGCGAAGGCGCCGGGCGACACCATGGTCGGGCAGGCGGTCGAGCTCGAGGCGGCCCACCAGAGCGCTGACGCGCGCCCGCCCTACCAGCGCCTGATCGGCGACGCGATCCGGGGCGACCAGTCGCTGTTCGCCCGCGAGGACGCGGTGGAGGCGGCCTGGCGGGTCGTGGACGGGTCGCTCAAATGCGCGAACCCCGTCCCCGAGTACGCACCCGGCACCGGGGGGCCCCCGGCGGCCGCCCGCGGCCGTGGGCCCGGCGATCACTGGCACGACCCGGCGGTCTCACCGCCCGCCGAGTCGGCTGAGGCGGCCGGTCGGTGAGCGATGCACGCGCCTCGGTAGCTCCCGGAGCACCCGGCATCGACCCGACCTGGTCAAGCAGCAAGAAGGATGCGGTCGGAGCGTCCCACTTCTCGAGTCGCGTCTGGTTCACCGTCGGCCACGGGATCCTCAACGAGGTTTACTGGCCGCGCGTCGATCTGCCCCAGATCCGCGACCTGGGCTTCATCATTGCCGACGACGACGGGTTCTGGAGCGAGGTGAAGCGGGAAG
>VFSW01013453.1_pt1 | contig 11371 bp, 10 predicted proteins | sample 5358111 | NCBI WGS metagenome assembly VFSW01 (sample SAMN11554181, study PRJNA540505) | mine drainage metagenome | isolation source: sediment from site ElyBrook_90M | place: USA: Ely Copper Mine, Vershire, VT | collected 2017 | reverse complement strand
GAGACGGGCTGTTCCTGGCTGAGGGGCATGGGTGGGCCTTTCCGGTGCGGCTTGAGTGCGCGAAGCCGGGGATGCTCTGATTCTACGCGGGTTAAGGTTGCGGCGGCGGTTGATTTAGGTGGGATTTTCGGTCGGTGGCAGGTGTCCGGGGTGGTTCAGGCAGCTCAGAGTGTGGCAAAAATGCCACAGGACGGAGAAGCTGATTGGCGTCTAATCTAACCAGTGCGCTTGTTGAGAGCGCCGTTGGAGCACTGATTGGCAAGCCCGGCCCACTTGGAACAGACGATTGCGGAACCCATTGCTTTTGAAGGGATTGGTCTGCATTCCGGGGCGCCAGTGACGATGCGGCTGCTGCCAGCTCCGGCGGGTTCGGGCATTGTCTTTCGGCGTACGGATCTGGACAACTTTGAGATTCCCGCCAACGGGCGCAACGTGGCCAAGGTGAGCTACGCAACCAGTCTGATGCGGCAGGGCGTGCTGATTTCGACGACCGAGCACCTGCTCAGCGCGCTGATCGGCATGGGCGTGGACAACGTAATCATCGAGCTGGACAACCTGGAGCTGCCCATCCTGGACGGGAGCGCGCTGCCGTATGTGCAGGCATTTCTGAATGCGGGCATCCGCACGCAGCGGCGGCGGCGCGAGACGATCCGGGTCTTGAAGCCGGTTGAGGTGCGCGAGGGCAACAAGTTCATCGGCGTGTATCCGGGGTCGGGCTACAGCATCGAGTACGCCATCGATTTTCCGGCGCCGATCGGGCGGGAGACCGCCTGTGTGGACCTGGCCACGGAGACCTACGGCGAGCAGATTGCGCCGGCCCGGACGTTTGGCTACAAGGCCGACGAGCAGCGGCTGCGGGACATGGGGCTGATCCGTGGCGCGAATGCGGAGAACGCCATCATCCTGGGGTCGAAAGGCCCGGAGAACGGACCGCTGCGGTTCCGGGACGAGTATGTGCGGCACAAGGTGCTGGACCTGATCGGAGACCTGGCGCTGGCGGGGCGGCGGATCGAGGGCCACGTGGTGGCCGAGCGCGCGGGGCACGCGATGCATACGGCGCTGGTGTCACGGCTGCTGAAAGACCGCTCGGCGTGGGAGCTGGCGCATGTGCCGGTGGAGAAGCCGAAGCGGGAAGAGGCCAGCGAGACTGGCGTAGCTGGGGCCGCTCTTGCCACCCCGGCTTTTGTGAGCGCCTAAGAAGCCTTAAACGGAGCCCGGCCGAGTATTCGGCCCTGCAGCTTGCCCACCTCTGCTCCATGGCCTTCCCTGGTAGGTTCCATCACGAAAACAAAATGCACATGGGGGCGGGGACGGCGAAGGCTTTGCCCTTCTCGGCCAGCACGCCTGTCACCGGGTCGCGGGCGAAGACGCTCACGTTGTTTGAGTCCTGATTGGCGACCAGCATAAAGCGCTCGGTGGGATCGAGGACGAAGTTGCGTGGAGTTTTTCCGCCGCAGTTGGAGCGGCTCATGGGCGTGAGCGCGCCGGTTGTGGGGTTGGCGTGGAAGCTATAGAGAAAGTCGTTGCCGCGGTTGGCGAAGTAGACGAACTTTCCATCCTTTGCGATGACCGTGTCGCAGGCCGTCGAGAGGCTGTGATCGCCGGCGGGGAGCAGGTCAATGCTGGAGACCAGGGTCAGACTTCCGTCTGCCCTGTTCCATTGCAGCACGTCCACGGTGGACTTGATTTCGTTGACGCAGTAGGCGGTGTGTCCGTTGGGATGGAAGTGCAGCGTGCGGCAGCCGGAGCCGGGCTTTGCGTGGTAGGCGCCGGCGAGGGTGAGCTGGGCGGTGGATGCGTCGAGCGAGTAGATGTGGATCATGTCGCCGCCGAGGTCGTTGATGTAGGCGTAGCGGTTGTCGGGCGAGAAGGAGGCGAAGTGGGCGTGGGCGCTCTGCTGGCGGTCTTTGTTGGGGCCGTGGACGGTGTAGTGCTCGGTCCAGGCGGCGGGGCTCAAGGATCCGCCGGTGACGAGGAAGCTGGCGGCGCTGCCGCCGCCCTAGTCGGCGGAGAGCAGGACGCGGCCGTAGTGGTCCAGGGCCACATGGCAGTTCCCCGCGGCGGCCGAATTTTGCGCGGAGAGGGGATGCAATTCGCCGTTGACGACGCGGAAGCTGGCCACTTCGCCGGTGGGCTTGCCGTTGAACGAGTCGACTTCGGCGGCGGCGTAAAGAAACTCGCGGCCGGGCGAGAAGGTGACCCAATCCACGTTCGGAATCCTGGCGGCGACGCCGGCCGAGGCGAGCTCGGCGGTGGCCGGGTTCCAGTCGAAGGCGAGAATGCCGTCGGGGGTGTTGGAACCGATGAAGACGCGCTGGGTGCGGGCAGCGGCAAACGAGGGCGATGCGGCGGCCAGCGTGGCAGCGGAGGCGGTAAGGAGAAAGTCGCGGCGATTGAGGATTTTCATGGCAAGAGCGATTGTCGCCGATAGGGGTTACGGGACGCCAGCCACGTTTGGCTGGGGGGAGGGCGCCTGCCTCATCCATGTGGCCAACCAACTCAACACCGGCGATATCCTGACCGTGGACCCGGAGTTCAAGCACTACCGGTGGCGGCGGGCACGTGCGTTTCGGGTGCCGATTCCGCTACAGTAGTCGTCATGCCTTTTGGCCGCAAATCCGCGAGGCCGCGCGTCTTCCTGAATGAGGCGGGGCTGTTCGACCATGCCGTAAAGGCGCTGGGGCGGCGCATGCGGTCAGAGGCGGAGTTGCGGCGGCTGATGAAGGCGCGCGTGGAGCCGGGGGCGCACGGCGATGCGGCGATTGCCGCGGTGGTGGTGCGGCTGAAGGAGTATGGGTACCTCAACGATGCGTCGTTTGCCGAGACCTACGCGCGACTGCGGCAGGAGAACCAGAAGCTGGGCGAGCGACGGGTGCGGCAGGATTTGCAGCAGAAGGGCGTGGGAAGCGAGCTGATTGCGGAGACGCTGGAGGCCCGCTATGGGCAGACCGACGAGGAGGCGCTAGCGCGCGAACACCTGGAGCGGAAGCGCATCCGCAAGCCGGAAAGCGAGCGGGAGACGGCGCGGGTGATGCGGCGGCTGGTGACGGCGGGGTTTTCAACCGGTGTGATAACCCGGATTCTGCGGCAGTGGGACGTGCCGGAGGAGGCGCTGGCGGCGCTGGAGAATCTGGACGAGGACGGGCGCGAAGAGTAGGGTCGGCCGGATGCGCCGCTGCCCAGTTACACTAAAAGAGCCATGCAATTGCGAACCGGGAACGAGATACGCGAGCTTTTTCTGCGCTTTTTTGAGACGAAGGGGCACCGCCGGGTGCACTCCTCGTCGCTGGTGCCTGCCAACGACCCTACGCTGCTGTTTACCAATGCCGGGATGAACCAGTTCAAGGACCTTTTCCTGGGCGCGGAGAAGCGGGAATACTCGCGGGCGACGACCTCGCAGAAGTGCGTGCGCGCCGGCGGCAAGCACAACGACCTGGAGAACGTGGGGTTTACGCGGCGGCATCACACTTTTTTTGAGATGCTGGGGAACTTCTCGTTCGGCGACTACTTCAAGCGGGAGGCGATCCAGTTTGCGTGGGAACTGGTGACCAGCGAGGAGTGGTACGGGATTCCGAAGGACCGGCTGTATGTGACGATTTTCGAGGGAGACCCTGCGAATGGCGTGCCGCGGGACGACGAGGCAGAGCAGTTCTGGATCGAGGCCGGGGTGCCGAAGGAGCGGATCAAGGAGTATGGCCTGAAGGACAACTTCTGGCAGATGGGCGAGACGGGCCCGTGCGGGCCGTGCTCGGAGATTTTTTACGACATGGGCATCGAGGCCGCCGAGACGCCGGGAGTGGACAAGCCCTTCGGCGAGGATGAAGCCCGCTACGTCGAAATCTGGAACCTCGTCTTCATGCAGTTCGACCGCGCCGCGATTGTCGACCCCGCCACCAAAGCGACCAGCTACAAGCTGACCCCGCTGCCCAAGCCGTCGATCGACACCGGCATGGGCCTGGAGCGGGTGGCGGCGGTGCTGCAAGGGAAGGTCTCCAATTTTGAAACGGATTTGTTTACGCCGCTGATTGAGAGGGCGGCGGAGCTGGTTGGATTGCCAATTCGCGCTCGCTCGCGAGTGGGACCCACCGGTCCGTACGACGCTCTTCCTCCGCCACTCACAGAAGCCGAGGAGCAAAGGATTAAAGACGATCTTCTTGAAAAGAACATAGCCAACCCGAGCCTCCGCATCATAGCCGACCACGCCCGTGCCGCCACCTTCCTCATCAATGATGGCGTCCTCCCCTCCAACGAAGGCCGCGGCTACGTGCTGCGCAAAATCCTTCGCCGCGGCATCCGTCATGGCCGTCTCATTGGACAGGACCAGCCCTTTCTCTACGAGATGGTCTACGCCGTCCGCGATCTGATGCAGGGCGCCTACCCCGAGCTGGACGACTCCGCCGCGCGCGTGGCCAAGGTCATCGGCGCGGAAGAAAAGCAGTTCGATCGAGTGCTTAAAGTCGCCCTGACTGAACTAGAGGATGCGCTTGAGGAATGTGTACCCCCTACGCGATGGGAGTACTATCGCCGTACGTTTGCATCCGATAAGTCTCAAGGTCAGAAGATGGCCGAGGCGGTCGGAAGGGTTTTGCAAAAGCATGGCGGCGAAGCAAGCCAGATTGAACTTTCAGAGGTCACTGCTCCTATTTTCGCGTTGGATCCTCCAGTTTTTGCGCCGACGCAACGGTACGCTGATCTTCTGGATCATCTAAAGGAACGCCGTACGCCTTGGACTCTCTCCGGTGACAAGGCTTTCCATCTCTATGAAACCTACGGCTTACCGGTTGATTTCATGGTTGATGCCGCTCGCGACGCCGGCATTGCCTTCGATCATGAGGGCTTTGAGCGCGCCAAGGAAACCGAGCAGGCCCGCGCGCGGGCCAGTTGGAAGGGCGGGAGCCAGAAGTCGGCGAGCCCGGCATTTCGCGAGCTGCCGAAGACCGATTTCCTGGGCTACAAGCAACTGACCGCGACAGGCGCCGAGGTGCTGGCCATCGTGAAGGACGGCGTGGGCGTGCCGTTTGCGACTGCGGGCGACGTGGTGGACGTGGTGCTGGACCAGACGAGCTTCTATGGCGACTCGGGCGGGCAGACGGGCGATACGGGGTGGTTCCTGACGCTGGACGGGAATGCCACGGTTGCGGAGATTACCGGGTGCGTGTTGCCGGTGCAGGGGGTGCGGGCGCACAAGGCGCTGCTGAAGCTGCCGCTGGGCGTGGGCGATCACTTGCGCACGGTGGTGGATGGGGAGAGGCGCGACTCGATCAAGAGAAACCACACGGGTACGCACCTGCTGCACGCGTCGCTGCGGCACGTGTTGGGGACGCATGTGAAGCAGGCGGGATCGTCGGTTGAGCCGACACGGCTGCGGTTCGATTTTTCGCACTTCGCGCAAGTGGCCGACGAGGAGTTGCAGGAGATTGAAGACATTGTCAACCGCGAGGTGCTTTCGAACGCGCGGGTGGAGACGCTGGAAGATGTGCCGATTGACGTGGCTGTGAACGAGTACCACGCGATGGCGCTGTTCGGCGAGAAGTACGGCGACAAGGTGAGGGTGGTGAAGCTGTCGGATGGGTTCTCGACGGAGCTTTGCGGCGGCACGCACACCGGGGCTACGGGGGAGATCGGGCTGATCAAGATTGTGAGCGAGGGGTCGGTTTCCTCGGGCGTGCGCAGGCTTGAGGCGATCACCGGGTTTGGGTCGCTGGACAGTTTCCGCGAGGGGTTTGCGGTTTCGCAGATTGCGACGCAGATTGCTCCGCCGGCGCCGGGGAGCAGCCTTTCGGATTCATTTCGCGCGAAGCTGACAGCGCAGGAAGACGAGCTGAAGCGGCTGCGGCGGGAGCTTGAAGAGGCGCGGATGAAGTCGGCGGCTGGGGCGCTGGACGAGGCGATAGGCCGCGCGGTCGAGGTCAAGGGCGTGCGGCTGGTGACGCTGCGGGCCGACGCGCTGGAGCGGGGTCAACTGCGGACGCTGGTCGATAATCTGAAGCAGAAGCTGGGCGAGGGCGTGGTGGTGCTTGCTTCGGCACAGCCCGAGGGGAAAGTGGCGCTGATTGCGGGCGTGACGGCGGGGCTGACCAAGCGCATCCAGGCGGGGAAGCTGGTGGGCGCGGTGGCCAAGCTGGTGGGCGGGTCCGGAGGCGGAAAGCCGGAGATTGCCGAGGCCGGCGGCAAGGAGCAGGCGCAGATTGACGCGGCGCTCGGGGCGGCGGCGGGGATTGTTGGCGAGTTGCTGGGTTAAGCCACCTGGGGTGGGGCAGACGCCGCCGGCGCGGCATTGAGCTGGTGCTTTGCCACCGTCTTGCTAGAGAAGTTACAAGAAGCAGGTTCTTCGACTCCGCTGCGCTTCGCTCAGAATGACAGCAAGGATGGGGCGCGGAGTGGCGAGGGCACTCCGTGCCGGAATGCAATCACCACCACGAGCCGCTTACAGAGTCTGGGTTCGGATGCAACCCGCTCCGAGAGGTTTTTCTCCGCAAAGAAATGGCCAAGACGCGCGCAAAACTCGCCGGCTCGACAGGCCAAAAAGCCACCGCAACCGGGAAGGGCCGCATCGCTTCCAAGGCGAAGCCTACTGGCCGGGCCGGGCAGGCTCTGGAGGTCGGCCACGATGCGGCGGGTTTGCGCGCGCGGCTGCTGAGCTGGTATGGCGCGAACCGGCGGGACCTGCCCTGGCGGCGCACGAAGGATCCCTATGCAATCTGGATTTCGGAGATCATGTTGCAGCAGACTCGTGTGGCGGTGGTGGTGGAGCGCTACCAGGCCTTTCTGGGCCGGTTCCCTAGCCTGCAATCGCTCGCATGCGCCCAGGAGGAGGAGGTACTGGCGGTGTGGAGCGGGCTGGGCTACTATCGGCGGGCTCGGATGATGCTTAAGGCGGCGCGGCTGATGACGGAGCAGCAGCGGAGCAACTTGCCGGCTGGCGCCGAGGAGCTGCGCAAGCTGCCCGGCATCGGCGCCTACACGGCGGCAGCCATCGCCAGCATTGCCTTTGGCGAGACGGTAGCGGTGGTGGACGGGAACGTGGAGCGGGTGCTCAGCCGCCTGCAGGGGTGGGGGTTTGCGGACGGGCAGAGCGAGGCCGCGCTGACGCGGAAGATCGAGGAGCTGGCCGGGAGGCTGCTTGACCCGGCACAGCCGGGCGACTTTAACCAGGCGATGATGGAGCTGGGCGCAACGGTGTGCCTGCCGCGGAATCCGCAGTGCCTGGTGTGCCCGCTGGCCACCGACTGCAGGACGAAGGGCGAACACGCCATGGCGAAGCGCGCGCCGATGGTGAGCCGGGAGGCGGCACATGCGCTGGCGGTTCGCAAAGGCCGGCACGATGGGCGGGAGGTTCTGCTGGAACAGCGGCCGGCGACGCTGACGGTGATGCCCGGGCTGTGGCAGCTACCGGAGCTGAGGCAGAGCGACGTTCCCGAGGGGGAACTGCGCATGACGGTGCGGCACGCCATCATGCAGGTGAACTATTCAGTGCGCATCCGCACCGTGGTTGAGGGCGATGTGGAAGCACTGACCTTGGCGGGCGGAGAGCGGCGGTGGGTTCCGCTGGGCGAGGCGGCCGGAATGGCCCTGACCGGGTTGGCGCGCAAGGTGCTGACGCGGGCGCAGCTGCTGACCGAGGCGACCGCGGACGCGATTGCACTGCGAAACGGCGGGGATGTAGGCTGAAAAGGGGCTTTGCCTGCGGCGGTTGCCGGGCTTCCGCAACAGGCCGCTGTTTCCTGTTAACGCCTGGGCTATGAGTCAGTAATAGTCGGCGCAGCTCATGTAGTAGCCGCACTCGGCGCAGACCAGTTTGCAGCGGTGGCCGATGAGGCGATGAGCACAGTTGGGGCAGATCTGGCAGTGGTGATCGATCGGCGGCTCTTCCGCGGTGGGAGCACCGGGATGTGAGACATCCGGGGCGAATCGAGGGTCGAGAGCCTGGGGCCACTGCGGCAACATGGTGGACAGATTAGCATAGAGGAAGAGGCCGCCCGCTTTGCGGCATCCATGCGGGAGCCTGTTGCATCAACTCTCTGGTGGCGCCCGAGCTTCCCCTTTGAGCGCGCCGGAGCAACTATCTTTCAATTTCGAACAGATCCGGAATCCGGATCCCCCGAGGAGGGACAATGGCAAGCAAGGCAAGTGCGGTTTGGACAGGTTCACTGAAGGAAGGCAAAGGCACAATCTCAACGGCGACGGGCGTGCTGAGCAAGGCAAACTACAGCTTCGCTACGCGCTTCGAGGGCGCCGCCTCCGGCACCACCCCCGAGGAACTGATCGCGGCGGCTCACGCCAGCTGCTTTTCGATGGCGCTGGGCGCGGAACTGGGCGGCGCGGGCCTGACGCCGGCAACGATCGAGACCCAGGCGGCCGTTACCCTGGCGAAAACCGACAGCGGCTTCGCCGTGACCCGGATTGCGTTGACCACGAAGGCCAGCGTTCCCGGCGCCAGCCAGGAGGCATTCGACAAGGCCGCGGCAGCCGCCAAGACGGGTTGCCCGATCTCGAAGCTGTTCGCCAACAACACGGAGATAGTGCTGGACGCCAAGCTGGTGTAAGCCCGGCGCAACCGCTGAGGCCGGAGGATGAAAAACTCCGGCCCGCGGCGCCGTTCCAATGCCGAATGGGCGAGGCTACCACTACCACGGCCCATCTGGAGTCTACAAATTTCCGATCCGCCGGCTTCGGATCCCCCTCCCTGGCCAGCCGGGCGCAGGTTTGCCGGTGAGCGCACGCAGTCATGCATCTCCGCTCGCGGTGGAGAAAAGGACCAGAGCCCCGATGGTGACCACGCTCAGGCTGCGTTCGGCGGCCTTGTCGTGGATGGAGCGGATCTGGTCGGCGAGACGAAGGTCCTGACCCCTGAGCCCTGTAAACTGTTCTTATGAGCCACGAAGGCATTCGCTTTGTCGACAAGGAACGCGCTGCCCGCGAGACGGAAGAAAACCGCGCGCTTCCCCGCATCGCCGTAACCCCGGAGAAGGTGTGCGTCCTGCTGACCGAGGGCAAGGGACTGGAGATCGACTGGCGGGACGGGCATCGCAGCGCCTGGGGCTTCGCGTGGCTGCGCGATGCCTGCCCGTGCGCCACCTGCAACGAAGAGCGCGGCAAGGAAGGCCGCAAGCCGGGCCAGCCGAAACCCAAGCCCACCGCCGTGCTGCCCCTGTATACGCCGCCGCCCAAGCCGGCCAGCGCCCAGGCCGTGGGCCGCTACGCCCTGCAGTTCAACTGGGAGGACGGACATACAGCCGGCATCTACTCATGGGAGTATCTGCGCCGGGTGTGCCAGTGCAGGGAGTGCACGTTCGCGGCGGAGGACACGCCCGGGTCGCCGAACTAACGCCCGTCAGGATTTTTCCGGCCGATGAGGACAGTGGATACGGCAATGACAATGTGCAACCCGCCCTTCCAAGCGAAGTGGTTCGCGACTATCTCGGCGCCGGGCAGGTTGCCGAGGCGGCGTGGGGTCCGCGCCGAGAGTTGAGATTCGCGCGATTCCGCCCCCCGCAAAATGCGCGGAGGATGGGACAACTGCCGCCCGCGGGGGGAGCGGCGACTGGCGGGGCCAGACGGCCAGGTAGGGTTCAGTCAGGCAAGAGGCCTTCGAGGCGCACGTAGCTGGCTTCCATGCCGCTCTCCATGCCGGTTGCGAGCATCAGGGCGCGTGTTTCGGGGTTGGGGAGGGTCATGCGCATGGTCATGAGGGTGCCGCCGCCGTCGGGCTCGAAGGTGGTTTCAACGTGGTTGTCGGGCGTGGGGCCTCGCCAGCCTCGGTTGGGGTCTGTGCTTGTTCACCCGCCAAGCAACGAACATTCGCAGGATGGAACACCCACCTCTCGAGGAGATTGAGTGTGTTCCGAGTAAGCGTGTGGACCGACCGCCAGTCCAGCCCACGGGTGTCTGCACTTGCGTAGATTTTCCCCATCCAGAGGGCCTCCAGACCACCATACGAACGAAACTACAGCGCGGTGGTAACCTCTCTTGTCATGAAGAGAATTCGCCAATTAGATACGGTTCGCGGCTTGGCCGTGATCCTGGTGCTTATCCATAACACTGACATCTACCCTTCTCTTCATCTGGGCCTGATCGCCAGCGATGGATGGATGGGAGTCGATCTTTTCTTCGTTCTGTCAGGGCTGTTGATTACTGGAATTCTGATCGACTCGAAACATTCCAAGGGCTATTTCAAAGATTTCTATGCACACCGCAGCCTGCGCATCTGGCCGCTCTATTACTCGGCACTTCTGTTTATGTTTGTCATCCTTCCGCTTCTGCATCCATCGGAGGCTGGCACGGTGTTCGGCGCCCGGTCGTCGCCATGGTGGGCTTATCCCTTTTTCCTGCAGAACTTTCTGGTTCGGATCCCCACGCAGGCGCCCGGGCTCCTTGGGGTGACCTGGTCTCTTTGCGTTGAAGAGCAGTTCTACCTGGTATGGCCACTGGTCGTGCGATTCAGCAGTGAATCCCAGTTGCGCGTGATCGCGCTCGGAGTCATTTTTCTATCTCCGGCTCTGCGTCTCTATCTGTCACTTCATGGAGTTAACATCTACTCGAATACTTTCTGCCGCCTGGATGGCTTGATGTCCGGCGCATTGCTGGCGCTCTTGTTCCGCTCCAAAGGCTTTGTGCCGTCGCGCTGGATCAAAGTGGCATGGATCGCATTGTTTGCTTCGGCATCGTTCGCTGTTGTGACTGAAACGCTTGATGCAAGATGGATAGGCTTTTCCTTCGTTGCGCTTGCATCCGCATCGTTTGTCTATGTCGCGCTGTTCTCAGAACAACGGCTTTTAAAGGCCATTCTGACGAACCGGGCGCTCGTCTACACTGGGACAATCAGCTACGGAATCTATTTACTCGAGAAAATTCCACTCGATATCGTAAAAGAGCTTCATTTGGAGGCGCACGCCCTTCTGGCATTTTCAATGACCACCGGCGCGACCTTTGTTCTGGCCACTCTATCGTGGAATCTTCTCGAAAGACCCTTCCTGAGCCTGAAGCGGTTCTTCAGGCAACCGGCGATTCACCAGGGTCTCACGATCGACGAGATTGCGAAGGCGACACAGGAGTGAAACAGCGCAGAGCCGAACTGGCGAGTCCGATCCAAATATGCGACGCGTGGAAGGCGGCCCGGAAGGAAGCTCGCGCCGATCGCAAAGGGCGATCCGCCTACTCGCATCCTGCCGTTGCCTACCGGCGCCTGGACCAGGTGGGCAAGACAAAAAAGGGGAATTATATACATTACTCCCTACTCTGCTATCCTTGCAGCGAAAGGAATCAAGCACGTATGCCACATAATTACGAAGTGGAAGTGAAAGTCTGTCCGAAATGCTGCGACGAGCGACGATTCGCAAAATGCCGTTCCACTCAGGGAAGAGCTCAGCGC
>VFSW01013452.1_pt1 | contig 11371 bp, 9 predicted proteins | sample 5358111 | NCBI WGS metagenome assembly VFSW01 (sample SAMN11554181, study PRJNA540505) | mine drainage metagenome | isolation source: sediment from site ElyBrook_90M | place: USA: Ely Copper Mine, Vershire, VT | collected 2017 | reverse complement strand
CCCGCGGTTGCAACAAAACTTGCATCAAGGGTGCCGCCGCTGCCCGTCACGTTGACCGCGTCTGCATTGGTGGAGGCCACAACAATGCCACAAGCGGGCTGGACAACCCCGCCCACTGTCCCCCCGGTGATCGAGTAGGCACCTTGTAAGTCCAGAGCTTTGGGCGCCGTGGGGTTGGTGATATACCCGCAGGCCTTTGAGCCTGCCGGATTCCCCGCCACCGCCCTCGCCACCACATTCACTGAGCCAATGCCAAACAGTTTCATGAAGAAAGTGGGATTCGGCTCCGTCACAATTGCTTCCGCAAAACTCGTATAGGCCGTATTGGGCCCGTTCACGGGGGGCATGTTCACCACCACCACGTTCCCATTCACTCCGTTTTGTATCCCGTTAGCCTGGGAAGCTGCCTTCCCCGCCGTCTGAGCCGAACTAACAGACAGGTTGTAGTGATAATCCAGTGCGGCGGCAGTGGCGGCAGCGTCCGCGGCGAGCTGGACGTTCCGCTTCGCCCGGAAAAGCAGCCCTACATCCAGGGCCATGGCCATAAATCCCAGTAACAGAGCCAGGCTCAATGCCGTCAGCACCAGCATCTGTCCGCTCTCGTCGTCTCGGAATCTCATACGTTGCTCCTTGCGCGCTTCGTCAGCCCGCTCCCTGCAACCTCAACGCAAATTGCCTCAGGTCCATCCTTAATCCCTCGGCCCATTGAAGCGCAATCGCCCATTGGTCACCAGTGCGGGTCACGAAGGTGGATTCTCCCCTTCGTCCACTCCCATCGAGCCCCGCCAGCCCCCTCCGGGAAGTTGCAGGCTGGCATGGCGCAGCTTCGTTTGCGGCTGGAGCCCACTTTCTGCCCCCGCTTCAAAGAGAGCAGGCAGGGCCGCCCGAATCTGCTGCCGGTCCCCACACTATACCGCTTGACGTGTTCGATTGTTGAAGAAAAAACGCGCTCCAAATGCAACTTTCAGGGTACCAAGGTATCGTTTCATACCCCCCCTCGACCACCGGGGCCGGCAGGGTTTGCACGCCCGCGTCGCCTCAACTTTGGCGCCTCCTCAGCGCCGCCAGCGCAGCACCGGCTTGCGCGCCGCCGCCACCTCGTCCAGCCGCGACACACGCGTCGAGTGCGGCGCCGTTTTCACCAGCTCCGGCGTCTCCTCCACCTCCCGCGCAATCGCCCGCATCGCCTCGATAAACAGGTCCAGTTCCTCCAGCGATTCGCTCTCCGTAGGCTCAATCATCAGCGCCCCATGCACAATCATCGGAAAGCTCACCGTGTAGGGATGGAAGCCGTAGTCGATCAGCCGCTTGGCAATATCACCCGTCTTCACGCCCTGAGCCGCCTGCCGCTTGTCGCTGAAGACCACCTCGTGCATCGATCCCGTCTTGTAAGGCAGCTCATACAGGTCTTCCAGCTTCTTGCGGATATAATTCGCGTTCAGAACCGCGTCTTCCGTCGTCTGGCGCAGTCCGTCCGGACCGTTCGCCAGAATGTAAGCCAGCGCGCGGATGAACATCCCCGTGTTGCCAAAAAAGGCGCGCACCCGGCCTACCGATTGCGGACGGTCATAGTCCCAGTGCAGCGCGCCCTCTTCGTTCTTCACCAGAACCGGAATCGGCAGGAATGGCTCCAGAAACGCCTTGCAGGCCACCGGACCCGAGCCCGGCCCGCCGCCCCCATGCGGCGTGGAAAAGGTCTTGTGCAGGTTCAGGTGCATCACATCCACGCCAAAATCGCCCGGCCGGGTCTTGCCCACCAGCGCATTCATGTTGGCCCCGTCCATATAAAGCAGCGCGCCCTTGGCATGCAGAATGTCGGCAATCTTATGAATCTGGCTCTCGAAAACCCCAATCGTCGAGGGGTTGGTCAACATCAGCGCCGCGGTCTCTTCATCCACCTGGCGTTCCAGCGCATCCAGGTCGATCCCGCCTTCGGCATTCGACTTCAGATTCTCAACCTCGTAGCCGCAGATGGCCGCCGTGGCCGGGTTGGTCCCATGCGCCGAGTCAGGAATCAGAATCTTCCTGCGCGCATTGCCCTGCGACTCATGCCAGGCCCGCACCAGCAGAATTCCGGTAAACTCCCCATGCGCGCCCGCGGCCGGCTGCATCGTAATCACGTCCATTCCCGTGATCTCGAGCAGACACCGCTGCAACAGGTCAATCACTTCAAGCTGTCCCTGGGCAAGATAGTCCGGGCGATAGGGATGCGCCTCCGCCAGTCCTTCAATGCGGGCCACCCACTCATTTACCCGCGGGTTGTACTTCATCGTGCAGGAACCCAGCGGATACATCCCCAGGTCAATCGCATAGTTCCACGTTGAAAGCCGCGTGAAGTGGCGGATGATTTCAATTTCGCTCAGCTCAGGCAGTTCGGCCTTCGTCTCGCGATGCGCAGCGCCCAGCAGCGCGGCAGCATCCACCGGCGGCACGTCCAGCGGAGGCATCTTGTACGCGCACTTGCCCGGCGAAGACTTCTCAAAAACCAGTCCCTCGTTCTGCGTCTGGTGAGACCGGACCTTGCCCAGCGTCTTTGAAGTGGAAGCAGTATCCTGCGCAATCTTCGTTTCAGTCGTCATCGAGTCTTCCTTACGCCCCCACCGGTACCGCTGACAGTAATCGGGCAGCGGTGTCAATCCGTTCGCGGGGCATGATCTCCGTCACGCACCAGAGAGTGGAATTCTTCAGATCGGGATACCAGCGGCCCAGATCAATGCCGCCGACGATCCTTTCGCCGCGAAGCCGCTGGCTCCACGCCTCCGGAGCCTCTTCTGTGTGGAGGACGAATTCATTAAAGCTGGGTGCCCCCTGAAAAAGCAGTTTCGCTCCCGGCTGGGCGCTCAATGTCTGCGCGGCGTAATGGGTCTTGGCCAGGTTGTGCTCCGCCAGTTCGCGAATCCCCTCTTTGCCGTAGATCGTAAGGAAGATTGTCGCCATCAGTCCCACCAGCGCCTGGTTGGTGCAGATGTTCGAGGTGGCTTTCTCGCGCCGGATGTGCTGCTCGCGTGTTGAAAGCGTCAGCACGAAGCCGCGAAAGCCATCGCGATCCACAGTCTGCCCCACCAGGCGGCCGGGAATCTGCCGCAGATACTTCTCCTTGGTCGCGATCACGCCGCAGTACGGCCCCCCATAGCAGAGAGCCACGCCGAACGACTGCGCCTCCATGCTGACAATATCGGCCTCGACCGGCGGCCGCACTACGCCCAGCGAGACGGCCTCGGCAATCGAGACAATCAGCAGCGCACCCTTCTTGTGCGCAATCTCGGCAATCGCCGGAATGTCCTCGATCAGCCCGAAAAAGTTCGGGCTTTGCACCAGCACGGCGGCCGTCTCTTCCGTCACCGCCGCTTCCAGCTCCGCCAGATCCACCCGGCCCGTCTTCGCGTCGTAGCCCACCTGAGCCGTGGGCATCTCACGATACCGCAGGTAGGTGTGCAGCACCTCGCGATACTCGGGATGGACCGTGCTGGCCACCACCGCCTTGTGCCGGCCAGTGATGCGCATCGCCATCAGTACCGCCTCCGCCGCCCCCGTCGAGCCGTCGTACATGCTGGCGTTGGCCACGTCCATGCCCGTCAACTCGGCAATCATCGTCTGGAACTCGAAGATTGCCTGCAGCGTGCCCTGCGTAATCTCCGCCTGGTAAGGCGTATAGCTGGTCAGGAACTCGCCACGCTGCACCAGCGCATCAATAATCACAGGGCGGTAATGACGATATGCCCCCGCGCCCAGAAAGCTCGTGTGCTTGTGCGTGTACCGGGCACCCGCCGCACGAAAGTAGTCGATGATCTCGCTCTCGGCGTGCTGCCGGGGTATTTCGAGATCCCGGTCGAGCCGATACTCGGCCGGGATCACGGCAAACAAATCGTCAATAGACCCTGCGCCGATCTCCGCGAGCATCTGCTCCCGTTCGGCAGGCGATTTAGGTAAGTAGCGCATTGCAGCTCCCAGCTCCCGGCTTCCAGATGGAAGCTCATGCGGCAGGCCGAACTTTCGCTCGCCTGGTGGAACCTGATGGTGAGGCGATGTTGCATGAATCTCCCGGAAAAGAACCGGGAGCCCGCGGCCAGCCTTTAGCTCCCCGTCTCTTCCGACACAAATGCCTCATATGCCGCTGCGTCGAGCAGCGTATTGAACTGGGCCGGATCGGAGAGTTCCACCTTGATGATCCAGGTCTCGTGCGGTGCCTCGTTGATCTTGTCCGGCGCGGTCTTCAGCTCCTCGTTCACCGCCGTCACCGTGCCGGTCACTGGCGAGTAGAGGTCGCTCACGGCCTTCACGCTCTCCACTGAGCCGAAGGTCTGGCTCGCCGTCACCGCCTCGCCCACCTTGGGAGCATCTACATAAACAATGTCGCCCAGAGAGTTCTGCGCATAATCTGTAATGCCGATGGTGCCAATCGCGCCATCCAGCACAATCCACTCATGCTCGCGCGTGTAGCGGTAATTCGTGGGATATGCCATGACCGGGATCTTCTCCTCAAAAAAGATAGCGAATCTTTAGTGTACGACTTGCCGCCGGACCGCACGGTGAGGAAAAACAGCCCGTTCCGCGGCATCAAACTCCGGAAAAGCGGCTACTTGCCCGGCCCAAAGCCCGGATATGGCTCCAGCGGCGCCAGGGCGATGATCTCCAGCATCCCCGCCGCAAACATCGGCAGGCTGCCCAGCGCCTCGCGCACCGCGGTCTCGCTCGCCGCCTCCCACAAGATGGCCGCGCCGGGAATGTCGCCGCGCTTCCATATCTGGCGAAGAATGCCGGCGGCGTAAAGTTCCCTCGCCCGCTGCGTCTCACGGACGGCAAGTTCGCCAGTGAAGGCTTCAGGCGGAAACGCATCGGTGCGGCGGCGGGAGAGCGACAGAAATTGCATAACAAAATTGTACCCGCGCCCGCCGGCCCTTATTCCCCTGTCCTCACTTCTGAAAGAACTCCCCATGCCCGCCATTGGCCCACGGATCGTAGTGCTCCGCAAAGTTGGCGCGGGTCTGCACCGAGGGATGGTTGTAAAGCCAGAACTCGATCACCGGGCTGGGATTTGGATCTTCCAGCCATGCCTCGCCAAGCGCGTTGAAGGCGCCCACAGCGGTCTTCTGCGGATCAGGCACAATCCCGTGGATCACCTCCTGCCCGTACACATCGGCCTGATGCTCAAAGTAGCGGCTAAAGGTGTTGCCCACCGGCTCCAGCACAATGCCTGCCATTGAAACCGCAAAAAGCAGCACTAGAAATCCGCTCCGGCTCGCCAGCCCATCCACGCCCCAGCGCGGGCCAAATCTGCGCACCATCCACTCAGCAAACCGCGCGCAGGCCCAGAACAGGAAAAACAGAAACACCGCCGCGCTCAGCAGCATCTTCACAATGTGGTGCAGAACATAGTGGCCGCTCTCATGCCCGAAGATGAACAGTATCTCGTCGTTCGGCACACGCCCCACCGTCGTATCCCACACCACCACGCGCTTGGTCGCGCCCAGCCCACTCACGTACGCATTCAGTCCGTTGGTCTTCAGACTGGCCTTCATCAGATACATGCGTTCTGGTGGAATGTTGGTTCCCGTACGCGCCACCACCTTCTCCAGCTGTGCCACCAGCACCGGGTCGCTCTTCGACAGCGGCTCGAACTTATCGAAGATCGGCTCCAGAAACGGCGAGGCAAATGTCCCCAGCGCCAACAGCGGCACCGCGACAATCCACGCCCCCAGCCAGTAACGGCGCGGCCACCGCCGCACAATCCAGTTGAAAAGCAGCAGCATCGGCGCGCCGATCACCAGCGACAGCCCCAGCCCCTTGCCCAGATCCCCCAGCCAGCTAGGCCAGCTCTGCACGCTGATGCCGAACCGATGGCTCACGTGCTCGCCAAACCAGTCCAACGGCAGGTCCGCAAGTATCGACACGATCAGAAAAAGCGCAAAGAACACGAGCCCCTGCACCCAGCGGCGGCGTGTGATGCTTCCCGCCCACGCCTCTACCCGTGCCGCCGCGCGCGTGGCCAGCAGCAGCCACAGCACGGCCAATCCCCACAGCGAGCCCACAATGCTCAGGATGTTGCGAATCCGGCTCAGCGCAATGGCCTTGGCCAGCTTGTCGGGAGGCAGATGGTAGGCCTGCTGCGGCGCAGGCTGAGCGATGGTGGCGCCAGCCGGACTCGCCTGGGCAGGATCGGCCTGCATGGGCATTTGGCCCATACAGACCATCGGTGCAATCGCTAGAAGAAGACTCAACACAATTCGGCGTGGCCAGGCAAATTCCATGCGGCCTCCCGCGGGTAAAGGCAATTCTGCGACAATCGTGCCTGTACCTGCTTGTGCCCGATTGTATCCAACTTATGACCCATTGCTCCTTTGCCGCTCGCACGCGGCCCGCTCGCAGATTCCTTATCGTGGTGGCGCACGCCGTGCTGGTGGCTGTGCTCCCCGCCGCCCTTCGCGCACAGCAGCCCCAATCCGCGGTTCTTGACGCCATGACCAGCGAACTGCACCGCGCCTATACCGCGCTCGGCAGGCAGGGTGCCGGCGGCCAGTCGCCGGACAAACTATTGCCGCCCTACTTCCTCAGTTACTCGGTCGCCGATGCCACGGCCGTCTCCATCCGCGCGCAATACGGGGCGCTGGTCGGCAACTCGACCAACCACATCCGTATCGCCGATGTGCAGGTCCGCCTCGGTGATCCCCAGCTCGACAACACCCACGGCGACCATCGCGCCGCCGCCGTCAACAGCCTGCAACTGCCTCTCGGCGATGACCGCGTGGCCCTCGAACGCTCCCTCTGGCTGGCCACCAACACCGGCTACGGCAATGCCATCGATAACTACCTCCGCGTCAAGACCGAGGCCCAGGTCCGCGCCCGGGAAGAGGACGCCTCACCGGACTTCAGCAAAGAAGCCCCGCAGGTTGCCATCGGCAGTCCCGCCCCGCCCCTGATGATCGATCGCGCCGCCTGGGGTGAGCGCATCCGCGCGCTCTCCCGCGTCTTCCGCGCATACCCCGATGTCTACCAGAACATGGTCGCGCTCACCGCCCAGAATGAGACTGATTACTTCGCTTCCTCTGAAGGCTCGCGCGTTGTCCAGCCCCACCTCCAGGCCCGCATCGTCGTTCTTGCCGTCACCCGCGCCGACGACGGCATGGACCTCTTCCGCGACCAGACCTTCGAGGCCGAAACCGTGGATGGACTGCCCAGCCAGGCCACGCTTGAAGCCGCAGCCAACGCCCTTGGCAAAAGCCTTGAAGCCCTGCGCAAAGCCCCCATCACCGAACCCTTTGACGGTCCGGCTATCCTCTCCGGACGCGCCGCTGCCGTCTTCTTCCATGAGGTGCTCGGGCATCGGCTGGAAGGCCAGCGCCAACGCGGCGACGAAGAAGGACAGACCTTCACCAAAGACATCGGCAAAGACGTGCTGCCCAGCTTCCTTTCCGTGACCGACGACCCCACCCGCACTACCTATGACCACACATGGCTCAGCGGCAGCTACACCTACGACGACGAAGGCCAGCGAGCGCGGCCCGTCGAGTTGATCCAGAACGGCGTGCTCAAGACCTTCCTCATGTCACGCCTTCCCATCGCCAGCTTCTCAGCTTCCAACGGCCACGGACGCGCAGAAACCGGCCGCATGCCCACCGGCCGCCAGGGCAACCTCATCATTACCTCCACCAAAACCGAGACGGAGGCCGACCTTCGCCAACAGCTCCTCCAGGAAGCGAAGAAACAGGGCAAACCCTACGGCCTTTACTTCGAGGACATCTCATCCGGCTTTGCCGTCACCACTCGCAGCTCGCCGCAGGCCTTCCAGGTCATTCCGCTGGTCGTCTACCGCGTCTATGTGGATGGTCGCCCCGATGAGTTAGTCCGCGGCGTCAGCATCGTCGGCACGCCCCTGGCCGCCTTGAAGCGCATCCTCGCCACCGGCGACAAAAGCGAAGTCTTCAACGGCGAGTGCGGCGCGGAGTCCGGCACCGTTCCCGTCAGCGCCGTTGCGCCCGCGATGTTGCTGAGCGAAATCGAGACCCAGCGCCAGCCCCAGGGCAACGCACGCCCGCCCATCCTGCCCATCCCCGGCGCACCCGCAACTGTTCCCGCCGTCAAGGAGGCCCAATGAATCCGCTTCGTTTCCTTGCAACCCTTGTCGGCGTTGGGCTGATCGCAACCTCTCTTTCCGCCGCGGTCCCGCCCTCTCGCCATGATGCGGAAAAGGATCCCGTCCTCAAGGCCATGCTCGAAGAGCTGGACCGCAGCATGAGCCAACTCCAATTGCCCGGCTTCCAAAAGCCCTTCTTCATCCAGTACCGCATTGAAGATGTGGATGACTTCCAGACCAAGGCCTCCTTTGGAGCCAGCGAGGGCTCGCAGTGCAACCATGCCCGCATCGCGCGCGTCACCGTGCTTGTCGGCGATTACAAGATCGATAGCTCCGGCCAGCGCGGCGACGGCGCCATCCAGCTTGCCGCGCTCGACAACGACCCTGTCGCGCTGCGCTCTGCGTTGTGGACGGCGACCGACCAGGCCTACAAGAGCGCGCTGGCCGCCTACGCGCAGAAACAGGCGCTGCTCAAGCAGGTGCAAACCCCGCCGCAGGCCGACGACTTCAGCCATCAGCAACCGGAGCTCGCGCTTCAGGCTCCGCTCACCCTCAGCGTGGACGAGCCAGCCTGGACAGAGCGCATGAACCGCGTCAGCGGCCTTTACCGCACCGATGCCTCCGTCAAAGCGCTCGAGCCCATCGTGCAATATGCCGCCGCCGTCTTCCATGCGCGGATCGTCACCACCTGGCTGGTCAACAGTGAAGGCACCATCGTGCGCAAATCCGAGTCCGGCTTCCAGCAGGCCTTCGCAGTGGGCGCCCAGGCCGACGACGGCATGAGGCTCGACCGCTCCTACGCCAGCACCGGCCCTTCGCTCAAGGACCTCGACACGCCCGAAGTCTTTGAAAAGCATGCCGTCACGCTCGTTGCCTCACTCGGCCAGCTGCGCAAGGCCCCGCTCGTAGAAGATGAATACCACGGCCCCGTTCTGCTTAGCGCCGACGCCAGCACTGACACCCTCCGCACGATTCTCGCCGGCGCCGTCGTGGCCACGCGGCCGCCACTCGGCACCGAAGCTCGCACCAATGGCCCCTTTGCCTCCAGCTACCACGCCCGCGTGCTGCCGGACTTTATGAACGTCGTCGATGACCCGGGCCTGAAAAGCTTTGACGGCCAAGGCCTCCTCGGCGCCTATGACGTGGATGACGAAGGCGTGCCCGCCCAGGCTGTCCAGCTCGTCACCGCAGGCCGCCTGGAAAACTACCTCATCGGCCGCGAGCCCGTCCGCGACTTCCCCCAATCCAACGGCCATGGCCGCGCCGGCATCACGGGACCGCCGCATCCTTCTGCCGGCGTGCTCAAAATCACGGCAAAGGACGGACTGTCCGACGATGCGCTCAACCGCAAGCTGCTCGACGTGGCCAAAGATCGCGAGTTGAAGGCCGTCTACGCAGTCACCACCCTCGGGCCGGGAATGACGCCGCGCCTGCTCTATCGCATCACCCCCGACGGCAAGCGGGAACTGGTCCGCGGAGCCTCCCTAGACGATCTGGACCAGCGCGCGCTGCGCTCCAGCGTTGAAGCCGCCGGCAAGGACCTGTGGGTGGGCAACTACTTCGGAGATATTCCTCAAACCGTGCTGGCCCCAGCGCTGCTCATTGACGATGTCACCATCCGCCGAGCCAACCAGAAAAACGAGAAGCTGCCCTTCTATCCCCCGCCCAGCTAGGCCGTCTCTTGCAAGACCCTGGTTCTCAATCCAGCCGCGTAAGATACGCATCGCCCTGCGAAGGGCGCAGGTGCCGTGCGATGAATTCGGCCTGCTCGCGGTTGTCGCCCTCGGGCCGGATCCGCACCCAGTAGCTCTTCTCGCCGGGGAACTCGATCACATGCGAGTCGGGATATTTGCGCAGTAGCTGCTGCTTCAGTTTCTCCGCTTTGCGCTCGCTGGTGAAGGCTCCGATCTGCACGCACCACCGGCCGCCGCTGTCCATCGGCTTCGGCGTCCAATACACGTCAATTCGCACCCGCGCCACACCCACCGGGTACACGCCCGTCGCCTCTGCAGAAGCCTTGGTCAGGTCAATGATCTTGTCCGGCACAAACGGTCCCCGGTCGCTGATCCGCATCGCGGCTGACTGCCCCGTCTCCACATTCGTCACCACGATCAGCGACCCCATGGGCAAGGTGCGGTGGGCTGCCGTCAGCGCGCGGTTGCTGAACAGTTGCCCATTCGCGGCGCGGCGCCCCTTGCGCGCCGTATACCAGGTGGCTTCGCCCTCTTCGCTCTGAATGGGTGTGTGTGTCGCCACAAAGTCCAGATCGGCGGAACTCACTCCGCCCTCCGGAACCGGCATCGTGGGAATGCGGCCCGACGCTGTCAATGGCGGCGTCGGCGCTGTCGCAGCCGGCTGTGTGGGATACGCAGGCTCCGCCGCAGGTGGTGCGGCTTGCGGAGCCGGCAGTTGCGCCGTCGTCTTGTGATGTCCGCAGCCGGCCGCCAACAGAAGCGTCAGGGTCAAGCCCGCCCAGCCCGCCAGCCGCCCTATGATCTGTTGCCTGCAATTGGGTCTCATCAGGAGCGGGGGCCCTTTGTCTGGTCCATCCGGTCGGCCATGTTGCGCAACGTATCTGACAGCTTGCGCATCGCGGCGATCGACTCGCTGCGCACCTGCGGCACCACCGCATCGTTCACGTACGCAACGGCGTGGCGCAACTCCATCTCGATCAGCTCGATGGCCTCTTCAATCCGGCGGCCGACGCCCCCCGGCCCTGGCGGAGGATAGGAACTCATGGCACACTCCCTCAACTTGAGTGTGCGAGGCCCACCCTGGTCCGTCAATGCCACCAGAGACCAGGCGTGCCACGATGGTCAACAAGCAACCCTCCGCCAGGAAGGCTCGTCTACTCCCTTATTCCAAAGGCAACTCATTCCCCATCTCGGGGTTACCATTTCCCAAAGTCTGGCGTCAGTACCATTGAGATTGGAGCCGCATTCGACAATCCTGCAAAAGCAGGGGCATTCCGCCAGCCACCGAATTGCACTGCCCCGTGCGCGACGAACCCTTACCCAGCGAGGACAAGGCTTTTGCAAAGGCGACAGAAAGTGAATAGCTGGTTCACACCGTTCACCTCTCATAGAGGCTGGCGCTGCGTTCCCCTGCCCCTTGGCCCCTTGCGCATCGCCTCTGCTGTCGCGCTTCTGCTGTTCCTTATCGCCTCCGCTGCCTGCCAGACCGAACCCGCCAAGCCGGCAACTCCGCCTCTGCCCGAGGCGCCACAGCCACAGACGCCCGCAGACAAACCGGCCCAGGGTCCACCGCCCTGCCCCGCCCTGCCAGCCTCCAGGCCTGCCA
>VFSW01013451.1_pt1 | contig 11372 bp, 22 predicted proteins | sample 5358111 | NCBI WGS metagenome assembly VFSW01 (sample SAMN11554181, study PRJNA540505) | mine drainage metagenome | isolation source: sediment from site ElyBrook_90M | place: USA: Ely Copper Mine, Vershire, VT | collected 2017 | reverse complement strand
CTGCAGTTCTAGTGCAGGATAGACTGGCGGAAAAGATACAAAAAATATGAAAGACGTGGACCGCAAACAGAGTGTTTTGCCTGCTTGAAACGCATGCCAAAACGGGTCCCAGGGGGTCTTAGAAAATTTTGTAGCATCCCATGCAGGAAAATTTTCCGAAGAGTTCAATCATTCAAAAGATTTACTGGCGCTATTGACAATGACAATAGAATGCTTGAAATTTATCGATCAACAGAAAACTGCACGATCTGTGGAATACACAAAAACATCGTCGAACTGGTACTTGATCATGATCACAAGACGATGGTCTTCCGCAACATGTTGTGTCAACACTGCAACCTCATGCTAGGTCACGCGAAAGATAACCCCCTGATTTTAATCAGAGCCGCTGAATACCTGAATAATGGCGGCAAGATAGAGCAACTTCTTATTTCAAATTTATGGCAGCCTCAGGTTCTGTAAACTCGCCCGTCCTCGGGCTCCCCCGTCTCGAGGTCGCCTCGAACGACATCCGCCAGTACAACGTTGATGTCGATCTGGAGAACGCCCTGAACGACGGGCGCCAGACGCTCGACCAGTTCGCGGCCAACACGACGGCCTCGCTGTACTCGCTCTTCCAGATCTCCGGCTCGACCAGCGACAACCTCGGCGACGCAGGCGGCGTCGGCGCAGAGTTCAACAGGTCGAACGACAGGATACTCCAGGAGGTCGTGGCGTTCGCCGTGACATCAGGATCGGGCGGCGTGACGACGATCGACGTGCAGGTCCAGAACCCGGGCGGCGGCACATTCTCATCGATCTTCGGCCCACTCGGTGGCCCGGCGAACGCAGCGATGCAGGTCGCCTTGTCGAGCTCGCTCGGAAACTACGGCCTCGCCAGGTCAGGCCAGACGAAAATGGTGTCAGGCTCGAACATGGTGTGGCCGAAGGGCACCAGCATGAAGGGGGTGCTCACGACGGCGGCCGGCGCAGCCGGCGGCTCAGGCCAGAAGGGCCTGATCATCCAGGTCTTCTGGGCGCCGAGCGGAAGTTACTCCAACAGCACCGCGGCGCCGTAAGCCGTCGTGCTCAGGCTCTCCGTCATACCCGGAGACCCACGTGCCGTCGTGTGTGCCCCGCACGGGCACGATTACAACACCGAGCAGGTCGTCATCGCCGTCTGCGGCATGACCGGGCTGGCAGGCGTTGTGTGCCACCACATCGAGGACCCGGCGACGCACCACAGGGTGAATGTCAATAGGCCGACCGAGGGCGGCGGCGTCGAACCGTACGAGGAGCAAGCGACGGACGAGGCGGTCGAGGCGTTCATGAGGTACTCCGAGGTGGTCCAGGCCGCCTCGGGAGGAGAGTGGCCGCCCGCTCTCTACGTCGAGGTGCATGGGAACGAGACGCAACTCGATGCCGAGGTCGCACACAAAGGTCTCGGGCACGCTGAGTTGATGGCGCTCAGGGGCTCGTGGACCGGCCCGGGCGGGATCAGGATCGAGGGTGAGGACGAGATCCAGATGAGGGCTGCCGCGAACAAACTGTTCGGGATGATCTCGATGGTGCCGAGGTCGTTCCACATCGAACTGACGGCGGCGGACCGCTACGGCGGCGCTGACATCGACGAGGCCGCGTCATCGATCGCGGCCATGGTGCAGAGCCTGCTCCGCTAGGACTTCTTCTTCTGCGCCGCGTGGTGGGCCAGTTTCGCCGCCACGAGGGCCTGGTACCAAGGCCTGAACTTCGCGTCAGGGATCCATCCCATGGCGTCGCCGGCCCACCTCATGTCGTTCTCAGACTTGCCTGGCGCCACGTCTGCCGTGCCCTTCCGCCTCTGGCCAGTGGCCTGTGAGGCGTACCGGAAACTACGCTCAGGGTCCTTGCCGCCCGTGCGCCTGGCGGCGAGGGTCGGGTTGTCGTTCCACTCCTCGGCGCTCGCTGCGGTGAAGCCAGCCGGCGCCCACCTCTGCCCGATGAAAGACCCGCGTTGCGGAGGTGCCTCGCCGCCCTCTGGCGCCTTGAGCCTGTGCGTCCCGCCCTGCCCCTGCTGCACCTCGCCGCCCTTCGGGGCGATCGCCTGTCCCTTCGCGAAGTCTCCGGCCGAGTACGACCACTCGCGCTCTGACGGCTTCTTGCCAGGCTCGCGGCCGAGGCCCTTGGCGTGTATCGGCGCGAACGGCTCTGGCCTGATCTCGACGGACTTCTGCGGGCTCTCGCCCGGCTTCAGTTTCCTGGGCCTGCCCCTGAGCGGCCTGGCCTCGCCAGTCTCTGGATCGACCTTGACGGGCTCATCGCCGAAGAACGATCCCGGGCTCGCCCCGTGGCGGGCCTTCACGGTGGAGACGTCAGGGTCGAACTGCCTGGCCTTCGCGCCCAACTCTGTCGAGGTCGGGTTCCTCGACCTCAGGGCGATCCTGCCTAGACCCTGCCCGAGCCCTGCCTGCGGGGCCGGCTGGTCTGGCCTCGGCAGCGCCCGCTCGGGCCTGTCATGCACGGGCACCGTGGTCCCAGGCAACTCGCCCATGTCGCGGTCCGCCTGCGCGGCTCGCTCCGCCCCGCTGGCCCTCTTCGGCTCACCAGACGCCATCCGCTCCTTGGCCCTGGCGAGTATCCTTTTCATCGCGTCGCCGGTCGGCTTGAATGGCTTGTCGTCATCATCGGCCTCCGTCAGGAGGGCGGAGAGTGTCTCCCAGATGCTCTGCTGCACCTGGTAAGTACCCCCTGGCCGGGCTAGGTGACCCTCTTCCGCCAGTCCTCGTACGGCACCTCCGGGACGTCAGGCCAGTCGTCCGGTTTCAGGACGTCACCGCAGATCTGGCAGTCACGCCTGCCGGTCCAGTCGCAGGCTGGCCCCTGTCCCGGGACATCGTCGCCGCACCGTCTCACCCTGGAGAGACTGAACACGTGGCCCGCGCTGCACCTGAACGACTTGTGGATGCAGTTGTCGTCGTGGTGCCTCGTCGGATCGACCTTACATTGGGCGTACCCGACGAGCGTCGTGTCGTACCCGCTACGGGCCTCCACGGGCGGCCCCCCGCACTTGGGACATTCGCTCATGTCATGTAGTCTTCCACGAACTCACAGATGGAGCCCTCGAAGTCTGCCCTGGTCGAGGAGTACGCGACGAGCAGGCCCGACGATTTCTCACGGACATAGACGTCCCAGCGTCTGTCCGTCCATTGCCCTGAGACGCCTGACGTCCCGCCGCCGTGCGACATCAGGTGGCGGTCGTCCTCGTACGAGCCGCTAGCGATCACCGCCTTGACGATGCGCTCACGTCGTTGCTCCCTCTCCACCGGGCCGAGCGGCGCGGTCTTGCTCTTTCCGTTTCCATTGCTCTGTTGCTTCATGGGAGATCCAGTATGACTTTCGTCGGGTTGAAGATGCGTGGGAGAGTGTCGGTCCTCGGGCGCCTGACGTCGTGGATCATCGCCGCCTGCTCTGCCGGAGCACGCAATGGCATCTCCTCGACGTTCGTGATCTCGTCCCAGTCCTCAGGGGCTCGTGGGCTCGACATACGTGTGCTCCCTCCTGTTGATGACCTCGGTCATGACCTTGAGCCCGCGGTCGGACAGTTTCTTCGCGACCATCCGCAACGCTGCCCGCATCGCGCCGCCGCTGATGCCCAACTCCACGATCGTCGGTTCCTCCTCGTGGGAGTATCCCGAGAGGTGCTTGCCGTCGAGGAGGAGCGTCTCGATCACCTCGAAGATGCGCTCCTTGCGCTGGTTCGACCTGGCCACGCCGGGCTCCGTGCCCTCGGCCGCCTTCTTCAGGTCGATGCCCTCGGAGTTCAGGGTGAACTCATACGGCATCATCGCGGGCCCGAAGCGGTTCTTCCGCAACTCGAGCACCCGGTTCCCGCTCTCCTTGCTCACGGAGATGTGCAGGTGGGCGTCAGCGTCATGGACGAGTTCGTTCTTGCCGCGGATGCTGCCCTCCTTCGTGACGTGGCTCGCAACGAAAGTCGTCATGACGAAGTCCTTCGACATCTCGATGATCCGCTTCCCGATGTGCAGCCACCTGCGTTCATCGCTCGTCGGGTCGAGCGCCTCGTCATCCAACGACTGCAGGCTGTCCTGCACGACGATGTCGAACTTACGCTCCGTGGCGTAATCGATCAGTTCATTCACATCACGGAACTGGGACAGTTCGAAGTCGCCGGCGACCTTGATACGATCGGCGGCCATCTTCACCTGATACACGCTCTCCTCCCCGATGTTGAACAGGGTCTTGAGCCCGTTGCGGGTGAAGGCATCGATCATCTGCAAGAGCAGCGTCGATTTGCCCGCGCCCGGCATGCCCGTGATCAGGTACGCCCCGCCTGGCAGGACGCCGGGGCTGTCCCCACCGAACACCTGGTCTAGCACCTCGTACCCTGTCGTGTGCCTCTGGTAGAAACGCGGCGGGACACGGACGTCCTTGAGCAAGATCGTCCGTGGCGCCACCGAGATCGTCCTCACCGCAGAGCCCGTCATCGGGCCGCTCTCCATGTCTTCAGGCATCATCGCTCTCCTGGTTGAAGTTGCCTTTTCATGAAAAATCTTACCACAGATATTTTACGCACCAGTATCAGCGTTCTCATCCTCTGAGATCCACGCACTTCATCGGCTACTACTAGGAAGAGACGATGCAGCCGCCGCGCGAGCCGGCGTGATGACCCCTGACGTGCGGCATGTTGCGTGTGCCCTCTTTCCCGTTGCGCAGCCTCGCGCCGAACCGGGTGGCCTTCGTGAGGATGCGTACCTCGGTCCCCTGGCTCCCGTCGGCCGGAGGGAAGAGAGAGCGGGTGTCATCGCCAGGCGTGAAGCCGAGGACGACGACCAAGTACTTCTTGTGGCATGAGAACGCCCCCTCAGGGCTCAGGTGCGTCTTTCCTGACGATGCTCCTCGCATGCCGGCGTTCAATGGAGACTGGGCGCCAGAGCAATATTGCTTCGGCGTCCCACAGAGATACATGTACGGTTTTCGTTTGGTTGTGCCCTCGGCCATGTCGTCATCCTACCTCTGGCTCCTCTGGAGCATCCTCATGCTCGACGTACGCGAAGCAAGGCCCCTGGCCCGCAGTGCAGAGCACGACCCAACCGAGGTACTGGTCCATGCAGATCATCGTGGGGACGCCCTCGTTGTTGCACTCGTCAGCGACCCTCTTCACGACCTCTGGCGCGAGGCTCCAGTCGAGGAGGACGCCCGCCTCGTGCTCGACACGCCACGCGTCATCGGCGTTGGACCTCTTCATCCGTCTCATGTGAGTGATACCGCAACGGCGAGCACACGCTTGATGCTGTAGATCTATTCCTGCAAGGCGGCCCGCTTGCCGTCGAGATCATCGAGGATCATCGCGATTGGCCACAGTTGCGTCTCCTTGCAACCAGGGTCGTACGGGTCATCGCCCTCGAACATGCCGTACCACCCTGGTCCAGACCAGAACTTCCCGTGGCAGATGCGGTATTTGCCGATGAGGACGTAGTCGTCCTCATGCGAGAGGAGGTAGAAGCCGTCCTTGGCGGCGATCTTAGAGTGCGCCTGGACGTAATGCGCATACACATCAGGCGAGCACGTCCCCTTGAAATCGCACGACAGGCACCTGTACCCCGTGATCATCCTGACGGCAGTCTGCCTGACCTCCTCGATCGCCTCGACGAACGATGGCTTGCTCATAGTTCCCCCAGTAGCCTGACGAACGCCGCCGTGCCGACGTCCTTGTCCGTGAAATCGACCTGCCCACGCACCTTGCCGAGATGGGCCCGACGGGCATCCTCGGCAGAGATCCTCGTGACGCCGGGACCGTCTGGCTCCCAGCCGCTGGCATCGACGCGCAGGCCCTTCTTGTGGATGTACAGGCGTCGGCCCGACGCGCCCTCGACCTTGTGGCACCCGCCCACCTCCGTGACAGACCTGACGTGATCTGAGGCTGTGGCGAGCTCGACCATCTTCGAGACGAGATCCGGAGCCCGCTCCCACTTGCGACGTGGCACCACGGGCCGAGGCGGCGTGACCTGCCCGGCCGTCGCCTCCTTCAGCCGCCGGGCCATCGCCAGTTCCTCCAGGATGCGCTCAGTTTCACCCGGGCTGGCCAGCCTTGCCAGGGACCCAGGGGCCTCGTGGTGCGTCCCTGACGCGGCGGAGAAGACCACCACGGAGCGCTCGTACTCGATCCCAGCCCTGGCGATGCCGAAAGCGATCACTCGACCGCGCCGCTCTCCTGTGTCAGTGGGCACGACGACGTCGGCGCCAAGCATCCCGGGCTCTGGCACGGGCCCGCGCCAGACGGGCCGCTCCTGCCCGTCAGCCCGCATCCTGGCCTCCATCCTACCGATCCTGATGATCAGTTCATCGCGATCGGGACGTGGCAACATGGCGAGTTCCTTGGCGAGCCGGCCAGCAAACTCATCGACGACCTGCGTGCTTGGGATCACATGCCCTCGTCCTGCGCGTCCCTGACGCTCGACAACTCTCCCGGCCACAGGTGCCCGGGTTGCGGGTCTTCACGGTAGCCAGGACAATCACGGTCGCACATGCCATTCGCCATCTCTGCGGCCACATCACGACCGAGCGGCGGTTTCCTCATGTGGCACACGTGGCACTCTGGCGCGGCCTCGCACTCGTCGTCACAGTTCAAGAGGTCTGGCGTGTATGGGTTCTTGCTCATTTGAACATGAGCCCGAGCACGACGCCGATGACCATGAGCAACGTCACCGGCCAGAAGATGGAGGCGAGGACGTCTATGACGCCGACATCCCCGTCCTTGATCGAGCACAGGATGCCGAACCAGACTGGCGCGAAGATCGAGTAAGCGACGATCAGACCTAACATTTGCTCTCCTCCTGGTACCTTACCACGGCGCGCGGCTCGTCAAAAAGAATTCGCATCCACAAGCTTCGATCAAAAACTTTAATCATCTTAAGCATTTGTTTCCTTGAAAATGCACGCTTCATTCCAGCAATTTTCGCTGCTCTAACTTCAGGACGATTTTGTACCTGTTTCTGCAGCACACTGTGGCGAGCTCGTAAAGAGATGTCTTTCCAAGTCTGTGTCAAGGCTACTGATCGTCGTTCGCGATAATCACCAGTTTTCCAAGCCAACTTCATCGCTTCTGAATTTCTTAATCGATCCGTTGGATCATTTCTTACAATACGAAGTTTCTCACCATGCCTCAAATGCTTCTCCTGAGAAGCATTAAGCCAACCATTTGACGGCCCTCCGTCAGCGATGTTAGTGAGTATGGCTCCCGTAACTCTAAACGATGCAATCCACCATCGTTCAAAATCATCAAGTTCAATGGTTGAACATTCCTCCAAAATCTCCCAGCTCGCTTCTAAACCCAACTTGTGCAACCTTCGAAGATATTGAATGACATTTCGTTTAGATTTCCGTCGATGACCTTTTTTGATGTACCCTAACGGTTCAGATTTTCCTACGCACGTTTGTCCAACGTAAAATGCGCTTGAATCTCGAGGGTCAATAAGACAGTAAATAAAGACTTTCATTCTTGTTCGTAATAGACCTTAGATCTCGTTTCAATCCACACGCGAGCCCCGCACTTCAATGGTCTCTCTGGCCTGCTGATGAGTTGTGACGGGCCCTGCACATCGACGCTGCTGGCCCTGATCGGGCCAGATGACGTCTGTATCGTGAAGACCGCGCGTGAGCCGCCGTCCTTCATGTTCGCACGAAGATTGACCTGAGAGACGTGGATCCTCTTCACCGTACCCTTGCGTAGCGATCTCATCACTTATGATACTTTACCACAATCTGGCCGCCAGACCAAGATCAGATCGAGCGGGCGTCCCGTCCTCGGATCGTTGGTCCTCATCTCGGCGGGACCGTCGCCGTTCCGTCGCTCCCTGTAGATCGCGAGCGGGCCCAACTCCTGCTCTAGCGTCTCACGCGTGATCTTCCCGTCATCGTTCCTGACGATCACCATGGGGCGCCAGAGGGCGAAGTGGCCCTTCTCCTCAGAGTGAGGACGTAGCACCGCTGGCCCCATTCGTACCGACGTGCCGCCTGCGGGCGGATCCTCAGAAGCCGATCTCATCACCCAGTGTCCTCACGATGCCTGGCCAATCGTACCTCGGATGGTCGACGGGGGCCTCATTCCACGGTTGCCTGAAGAGCATGGCCCGTTTCAGCCCGCTCTTCCAGTTCTTCTCCCAGCGGGAGCACGTGTCGTACCTGTCATCTATGGCGTAGTCTCCAGAGACCCAGCACTTCAACTCTGAAGGGCACGTGATGATCGGGATGCCAGGGAAATAGCGCTCGATCCACTCCATCTTCGACCTGAAATGGTCCCTTGCGGATTTCATGAGGGCTGTGACGAAGCCCAGATCGACGTGCCTCCTGATCTCGGCGATGCCATCGACGGCGCCCTCGATCGGGGTGACCCATTTCCCATACACGTCGCGGTCCTTCATGAAGGTCTTGAACGCGCCGCCGAGCCCGCCGTCGGGTCCCGGCTCGGGCCAACGCAACCTCAGGCTGTCGTCGATCTCACGCAGGCCCGGAGACCGTCCCATGTCGTTGTGGTAGATGACCTCATTGATCGGAAGACAGACGGCCAACTCCTCATCGAGAAAACGTGCGAAGCCGCCGCCGATCAGGTCGGCGACGACGCCATCGACGTCAGAGAGGACGCGGAAACTCACCCGCCGAGCCTCTTGATCTCCCTGCAAAGGTACCAGTTTGCCTTTTTTAGATCCTCGACGGTCTTCTCAGGGTCCTTCTTGCCGGCCCTCGAGATGTACTTCACAGTGTTCCCGAGGCAGTACCCGAGACCCCAGGCCTCTATGACATCGATCGTCTCGAGCCCGTTGCCGGCATAGTGCTTCGGGTGCTCGATCGGGTCATTCAGTTCTGGTGTCGGCAGAGGATCGAACACTGGTTGCTTCCACTCAGTCTCAAGCGGGTTTTTGGCATCGAACAACGGCCGCTCAAACGGGTCTGGGCGTGGATCGATGGTCATCAGCAACGGGATCGTCGTCTTCTTCTGCCGCCTCGGCACGCGTCTTCCAGCCTCTGCGCAGTCGCACAATGTCTGGCCGTGCACGTCGCACCACGGTTCTCCTGTGGGCATCTCAGTTCTTCTTCCCCTCTGGCTCAGGGATCACGACCTCGAACTTACGCCTGACCATGGCGTCGAAGACGATCTCGTTCCCGTCTGGCCAACGGCACCTCAGCACCATGTTACCGTCATCGTCGTAGATGACCTGCGCCTGTATCCACTCATCGCTGTCGAGGATGAAATCGATCCAGACATCGCGGTCATCCTCAGTCTCGAGGCCGAGGAGGCCCTCCTCCTCATCATACACGGGAGTGTCGCTCAAAGCAATCCTGCCCCTAGAGGCATCGGCGGATCGCCGAGCGCGCGATAGAGTGCCCAGAAATCCGACCAGTCAGACTTGCCGCCCCTGGCAGAGGCACGGCGCAGCCTGCGCAATGAGCCCATGTACAGGAGCCCTAACAACAGGTCCGCCGTCATCCAGGCATCTTACAACGTCGGATTGACGTCGAACACGTTGTGCGTGGTCGCGGCGTTCGAGAACAGGATGTCGATCACCTGGACCGTGCCGTGGCTCTCATGTATGTGGCCGAAGCAATGCGCGGCGCGGACCGGCACCGGCTCGAGGGCCGCCGCATCCTCTGAGATCATCGCTCCTGGGACGTACGCCTGTCGTAGGATGATCGGCAACAGCCCGTCGAGGCCGTAGGTGAGCGGAGGGATCCCGTCGAGCCCGATACCAGACGGCGGGTAATGGGTGAGGAAGAGGTCGGCCCTCGGCATGCGCCTGGCCCTGTCTGTGAGGTCTGCCCTCTGGACCTCATCGTTCCAGCACCCGTTGATGTACGGGATCCCTTGGTGCCCGGTGACCTTGAGCCCGCACACCTCGATCACCTCGTTGTCGATGAACTCATGAACGAGGTTGCATCCGCCGAAGAGCGGGCCGATGTCAGCGAAATCATGGTTGCCGCGGACGCAGATGACCGGGGCATCTGGAGAGCCGAGGAGAGCGCGGAACCCTCCGTCACTAACGAACTTCTCGGCATCCACGATCGCCATCCTCGCTTCATGCACCGGATCGAGCCGCCAGTCGTTCATGAGATGATCGACGCGACCGCGGTTAGCCTCACCAGACCTCGGACGCTTTGCACGCACAGGGTGTGCGTCAAACATATCGCCCGAACAGACATACAGGTCCGCGGGCGGCAACGGCTCGAAACTCCAATGCCAATCGCTAAAATGTACCACCCGTGTCACTCAGATGCTCTCTTTCCGGACACCATCCACCCTACCACATGAGAGACGCGGAGCCTCCTCAGACGTTCCCGTGCCCTCTTGGCGGCCGCCAGCCGCCTCCTGTCCTCAACAAGCATCCTGCGCCTCGCGAGCCTCACCGCCCGTGGCTCAGAGGGATCCAGGCTTGCGGTCCCCCACCCTAACGGTGGTCCCTGATGACGCCGCCACGACGGTGCCAGCCGTCACGGATGACGTACCTACCCTCATGCCAGTAACCGTAGAACCCGTCGTACCCGACGTTCCACCGGTAATACTGCTCGCAGAACGTGATCGGGGCCACTGCCTGCTCGCACACGTAGTAATCCTCTGGGACGTACAGCGGCCCGCCGCCGATGCCGAGGAGGCAGCCGGCACCTAGCATGATGATCCCGAAGAGCAGCGTCGCGAGACGCCTCACTTCTCGTCCTCTGTGTTCGTGATCGGAACGGTATAGACGCCACGTGGTTCTGGAACTTCGCCGATCATGTCGCAGGCGGACTTCACGTACTGCGGAATGCTCTCTGCCTCGGGCTGCCTGACGTCAGGCTCATACGATGCCATCCCGCCCCACGGGTCGAGGCCGAGGTGCTCGATGACGTCGGCTGGCGCCGACTTCTCCATCATCGAGAGGTCCCTGAGGTGCATCTCGTACCATTGATTGAACCTCGGTCGCTTCGGAGAGCGAGGCATGCCGTACAGGCCGCCTAACCTGAGGTCGCGCCTCCATAGCCTGCAGAACCTCTCGTAATGCGCCCGAGCGATCTTGCGTTCGATCGTCCTCATCCCTGAACTCATGGTTTCTCTCCCTCTATCTCTGCGTACAGGTCGTCCGCCTCGTGCTTGCTGAAGATGCTCTTCCGCTCTGGCACTCGGCGCTCCATGTCACGCTCTCGTCGTATGTCGTCGAGGAGCGCCATCACTGACGGTCTCCTCTCGTTGTACGCCCTAAGGAACGCCTCGATGAGGACCGTGAGCGTCGCATCGTCCTCTTTGAGCCGCTCTTTCATCTCGTCTATCAGGTCCTGCGGCAACGCCGCGGCCACGGTGCCCATGATGATCCCTTGCCTGGACCCGCTCCTCAGCAACTTCTGTATCTCGTCCAAGTCAGTCCGGG
>VFSW01013450.1_pt1 | contig 11372 bp, 9 predicted proteins | sample 5358111 | NCBI WGS metagenome assembly VFSW01 (sample SAMN11554181, study PRJNA540505) | mine drainage metagenome | isolation source: sediment from site ElyBrook_90M | place: USA: Ely Copper Mine, Vershire, VT | collected 2017 | reverse complement strand
GTCCATCCCTTCCGGGAAGAGCCAGTCCGCCAGGCGCAAGAGGTCCGTCTCGCGCGAGCCGATCACGTTCTGGGTCTCGATCCGCATCCCCTCGGCGGCCGGTACGCGGCACGTCATCACGTTGGGCAAGCCGTCCACGCGCGCGAGGCACCCGTCGCAGGCCGCCCGAAGGCACGTCGGCCCTCGGGGCCGGTGGAACTTGGGGCTGCGCGCCAGCACGAGGCAGCCTGCGGCCAGCAGCGAAATCGCTACGGGCTCGCCGCGCTCGGCCAGGACAGGGCGACCGTCGAAGCTCAACTTCACCGGGTCGCGCGGCTGCCCCATGCGGCGCATACGCGGACAGCCTCCTAGCAGCTTTCCGTGTAATGTGCGCCGGAAGGCCATAGGTGCCGCGCCCGCAAGTCTTCCGGACGAAGCCGATCGAGTCCATTCTTCGCGAGACCGAACGCGATGGGGCCTCGCTGCATCGGGTTCTCGGGCCCGGCAGCCTCATCGCCCTCGGCGTCGGAGCGATCATCGGGACGGGGATCTTCGCGGCCATCGGCAGCGCGGCCGCGGGGGACGAGAGCCACCCCGGGGCGGGGCCGGCGCTGATCGTTTCGTTCGTCCTCACCGCCGTCGTCTGCGGATTTACGGCCCTCTGCTACGCGGAGCTGGCCTCGATGGTCCCCGTCGCGGGCAGCGCCTACACCTACGCGTACGCCACGCTCGGCGAGATCGTCGCTTGGATCATCGGCTGGGATCTTCTCATCGAATACGCCATCGGCAACACGGCCGTGGCGATCTCGTGGTCCGGTTACACCGACGCCTTCCTTCGCGGCCTCGGCGTCACACTCCCGCGCTGGCTGGTGACCGACTATCGAACCGCCGCCCGCTCGGCGCCGGAGGTGCTTGCCCAGGCGCCGCATGTCCTCGGCGTGCCCGTCGTCTTCAACGCGCTCGCGGTGCTCATCGTCGCCGCCATTACCGTGCTCCTCGTATGGGGCGTGCGCGAATCGGCCCGATTCAACGCGCTGATGGTCGGGGTCAAGTTGGTCGTCCTCGCGTTTTTCGTGGTCGTCAGCGCCAAGTTCGTCTCCCCGGCCAACTGGCACCCGTTCGCGCCCAACGGCGTTCGTGGCGTGGGAGCCGGCGCGGCAGTCATCTTCTTCGCGTACATCGGCTTCGACGCCGTCTCGACCTGCGCCGAGGAATGCAAGAACCCCGCGCGCGACATGCCCATCGGTATCCTCGGTTCGCTCGCCCTCTGCACGGTCATTTACGTCGTCGTGGCGGCCGCGTTCCTGGGCCTCATTCCCTACTCGGCGCTCGTACACCTCGACGAGAGGCAGCGCTCCGAGGCGCTTGCGGTCGCCATGGAATACGTGCGGATGCCGGGCTGGATGGTCGGCGTCGTCGCTCTCGGATCCATCGTCGCGCAGACCGCCGTGCTCCTCGTTTTTCAGCTCGGCCAGCCGCGCATTCTCCTCGCCATGGCGCGCGACGGTTTCCTCCCTCCGATGTTCGCGCGCGTTCATCCGCGCTTCAAGACGCCGCACGTCGCCACCATTCTGACCGGCGTCCTCGTCGCGGTGGTCAGCGCCTTCGCGAACATCGACGAGATGGTCGACCTCACCAACGTCGGGACGCTCTTCGCCTTCATCCTCGTGTGCACCGGCGTCATGGTCATGCGTTTTCGCGAGCCGGATCGGCCTCGCCCGTTCCGCATCCCGTTCGGCCCCGTCGCCGTCCCCTTGTTGGGCCTCGGCTCGTGCGCGGGGCTCGTCCTTTACCTGCCGCCGTCGTCGTGGACGCGGTTCGTCGTCTGGCTCGTGGTGGGGCTCGGGGTCTATGGCCTCTATGGGTACAAGCGCTCGCGTCAGCGCGTGCCCGCGCAGACCGGCTGAGAGCGGCCGATCCGGGGTAGTCCGGAGAGGCGCGGTGCCGCGAAGAAGGCGTTCACCAGTGCTACCCTGCACGCATGGCCGACACCGCATCGAGGCACGAACCGGCTAAGCGGCGGCTGTCCCTCGTCGAGTGGGCCTCGCTGCCCGAGGACGAGCCGGGCGAAGTGATCGACGGCTACTTGGTGGAGGAAGAGGTGCCGGAATACGTGCATGAGCTGGTCATCGCCTGGCTTATCCGCGTGCTCGGAGTCTGGGGCTCGTCCCGCGGAGCACTCGTCGCCGGATCGGGAGCCAAGTTCGCCGTGCGCGCTGATCGGGGCAGGATGCCTGACCTGACTGTGTATCTCGCGGGTGCGAGGCGCCCCCCCAAGCGAGGGCTCATCGACGTACCCCCCAGCATCGCCGTGGAGGTCGTGAGCGCTACCCCTCGCGACGAGCGTCGGGATCGTGTCGAGAAGCTTCTCGAGTATGCGTCGTTCGGAGTCGATTGGTACTGGATCGTCGATCCGGAGCTCCGGACCTTCGAGGTTCTGGAGCTCGGGGCGGACGGTCGCTACACGCACGCGGTCGCGGCATCCGCCGGCATCGTCAAGCCGATACCGGGATGCGACGGCCTTGCCATCGACCTGTCTGCGCTGTGGGCAGAAGTCGACGCCCTCGACTGAAAACGTGGCCGGAAATCGCGCTCTTCAACGAATGTGGGGGCAGCGGGGTGGCGGCTTCGTAGGGCGAGCGCGGTTTCGGCCACGCTCGGGGAGGCTTCTGCAGCGTCGTGACCCCTACCGCCTCTCGTAAACGCTCACGATCGGCACCCCGTCGTGCTCCACCACGTAAACCGGCGCGTCCGTGCCGTCCGCCACCCAAATGTCGTAGTCCACCTCGTTCATGTGGAGCTCGTGCTGTACGAGGGAGAAGACCGCGTCCCCGGGCGAACCGCTGCCGCGCAGATCCGCGCGCAGTCGCCCTTCTTGCTGCATTTGCGACCACGCATCCCAGGTCGTATCTAGAAAGAACACGCTCGCGCCGCGCGGCGCCTTCCGGTTCAAGTACTCCTCGGCTGCCGTCTGCGTCGTGTACCCCCAGAATTGCCGGTTCAGCCCGAGGCTCGCCCCGCCCGCCGTCCCGCCGACGAGCGGCACGTACGCCGACAAGCCGAACGGGTGCGAATGCGCCGTGACCGCCAGCGGCGCAGCGAGCACGCACGCGCCGAGCGCCGCTTGCGCGCCCCGTCTCCGCCACCCCTCCCACGCCGGAAGTGCCCTTAGCATCGCCCCTTGCACCAGCTCGAAGCCTCTCCCCGCAAACAGCGCGAGCACGGGGTACGCGGGCATCCAGTGCTTGGTAGCTCCGAAAATGGGGGTCTTCGGAAGGAAGAACGGGCCGACCGCGGCGCAGAACGACAGCGCCAGCAAAAGGTCGGTCTCTGCGCGGTCGCGCGGGAGCGGCGAGGACAGGGCGGGCCACGCGCGCCGTAGCCGCTCAGTGGCTTCGCCGCTCCGCGCCGTCGCGGCACGGACGAGGCGCGCCGAGCCGGCCGTCAGCCGATCGCATGCGCCCACGAGGAAGAGCAGAAGCGTCACCGTCGGAACCGTCGCCAAGATCATGACCGGGACGTAAGCCTTGGGCGAGGGCGGCCCGAAGTAGTTCTTTCCTAGGAATTCGATGTTGTAATATTCGTGATGAAGGTGGAATTGAAACCATTCCTCTATCCGTGCGAGCGTGTCGTGCCACATGTACGGCCACAGCGTGAGGAGCACGATGGGCCCGAGCGTCGCCATCGCGACGATGCTCGCCGGGAGCAGGATGCGCCCGACCTTCAGCGCGCGCCATATCGCGCGTCGCTCGACGAAGAGCGCGTGCGGGACGAGCACGAACGGTAGCACCCACGCGTTGTGCTTCGTCTCGAGCGCGAGGCCGAAGGCGAGCCCCGTCGCAATCGCGAAGGCGATGCGGCGCGTCTCTTGGGCCCGCCAGTGGAGGTAGACGCAGAGGATCCACATCGCGGTGATCGGCACGTCGAAGCACGCGAGATGCGCGTGGAAGAAGACGCGCGGCATCAGCGCGAAGAGGAGCGCCGCGACGAGGCCGGCGACGCGACTCCATGCGCGCGCTCCGAAGAGGTACGTCACCCAGACGGCCAAACCGGCCGTGGCCATCCCCGGAAGGCGGTATGCGGTGCTAGCGTCTCGGAAGAGGCGCCAGTGTTCGTAAAAGAGGTAGTGCGATACGCCGAAGAGGGTCTTCATGAGCGCGGGGTGCTCATGGTTGATGCTCCACGCCGATTCGATCGTGCCCGGCTCCAGCGCGGCGGTGCCGTGGTCGACGAGCAGGCGAATCCACCTCATGTATTCGCTGCCCGCGCGGAAATAGAGCCCTTCGTCGCGCGGGAAGCCGAGGGACCGCGCCGTGGCCAGCAGCCACAGGACGTACCCGCCGCCGAGGAGCGCCCCTATCACGTGATCACGCCAGCCGACGTGCTCGGGGAGTCTCGTGGCGAGCGCCGGCAGCTTCACCGCGTCTCCGCCTCGAAGCAATAGAGGCGCCGCTCGCCGCTCGGCGCCGTGATCTCGGCGACGAGCTCCGAAGTCTTGCCCGCGAGCTCGCTCGTGTCGACCTCGAAGGGCTTCCACCCGTCGCCGTCGCGATGCACGAACGTCCCGAGCGCGACGTCGCCCGCGCGGAATGCGATCGTCACCGGCGCGCCCTTTCGGTCACGCTCCGCTTCGACGTAGAGCGCGTGATGGCCGTGGAGGGCGCGGCCGAAGCGCACGTCGCGGAAATGCAGGCGAAGGGGGGCGTTCCCCGGGGGCGGCGCGAAAATGCATTTGTGCGGGAGGTAGTCGAGGTCCGCCACGACGCTCGTGCCTACGAATCCGCCCCCCCCGCACGTGAAGCGCTCTCCGGGAACCGCCGGCCCGAACCCCAAGCCGCCGCTCTGCGGAGCCCCTCGCACGAAGGGGCACTCGGTATCGCCACGCGTCACGCGCATCCTCTGCGGCGAGACCAGCGTTGCCAGGTCGTCGATCACGCGCGCCGGCGCGGGGTTGTCCCATTCGGTCACGGTGAGCCCGCCGAATCGCCGCTCTGCGCCCTTGCGCCAGCCGGCGAGCTCCTTGGCGCGCGCTCCGCCGACCGCCACGTCGTACGCTCGCGGGAAACGCGTGTCGTCCTCGCGGGCCTCCCTCTCGAGGGTGGCCACGTCGGCGCCGAACGTCTCTCTGCCGATCGGGTCGGCCCAGCGCGGGCTGAAGAGCACGAGGTCCTCCGGCTTCGCCAAGTCGACCACGTACGCGCGCGCGGCCTTCCAGTCCGCCTCCGGCACGACCGAACGCGTCTGGACGACGTGCGCTCCGAGCTCGAGCAACCCTGCCGCCGGAACCAAGGCGAATGCCCAGCGCCGGGCCACGGCCCACGGCTTGTCGTCACGGCCGTTCACGGCGGGCGGAGCTTACACGCCGCCTTGCGGCTCGTCACGGTCGCTTCTTCGTGTACCTTCGCCGCGTGCGATGGTCGTGTGATGGCCGCTCCCTCCGGGCGTGCGGCCAAAGGTCGTGCGATGGCCGCTCCCTCCGGGCGTGCGGCCAAGGGCTCCTGCGGCGCGTCCGACCGACGACCGTCCTCCTCTTCCTTGCCGCGGTCTTCGCCACCGCGCCGGCCTGGATCGTCGAGCACCCTCCGCTCCAGGACATGCCGTTTCACATCGCCACGCTGCGTCTCATCCACGATCACGGCAATCCGGCGTTCGGCTTCGCAGGCGTCTACAAGCTGAGCCTATTCGAGACCGAGTACCTGCTTTACTACCTCGTCGGCGACCTCCTCGCCTTCGTGCTCGGCGTGAAAGCCGCGAGCTTCGGGATGGTGTGCCTGTACCTCGCAGGGATGCCGCTCTCGATGATGGCGCTCCTCCGCGCTCTCGGGAAAGACGAGCGCCTCGCCCTCTTCGTCGCGCCGCTGAGCGTGAACGTGATGTTCTGCATGGGGCTCCTCCCGTTCGTGTTCGGGTTCCCCATCATGCTTGGGGCGCTCGCGATCGCCGCCCGCCACTTCGACGAGCCGACGCTCCGGCGGGGCATCGCGCTGGGCGTCGCCGCCATGCTCGTGTTCTTCGCGCACGTCCTCCCATTCGCGCTCTTCGGCGTGGGCTCCATCGCGCTCTTTCCGTGGACGCGGCCGAGGCGCTGGCTCGCGTGCGGCGCTCCCCTCGCGGCCGGGCTGGCGCTCGTGGCCTGGTGGGTGCTCGGCTCGAAGGCCGGGGGCGGGGCCTTCCATCATCTCAAGGACATCCACCCGTTCGCCCCCCCGATCGAAGCCTTCGCCCAGTTCCCGACGTGGTCGACGAACGTGTTCCGTGACGAGTCCGACGAGCGATGGATGGTCGCGCTCGGCCTCGTCGCCCTCGGCGCGACGAGCCTCGCCGCGGGCGACCGCGACGACTCCAAGCCGCGAGCGCGCGGATGGTTCCTGCTCCCGGTCGCGTGCGCGGTCGCCTACCTCTCCCTGAGCGCCATGCTCGGCGACGTCTGGCTCTTCGCGCAGCGATTCGCGGTCCCGGCGCTCTTCACGTGCGTCCCGCTCCTGCGCATGCCTCGGGGGCTGCGCGGCTGGGTCGCCACCGCGGCGGCTGCTTGTGTTCTGGTGGGCTCCACGGTGAACGTCTGCTCCCACTTCATCCAGTACGAGCGCGAAGAGGTGGGCGACTTCGACGACGCCATCGCCTCGATGCAGCCGCGAAAGCGCGTCGCAGGGCTCATCTTCGACCGAAGGTCGTCCGTCATGGCCGATCTCTTCGCCCCCTTCCTCCACTTCGTGTCGTACTACCAAGTCGAGAAAGGCGGCGTCGTTCAGTTCTCGTACACGGGCTTCCCCCACTGGCCCATTCAATACCTGCCCGGCAAGGACCAGCCTCCGGGGACGCCGCTGCGCCTTCGCTGGGAATGGACGCCCGAGGCGGTGCCGATCACCGAGCTCTATCCCTACTACGACTACGTCCTCGAGCGGGGCAGCGGGTTCCGCCCTCCCCCGGGGACCTTCCACGTCTCGTACGAAGGCCGGCGCTGGGTGGTCTGGGAGCGCGACGGGCGCCGCTGAGACTCTCAGTCATCTTCCTCGTCTTCCGAATCGGCCGCTCTCCCTTTCGCGAGGTTCACGGCGTCGCCGACGACGTACAGCGGCCGACGCTTCACCTCTTCGTAGATGCGGCCGATGTACTCCCCGAGGATGCCGATCATGAGAAGCTGCACGCTCGCGAAGAGCGCGACGATGATCACGATCGCGGTCCAGCCCTGGACGACGTGCTTGAAGATGTACTTGGCGAGGAGCGCCCACACGATGACGCCCACGCTCCCCGCGCTCGTGACCATTCCGAGATAGGTCGCGAAGCGCAGCGGCAGGATGCTGAAGCTCGTGATGCCGTCGAGCGCAAAGCGGAGCATCTTGCGCAGCGGGTACTTCGTCTCGCCCGCGAAGCGCCCGGGGCGATCGTACAGCACCTCGGCCTGCTTGAAGCCCAACCACGCGACCAGGCCGCGCACGAAGCGGTGCGTCTCTCGAAGCTCTCGCAGCGCCACGACGACGCGGCGGCTCATGAGCCGGAAGTCCCCCGTGTCGAGCGGCACCTCGATGGGGATCATCGCGGCGAAGACGCGATAGAAGACGCGCGCGCTCACCAGCTTGAACCAGGTCTCCCCCTCGCGCCTCCGCCGGCGCCCGTACACGACGTCGAAGCCCGCGCGCCACTTCTCGACCATGGCGAGGACCACCTCGGGCGGATCCTGGAGATCCGCATCCATGACGACCACCGCCTTGCCGCGCGCGTAGTCGACGCCTGCGGTGATGGCCGCCTGATGGCCGAAGTTGCGCGCGAACGACAAGACCCTGTAGCGCGGCTCCGCGCCCGAAAGGCCGCGAAGGAGCTCCATGGAGCGGTCGCGCGATCCGTCGTCGACGAAGATGACCTCGGACGCGAGGCCCAGCTTCCCGAGGAAGTCTTGAAGGCGAGTGTGGAGCTCCGGTAGGACGTCCTCCTCGTTGTAGATGGGGAGGACGAGGCTGAGGATCGGCCTTGCCACCTTCGTCATTCGGGGACCGGCTCCGAATCGTGCTGCACGCGTCACCCGCCGGTGCTCGGGCGGCCGAAGACCTCCCGCGCCACTTCTTCCACCGCCTGCCGCACGGCTTCGTCCGACGTGAATCGAACGTGGAAGCCGAGCGCGGCCAGCTTGTCTGGTTTGAGCCGCGACTTGGGAACGTCCCCCGGCCACCCCTGGGCGCCCGCGCCGAACTCGATGCGCGCCTCCGGGTGGGGAGAGGCCGCGACGACGAGCTCCGCGATGCGCCGTACGTTCGTCCAGTCCGGCGGCGCGAGGTTGTAGATCGCAGGGCTCTCGTCGGCGCGATCGAAGACGTGGAGGATGCCCTTCACGCAATCCGTGACGTGGAGGTATGGCTTGGCCTGCGTCCCGTCGCCGAGGACGTCGAGGTACTCGGGGTGAAGCGAAAGCTTCTTGCAGAAGTCGACGATCGCTCCATGTGTTCCCCTCGGCCCGACGACGTTGCCGAAACGGCAGATCGTGCACCTCAGCCCGAAGCACTCAGCGTAAGCAGAGGCCAGCGCCTCGCCGGCCAGCTTGCTCGCGCCGTAAAGCGAGATGGGCAGCTGGCCGAGGTCCCCCTCGCCGCACGGCTCGGAGACGTTGCCGTAGACGGTGCCGCTCGAGGAGAAGACGAACCGCTTCACGCCGCAGATGCGCGCCGCCTCGAGCGCGTTGTACGTCGCGACGGTGCCTTGCTCGAGGTCGAGCCGGGTGCGCTCCAGGCCCCAGCGGGCTTCGGGGTTGGCCGCGAGGTGGAACACGAAGTCGTGGCCGCGCATGGCCCGGGTGAGCTCCTCGAGGTCGAGGGCATCGGCCTCGACGAGCGCGACGCGGCCGGTCGCGAGGTGACCGGCGAGGAACTCGCGCTTTCCGACGCTCAGATTGTCGTACGCGGTGACGGGGCCGCGTTCGACGAGCAAGTCGATGAGGTGGCTTCCGATGAAGCCCGCTCCTCCGACGACGAACGAACGCATCCTTGCCGCTCCCGCGCGGACGCTACCAGCGTTCTCGAGGGACGACCACAGCGCAGCGACGCGACCTCAAAAGTTGGCGTTGAGCGGGTCGTACTTGCTGCCGCCCGTCGAGAAGCCCTGCGATTTGTAGGAGCGCGAGCCGTGGACGCTGTCCTGGTGAACCGTCCGCCTGCTCTTCGCTTGCTCCTCGCGCTCCTTGTCCGCGGCGAGGAGCCTCGCTTTCTGCTCCTCGGAGAAACGCGGCTCCCCGGGCGCCGCCGAGCTCGCAGCTGGCGCGGGGACGACGGGATCGGCCGCGCTCGCGGCGGGCGTGGGAGGCGAGGGCGCGGCGGCCGCGACGGCAGGCGAAGCGTCCCCGCCGTAACGCCCCACGGCGCCGACGATCCCGCCGATGACGAGCACGCCGGCGAGCGTCCCGACGACCATCTTCTTTCGGGATTTCGGCCGCAGAGCCGCTTCGTCATCGTCGAGGTCGAGGGTCAGGGGGCGAACGGTGTAGGGAGGGGAGGGCGCGACCGAGACGGTGACGCTCGGGGGCGTCTCACTCGGGGCGGCGTCCAGCCCGGCGAGCTCGCCGAGGCGCTTCCATTGCTGCTCTCCGGCCGCGAGCACGCGCGTGTTCTCGTCGATCTGCCCTGCGTTGAACGCGCTGTCGATCTGCTCGAGGGTGGCGGGGTGGACCGTCCCATCGGAGATCTTCACGTACCAGACTTGGCTATCTGCGCTCATGGCAACCTAAAACCTTGGATGTGGGCGTGCGTGCACCCGAGACAATCATTTAACCTGAGGACGGGAGGCCCGGGAGCGTCATTTGGACTTCGGCTCCCAAATGGGTGCGGCAGCCTGCTACGAACCCCGCCACATTGGCAGCGAGGGCGAAAGATTGCAGTGCGCGAGTGAAAAGTGGCGCTCTCTCTCCCACATCGCGTTGACCCCCCTCGAAGCGAGCGCACATTGCCCAAGACCGATGCTCGTTCGCTTGGTCGCGAGCCCTCTTGCCCTTGCCTCGCTCGCCGCATGCTCTTCGGGGCAGGGGCCAGCCTCTTCGAGCGGCGGGGACGGAGACGACGGCGGGGCGACCTTCGATGCGAGGGGTGGCGACAGCGGCGGTCCCGACAGGCCGGCAACGAATGGCGGGCGAGCGATCGGGGGCAGCGTGGAGAGCCTTCTCTTCGCCGTCGTCGGGGACACGCGCCCCCCGACGTGGGACGACGTCTCCGGCTACCCCACGAGCCAGATCACGAAGATCTACGAGGACATCGCCGCACTCGACCCCCGTCCTATGTTCGTGATCGGCACCGGCGACTATCAATTTTCATCGACGGGCTCCGGCAGCACGGCGTTCCAGCAGCTCGCCATGTACGCCAAGGCGCGAGCCTCCTTCCCCGGGCCCTTCTTTCCGGCGATGGGCAATCACGAGTGCACGGGCAGGACCGACTCGAACTGCGCCCTCAGCGGATCCGGGACGACGCCGAACCTCGCGGCGTTCATGTCGACGCTCCTCGCGCCGATTCGGCAGAACAAGCCCTACTACTCCCTCCATGTGAACGCCGCGGACGGGTCGTGGACGTCGAAGTTCGTCTTCGTGGCCGCGAACGCGTGGGACGCATCGCAACAATCCTGGCTGGCATCGGCATTGTCGCAGCCGACGACGTACACCTTCCTCGTCCGGCACGAGCCCCACGATGCCTTTGGCGCGCCGCCCGGTGTGGCCGCAAGCGAGGCGTTGCTCGAGCAGTACCCGTACACGCTATGCATCGTCGGCCACTCCCACACCTACGGCCATTACGGCGACGCGCCGAAAGAGGTCCTCTTCGGGAACGGCGGCGCCCCTCTGGCGAGCAAGGACTACGGGTTCGGGCTATTTGCCCGGCGAAGCGACGGGGCCATCGTGGTCGACGCCGTCGACTGGCAAACAGGGAAAGCCGATTCGTACTTCCACTTTGCGGTGGCGCCCGACGGATCGCCCACGCAATGAGGCTCCATCGGACGCGGCTCGTACGCAACTGCGGCCGCGTGGCAACCGACAGGGACGACGTGACCCATATCGTGCCCGAGATCCGTGCCCACTCGGTCAGTCTTCTGCTGATGCACATCGTTTGGTCGACCCGCGGGCGACGACTCGCGGAGCGGACGCTGCGCGAGAAGGCGGCGGAGCTTCGCGCTGCCGTCTACGCCTGCGGCGCTGCGCGAGACCACGTGCATGTCCTCGCACGGATCCCCGTCGACCTCACGGTCGCCCTGCTGGTCAACCGCCTCAAGGGTGCCTCGAGCCACGCCTTCCGACATGTGCTCGTGGGCGGATGGCAGGCTGCCCCCCCGACGAGCCTCGGCAGCACGCCCCGAGCAACCCCATGGAGCCCGCCGTCTGCGGCGGGCTTGAGCGATCGGAGGCCCTGGGTGCCCCGGCCTTCAGGCCG
>VFSW01013449.1_pt1 | contig 11372 bp, 10 predicted proteins | sample 5358111 | NCBI WGS metagenome assembly VFSW01 (sample SAMN11554181, study PRJNA540505) | mine drainage metagenome | isolation source: sediment from site ElyBrook_90M | place: USA: Ely Copper Mine, Vershire, VT | collected 2017 | reverse complement strand
CTCATGCCGCGCAGAAGATCATGCGCCTCTGACGCCCCTACTCATTCCGCAACACACTCCTCTAGTCCCCGGTGATCCCGTTGAAACTGGTCCCCTTCGTCTCCGGTGGTGACAGCGTCTTCGACGGCGCAACCGAGATTTGTGGTTTCCTAATAGACACGCCGTACGCTTCGGGCGTAAACCTGGTAAAGCGGGCATGCGCGTACCGGGGAGGGCGTCTGATGGGAAGATTCATGCCTTGTGGTTCGCCGATTCATGGAGGTGGAGCACGCCGTGATTTGTCGCGGGCGGCGACCGGAGCTGTTCGGGGATTGATGCGCTCCCCGCAGCTGCTTACGCTTGCGGTGGCGCTACTGACGTTCTCTGCGGGCGTGGCGCGTGCAGCGTGTCCCTTCGATCTTGGAAACAACTGCGGTGGCGACTTCGCTTGCTGCCCCGGAGAGGGGTGCGCACTGCCCCACGCGGATCCGCAGTGCACTGAGTTCTGCCACTCCTGTGGTCCACTTGGGTGGGGGCGCTGCTGCAACCCGCTCTGCGAAGTCGATGGGTGTTGTCTCAAGAATGGCGCGGCCGGTACCGGCACAATGTGCTGTTCCCAGCAGTCCACGTCAGGGACCTGTCAATGCTTGGCGGACAGCGCGCCCTGTTGGGACAACGACATGTGCTGTTCGAATTTGTGCTCTGGAACCGACGGCGCGATGGGCACTTGCCAAGCCGCTCCGTTGCAGCATCCCTGTCAGCAGAACCAGACCTACTGCTCGGACGTACCGGGGGCCTGCGAGTGTTCGGGGAACAAGAGCGATACTGCGTGCCTCGGTGGTGAGTGCTGCAGCATCGTCTTCGGCTACTGCGGCTCGCAGGGAGATTGCTGCCCCGGAAACACTTGCGAAACCAGCTCGTATACCTGCCTGATTAGCACCGGCCAAGGCTTCTGCACGGTCGACAACCAGTGCTTTAGCGGGACCTGCGACACCACCAAGAACACGTGTTGTGCGTGGGCCGATCAGGCCTGCAGCACGGACAGTGATTGTTGCCAGGGGTGGAATGGCGACGTTGTGACCTGTTCGGCGGGGCAATGCAAGATCGCGGATGGGGACTCCACGCTTTCTGCGGCCTGGTGTCTTTCTGGCCAAGAGGACAGCAATGGCAATTGCTGCGGGATCGTCAACGACCCGTGCACGGGCTCGGGGCAGTCCGTTTGCTGCAGTGGAAATACGTGCGAGAACGGGCTCTGCAAGATCAACACAGGTGACCAATGGTGCACGCAAAATGGCGACTGCGTCAGCGGCAGCTGCTGCCTCAATGCTTCCTGCTCCACGCCGGAGAATACCTGCTGCGTTCCCGAGAATGCAGGGGGTTGTACGGCCAACTGGGTCGCTGACAAGCGCGGGCTCGTAGGCAACGATTGCTGCAATGTACATGATTTTTGTGTGCCGGCCGGGGAGGCTGGGGCTGGGATCTGCGCGCCCATTCCATTTATCGGTTGTTGCGTCTCCAATGCCCAGTGCCAGGGATGGGCATTGTCTCCTCAAGTCGCCTGCGGCCAGTACGCCGATTATACGGGGGTGTCTGGATATGAGGGCTGGCCATGCTCAACCGCGCCGTCCGGCGACACCTCGAACAATGTCTGCTGCATTCCAAGTGGCCAGCCGAACCTTATCGCCCTAGGCTACCCCGCATTAACTACTTGCTGCTCCGCAGCAGCCAACGGGTCGCTGTGCAAGTAGTACGCTTGTTTGCGTTCCTGGGCATCGTCGCCTGCGGCGACCGCATGTTGATTGACGTCGGGGGGGACGGCGGCAACGATGCCGGCCAGCCAGCTTGCACGGTAACGGAGTCTCCGCCTGCGATCGATCTTGGAGCCTGCTCGACCCGCAACCCACAGACATTGGTGCTCACTAATACGTGCGCATATGTACTGAGTGCTGCCCTTGCTGCTTTTCCTTCGAACAGTGTGGCGAGTATCTCTGTTTCTCCAACAATGGCGACGCTGGAGCCCCATTCCGTGACGGATGTTCTGGTTGCGTGTATGCCTGGACAGGACGCCGGGGGGATAGGGGGCTTCCTCACCCTTCAGATCGATGGGGCCCCACCCGTGGAGATTTCCCTTGCCGGCTTTGTTCCCTAGCGCACCCGAGCCGATGCGAGATCCTCGAGAGGCGATGGGGCGGCCAAGGAATAGGGAGTAATGATGCGCTGCCACAAAGCTGCCGTGCTAGTGGTCATGCTCAGCGGATGCTTCTCGACGACTGGCGAGGGCACCGGTGCATCTAGCACGTCTGGGCACGGCTCCGGAAGCGGAGGTGGCTCGTCCGGCGGCGGAAGTTCGGCGGGCATTGGGACCACAAGCTCAAGCGGCTCCATGAGTGCAGTTGGCTCTACGAGTGGCTCAACAGGCAGCGGCGTCGATTCCGGCCCGCATAGCTGCATTACGAGCTGTGATTGTCCTATTGGATCCAACCCTCAGTCATGTGTTGGGTCGGTGTGCCTGCCCGCGCCCATCAGCTGTGCGGTGGATTCCGATTGCGCATGTGGCGGTCTCTGCGAGGGCTCATATTGCGTGAATGCCTGTGTTCCCGATGCCGGTGACTGTAGAAATCCTTTGCCCAAGTGTGACGTGCAGTTCGGCCGCTGCTCCTATTGCGGAGCTGATAGTGACTGTCCAGCGGGCGAATCGTGTCATCCGAACGATGGCAGCTGCGGACCCCCTTCAACGGTCACGTGCGACCCTAGGACCTGTGTCGGGTGCCCGGTAGGCCAAGCTTGCTACTGCAATCGAGAATCCTGTTTCACCGGCAGTTGCGATGGGGGCGGCCCACCGCTGTGTTTCTAGGAGAGCGCTGGGGGTGGCGGCCGCCGGACCCCGTGCCGGCGCCTCGCGTCACGCCGCGCGGAGCGCCCGCTGCGCCCCGAGCGCCGCGATCGCCACCGCGCAGACCATGACCGTCGAGATCCCCACGCTGCAGACGAGCCCCATGGCGAAGGTCTCGGGCTGCTGGAGCATCTGCCAGTAGTTGCCGGTGACGGAGATCGCGCCGCCGGTGAGCGTGGTGGTCGCGACCCACACGAGAGGCAGGAGCGTCACCCAGGCGTACCGGCGCTTGCCGAGGTTCACGATCCACACGGTGCCAAACGTCAGCGCGATCACGGCGAGGAGCTGGTTGGAGACTCCGAGCATGGTCCAGAGCACGCCCATGCCGCGGGGGTTGTCGAGGGCGGCGAAGATCAGCCAGCTCCAGGCGAGCACGACCGCGCCGCTCGCGAGGAGGGTGCCCGACCAGTCGCCGGGCCGGCCGCGGTTGCGCACCCCCTCGGACGGTGCCCGCGCGGCGACCTCCTGGAGCAAGAAGCGCGCGACCCGCGTGCCGGCATCCACGGTGGTGAGGATGAACAGCCCCTCGAACATGATCGCGAAGTGGTACCAGTAGGCGAGCGCCCGGGGCACGGCCCGCACGAGCGGCAGCTGCGAGAAGATCTTGGCCATCCCCACCGCGAGGCTCACCGCGCCGCCGGTCTTGGCGGCGAGCTTCACCCCCACCGCCTGCTCGAGATCGCCGAGGTCGACGGGGTTCAGGCCCAGGTGCTGGAAGACCTCGCTCGTGGAGTTGATCGCGAAGTAGTCGGAGGGGTGCAGCGCGCTCGCGGCGATGAGGCAGGTCACGCCCACGAGCCCCTCGCAGAGCATCGCGCCATAGCCGATGGGGCGCGCGTCCGTCTCTCGCGCGAGCATCTTCGAGGTGGTCCCGGTGGCGATCAGCGAGTGGAAGCCGCTGATGGCGCCGCAGGCGATGGTGATGAACACGAACGGGAAGAGCTTGCCGGGCACGATCGGGCCGCCGCCGTGGATGAACGCGCTGACCGCCGGCGCCTCGAGCGTGGGGTGGACGACGACCACCCCGATGACGAGCAGGCCGATCGTCCCGAGCTTCATGTAGGTCGAGAGGTAGTCGCGCGGCGTCAGGAGCAGCCAGACCGGCAGCGCGCTGCCGCAGAGGCCGTAGAGCGCCACCGCGAGCGCGACGCCGCGCGGCGACAGCGCGAAGGCGCTCTCGCAGGCGGCGCGGAGCCCCGCCCCCTCGGGGAGTCCCTCGGCGTAGCCGCCGAAGGCGATGGCGCCGAGCAGGAGCCCGACTCCCACGATCGACGCGGGCAAGAGCGCGCGGGGGCCCCGGGCCTTCAGCCACACCCCCATGCCCATCGCGAGCGGAACGGACGCCGCGAGCGTGAAGACCCCCCACGCGTCCTGCTTCATCGAGTTGACCACCGCGAACCCCATCGCGGCGACGGCGAGGACCAGCACGCACAGGATGGCGACGGTGGCGAGGGCGCCCGCGGTCGGGGAGATCTCCTCGCGCACGAGCTCGGCGAGCGAGCGCCCCCCGTGGCGCACGCTGCCCACGAGGGCCACGAAGTCGTGGACCGCGCCGGCGAGCACCACGCCGATGACGATCCAGAGAAAGCCCTGGGCGTAACCGTACTGGCAAGCGAGGACCGGGCCGATGAGGGGGCCCGCGCCGGTGATGGCCGCGAAGTGGTGGCCAAAGAGGACTGCTCGGCCCGTCGGCACGAAGTTCTGGCCATCGGCCTGGGCGGTCGCGGGCGTGGGCCGCGCGTCGTCGAGGCACAGCACCTTCGCGGCGATGAAGGCGGAGTAGTACCGGTACCCGAGCGCGATCGCGCACAGGGCGAACACCATCAGCGGAAGTGCATTCATCGGCGAAGCGACGGCGAAGGGCTCACACCGCCACGAGCCAGCCGCGGGTGTCCTTGGCCTCGCCGCGGTGCAGCGCGGTCAGCGCGGCCTTGAGGCGGTCGGCGATGGGGCCGCCGCTCGGCGCGACGTGATGGCCGCCTTCCCAGGAGACCTCCCCCACGGGCGCCACCGCGGCCGCCGTGCCGGTGCCGAAGATCTCGAGGAGCTCGCCCTTCTTCGCCGTGGCCAGGAGCTCGTCCAGGGTGAGGTCGCGCTCCTGGACCGGGACGCCCCACTCGCGCAAAAGCGTGAGGCAGCTGTCGCGGGTGACTCCCTGGAGGATCGTCCCGTGCGGAGGGGCGGGGGGCGTGACCAGGGTCTGTCCCCCCGGCGACTTGAGCGAGACGAAGAGGTTCATCGTGCCGACCTCCTCGAGGTGGCGGTGCTCGAGGGCATCCAGCCACAGGACCTGATCGTAGCCGTGGTGCTTGGCCCGCTGGGCGGCGAAGAGGCTCGCGGCGTAGTTGCCGCCGGTCTTGGCCGACCCGAGGCCGCCCGGGGCCGCGCGGGTGAGCTCGCGCTCGGCCCAGAGGCGCAGCGGCTTCGCCTCGGAGCCGAAGTAGGAATCGACCGGCGAGGCGAGGATGGCGAGCGTGTGCTGGTTGCCCGGCCGCACGCCGAGGTACTCGTCGCTCGCGAAGAGGACCGGCCGGAGGTACAGCGAGCCGCGGTCCGCGGCGGGGACCATGTCGGCCTCGACGCGGGTGATGGCGCGCATCGCGGCCACGAGGAGCTTCTCGTCGTAAGCCGGCATGCACAGCCGTACCGCGCTCTGCGCGAGTCTGCGGGCGTGGGCGTCCGGCCGGAAGAGCTGCAGCCGGCCGTCGGTGGTGCGGTAGGCCTTCAGGCCCTCGAAGATGGACAGGCCATACTGGATGGCGCCGGCGGCGAGATCGACGCCGACGTCGCTGCGCGGCTCCAGCGACAGCTCGCCCCAGCCCTTGTCGGCGGTGTGCTCGACGAGGATCACGTGGTCGGTGAGCAGCCGGCCGAAGCCCAGCGGTCCCGCGGGCAGCGCCTGCGGAGGCGCGGCCTTGAGGGTGGACTTGATGGAGAGGCCCAGGTTGGAGAGGTCGACCATGGGAGCAGACACCTCGTTCGTGCCCGGAGGATTCCGGGGGTGACCCAACTTGTGTGGCTTGTGTGCGGTCATCGCGAGTGGTCGTTCAGGTTGAAGCTGGGCCTTCGCCTTATGCACGAGGCGCGAACAAAAAGGAAGCCGTTGCGTCTCGATCTTCGGTCAGTTCAAGAGTCGTGTCTTGCCGCGCCGCATCAAGGCCGAGGCCGCGAGGACGGGCTGGTCCACGAGGGCCCGATCGGGGGCGAGCTCCTGGTAGCGCTCGAGATCGCGCAGCGCCTGCTCGAAGCGGCTCAGGTTCAAGTTCACGAGTCCCCGATCGCGCAGGATGCTCGGGTGGTGTGGGTGGATCAGGACCATCCGGTCGAGGGCCGAGAGCGCCCGCGGGAGGTCCTGGTTCTTCATGTAGAGGGTCTTCAGATTCGCCAGCAGCCGGAAGACCACCGTCCGGTTGGGGGCGGGATCGAGCAGGGCCCGGTCGAAGGTGGCGCTGCGCTGGGTCTGGCGCAGGAGGATCTTGCAGTCGTCGAGGGAGAGCTGGCGGCCATCGCCGTAAGCGTCGACGACCACGAAGCCGTCGTCGAGGTCGCAGCGGCTGAGGAAGTGGCCCGGGAAGGCCACGCCCGACATGCGCAGCCCGAGCCGCTGGCCGACGAGGATGTAGATCAGCGACAGGCTGAGCGGGATGCCGACCTTGCGCTCGATCACGTCGTTCAGGAAGCTGTTGCGCGGGTCGTCGAAGGCCTCGCGGCTGCCGGAGAACCCCTCGACGTTCGAGAGGTACTCGATGAGGGCCGCGAGCCGGCTGATCGGGTCGACCTCGCCGAGCTGGTCCTGGATGTTGGAGGCGAAGGTGTCGAGCTGGCGCTGGTAGCTGGAGGAGTCGAGGCCGACGTACTCCTCGGCGGCGACCGCGAGGGCCGCGCGGCCAAGGTCGATCTCCTCATCGGGCTGCTCGATGAGGAAGCGAAACAAACGGCGGGCCGCCGAATCCACGAGATCCACTGTAGGGAGTTTGCCGGAATGGTCAAAGTGGAAAGGGGGGCGCCGACGGCGCGCTCGGCCTTGACTCTCCGCCTCCGGAGGACTCGGAGGGCCGCGCCCGTGCGCCGCGCCCACCTACCCCACGTTGAACCGGAAGTGAGCCACGTCCCCGTCCTGCATGACGTACTCCTTGCCTTCGATCCGCAGCAGCCCCTTGTCGCGCAGCGCGGCGTCGGAGCCGAACTTCAGGAGATCTTCCACTCGGCTGATCTCGGCCTTGATGAAGCCGCGCTCGAAGTCGGTGTGGATCACCCCCGCGGCTTGCGGCGCGTGCCCGCCGCGGTGGAGCGTCCAGGCGCGGCACTCGTCTCCGCCCGAGGTGAAGAAGGTGATGAGGTCGAGCAGCGCGTAGCCCGCCCGGACGAGCCGGTTGAGCCCGGGCTCGGTGAGCCCGGCGCCCGCGAGGAAGTCGGCCCGCTCGGCGGCCGGCAAGGCGACGATCTGGGACTCGAGCTCGGCGCAGATCGTGACCACCGGCGCGCCTTCCTTCGCGGCGCGCGCCTTCACCTTGGCCACGAGCGGGTCGGTGTCTTCCTTGCCAATCTGCGCTTCGGCGATGTTGGCGACATAGAGCACGGGCTTGTCGGTGAGCAGAAAGAGCTCCCGCAGCAGGGCCCGCTCCTCGGGGGGCAGCCCCTGGGCACGAACGGCCTTGCCCTCGTTGAGGCCCGCTTCCACCTGGGCGAGCACGGTCAGCTCGTGCTTGGCCTCGTCGCCGGGCTTGCCGCCGCCCTTGGCGATCTTCTGAGCCCGTTCCTTCCGCCGCTCGACCGACTCGAGATCGCGCAGACACAGCTCGGTGTCGATGACCTCCATGTCGCGCTCGGGGTCGACGCTGCCGTCGACGTGGACCACGTTGGGATCGACGAAGCAGCGCACGACGTGGCAGATCGCGTCGGTCTGCCGGATGTTGTCGAGGAACTTGTTGCCGCGCCCCTCGCCCTTGCTGGCTCCTTTGACGAGCCCGGCGATGTCCACGAACTCGAGGCTGGTGGGGGTGGTCTTCTTGGGGCCGAAGAGGGCCGAGAGCGCGTCGAGCCGCGCGTCGGGGACGGCGACCACGCCCACGTTGGGCTCGATGGTGCAAAAGGGGTAGTTCGCCGCCTGCGCCTTCGCCGTCTCGGAGAGGGCGTTGAAGAGCGTTGACTTGCCGACGTTCGGAAGGCCGACGATGCCGATGTTGAGGGCCATCTAAGGCCTGGAGAAATTCTGGACGTACTGCTCCACGAGCTTGCGCTGGCGCTGCGGATCGTTGAGCGTCTCGCCGACGACCTTCTCGGCCGCGTCCATGGCCAGGTCGACGACCATGCCGGTGAGCTCGGCCTTGGCGCGCTTGACCTGGTCGTCGATCTGCCGCTTGGCCTGGGCCACGAGCTCGTCGGCCTCCGCGCGGCTCTTCTGGAGCAGGTCCTGGCGGGCGGCCTCCGCCGCCTCGAGGGCCCGCTGGACAGCTTCGGCCCCTTCCTTGCGAGAATAGGCGCGGAGGCGCCGGGGGTCATCGAGGAGGCGCTGCGATTCCTCGCGGTCGTTCTTCGCCCCCTCGACCGCCGCGTGAATCCTGTGCTCGCGGGCTTCGAGCCCTGCCAAGATCGGGCCCCAGGCGAACTTGCGCAGCACGAAGGCGAGGCAGATGAAGGTGATCAGGGTCCAGACGACCAGCCCTGGTTCCAGATCCATGATGCCGGCGGCGAAGACGGGTGCCATGCGTGACCTCAGCTTGAGACGGGTGAGACGGGAGAAGAGACCGCCTCCGGGGAGGCGGTCCCTTCCGTGCGGCCTGTGGACGACTCGAGACTCTAGGACTTCTGCGACATCAGGAAGCAGAGCACGACCGCGAAGAGCGCGACGCCTTCGATCATGCCCGCGGTGATCAGCGAGAGCGTGCGGATGTCACCGGCGGCGGCGGGCTGCCGGCCGATGCCTTCCATGGCGCTCGCGGCCAGCTTGCCGATGCCCATGCCGGCGCCGATGGTGGTGAGACCGGCGCCGAGACCCGCGCCGAGGTAGGCCATTGCGATGTTTCCCATTGAGCTGCCCTCCGAGTTGAGACCAGGGCTGCTTCGCCTGGCCGGTGGTTGAACGACGAGCTGCGAACAGAACGCTTAGTGACCGTGCATGACGAGCCCGATGAAGGTCGCCGAGAGAAGCATGAAGATGTAGGCCTGGATGCCGATGACCAGGAGCTCCAGGCCGTTGACCGCCACCGCCGCGGGCACGGTGACGACGCCGAGCACGGGGTTGGCCAGGATGTAGACCAGGCCCAGCAAGACCAGGATCACGATGTGGCCGGCGTTCATGTTGGCGAACAGACGCACGGTGAGCGCGAAGGGCTTGGTGAAGAGCCCCAGGATCTCGACCACCAGCATGATGGGGTAGAGCAGCCAGGGCACGCCCGGGGGGACGAGGTGGGTCCAGTAGCCGATCACCCCCTGGGCCCGCATGCCGGCGACCTGGGTGAGGGCGAAGGTGCAGAGCGCGAGCGCCAGGGTGACCGCGATGTTCGAGGTCGGGGTGGCGGTGTAGGGGATCATGCCGAGGAGGCCCGAGCAGAGCACGAAGAAGAAGACCGTGCTGAGGTAGGGCACGTACCGGTCGGCCTCGTGCTCGCCGATGGCCTCGACGGCCGTCTGGCGCACGAACCCGACGATGGCCTCGACCGCGCCGGCGAAGCCGCGGGGGATCTCGTCGGCCTGCTTGCGGCGGGCGGCGGCGGTGAAGAGCAGCGCCATGAGCCCCGAGACGAACAGCATCCAGAAGACGTGCTTGGAGATGCTGAGGTCGAGGGTGTGGCCGCCGAGGTCGACCTTCCACTCCGGCGGCGTGAACTCGAGCTTCTTGTCCATCAGCGGGACCTGGAACTCGAGGGTGCGGGAGTCGGTGACGTGCTCCATCACCACGCCCACGACGTCGGGCTTCGGCTCCGCCTCGGCGGTGAGGGCCAGGGCCAGGCTGAGCAAGGCAACGTTCATCTAGACTCCCTCCGGAGTGGGAGAGGTGGCGGGGAGCTTCTGGCCAAAGCGCAGCGCCAGGTACTCGATCCCGAAGAACAGCCAGTAGAGGGCGAAGAAGCTCACGCAGAAGGCGAAGAGGCTGAGGCCGTAGTGGCTCGCAAGCACCAGGCCGACGACGGCCACCCCCATGCGCCCGGCGAAGCCGCCGAAGATCGCGACCGGCAGGGCCTTGAGCGGCCGCCGGCCCGAGTAGGCGAGCAGCGAGAAGGAGAGCGCGCCCGAGAGGCCCGCGGCCCCCCAGCCCAGGAGCAGACCCGCGCGCGCGTCCTCCGGTCCCGCGAGGAGACAGAGGGGGAGGGCGGCGAGCCAGACGCCCGCGGCGGTGAGGGAGAAGGGCTTCACGGCTTGGACAGCCGGCTGATGACCATCACGAACGAGGTGAACCCCGAGATCAGGCCCAGCAGGATCCCCGCGAGCAGCAGCCATGGCTTCGTGTGGAGCCAGCGGTCCGCCAGATACCCCGCGCCCGTTCCCACGATCACCGATCCCGTCAGTAGCCACGCTGCGTCCATGTAGGGCTTCGCGCCGCGGTACGTCCGCGCCGTGGGCGAGAGCCCGTCGTTGTCCCCCGGGGAGGTCGTCATTTCCTGCCGTGGGGGAGTGCCAAAATCCGCGCGGGAGGTAACACGCGGCTTCGAGCGAAGTCAACGTAAAGTCCCGCCGGAGGTCGAGGGCTGAGTCTCTGAAAAAGGCGAGAGGTCATGCCCCCTTGCCGATCTCCTGGAGCACCTGGCGCGCGGCGGTGAGCGTGTGGGCGATCTCGGCCTCGCCGTGGACCGCGGACACGAAGGCGCTCTCGAACTGGGAGGGGGGCAGGTAGACGCCCCGATCGAGCATCCCGTGGAAGAACTGGCCGTAGCGCGCGCGGTCGGCGGTCCGGGCAGTGGCCGCGTCGAACACCGGGGTCGCGGTGAAGAAGAGGGTGAACATGCTGCCGACGCGGTTGAGCTGGCACGGGATCTTCGCGGCGGCGCAGGCCTCGCGCAAGCCGGCCTCGAGCTTCGCCGCGCTGGCCTCGAGCTTTTCGTAGATCCCGGGCTGGCGGAGCCCCTCGAGCGTGGCCAGGCCCGCGGCCATCGCGAGCGGGTTTCCGCTGAGGGTGCCTGCCTGGTAGACGGGGCCCGCGGGGGCCAGGTGCGCCATGAGCTCGCGCTTGCCGCCCAGGGCTCCGACGGGGAGGCCGCCACCGATGACCTTGCCGAAGGCCGTGAGGTCGCCGCGCACGTTGAGCCGCTCCTGGGCCCCGCCGCGCGCGAGCCGAAAGCCGGTCATGACCTCATCGACGATGAACAGGGCCCCGTGCGCCTGGCAGAGGTCGCGCACCCCTTCGAGGTAGCCGGGCCTGGGGATCAGGACTCCCATGTTGCCGACGACCGGCTCGAGGATCACCGCCGCGATCCGCTCGCCGCGCGCGTCGAAGAGCCGCTTGAGTCCTGCGAGGTCGTTGTAGGCCGCGGTGTGGGTGAGGGCCGCGAGGGCCTTGGGG
>VFSW01013448.1_pt1 | contig 11374 bp, 10 predicted proteins | sample 5358111 | NCBI WGS metagenome assembly VFSW01 (sample SAMN11554181, study PRJNA540505) | mine drainage metagenome | isolation source: sediment from site ElyBrook_90M | place: USA: Ely Copper Mine, Vershire, VT | collected 2017 | reverse complement strand
GCTGCGGTGAAATTGATTGCTGAGGGTTCGCCGGCGACAGCCGCGGGTTTCAGCGCGCAACCCGCGTTGTTCGAGACGGATGCGGCCTCTTTCCTCAAATCGGACCTGGCGCATGAGATCTTCGGTCCCACGACCCTGCTGGTGCATCACTCGAGACGTGATGAGGTCATGGCGATTGCGCGGTCCCTGGAAGGCCATCTCACGGCCACGATTCACGGGACGGAAGATGATTTGAAGGATTTTGCCGATGTTATCGCGATCCTCGAAACCAAAGTTGGCAGGCTGATCTTCAACGGCTTTCCAACCGGACTCGAAGTCACTCACGCGATCGTTCATGGCGGCCCGTATCCTGCGACTTCCGATGGTCGCTCCACGTCTGTGGGAAGTCAGGCGATTGTGCGTTTTGCGCGTCCGGTTTGCTATCAGGGATTCCCGGACAGCGCGTTGCCCGATGAATTGAAAAACGCGAATCCACTGGGCATCTGGCGAATGCTCGACGGAGAGATGTCCAGAGACGGGATTGCCTCAGGTTCGCATCGGAAATAGCTGAAATTTTCCGCTTAAGCCCAGGTTCGCAATCCGATGATGTCCCAGTACGCCAGGTAGAAAGCAGCAATCAGCAGGGCGAGGATCACGAGACGGGAATAGGTGCGAACGCTTCGCCTCACCGCCTCGATCGGTGCGCGCCACCAGGCAATTAAACTCCCCAAAGTCGCAACCGCGAAGGCGATGGTCGTCAGAAACAAAGCTTCGGACCAACCGGTTCGATTGCCCATCCGCTCGATCAGATCGTCGCTGCACACGATGAATATCCCTACGAATGCAACCAGGCTCAGTACCGCCAGCAAAGGCCACAAGCGCATGGCGCGCTCGGCTGGACGGCGGCGGCGCCGGCTGAGTCCGCCAAGAATCCAGAAAGGGGCGTAGATGACGATCGAGAGGATGGAAAAGACGACATACACTGTGAGCACAATCTCCACGACTGCAAACCACGCGGGAATTTGCTTCATCGTGGTTTGCATGCCGGCCTGGATAAACCGCCCCTCTATATTGGGTGTCAGCAGTTCGACAGTCGGAACCGGGTTCGGCGGATCTTTCTTTTGCACGTGACGGAACTGCGTGCCCACCACGGGCAAATACGACTCATTCCAGTTACCGAGGCCGGAGAAAATCAGTTTGCCGGCTTTGAATCGAATCCAAGCGAGGCCCGCCAGACGCTCCATGAAATGGGTGAGTTCGACGCGCGGGGAATCCGGCTCATACCAGCCGGCATAGTCGGCCGCATTCGCGGGTAATGAGGCCACGGCGGGCAACTGCGGCTTCTGCAGCTTGTTCGTCACGTAGGCGCGGATCGCCTTGCCGATTTTTTCGAAAGCGCCGCCGTTCCCGCTGTTGATGCTGAAAAAATAGCCGGCACCGTAGTCGGCCATGTAGGCCATCTCGGTGAGGCCGCCCTCCACTCCACCGTCGTGCCCGTGATAAACGTAGCCGTCTTCTATGCTCCAGTAGTTGCTGAGGCCGTAGCCGGTCTTCATGCCATCTTTTGCAGCCCACGTGCTCGCGGGAATCTCCATACGATCGATGTCGGAAACAGGGACAATTTGCTTTCCGCCAACCGCGCCCCGATTCAGATAGAACTGGACATAGGCCGCCATATCGTTGGCCGAAGCGTTGATCGACCCGGCGGGACGCAGCAGGATATGCCAATACTGATAGGGAGTCTTGCCGTCATTGTGGTAAAGAGTTGCGGCCGTGCCGGGAGTCGGCTCGAAGTACGTCGCTGTCTTCATGCCAATCGGAAGAAACAGATTCTGTTGCACGAAGTCTTCGAATCTTTGCCCTGTTAGTTTTTCGACGATATAGGCCGCGACCGATGGTCCGGAGTTGCAGTAAGCCATGCGCGTGCCCGGAGGCCAGCGAGAGATGCGGGAGTGGTGGTCGTAGTCCAGTCCCTCACGCACGCTCATGGAGTCGGGCGCTTGCTTCGCGTACTCCCGTAAGTGCATGTCGTCCCAGCCGGTGGTGTGCTCAAGCAGATTCACTACGCGGACTGGATCGGTGGCCTCCCAGCGATTCTCAAACCAAACGTCGGGGGCTAATTTGTGCACGGGATCGTCCAGCGACAGCTTGCCCTGATCGGCTAGCAGGAGGATCGACAGCGAGGCGAACGCCTTGGATGTGGAGCCGATGCGAAACAGCGTATCCGTGGTGGTAGCGCGGCCGGTCGCCACGGCGGCTGTTCCGAGACCGGTGACCCATTCGGGTCCGTCCTTGTGGACAATCGCCACTGATACTCCCGGCGTATGAGTGTCTTTCAGAATTTCTTCAAGCTGTTGCCGAAGTTCATCAATCGATTGCGCCGGCTTCGGCTTTTCGTCTTTTCCGGCTGCCAGACAGATTGGAGTAAGCAGAGACAAAAAAAGGACAGGGAGAATCCATTTCACGGCTCGACCTCCATGATACGGGCCTCGGACCGCAGACCTTTGACTTCAGCGAACGGAATCTGGGACGGGCAAACGAATGGGGCCTGAGGTCCGGTGCGCGGTCCATCATACGTCCAGGGGGCTAAATCTGGAAGTCGAGATCGTCCATAAGTCTCTGAACAGATGCGGAGATCGGTTCGCTCGTGGATTCGGAGCCCTCGAGGCGCTGCACGCGCTCTCGCAGCTTCTTCACTTCGGTGGCTACGGACGCCAGCGCCTCGGAAAGCGGATCGTTGATCTGCTTGGGGTCGGTAATCACCACGCGCTTGCCTTCGCGAAAGATGATGTGGCCAGGGACGCCGACGACAGTGGAATTGTCGGGAACGTTGCGCAGCACGACGGAACCCGCGCCAATGCGGGAGTTTTTGCCGACAATGATGTTGCCGAGAATCTTCGCTCCGCCGCCGACAACCACGCTGTCTTCGATTGTGGGGTGGCGCTTGCCGTGCTCTTTACCCGTGCCTCCCAGGGTCACTCCCTGGTAGAGAGTCACGTCATCGCCAACGATTGTTGTCTCGCCAATGACGACGCCCATGCCGTGATCGATGAACAGTCGGCGTCCGATCTTTGCTCCGGGATGAATCTCGATCCCAGTGAGCCAGCGGGTGACCTGGGAGAACCAGCGTCCCAGCAAGAAGAGGCGATGATTCCAGAACCAGTGGTTGACGCGGTAGAACCAGACTGCATGCAGCCCGGAGTAGCAGAGGAAAACTTCGAGGCGAGACTTGGCCGCAGGATCGTGTTCCATCACGTTGGCCACGTCTTCGCGAATTAGCGACAGCAAATGCGGCATGGATATCGATCAGGCCGGAAGTTCGGCCGTGGGAATCTGCAGCGCCTTCTCCCGCAGTTCCTGAAACAGAATACTGCTGAGATAGCGCTCCCCAAACGACGGCAGAATCACGACGATCAGCTTGCCGGCATTTTCTGCGCGCCGGGCCACATGCAAAGCGGCGACGGCGGCGGCTCCGGAAGAGATCCCGACGAACAATCCTTCTTCGAGCGGAAGGCGGCGCGCCATGGCAATGGCTTCGTCATTTGTCACCGTGACGACTTCGTCGATGTAGTCGCGGCGCAGAATGCTGGGAACGAAACCGGCGCCGATGCCTTGGATCTTGTGCGGCGACGGTTTTCCGCCGGAGAGAACGGGACTGTCCGAGGGCTCGACCGCTATGGCTTTGAACGACGACTTCTTCGGCTTGATGTATTCGCAGATGCCCGTGATAGTGCCGCCGGTGCCCACGCCGGAGATCAGGATGTCGGCGCGGCCATCGGTATCGTTCCAGATCTCGGGTCCGGTGGTTTCGAAATGAATCTTCGGATTCGCAGCGTTATCGAACTGCTGCAGCATGTAGCCGTCAGGAGTATTGGCGAGAATTTCTTTTGCCTTCAGAATGGCACCGGTCATTCCCCTGGGGCCGGGCGTGAGAACGATCTCTGCTCCGAAGGCGAGTAGCAGGACGCGCCTCTCCAGGCTCATCGTATCGGGCATCACGATGATCAGCCTGTAACCCTTAACAGCGGCGACGAAGGCGAGGCCGATCCCAGTGTTGCCGCTTGTCGGCTCGATGAGCACGGTTTTGCCCGGCTGGATCTTTCCCGCGCGCTCGGCTTCTTGAATCATGCTGACGCCAATACGATCTTTCACGCTGGCCAGCGGATTCTGACTCTCGAGTTTGGCTACAACTTCGGCGACGCAACCTTTCGTGACTTTGTTCAGCCGCACCAGCGGCGTGTGGCCGATCAGTTCCGTTACGTCATTCGCGATTCTCATGTTAGCCTCATGCCCCCGTTAACTCACTTCCAGAATCATCAGATTAGTAATACTAGCAAGAGGGTGCACGGCTGGCGCGAAATAGGGATTAGGGGGGTGGGATGCGGCACTCCGGGCAAGTGGCTTTCAGCGATGCGTCATGCCGTAGGTCACGGCACCGGCGGAGCCTGCAAGATTGAGCATGGACACGGCGCGCTCCAGCTTGTGATGGCCAGTCTTGTGGAAGAAATAACTGATGCTGACGACTCCGGCGGTCTCGCCCACAAAATTCATAGCCAGGGCGGGCGTGGAACGGCCAAAGATGCGGACCATCGGATTCAATTCCTGGCCGCCATTTTGCAGATTCGCGCGCGTCACCGCGAAGTCCGCGCCATTCAGTGCGGCGGTTGCGCCAAAGAGAGCCATATTCTCTTTGTCCCAGAACCTGTGCCTGACTTCGGTTCGCGACGGCACAAGAAGAATCGGCGCCGGTTCGATGGTAAGCAACGAAGAGGATTTGCCAATGGGAGTGGGGCCATCCGGCAAAGGGCCCTGTGCGAACAAGGGGTCACACAGGATACCACCGGCCAGAAGCGTGAAGACGGTGAAACGAAGAAGATTAGAAACAAGACGAAGGGTCATAAGTGCCCGCTTCATAGCGGAGCACTTGGGGAAGGGCAATCGGGCCGCCATGGGCCCTACATTAGAACGGCGGCAAGCTCTTTAGAACTCGACGCTTAAGTTTTTGCGCGAACGAAAGCCGACAGCATTGTGCACAATTTTGCAGGTCTGTGCCAGTGTTTTTTCAGTTTCGGCACTAATTATTTTTGTAGACAGCTCCATTCTTCATCACGAAACCGACATTCTGGAGAACTGCAATGTCTTGCAGGGGGTCGCCTGTGACTGCGATCACATCGGCGAGATATCCGGGCTCGAGCGAACCGATCTTTCCGTCCCAGCCGAGTAACTTCGCTCCGTTCAGCAAGTCCGCCTGCAGCACCTTCAACGGAGACATGCCGTATTTCACCATCAACACAAACTCGCGAGCCTGCGTGCCGTGAGGAAATGGTCCGACATCGGAGCCGACGGCCATCGGTACCCCGGCTGCGACTTGTTTCTTGAACTCCTGCACTTTGAGATCGAAGATCTGGTGTTCGTGTGCGCTTTGTGCTGGCGTAGCCGCGTGCTCGGCGAAGTATTCAAAAATCGTGAACGTCGGAATAGCGAAGATTTGTTTCTGCTTCATCAGGCGCATGGTCTCGTCGTCCAGTTGATCAGCATGATCAATGGAAGCCACGCCGGCTTGCGCGGCGTAGAGCGTACCGGGCTCCCCGGTGGCGTGAACGGCCACGTGTTTGCCCAGACGCGCAGCTTCCTTCACCGCCGCTTCCAGTTGCGGCTCCGTGTATTGATAAGGCGTGGAGAGCCTGCCATCGTTGACGGAGTCCGCTCCTGTCTCGTAGATCTTGATGAAGGCGGTGCCTTCTTTGAATTGTTGACGCATGACGGCGATCAACTCATCGGCATTGTTGGCGTAATTTGCGTTGGGCAGAACGTGCTGCTCGGGGTTGTAACCGATGGCATCTTCATGGCCTCCGAGAATGTTGATAGCGTTTCCGCTGATACGCAGGCGAGGCCCGGGGATTCGGCCGGCATTGATGGCATCGCGAACCGCTGTATCTGCCGACCCGGCCCCTTCGGTGCCCATGTCGCGCTCGGCGGTGAAGCCCGCCATCAGGTCGTCACGAGCAGCCAGCGTTGCCGTGATTGTTCGCTCTGGTACGGATTCCTGCACGGTCTGGAGATCCTCCGCGCCGGGATGGAGGAAGAGATGGATGTGGGCGTCGATCAATCCAGGCAGCAGCGTGCGATCGCCGAGGTCAATCACTTCAGCTCCGGCCAGATGCTTCACTGATATCCCGACTTCGATAATGCGGTCTCCTTGAACAAGAATCTCGCCGGGTTTCACAATCTTTCCAGCCTTGATATCGAGGAGACGCGCCGCATGCAGCACGATCGGGTGTGGCGGAGTTGGAGATTGGCTGTATGCGTTCACGGCCAGGATGAATGAGCAAAGGATAGCAACGACTGGAGTTCGGTTCGTCATATGGCCCGCGATGGTATCACCGCTCATTTGTGGATTCCAGATGGAGGCGCAACTCTTTTGTGATCTCAATCACAAGATGGGGTAGAAGCGATCACACTCCAACATCCCAAACATCGGTGAGACTGAAGCAGCTGTTATGAACGACTTTGGAGTTCTGACCAACCGAAAGCGGGCCGTGATCGCTCTGATTCACTCCGTCGTGTTTCTCGGAGTTGCGGTGCACCGGTTCATCTCGCCGAGGGCGGGAGTACTGCTTCATGGTTATGCTGTGGCGGATATCGCCCTGATAGCAATTTACCTCGTGGTCGCCTCCATTCTTGCCTGGCTGGCCAGCATTTCCCATTGTGTGCGGGAGCGCCTCTATTTTGCTCTGTGCGCCAGCAGCGCCACGTTCGGTCTGCTGCGAACTGTCTTCGGAGACGCCGCGATCCCCGCTGCCCAGTATTTGCGGGTGCTGATGCTCAGTTCTGCGGTTGCAGTCGGCGGCTTGATTCTTCGTTCCTTCTCGCGTCCAGTGCCGGAGCGAGCCCTATCTGAGTAGCGCTTCCCCATAACAAAGCCGCCCGGGAGTGTTCCCGGGCGGCGCAGGTCAAGGCAGGCGAGGTCTCAATCCCTGTCCCCAGCCCGTGTCTAGGAAAGGAAGAATTCCTTCGTGATAGTTGCCCAGTCCTCGTCGGGCATTTGAGCTGTGAGATCGTCTACGGCTACGCCGCCATCCTGCGCCAGCGCACCTGCCATCATCGGCATTCTGCTGCGGAGTTGCAGAGCGGCGGCCTCTGTCCACAACCTCGCCAGCGTGCCGCCCAGCAGGTTGCGGAAGTTGATCTTCGAATCTGGGGCCTGGACGGTGACGAGCCAGCCTTCGCCGTAGGGATCTTTCCGCGCGAGTTCGGGATTCTTTGCCACTGCATCGTTGACATCGGTGATGGTCCCCTCAATCGGGGAAACCATGTCCACGGACTTTCCATCACGGAAGATCGTCCAGATCTTCTGGCCTTGGCGGACCCAACGCCCGCGCTGCGGCAGGGCGATGCTCTGAATCTTGCCGATGAGCTTCGAGGCAAAATCGTCCATGCCGACGCGCACCATCTCGTGGCTTTCACTGACCGCCCAGGTGTGTCCGGCATGATAGCGAACATTTTCCGGAACCTGGAAGCCTGCGACCATTGCAGGAAGGACGCGCGGCGCAACTTCGGGATGAACGGCTTGCACGGCAGGGTGCTTCGCCAGCTGTTTCTGACCACGAACGTAATCAATGAGTAAGAAGATTGCGAATGTCAGCAATACCATTAGGACTGTCATAACCCACCTCGCCCGGAGTGACTCTTCCATGTCCCGTCACTCGCACTTTTGTTAAGGCAATCGCCGGACCAAAGGGGGAGCGATATAGGATGTTGATCTTGTGAGGCCGCATGTCCAAGAATTTGAATGGGATAGAGTCCGGTTCTCGTTGTACGATTCGCCTCTGCGTAGAAATGCAGCAGGGGCTCTCGATGAGGATCACAACACGCGTCAGCGCCTCTAGGACTAGTTACTGAATACGATTCCCGCTGAAATAACTCGCCGCAAACGATTTAGCATCGACCTCCCTGTCGATGAAATTCGCATCAGCCACTGATGTGAAAATCAACCGTCCTGAATGCCTTCCTGATGCTGCGAGAGCCTATTGACCGGCATCACGCGAAAGAGTGATGCGCATCACGGCTGAGTAGTTCTTAATTGTTGAAACTCGTATCTGTCTGAAGCTGCTGAAATTCGCGACAGCCTCTGCTCTGATGAGGTAAGCAGCTTGTGTGTGGTCCGATTTCCGCCTGCGGTTACGTCGGTAATCGCCCCTACCTCCTCATTCAGCTCAGGCATCGGTCGAAAGGATTGCCGGTTCGGCTCTTCTGCGCGAACAGCCGGAGCCCGGGAGGAGCATTTCATGAGCAAAGCCCTCTTGTATGATTCGACGCTCTGCATCGGCTGCAAGCAGTGTGAGCAGGCCTGCGCCGCGCAGAACAATCTCGCCTACGACGCCGCCGTTGCTGCAGAGGAATATCAGTCGGCACACAAATTGACGGTCGTGATGACTCGCGGAGACAAATTCATGCGGCGCTTGTGCATGAATTGCCAGGATCCTTCGTGCGCGTCGGTTTGTCCCGTTGGCGCGCTAAAGAAGACCGCACTGGGCCCGGTCACCTACGATCCTGCAAAGTGCATGGGGTGCCGTTACTGCATGGTGGCGTGCCCGTTCAGCGTGCCGAAATACGAGTGGGGGAAGTTATTCCCGAAGGTGCAGAAGTGCGTCATGTGTCCGGATCGCGTAGCCCAAGGGAAGCAGACAGCATGCGCGGAGATCTGCCCCACCGGCGCGACCAAGTTTGGTGAACGGGATGAATTGATTGCCGAAGCCAGACAACGCATCCACGATAACCCCGGTAAGTATATGGACCACATCTACGGCCTCCAGGAAGTTGGTGGGACGTCTGTGCTGCTGCTTTCGGCTGTTCCGTTCGAGACATTCGGATACCGTACGGATGTTTCTAAAGACCCTCTCCCGATGCTGACTTATCGGGTTCTCTCTCACATCCCCGACTTCGTTCCTCTGGGTGGAATGGTGCTAGGCGGCATTTGGTGGATCACGCATCGCCGCGAAGAAGTTACCCTCGCTGAAGGACGCGAGGCGGCAGCAGAGAAGAAGAATGGAGGAACGCGATAATGCCACGCAGCACGACACTCCGGTTCACATTCTGGAAACTCGTTTTCCTTTTTCTGATGGCGGGCGGGCTTTATGCCACGTTTGTACGCTTCACGCAAGGCCTTGGCGCTTCGACCAACCTCAGCGATCAATTCCCGTGGGGAATCTGGATCAGCTTCGACGTGCTCTGCGGCGTGATGCTGGCCGCCGGGGGATTCACGCTTACCGCTGCCGTTCACATTCTGAACATCAAACGCCTGCATTCCATCATTCGCCCGACAATTCTGACGGCATTCCTCGGATACATCCTGGTTTGCGTGGCGCTGATGTATGACCTGGGCAAGCCGTACAACATCTGGCATCCGCTCATCATGCGAAATCCGCATTCCGTGATGTTCGAAGTGGCGTACTGCGTGATGCTTTACACGACGGTGCTGGCGCTTGAGTTCTCACCGATCGTGCTGGAACGTTTCAAGTTGGAAAAACCGCTAAAGGTGGTGCGGGCCATTTTGATTCCGCTGGTAATTTGCGGTGTGATTCTTTCGACGCTACATCAATCGTCGCTTGGTACGCTGTATCTGATCGTTCCCGAGAAGCTGCATCCGTTCTGGTACACCCCGCTGCTCCCAGTGTTCTTCTTCCTGTCGGCGATTGCAGTAGGGCTGGCGATGACGATCTTCGAATCGTCCCTGAGTTCCAAGCATTTCGGATTTCAGCTGGAACTGCCCGTTCTGCGAGAGCTCGGCCGGGTTCTGGTTGTGGTGCTTGGGATCTATGCCATTCTGCGCTTTGAAGACCTGGCGAATCGCGGCGTGCTCAGGCTGGCGTTCCATCCGGGATACGAGACGTACCTCTTCTGGCTCGAGATCTCACTCACGATCATTCTTCCATTGCTTTTGCTGGTACAGCCCCGCATTCGATCCAGGCCCAACGGGCTCTACCTCGCTGCTGTTGTGGTGGTGCTTGGTTTCATCACCAACCGGATGAACGTGAGCATCACGGGGTTTGAGGGCTCCACAGGTGTGCGCTACTTCCCCAAATGGACTGAGTTGGCGGTCACCGGCATGATCATCGCCGCCGGCTTCACCCTCTTTGGGCTGGCAGTGAAATATCTGCCGATCTTCCCCCATCAAAAAATTGCCCCGGAGCCGGTGTCCGAGAAGGACGCAGCCGTTCGGGTCGGTCCGCCGGCATTGGAACATGCAGGAGAATGAACCAACTCGCGGCGGATGGTTCCGACCGAATCGCAGCCTGAGTGCGAAGCTGAACGTACTTTTGCTCGGCGCAATGGTCGTGATTTTCGCCCTCCTGGGATATCTCAACGTCCGTCTGCACCGGCAGCACCTGGAACAGTACACGCTGCTCAGCGCCGAGCGAATCGGCGACGTTATCAAGCACGGCACCAGCGATTACATGCTGCGCAACGACCGCGAAGGCCTTTACCGGTCCATTCGAACCATGGCGGCCGAACCTGGCATGGAGAAGATCCGCATTTTTGACCAGGAAGGCAGGATCACTTACACCACGGATAATGCGGAACAGAACCACGTCGTCAATAAGACACCCGAAGCCTGCTATGCGTGCCACGCGCAGTCGCAGCCGATGGCTCGGCTGAATCGTCCCGACCGGTTTCGCATTTACCGGAATGCGGCGGGAATCCGGGTGCTCGGCGTCATCACTCCCATCGAAAATCAGCCGGCATGCTCCAATGCAGCCTGTCACGCGCACCCCGCCGACCAGAGGATTCTTGGCGTGCTTGACACAAATGTTTCGCTGGCCAAGGCGGATATCCAACTGGCCGAAAGCAGCCGGCGCATGATTGCCTACACGGGCTGCGCCCTTCTGCTGATCGCGCTGCTAAGCTGGTTTTTTGTGTGGCGGGTCGTGGGACGCCCGGTGAAGGCGCTGCAGCGAGGCACTGAACACCTGGCTGCGGGAGACCTCGGCTACCAGATTGAAGTCCGGTCGAAAGACGAGATCGGCGAACTCGCCCGCTCCTTCAACGACATGAGCAGCCGTTTGAAATCGGAGCACAGCGAAAACGTCGCCTGGACGCAAACGCTCGAACAGCGTGTCGAGCAGAAGACAAAAGAACTGAAGCGCGCCCACGAGCACGCGCTGCACACGGAGAAGATGGCCTCCATCGGGAAGTTGGCGGCCGTGCTCGCGCACGAGATCAACAACCAGCTCTCGGGCATCTTGACGTACGCCAAACTGCTGCGCAAGTGGATCGACCATGAGGATGGAGGCCAGAACCGCCGCCGCGAAATCTGCGACTCGCTCGACCTTATTGCAGCCTAGAGCCGGCGCTGCGGCGATCTAGTCAGGAACCTGCTCACCTTCTCTCGCAC